>Ga0208044_1001690_pt1 | contig 11654 bp, 10 predicted proteins | sample Sb_taG_8_FD_187712 | JGI IMG/M metagenome (GOLD analysis project Ga0208044, IMG submission 187712) | Peat soil microbial communities from Weissenstadt, Germany - Sb_50d_c_BC metaG (SPAdes) (version 2) | ecosystem: Environmental > Terrestrial > Soil > Wetlands > Peat | place: Germany... | reverse complement strand
GAACGTTATCATGAGCTCTTGATCCAATCTTCCTCACCGCCGCCACTGACCTCACAACCATGAAATCATTCACCATTGCCCTGGCGACGGCCAAGGAAACGATTCGACAGCCGGCCTTCTTCGTGATAGCCGTGTTTGCCGGTGCGCTCTTGATCGGCACGATCTTCGTCCCGTACTTCACGTTCGGCGAAGACATCAAGATGTACAAGGACACGGGACTGACCACCGTCTCGTTCGCATGCATGCTGCTGTCGCTGTTGACGGCAAGCTCGACGGTTGCCGAGGAGATCGAGGGTAAGACCGCAATCACCGTTTTGTCCAAGCCGATCAACCGGCGCCAGTTCATCATCGGCAAGTTTCTGGGAATCGAGCTTGGCGTGCTGGTGCTCTATGTGCTGCTGGGCGCTTTGTTCGCGGGCGGGTTGTGGTACAAGTACGGCTACGACCTGAGAGAATCGGCCGGAGGTCTGGCCGATAGCTCCAAGCGGCTGGCGCAGGTCCTGCAAATCTTGCCCGGCCTGGCGCTGGGATTCTTCGAGGTGACCATCCTGACGAGCATCAGCATCGCCATCTCGACCCGTCTGCCCATGCTGGTGAACCTCGTCGTCTGCATCATGATCTTCTTTCTGGGCCACCTTAGCCCGGTGCTTGTGGAAGTCACGGCGCAGAGTCAAGTGAACGAGCTGGTCAGCTTCATGGCTCGCCTGTTCGCATGGGTCCTGCCGTCCCTGGAGTTTTTCAACGCCGGTCCTTCGATCTCAACCGGCGCGGTGATCCCTTGGTTTGGATACGTCCTGCCTGCGCTGGGCTATTGCATGTTGTACAGTGGAGCAGCATTGTCGTTCGCGTTCCTCTTGTTCGAGGATCGGGACCTGGCCTGATCAAGACACAACTGAAGTCGGGGGACCTCACGCATGCACGCTGACGCGTACCGTCGCGCACGGACGCTTAAGGGTTCCCATAGTGACCTGATTGTCGCAAGGGTGCTGGGCGCCATCCAATCGCTCTTGCTACTAGGGCTGCTGGGCGTCATCTGCCTTTTTGTGGCGCTGATGGCCTCACGAGGCGAGGCGCGGTTTCCCCTCGGCGAAGCGTCACGCCTTCCTGCCTGGGCTGCCGACCAGGGGGTTCGGGACGGCGAGTTCCTCCGCTTCCAGGACACGGGAATTTTCCCCCTGGTGGCCAATAACCTGCTGGACCCCAATCCGGTTCACCGCACCGGGGCATGGCTGGTGGACCGGATCTCGGCGGTCTTGAAGCCGTTGCGGAACAACCTGGGAGCGCTCACGGCCCTGCTGGCGATCGGGTTGTCGTTCTTGCTGGCACTCTCGTTCGTGACCCAGTGGCGGCGGAGGGCGATGGCGCGGGTGGCGACCGAACTGGCCACGAAGCTCCGCAACCAGATTCATCGCCAGATGTATCGCCTGGGCCAGTCATTCCTGCCGACCGAAGGAATCGGGCCGGTTGCCAACATCTGGACGCGGGAGGTCAACGATATCCGCGACGGCGTGCTTGCCGATCTCGGTCACACTCCTCGGATGCAGATCCTGGCGGTCGGATTGATCTTGATCGCCCTGCTGGCATCGCCGATCTTGACGCTCTTTCTGGGCTCGCTGGGCTTGCTGGTGGGCTATATCTCCGGGCAGCTCAACCGGGATGCCTGGCTGGCCCAGGACGCAGCGCTGCGTGACGTTTCGGTCCAGCTTTGCTTGCTGCACGAGGACCTGGGCCTTTTGCGGACTGTGCGGATTCACGGCGCAGAGAACTACGATCGCCAGCGATTCGACGAGCACCTGGACCGTTTTCGCGAGGCGGATTTCCGGCGCATTGTCACCGAGCCCAAGCTCAACCCCACGACCGCCCTGCTCTACGGCGCGGCCCTGGCAATCGCTCTGGGCCAGCTCGGCTACACCGTGCTGATTCGCGAGCAGATGATCACCACCATGCTGGTGCTCCTGGCCGCCCTCGCCGGGCTGGCACACCCCATCGCAGAGTGGCTCAAGGTGAGGCGAACGATCCGCCAGGCGAACCGGTCGGCGGCCGGAATCTTCGAGTTTCTGGGGCGGTCTCCCGAACTCCATCAAAACGTGGGCGCTCACTTCCTGGCGGCGCTGAAAGAGCAGATCGTACTGGACCACGTCACGCTCAAGAGCCGCTCGGGCCGGACGCTGCTCGAGCACGTCTCCACCGAGATACCTGCCGGCTCGCGGACCGTGATCATGGGCCTCGATGAAGATTCCAAGCAAGCCCTGGCCTGTCTCATCCCGCGCCTGACCGACCCCCAGGCGGGGCAGGTCTTGCTCGACGGTCACGACCTGCGCGACGTGACCCTGGAATCAGTCCGCGCCCAGGTCGGGACGGTCCTTCAGGCCGATCTGGTCTTCACGGACTCGGTCCTGGTCAACATCGGCATGGGAGATCCCTTCAACTCCCTGCCCCGCGTGATCGAGGCGGCCAAGCTGTCACATGCTCATAAGTTCATTAAAGACCTCCCCCATGGGTACGACACGATCATCGGCCCGCTGGGCCATTACCTCCGACCCGACGAGCAGTTCCGCATCGCTCTGGCCCGCGCCTCTCTGCACGACCCGTCGATCGTGATCATCGAGGAGCCCTCCGGCGTTCTGGACGAGGACATAAGGCACCTGCTCGACGACACTCTGGCCCGACTGGCGCTGGGGCGAACCCTGATCCTCCTGCCCCACCGGCTCTCCACAATCCGATCGTGCGACCAGGTCATTCTGTTGCACAACGGCCGGGTCGAAGACGTCGGTCCGCCCGCCCAGCTTCAGACCGAGAGCAAGCTCTACCGGCACCTGCTGTACATGGAGTTCAACGAGTTCATCAGCGGCGAGCTCGAGGCCGTTCAGCTTTCCACTTAGTACTACAGCGCTGGATCGGAGCTCCTGACTTCCCGTCCGAGTCGGCAGGAACCGGGCTCACAAGCCTGAAGCGCAAGCGGAGGGAGTTCGAAAACGCATATCGTTCAATGCCCTTCGCTTGCGCTTCAGGCTTGTTGCAAGCGACTTCCCCGGCATCGTTTGCATTCTCGACGGCGATCGATCTGGCGCTGTAGAATTAGTTTCGTGGCATGTGCTGCCGCGGTGGCGAACGCGCGGCCGGTCGACTAACAGAAATCGTCCACCGTCGGTGTGATGATGAGCTCGGGAACCCTGGCTCGGGGATGCAACTCGACCAGGAACCGTACCGCCGCCGCAATGTCTTCCGGCTGGAGAATCGCCGCCCGCCGCTCGGCCCCGACCGGAACCGGCCGGGCGTCGAGGATGGGCGTGTTGACCTCGCCGGGATAGATCACGGTCGAGCGGATGCCCCGTCCTCCCTCTTCCCGGCCCAGGCAGATTCCCAGCGCCGACTGGCCGAACTTGGACGCCGAGTAACCCGTACCGCCCAGGGTGCTGGCCCGGATTCCCGAGATCGAGCAGATCTGGATGACCAGTCCATTCTGCCGCTGGCGCATCGCCGGCAAGACGTGGTGAACCAGGTTGAACGGCCCCGTCAGGTTGACGGCAATCATCTTGTCCCAGTCGCCCGGAGCAAGCGTCTCCAGGCTGCGGTTGCGCACGTTCGTGCCCGCATTGCAGACCAGGACGTCGATCGAGCCGAATGACCCGAGCACGCGCTGGACCATGGCCGCAACTGCGTCGCGGTCGGTCACATCGCAGGCGACGGCGAGTGCGGTTTCCCGGCCTTTTTCCAGCTCGGCCCGGGTTTGCTCCAGCTTCCGCTCGTCCCGGCCGATGAGGGCCAGCCGCAGTCCCAGTGCATCGAGCGTCCGCGCGATCCCCCTGCCGATCCCGCTCCCCGCTCCCGTGATCAGAGCCGTCGTCAACGTCGCGGCCAAGGCCCGCCTCCTCTGATGCCAGATCAGCGATCCTACCGACAAAACCGAAAGCCCCAGCGCCTTCCTTTACCTGGAAGGCGCGGGGCTCTTCGACTGTCAGAATTGTAACGCCAGCAGTCAGGCGGTGCGACCTTCACGTGGTAGGAAGCCGGGAGGTTCTCGATTTCAGGGCCGCTGGCCGCTGTCGAGCCATCGACCAGTCGGTGCGCGTTGATCAGGCCAGGTTGAGCCGATCAGCGGCGCACCGGGCTGCGTGGCGTCGCCATCTTCACGGCGAGGCTGCCCGTGGGATAGACCAGTCCCGCCGGCGAAAGGTCGCTCGCCTGGGAAGCCGCGTTCCAGATACGAACCCGGCTCACGCTCGTCGAAGTAGCCTGGCCGCTTCCCGTTCCCTCCGCCCATGCGCTCATGGCCGCGAGCAGCGAAGCGAAATTGTTCTGGGGCAGCGATGGCAGCATGTTTGATTGGGAGGTATTCAGGGAGTTAACCTGCTGCCCGTTGACGAAAACCTGCACGTTGGGCGAGAGGCCAGAGTTCGCCGGAGCCGGGGCCGCCGGAGCCGGGGCCGCCTGGGAGACGACCGCCGGGCCAGTGGATGACGTGCTAGCTGTCGTCGTCGCCGTACTGGCCGGCGGCGTGCTGGATGGCGGCGTCGCCGTGCTGACCGGCGGCGTGCTGGATGGCGGCGTCGCCGTGCTTGTCGGCGGCGTGCTGGATGGCGGCGTCGCCGTACTGGCCGCCGATGGCGTGCTGGATGGCGGCGTCGCCGTGCTGGCCGGCGGCGTGCTCGATGGCGGCGTCGCCGTGCTGGCCGGCGGCGTGCTGCTGGCCGGAACATAGGAGACCGGAGTCGCGGTCCACGTGCTCGTAAAGCCTGGGGTCGTCTGCAAGGCGGGAATGGAGACCGTAACGGGGGCAGAAGCGGCCGTGGGCGCCGGGCTCGAGGTCGCCGAGGGAATCAGGCCAGCGGCCTTGGGAATATCGAGCCTGCCAATCGTCAGGCCTGTCACCGGATCGTAGACCGGGTCAGAGCCCTGCTCGAGCCATTGGGTCACCTGGTTGACCGTGGGCAAAATCCCGAACCTGGCTTGGTAAATCTGCTGCAGCAAGACAACCGCGCCGGTCACCAGCGGCGTGGCGAAACTGGTTCCCTCGACGCCGGAGTAACCGCTGTCCCCCGTGGGAGCGACCATTCCCTCGCCCGGCGCCGCCAGGTCGGTCATCGTGCCCATGCCCGTCGCCGCGCCGAGGCGCTGGGCGTCCGGTAGCAACTGATTACCAGTGATGTCGGTGGCCGTTACGCTGATCACGCCGGCGACGATCGCGGTGAATCCCTCGCCTTGCTGTCCCGCGAAGCTGTTGCCGGTCGCGGACACCACGGGAATGTTCAAGGTCTGGAGCTGGCCGATGAGGTTGGTGATCTGCTCGCCGGCTCCGCCATCCTGGGCAAACCAGTTCTGAGCGTAGTTGCCACCGTCAGACAACGACATGTTGACTACAGAAATGTTGTACTGGCTGTGATTATTGATGACCCACTGTAGGGCACTGGCGATGCTGCTCAGAGAGGCCGTGTTGTCGGAGCCCGTGACGCGCAAGGCGACGATCTTGACGCCAGGCGCGACGCCCAGGTCATTGGGATCGTCGGAGCCGATCAGCCCGGCAACGGCGGTACCGTGCTGCGAGTCGGTCGCCAATGGATCTGGGGTATTGGTGGCGAAGTCGTACCCCGCGATGACCTTTGCGCTGGGGCCGAACCCACCGCCCAGGGCCGGGTTGTTGTAATCGACCCCGGTATCGATCACCGCGACGGTCATGCCGGTTCCGTCGACGCCATATGTCTGGCGTGCCGCGGCGGCGCCCACGATCGGGTCGAAGGCGGTCGGGGTTCCGGTCAAGAGCGTGCCGGCCGGCCGCTCGACGGTTGTCGCGGGCTGGGCTGTATGCACAGTGGTAACCTTGACCGTGGTTGACCGGGAGATCGCGTGATCATGGAGCGGATGACTGGCTGGAATGTGAGCTCGAAGAGCGGCCGCGTGAGCATGAGAGGCAGCCGCATGAGGCAGGCTGGTGCCAGCACCGGTCGAGAGCAGACAGCGCTCATCAAGTTGTTCAAGGGTGGGGCGATGGCGACGAAGAGACAGACGACTGCGGACGCGGTTCTGGGTCCATACCATGAATCAAGACTCCCCAGACGGCCGCCATGCCATTGGCTCAGGCCGCCCCGCAAATCGGTTGTGAACGCCCCCCTTCCATGGCGTGCGCCGGACGCGGGCCGAATCAGTTCGGCCGGGCGCACGGCACCCGGAGACCTCGCCCGATCGGCGATCGAGGCAAGTTCTGCTGAGCGTGTGACACGGTTGTTCGGTTTGTGAACGGCGACCGGCGGCTGACCGAGAGAACGCACCCGGCTTGCCACTCCTGGCATTACGGGGGAAATCGTCTTCTCGTTGCTTCCGATCTGGTCACCTGAGCGCAGGGAATCGACAGCCGCCCGGTGCGGGACAAAAGAGTCTGGGGACACTCCTCTCCCAGTCCCGGCGACAGTGATTCTGCAACGACCTCCTGAGGCAGACCGGGCTGAATCATTCCGCCCAGCCCATTCGGACCTGGCCAGCATCAGGCCTGGTCCCCGGCGCGATCCGCTCGCACCGGTTCGGCCCGGGCTTCACGAGGTCCAGGCCAATGGCCAGTGCCTCGATTGCCAGCGACCGAGCCGCCGATCGTCGTCCGGCCACTCCGTCTTGTGTCCCATCATGGGACGCTCTAGAGTGAGGGCGACTGTCGACGGCCCTGCCCGAGACCTGGCCTCGGTCAGTGCCCCTTCTATCGGTTCAGAATTCAAGCGAGGTCGCCTCGAAAATGGAAATCATCGCGGTGATCCCGGCCCGGTTCGCTTCGACCCGTTTGCCCGGCAAACCCCTTCTATCCGATACCGGCCGGCCCCTGATCCAGCACGTGGTGGAAGCGGCGCGACAGGCACAATCGCTACATCGCATCATCGTCGCCACCGACGACCCGCGGATCGCCGATGTCGTGGCCGGCTTCGGAGGAGAGCCGATGATGACCCGCGCCGATCACGCCACCGGCACCGACCGCGTCGCGGAGGTTGCCGCGCGAATCGAGCAAGCCGGCATCATCGTCAACGTCCAGGGGGACGAACCGGAAATCGCCGGCAGTACCATCGATCGCCTCGTCTCGCTCCTGCAAAGCGATCGCGACGCCCCCATGGCAACACTAGCGACGCCCATTCGCGACCCGGCCGTCTACCGCGACCCCTCCTGCGTCAAGGTCGTCTGCTCCCGCCGCGATCGCGCCCTCTACTTCTCTCGCAGCCCGATCCCCTTTCATCGCGACGGTCTGCCCGACCCCGCCGCCGCGAGCACTCCCGTTGCCCATCTCCATCTTGGCCTCTACGCCTATCGCCGCGAGTTCCTGCTCTCGATAAGCTCCTTGCCCCGTTCTCCCCTGGAAGCCGCCGAGAAGCTCGAACAGCTCCGCGTCCTCGAGGCCGGCCACCCCATCGCCATTGGCATCGTCGACGAGCCTTGCATCGGCATCGATACGCCGGAGGACTATCGGAGGTTCGTGGACCGATTCCGAAAAAGTCAGGGCGGAGGCTGAAGGTGAAGAGTTTTCAGACTAGTCCGCCATACTCGTTGGGGCGTCTCTTGATTGCCGTGGCTACTCTTCCTGGTTGCCTGGTATTTCGCGGACTTTGGGCTGCTGACCCTTCTCGGAGGAAGATTAACGAGTAATCGCACGTTCTTCGGGGGCCGGCACGGGTCGGCGGTCGGGGCCGAAAAGCAGGAGGGCGAACAGCCCGACGAGGAGCAGGTTCTTGAGGTCGTAGCCGAGGACAACACGCAGATCGAGATAGCCGTAGAACCGGCTCGCGAACGAGCTGGCCAGCATGGCGAGGCAGCAAGCGGTCAAAAGCACCCGCGCCGGCCGCCCCGTGCGGTCCGCGAGCGCCGGCAAGAATGGCAGCAACCAGATGAGATACTGTGGCGACCCAACCTTGTTCGTGATCAAGAAGCCGAGCACGGCTGCGGCCGAGGCGCGCATCAAGTCCATCCTCCGCCTCCAGGTGATCACAACTACAAGGAGCTCGGCGAAGACCAGCAGTGGGATCATCAACCCGTCGACAGCCTGGGCACCGCCCCCCGCGAGGTTGAGCGATCCGTAGTTGAACTCCAGCGCGATGGGTCTGCCTGTGAGGGTCGCCCAGAGCATCACGAGCCCTCCGAGGAGGCTGCCGCGCTCGAGCCCTCGCTGACCATGGAAACGCAACGATTCCACCATACCGGATCCCCCAATCAGCCCCCAGGCCCCGACGCCGAGAATCACGACCAAAAGCGCCGACTTCAGCCCACGGAACGGCGCCCCCGGCGATCGACCGACGTCGAGAACGGTCGCGGGGATCACGATCACCCCCGGGAAGATTTTCGTCAATGTGCCCAGGCCGGCCCACAAGCCCCCGCGGCCCGGCCGACTCTCGGACCATGCGCACACGGCGCTGAAGGCCAGCAGGGTCGGTACCAGGTCGAACCGCGCGAAGGCCAGACGTGAAAGAAAGCCGAAGTAGAGCGTGTACCAGGCCAGGCTAGTGAAGACATGCTTCGGTCCCGCGGTGCGCGCAACGTACCGCGATACCGAAACGACAAGCAGACAGTTGAAGAAGAACATCTCGGCCGCGAAGAGGAACTGATAAAGTGCCAGACGAGGCGTGAACAGCCCGGGGGCGAAGATCAAGGCTGCGGCCAGGGGCGGGTACTCGATGACGAAATCGCGGTAGGGTATGCGCCCGGCTCGTGCGAGGGCGCTGTAGCGGTGGTAGATCTCCGTGTCGTCGTTGACCGGCTGAAGACGCGCGCCTCCCGATTGCTTCCATAAGGCATATTTCTCGATATTGGTGATGGGAACGATGAGAAGCTGAACAATGAGAGCGACCACTACCAGCATGGGTCCAGACCGGGTTGCGCTCATTGGGTACTCCCTCGGATCGCTTACGGGGCCTGTTACAGGAGGCCGGGCGTTAGCGACGGACAATGTTCGTGCGATGGAACAAGGCCAGATCAGAAATCTTCCGGATTGTGGGAGACGCGAGAAACCTACGCTTGGGTCTCTCTACTGACCAACATGAAGACCCATCTGAGCAACCGGAAACGGTCCGGTCAAGCGTGCATAGGATGTCGCCGAGCAGGACTGTCCTGTAAACACAGAACTGACTTGAGGCCGGGAACATGTCCCCGGTCAATACGCACTCGGGCTTCAAGCCGAGCGGGCTTCTTGCTCCCGCGCCAGGCGGTTTTGCAGCAAGGCCATGACGGCGGCTTCTTCAGGGCGGAGGTCGCCGAGCGACTCGTCCATCTCCTCTTTTGCGCGCCGCCGCAGGGTCCCGATCATCGAGCCGTCAAGGTAGGCATCGAGAACCATCTGGTGAACGGAGCACTTGCGGCAGACGGATGGAGTATTGCCCAGGCGCTCGGCCACGCTCTCGATGGCGCGGACGACGTTCTTCTTGGCCTGCGTCTGCGAGTCAAAGGCCTCGAATTCCCGGAGCGCGAGCGCCGCCAGCACCGTCCCCGCCCAGGTGCGAAAGTCATCAGTTCAGGCTGGCGGGATGGCCAGGCTCTTGATCCGCGCCAGGGTCTCGCGATCGCGCATCGGCCGGCCCTCCGGGTCGACGTACCGGAACGACTTGCCGGATCGCTTGCCGCCGATGCCGGTACGGGCGTCGCTCACGTACCGCAGACCCGCGGCGCGGGCAGCGCCCACGGGATCAATCGTGGGCATGCTGGTTTGCAGGTTACCGGGTGCATGGCCCGTTCGAGCCGAAGCAGGGACACAGGTTCAATCCCAAGAAGCTCTTGCTCGACCCTTACGCGAAGGCGATAGGGCGTGACCTGAAATGGGATGATTCGTTGTTCGCCTATCAGCTTGATCATCCCGAGGCCGACTTGACGCTCGACGAACGCGACAGCGCACGGTTTGCTCTCCTGGCGGCCGTTGTGGACACCGCGTTCACCTGGGGCGACGATCGTCCGCCGCTGACGCCCTGGCACAAGACGTTCATCTCTGAGTACGGGAAAGGCCGGCTGCCGCCCACCTCCTGTCCCTGGAAAAAGAGAGGAGTCTGGGGCGCCAGCAGCCAGAGCGCGGCCATCGCCCGGTAACGCGCCGGGCTCGTCAGGTCCTTGAGACGAAGCCCCCGCGCCGAGTTGGCTACCTGGTCGTGATTCTCGAGATAGGTCACGAACCGAGGGGCCGGAATGCCGAAGGTGCATGTTCCCCGTAGTTTCTGCTGCCACTTGCAAAACTGTTCTTGAAACAAGTAGCTCTGCGCCTCGTTCTCGGCGACGAGCAAGATGCTTCGCTCTCCGCCCGCGGCGCGGGCGTGGCGGCTGATCTGTGCCAGGATGTGTTCGGACGGGTGCAGTTCGTAAAACACCTGGCCCTTGAGACTCAGCCCCTTCCAGTCATGGTCGTGCCAGGCAACACGGCTGGGATCCACCACCTGTGAGGGGCCATGCGGACCCTGGGGCTGGAACCGTGAGGCCGGGTCGGGGTAACAGTCGCCGCTGCCCGTCCGGTAGCGATAGAGTACGCCGTCAGCCGCGCAGAGAGCGGTTCCGGAAAAGTACCCGTTGCCTTCCGGTGTCAGCTCGAGCGGCTCCAAGGCTTCGTTTTCGCCCACGAAGACGACGTCGAGGTGCTCGCATTTCGGTGCCCAGAACCGGAAGTGGACCCCTGCCCCGGGCAGAACCTCGGCACCGATCGGCAGCCTGCGCTCTGGGCGTTCACGCCCGTCGTGTTTGTCTTCAAACGTGGATGGTGATGTGAGTGCAGTAGGAGTCGCGATGCTCGCTCCGGAGGCGTCATGTTGCTCGACCGCCGGCACTGTGGACGCGGGACGCGGAGCGTCCGGCCCCATGGGACGCCCGGGACTCGCCTCTTCCGCGCCGAGCGCCTTGGTCGGTGTTCCAAGTGTGTGCGTCCCGTTCCCATGCGTGAGGGACAATGAAGACGACCAGCGCCCGGGTTCATCTTCCTTTGATTGATTTGGTGGAAGACGTCGCTGAATCTCAGTAAAAGAGGCAAGGTGGGCAGAGGCTGAGCCTCATCGCGCAAACTGGATGCGTGGATTACGGCTGGCTCTCAAGCATGTTTCGAGACCGCCCAATCGATCGATCGCCGGGTCCTCGCTTGTCACGATAAAACCCCTTTGACAGATCGAACTTGCCTCGCAATACTATTCTTAGTATTGGATAAAATAGATTGGATTATACTTTTCGCCGGGTCTATCCTAAAAAAGTGGCACCTACTTTCAACTCAAGAGGTCTTCGCCTCCTGATGATCTGCCAGTGTGCTGGACCTCATGTCGGGTGTGGGCGATGAGGCACCATCCACTCAGCATGTCAGAGACGAGGTGAGAGTGATGAAACATGCCGTTGCGTTTCCCAGCGTCGATGAGAATTCCGCGGCCAAGAGAAACAAGTTTCAGGCTGGCGTGCGCGCCTATGCCGCTGACTATATGTACGATTTCCTGACCGCAGGCTTTGCCGCCTCGTCAGATGTCTTCAAGCGCGCCGGCGAACTTGGCGTCATCGTCCACTGCCACCGCGCGATGCACGCCGTCTTCACGCGCCAGCAGAATCACGGCATTCACATGCGGGTCGTCGCCAAGTGGTTGCGTCTGACGGGTGGTGATCATTTGCACACAGGAACGGTTGTCGGCAAACTCGAAGGCTCGCGGCAGGAGACACTGGGCGTCATCGACCTGTTGCGCGAG
>Ga0208044_1001674_pt1 | contig 11737 bp, 9 predicted proteins | sample Sb_taG_8_FD_187712 | JGI IMG/M metagenome (GOLD analysis project Ga0208044, IMG submission 187712) | Peat soil microbial communities from Weissenstadt, Germany - Sb_50d_c_BC metaG (SPAdes) (version 2) | ecosystem: Environmental > Terrestrial > Soil > Wetlands > Peat | place: Germany: Weissenstadt... | reverse complement strand
AGAACTGCAGCTGCGAAAAACGTCCTGGCAACTCTCGGCGCAAATCGGCGACATGGTCAGGCGTCGGCGTGTGGTTTTTCTTGAGGGACACCAGGATCTCGCCATCCATCGGGCCGACGGTTGCGGTATCGCTCAGCGCGATGTTAATGCCGCTATATGGCAAGCCGATATTGTCTAGAATGACATCGATTTGATCGTTGCCGACAATCTGGCGAATGGCCGCTTCAACCTGCGCGAAGTATCGCTGGGTATCCTCGATCCTTGTCCCCGGCGGCGCGCGGACATGCAGGCGCATCTGGCCAGCATCGACCTGTGGAAAGAAATCCATCCCGAGCCAGGGAAACAGAAAGCACGACGCGATGATCAGCAGCGCGAAAAACGCTGCGGTGACCAAGGGCCGGCCAACGGACCAGGCCAGGGCATCGCGATAGACATCGCGAAAGCGCTCGAACCCGCGCTCAAACTCACCGTGGATCAAGCTCAACAGATTGAAACTGTGACGCCTCGCCTCCTTCGCCGGTTGCCGCGAGCCAGCGCCGCCATGACCGGCGGGGTGCGCCGCCACCTGCGAGCGCATGAGGTATTTGAACAATACTGGCACTAACGTGAACGACAGCAGCAGGCTCGCGCCAAGCGATAGGATCACCGAGAGCGAGAGTGGCGAGAACAGATACTTGGCTGTCCCCGTCAGCAGGAACACCGGGACGAACACCACGCTGATCGACAAGGTAGCCAGAAAGGTCGGAAGCCCGACCTCGGCGGTCCCGTCGAGGATCGCCTGCTCTAGGCGCTTACCCAGGGAGACGTTCCTTTCGATGTTCTCGATCACTACCGTAGCATTGTCGACCAGTATCCCCACCGCGAGCGCAAAGCCGCCCAAGGTCATGGTGTTGAGTGTTTGGCCGCCAAGATAGAGTAGCAGAACCGCAGTAATGATGGACAGGGGTATCGACGCCATTATGATCAGCGTCAGCCGCCAGTTTCCGAGGAACAACAGGATCATTAGCGCTGTAAGCCCGGCAGCCATCAGACCGCCCATGATTACGCTGTTCAAGGCTGCCTTGACGAAGATCGATTGATCGAAAATCGGCGTCAAGGTCACGCTTTGAGGGATCAGCTTGCGGATTTCGGGCAGGACGGCGTTGACCCCATCGATCACCGCCAACGTCGAGACGCCGCCCGTCTTGCGTACCAGTATTAGCGCACCCGGTAGGCCGTTTTGGCTGACCGAATTGGTCTGAACCTGGTATCCGTCGTGGACATGCGCTACATCACGGACGAAGACCGTCTTGCCGTTGATCTGCTTGATGGGAAACTGGTTGATGGTGGCGATCGCATCAGGGCTGTTGTTCATCGCCACGGTGTAGTCTTTGCTGCCGATCTTTACGTCTCCGGAAGGCAGGATGACGTTCTGATGCGACAGCGCCTCCGTGATGTCAGCCGGCGTCAGCCCACGCGCCTGCAGCGCCTCCGCGTTGAGATCCACCATGATGACGCGAGGCTTGCCCCCGTATGGATAGGGTACCGACGTACCTCGCACTACCGCGAGATCCGGGCGAATGATGTTCTGCCCCAGATCATTGAGCGCCGTGTCCGAGAGCGAATTGCTGGACATGCTCAGTTGGATGATGGGGACGTCGGTCGCCCCGTAGCGGAGGATGAGCGGCGGCGTAATATTGCGCGGCATGTATTTGAGCACCACCAATGCGCTGCTCGCCAACTGCGACACGGCGCGGCTCACGTCTGCACCCTCATGCAGGTAGACCTTGATCACGCCCACTCCGGCGTAGCTATTAGCCTCGATGCGAGAGATGTCGTCGACAAGCGCCGCCAGCTGGCGCTCATGTAACGTCACGATGCGATCCTGAATCTCAGGCGCGCTCATCCCGCTGTAGGTCCAGACGACGCTGACGACCGGGATATCGATTTCGGGAAAAATGTCCGTCGGCATACGCGTGAGCGCGCCACCAGCAAGCACACACACCAGCATAATAAGTGCCACGACGGTATAAGGGTGCCTGAGGCTGAAGCCGGCTACGGACATGCATCTGAACTCTTCGGCAAGGGGGATCAAGAGCCTAGTACAGCTTACCACCGACGCCTAGGGTTAGGCTTCGCGCCTCATAAAGCAGCCACGCCATGGATTCGCATCAGCGCCAACGATTGCACGCTTCAATAGATCAGCAACGGCTCGATTGGGAGATAAGGGGCCTTTCGACCCCTTACGGTGAAAAGTGGTACTTTCCTCGCCGGGCCTTGTCCAATCCAACGCTAATTGAACAAATTTGCTGACCACAGGTGCTTAGCGACAGGAACCTGTTCGCCGTATGATTGCAGGTCGCCCCGAGCCTGTGATCGGAGCCTTTGCGATGCGCGTTTGGCAATTGACCGAGCTGTCACGCGTCTGCATCATCTCTCTCTTTATCGAGAGGCAGTAGCACGCCTCAACAAAAAGGAGAGACGTTATGCGAACGAGGATAGCGGCAGTGCTTGCCGTCGCAAGCATCCCGCTCTTAGCGTCTTTGATGCTGGGGCCATCGGCTGACGCGTCTAACCTTAGGAAAGGTCGCCCTGGATTCACTGATCTCGACAACCACTACTTCCGCCACCGCCACATCGTGGGTGTATCGGAGGATTACGGTCACCCCGACCCTTGCTGGTCGCTGCGGCTCCAAAGACACCGCAACGCCTATTGGTGGTGGAGCTTTGAAGACTGCCTGGCGTATTACAACTTACAACAACTGAGAGACTCCCGACTTGAAAGACGCAACATCGGCTCCAAGCTAACAAGATGCCCCGGTGATCGAGGTCGAGATGGATCCTGCTGCAGCTTTCCGGCCGCGGCTTGATTTTTAACACAATAAGACTGCCCGGCCCCACATTGGAGGCTTCATCACCGGAGTGACCAGCTGCTAAACCTGGGTATCCGGCGTCGTAAATCCCCCACCCCGCCGTCAGCTCGGCCAGAAAATGAGGAACGTTTCAGCCAAGAAGGAGAGATGTCATGCGAAAAACCAATGCTGCAGTTACGGCCGTTGGGGGCAGCCTGCTTTTAGCCCTGCTCATGCTGGGCTCAGCTCAGGCGGCGGACACGTCTGGCCCTAAAAGCGGCAGCGCTGCAAACGACCGCGGAGATGGTCACGTCGACCCTTGCTGGTCACTGCGGCTCCAGAGACACCGCGACGCCAATGCGTGGTTGCGCTTTGAAGACTGCCTGGCCCGTCACAATTACAACAACTGAGCGTCGCCCAGCTTGAGAGAACTGTTGCAGCCGCTCAGCCCCTATCGATGAAGCTTCAGAGCTTCGCTGGCAGATGCGCCACCGAACCAGCATTTGAAGATCCGGTGATGGTCGAAGTTCGACCTCAATTGGCTGACGTTTGTGGAGGCGGGGAAGGTCAGGGAAAAAGCAACACCACCACCAAGTAGGGGACCCTTGGCGGAACCACTTAGGTAACTCGAGACCTTAACAAGGCCGCGCACAAACGTAACAGGTCCGCTTTAGACCTACTCGCTGTGGGTCCATCTTGCCCTAATCCACCGCTCTCCGTCACCTCAAAATGGATAGTAGCGCACCGAGGCGAAGACCATGTTGTCAACGGCAGTTGGGGAGCCACCAATACCCTCAAACAGCTGGCGCTCCGTGTAAGAGTACTGCAAGCCCACGGCCAATGTGCCAACCTTGTTCTGGTACACCCGGTCCCAAAGACCTGTTGTAACCTGCCAAATGTCTTTATTTTGTCCGCTGCACGGGAGTGCGGCCGAGGCGCCGGTGGTTGGGTTCACAAACGTGGCTGAGCCTTCAATATTGCACCCCGCGTTGTTGTCTAGTGGACTACCGTAGCCGAAGATCAGCTTGCCGTCTTGGAAAGTATCTCGTGTAGCTTGCTCATATCCTCCATAGACATAGAGATCCAACTTTGGAGTAGGATGCGCGACGACACCGGTCAGCGTCTGGATCATCGGAATAGGTTTTGGCTCGCCGTTTTGGTTCACCGTGAAATCCGCGAATTGAGCTGCACCGTACATCCCGGTGCCGTAGCCGCCCAGCACGCTGGCCTGGAAATCAAGGTATTTTGGGATAACCGGTAGAATGACGTTTCCACCTACGCCGCCACCAAAAGCCGTGTTGTTGTTGCCGGAAATCTGCGAGTCCCCCGCTACTCCGCTAAAAACTCCGGTCCGTGTTTGGAAGATCCGTCCGAGACCGAAAGCCTCATAGTGGCCCCAACCTGGGTCAAACGCTGCCTTGAGAACCATGTCGGGTGCCACATTAACGGAATAGTTTGCGCAAGGAGTCGTGGAGATGGTGGTAGCGGGAACAGTCGTGAAGGAACCAGTCCCCCCTCCTTTGACGCAAACTCCTGAATTGAGTGTTCCCCCTCCTGAGCCGGTTCCGGGAGTCGAAGTAACCAATTCGTCTACCCCTTGAGCTGTTCCCGGAAAATCCCCTGCAAAATTTGCTTCAGGGGATTCTGCCGATAGGGCGACGGAAAACTCGGGACTAAAAACCTTGGTTATCCGCAACTGTGGATCGCGTCGAGAATTAAAGCCAGGGACGTATTGGGTGTCGATTGTCAATGGAATATTTTCATCCCGTGGCACCAAACCATCCTTGAAGCCGGTGACCAGGCTCCAAGCCTGCCCAACTTCAAAACGCCAACCGTCTGTGTGATTCACGGTCTTGTCCACGGTCAAGTAGGCCTGCCTCAACGACGGCAAGTAGGAGTTGTTTTGACCCCCTGTGGTGGTAACGCCAACGCCCTTAAAGTCAGTCTCGACATATGCGGATAAGAGCGTGTCTTCATTCCAGGAGGTTTCCGCCAACAGACTCAGCCGACTATTGCGGGCCGATTGGCGGTATTCTGCCTCATGCGCGGCAGGTACCTGGTTAAAGGGAATATTCGCAAATGTCGATCCGATGTCGGAGGCCTCATTTCGTGTGCGGAAGATCATGCTACCTTCAGCGAAGCCCCCTAACTTAATCGCAACCGGGCCGATCTTCATTCCGCCATTTGGGGTAACTTCGACGTACTGCACGCCCGGTGGTGGGTTTACGACAGCCACGCCAGGCACGTTCTTGACTTCCGCTTGCACCTGTCTGGTCGCGGCTTGCTGAGCCGCGAGTTGTTTCTGAATTGATTGCAACTGCGCCTGTAGAGCTGGAATTGATTGCAACTGGGCCTGTATAGCTTTAATTTGTTGTTCCAAATCGGGACTGCTCTGCGCTAGTGCCGGTTGGGTCACGCCCAACATGAATCCTGCCAATATGCAGTGTAAGACACGGTTTCCACCGAATGCCAGAGTGGTCATGGTTTCCTTCTCCTTGCGTCACCTGCTAATCTGGGATCCTCGCGTATACTCGTAAAAGTTGGCCAGAGGTTACCTGCACTGCCTTTTTTGGTCTCCTCATACATGGTCACCGAAACACTCTGATCGTCCTTCGGGACCACCTCGAGATCGGCGACGCAATTCTAAAATAGCTGTACTGATCCGCACAAAGTCAGCAGCGCTTGCCGGTGCCCTTTTAAAAGGCATCCACGAGCTCGGTGCGATGGGTCCGGCGCCCATAAAAACACTGAAACTGTAACCTTAACCCCCGACCATACCCCGTCGTATCTAATCTAGATATACTCTACAAAGGTAGTCGGGTAAAACAAGAGTCAGCTGTTTCTTAATTTCAGGGGGCGTTAGAAAATTCGTTCCCGGGCCTCGCTTTTGCAGAATCCCTGTGAGCGTCGCCTGTCACACTAACCTAAGGTCAGTTCAAGAATGCTTGGGAGCCTCGGCGCCCGAATCGCGAGACGAGATGGCGATAGGCTGCTAACCAGGCTACGATGTCGCGGAATGAGCAGCAATGGACGAACAAATCGAAATCAAGGGTTTTAACGGTTGCTGCGACATCGCCGTCGTCGGGGCTGGTCCCGCGGGACTGACCGCGGCTCTGGCGCTTGCCCATGTCGGCGCCAAGGTCGCCCTGATCGGGCCACCGCCGCTGTCTACAAGCTCGCAGCACCCTGACACGAGAACAGTGGCGCTTCTCTCGAGTTCGGTCGATCTACTGAAGACCCTCGAGGTTTGGGATGAGCTTGCACGCCACGCCGCACCCCTCAAGGCGATCCGCATCATCGACGCCTCAGGCGGTCTGCTGCGAGCGCCGGATGTGGAGTTCAAGGCGAGCGAACTCGGTCTTGAGGCATTCGGGTATAACATCGCTAACAGCGTGCTCGTCGAAATGCTCTACGCCCATGCGGCTTCCGCCCTGGGTTCGCTTCAGCCGTCAAGCGTCGAGCGCATCGAGCTCGCTCCGAACCACGCCGTATTGAGCTTGAAGCAAGGCATGGAAATCACCGCGCGGCTCGTGGTCGGAGCCGACGGACGGTGTTCGATCTGCCGCGAGCAGGCTGGCATCGGCGTGTCTGAACGGCGCACCGAACAAGCCGCGATCGCGACGAGCTTCACACATGCCGAGCCGCATGGGGGCGTCTCTACGGAGCTTCACCGTGGTGGCGGTTCCGTCACAGCGGTGCCGCTCATCGACCCTCATGCCTCGAGCGTGATCTGGGTCGGCGCAGCGCCGGAGATCGACGCCCTGATGCGGCTCGAGGCGACGGGCTTTGGCAACGCGCTTGCCGGGCGGCTTGACGGTCTCCTTGGGCGCCTCGGTGAGGTCTGCGCGCGCGCGCATTTTCCCGTCACGCGGCTCGCCGCCGAAAGTCTCGTCGGTCCTCGCACCGCTCTCGTGGGGGAAGCTGCCCACATTCTTTCCCCCATCGGCGCACAAGGGCTGAACCTTGGTCTCCGCGATGCGGCGACCCTCGCCGATTGCATCGGAGTGGCGCTGGAGCGCGACGGCGATCCGGGCAGCGGCGAGGTGCTAAACGCCTATGACAGCGCCCGCAGGGTCGATGTGCTGACGCGGACCTTCGGCATCGATTTGTTGAGCCGCTCGCTCCTCACCGGTTTCCTCCCGCTGCGGGTAGCCCGCGGCATTATCTCCCATGGGCTGAATGCATTGCCGCCGTTGCGCCGCCTGGTGATGCGGATCGGCATGACGCCGCCGACACAGCTACCGAGCCTGATGCGGCCTGCCAGGGCCACGCAGGCTTGACGCCTAGAGCTCCATTTGCCAGGAGGAACCTCTCCATTCCGCGATCGACAAGCCAAGCACGAGCTTTAGCCAATGGCCGCCGACCCCTCTGCCCTCCCGCCTTTACGGGATCTGCGCTACCGGCTCGAATATGCCGTCTTGCGCCTGCTGATCGGCTTCGTTCGCCTCTTCCCCATCGACGTGGCGGGGACGCTGTCTGCGAAGCTTTGGCGGTTGATCGCTCCCTTCAACCGGCGCCACCAACGGGCTTTGGCCAATCTCGAGCGCGCCTTCCCTGACAAGACCCCCGCCGAGCGCGAGCGAATTGCGCTGCTGATGTGGGAGAATCTCGGCCGCGTCATGGTCGAGACCATGAACATCGACCGCATCCTGAAGCAGCCGGAGCGGTTGCACATCACCAATGGCCATTGGATCGGCCGCTACAAGGAAAAGATGGGTCCGGCGCTGATCGTGACCATGCATATGGGCAATTGGGAGCTCGGCATGTGGCCGGTAACGCTCGCGGGCGTCCGCCCCGCCGGCGTCTACCGGCTGGTGAAGAACCCTTATGTCGACCGCTATCTCCGCGCTCAGCGGCAGGATCTCTACCCGGGCGGCCTGTTCGGCCGTGGGCGGGCGGCGGGAACCGACGAAGGCCAGAAGACCGCGCGGCTGATCATGGACTATGTGCGCCAGGGGGGGCGGCTTGGCTTCATCTCGGACCTCTACGATGCGCAAGGCGTGGCGGTGCCGTTCTTCGGCTATCCTGCCAAGAGCATGCCGATCGCGGCGATGATCGCGCGGCGAGTCGGCGCGCGCATTTGGATCGGACGCTGCGTGCGCATCGGCAATCGCGCCTGCTTCGACGTCAATGTGAACGAGCTCAGGATCCCGCGCACCAACAATCAGGCCGAGGACATCCGCAGCATCACGGCGGCAATCCAGCGGCATTTCGAGACCTGGATCCGCGAAAATCCCGAGCAGTTCATGTGGTCAAATCGCCGCTGGTCCTGACGCCTACCATAAGCCTCATTTGCCGTTGACAGTCTCTCTGGCCTTCAGTCTTATCGTAGACTCGGGGGAAGGTTTCAGGGCCAATGTCCGTCGTCCGCAGCGCGAAGTTTCAGATTGGCCAGGTGGTGCGCCATCGGGTCTATCCGTTTCGCGGCGTGATTTTCGACATCGATCCGAGCTTCAGCAATACCGAGGAATGGTACTGCTCGATCCCCCAGGAGGTCCGTCCTCCCAAGGACCAGCCTTTCTATCATCTGCTCGCGGAGAACGCCGACAGCGAGTACATCGCCTATGTCTCCGAGCAGAACCTCGTGCCGGACTGCTCCGACGAGCCCTTGCGCCACCCGCAAGTGCCGGAGCTGTTCGAAGATCTGAAGGACGGCATTTTCCGCTTCCGCTTCGTCCAGGAGCACTGACCGACAAACGAAAGGGCCGGGCTCCGGCGCGGTCTTGACTTTAGCCTGGCAGGCCTCGCGCCTGGCTTATTGCGCAGGCGCGGGTGCCATCTTCTGGGCGGTCGTGGCATTCGGCGCGGCCCCCTCTGCCGGTGCTTGGCCGCCGGCCTGTTCCTTTTTCTGCTGCGCCTCGGTGGCCTTGTTGGCGAGTTCCACCTGGCGCTGATGGAACTTCTCCATCATCTCGCGCCTAGCTTCCTCATATTTGGCATTATCGACCGGAGCGCCGTCAAAGGCCTTGGCGAAGCCCGCGAGCGGTACCGGGAAGGCCATAGTCTTCTGCTGCATGTTCATGGCAGCCACGATCATCTGCTTGCCTTTGCGGAACTTTTCGAACAACTCCTTCGTCATCTCCATCTGAACTTGGCAGCTCGTGGGGAAGCAGACGGCATATTGCAAGGAAATCGGCTCATCGTCGTCGATCTTGATCTGCACCCCCGCCGGCATCACCAGCGAATAGGCGGTCGGTAGCCTGATGAGAAGGTGTTGTTTGTCCTCGCCCTCGATGGTCCGGACCGCCGCGGCAACCAGAACCATCCCGGTATTGGGTTCGAGCCCCTCGTGATTGACGAGGCAAACCTGCTTGTTGCCGGTCTGGTCGTTTTTCAGGCAGAGCTTGACCCAAGCGGTGTCATCGGCCTGAGATGCGTCAGCTGCGGCGCCTGCTGGGGCCGGCGCGGCGGGGGTCGCAGAGGCCGGCGCCAGCGCCTTGGGCGCCGGAGTCTTGGGTTGGGCTTGCTGCGCGATCGCCAAAGATGTTCCGAGACCCAAGCCAAATCCCACAAGCAACGCCGACCGGGCCAAGCGGCGGAAGGTGTTCAACCGATCCATCGACGAGATCATAATCGACCTTTCCTCGTTTTTGCGGGCCGCGATTCGAGGCTCACTTAAACCCGGCTCTCCCCCGCATCCCTACATTAGGGTCAATACCCGAATTGAGGCATAGACGTGGCTGGCGGACGGACGGCTTTCACCGAGCCTTCCAGCGCGCTCTGCGCTCTTTCAGTCACAATCCCCGCAAGGCCAAGTGCCGCCCCGAGACCTGTTCGCCTTCCCGAGCCATGCTACCTTTACACCATGCTGCAATTCGGAAGCATCTATAGCCACACGCGTTCGCCGTTGAAAGCCCCTATTTCACTGCTCGTTTTGACCTTTTTGCTGTTTCCGGGGAGCGGCCGGTGCGAGCCTACCTCCGGCATTGCCATGCATGGCGCGCTGCGGGAGCCCGCGAATTTCACCCACTTTCCTTACGTGAACCCTGATGCACCGAAGGGAGGGCGGCTGGTGCTCGCCAAGCGCGGCTCCTTCGATAGCCTGAACCCGCTGATCGTCAAAGGTGTCAGCGCGGAGGGCATCCGCGAATACGTGTATGAGAGCCTGCTCGCGCGCGCCTATGACGAGCCCTTCACCCTCTACGGTCTCATCGCCGAGAGCGTCGAGGTGCCCGAAGACCGCAGCTACGTCGTGTTCACACTCCGCCCGGAGGCAAAATTCTCCGACGGCACGCCGATCACCGTCGAGGACGTGATCTTCTCGCACGCGTTGCTGCGCGATCACGGGCGCCCCAACCATCGCTCCTACTATCAGAAGGTTACCCGCGTCGAGAAGACCGGCGATCGCACGGTCAGGTTCACCTTTGACGGCAGCGGCGACCGCGAAATGCCGTTGATCGTCGGACTGATGCCGGTGCTGCCGCGCCATTTGATCGATGCGGAGAGCTTCGAAAAGACGAGCCTCGTGCCACCCATCGGCAGCGGACCCTACCTTGTGGACAAGGTCGAGCCAGGCAAGAGCATCAACTACAAGCGCGATCCGCACTATTGGGGCGCGAACCTTCCCGTCAATCGAGGTCAGTATAATTTCGATGAGATCCGCTTCGACTATTACCGGGACAACGGAAGCTTGTTCGAAGCCTTCAAGTCCGGCGCGATCGACGCTGAGCCCGAGGACGATCCCACGCGATGGACGGAAGGCTACGACTTCCCGGCGCTCCGCGATGGCCGGGTCGTCAAGGAGGAGTTCCCGCTTGCCGTGCCGGCGGGCATGTCGGCGCTTGTCTTCAACACGCGGCGACCGCTCTTCGCCGATGCGCGGGTGCGCCAGGCCCTGATCAAGCTGTTCGACTTCGAATGGATCAACCGCACGCTCTATCATGGCCAATATGCGCGCACTCAAAGCTACTTCGATCGCTCCGAGCTGAGCTCCCATGGGCGCACCGCCGACGCGCGAGAGGTCACGCTGCTCGCCCCCTTCGCGAGCGAAGTCAAACCGGAGATCATGGATGGGACCTTCACCTTGCCCGCGAGCGATGGGTCGGGCGAGAATCGCGAGGGACGCCGCGAGGCGCTGGCGCTGTTCGAGCAGGCCGGCTATCGGCTTGAGGGCGGCGTGCTCATCAACACAACGACGTCCGAGCCTTTCGGCTTCGAGATTCTTGCCGCCACCCGGGGCGAGGAACGCCTGCTCCTCACCTATGCGCGCGCCTTGAAACAGGTAGGAATCGACGCGCGAATCCGTCAAGTTGATTCGGCCCAGTATCAGCGGCGCAAGCAGACCTACGACTTCGACATGATCCAGTATGACTGGCCGGTCTCGCTCTCGCCGGGCAATGAGCAGTCTTTTCGTTGGGGGAGCGACGCCGCGGTGACGGAGGGCACGTTCAACTATCCGGGCGTCGCAAGCGCTGGCGTCGACGCCATGATCAAGGCCATGCTCGAGGCGGAGGATGAGGCGAGCTTCGTCGCCGCGGTCCACGCGCTCGACCGCGTCCTGCTGTCGGGCGACTATGTCATTCCCCTCTTCCACCTACCGCGGCAGTGGCTCGCTTATTGGCGCGGACTGCAACGGCCGGCCCACACCCCGCTTTATGGCTACCAGCTCGACAGCTGGTGGAGGGAGCCCTCGCAGCCAGAGGCCAAGAGCGCGGCGCCCACTCGGCCCTGACGCGAATGACGATGAGCAGTCCCGCCGATAAACTCCAACGCGATCAGGAGCTCCTGCACCATGGTGGCTTTGCCATTGCCGCGGCCGAGCTCGATCAGCTGTATCAGAGTTGTTCAGCGTTTCTGGACGCCGCCTGCTTCGCCCTTCCCGACCCGATCGTCGGCGACCGTATCTTCGCCGCCGTGGTGCAGAAGGCTGGTAGATTCATTCTCCCTTGATGCGCTGCAGAGGCTTC
>Ga0208044_1001670_pt1 | contig 11763 bp, 6 predicted proteins | sample Sb_taG_8_FD_187712 | JGI IMG/M metagenome (GOLD analysis project Ga0208044, IMG submission 187712) | Peat soil microbial communities from Weissenstadt, Germany - Sb_50d_c_BC metaG (SPAdes) (version 2) | ecosystem: Environmental > Terrestrial > Soil > Wetlands > Peat | place: Germany: Weissenstadt... | reverse complement strand
GATCCGAATACCACCAGCGGCCCGAATACGGGCTCCTGCGCCACGCCGATCATCACCTCGACGCCGCCTTCTAGCATCGGCTGGACAAGCACCCGCTGCAGCCGCAGCCCGGAGCCGGCCACCAGCGTACGGTAGCCGTCGGCCACTTCCTGCGGGGTGCGCAGATCGACCTTGACGCCCCCGGCGCCGGTCCTGTGCACCAGCCCCTCAGCCTCGGCCTTGAGCACCACCCGGCCGCCGAGCTGCGCGGCGGCCGCGACCGCTTCCTCCTCCGTGGCCGCCGCCACGGTGACCGCCAGCGGGACGCCGTAGCAGGACACCAGCTCGGCGGCGCTGGCTTGCGGCAGCCAGCCGCCGGCCGGCGAGCCGGCCAGGAACCCGGTGACCAGGGCGCGCGCGTCGGCTACGCGCAGCCCTTCCAGCTCGGGGACCTTGCCGCGCTGCCGTCCGCGCCAGGCCCGGTACCGGACTGCGTGGTTCAGCGCGCGGGCGGCATTGTCGGGGTCCGCGTAACAGGGCACTCCGGTGATGGCCGCCGCCGCCACGTCGATGATTGCCGCGGCCGGGCCGACGGCCGCCGGGCCGGTGTCCGTGTGCGGGCCGGGCGGCGGCAGTGCGACGGGCCGGCGTTTGAGCCGTCGCACGGATTCGGCCCGGTCGAGGAAGGCGACCGCGAGCGGCTTGCTGATGACCGCCTCGGCCACCGCGGCGCTCACGTCGGAGAAGGCCGTGGGCACCGCCACCGCGAGCACCGCGTCGACGCCGTCGTCGGCGGCCACTTCCTCCACGCAAGCACGGAAGGCATCCGTCGTGACCACCGCGCAGGTGTCCACCGGCCCGGTCACCACCGCGGCGGCCGGCAGCAGCCTGCGCAGCGCGCGCTGGGTGGCCGCGCCGAGCTGCACGACCTGCAGGCCGTGGTCGGCGCAGGCATCGGCGGCCAGCGCGCCCGCGCCGCCCGCGTTGGCGATGATCGCGACCCGGTTACCCGCCGGCAGCGGCTGGCAGGCGAGCAGCGCGGCGGTATCGACCAGCTCCCCCAGGCTCCTCGTGGCGATGACACCCGCCAGGTCGAACATGGCCTCCTGGCTGGCCAGCGGCGTCGCCGCCGCCGCGGTGTGCGAGGCGGCCCGGTGACCCGCCGGGGACCGGGCGCCGATGACCGTCAGCACCGGCATCCGCTGCGCGACCCGGCGGGCCGTGCCGGCGAACTTGCGCGGGTTGCCGAACGACTCCACGTACAGCACCGCTAGCTGAGTCACCTCATCCTGCGCCCACCAGGTCAGCAGGTCGGTCGGGGACACGTCGTACTTGTCGCCGGCCGACGCGAAGGACGACACGCCGATACCCAGCCGGGACATCTGCTCCAGCAGCGCGATCCCCACCCCGCCGGACTGCACCATCAGGCCGGCCACGCCGCGGACCGGGTGGCCGGCGGTGAAGGTGGCGTCCAGGCCGATCCAGGGCATGATCACGCCGAAACAGCTCGGCCCGAGCAGCCGCATGCCATGCCGGCGGCAGGTGGCCAGCAGTTCCGCGCCCGCGGCGCCCCGGCTTTCACTGATGACGATCAGGGCCCGGACCCCGTGGCGGCCGCATTGCGCCGCCACCTCGGGCACCGCGGGCGGTGGCACCGCGATCACCGCCAGGTCCACCGGCCCGGGCAGGTCGTCGACCGACGCCACGCAGGGCACTCCCTCCATCTCCATGGTCTGGGCGCGCGGATTGACCGCATAGACCGGCCCGGTGAAGCCGCCCGTCACGATGTTGTGCAAGATGGCCCGGCCCACGGTGGCGCGACGGCGGCTCGCGCCCACCACCGCGACCGACCGCGGCTGCAGCAGCGGGCGCAGGCTCGCCACATCCGCCCGGCTTTCCCTGCTCGCCACGGCCTCCAGGTAATGGCCGAGCCGGTAGTTGTCGTCGCCGCCGGGCAGCGGGAAGGTCAGCTCGACCGTCTCCCCGGCTATCCGCCGCTCGGCGGGCAGGCCGGCGTCGGCGAATACCCGGAGCATCGCCGAGTTCTCCGCCAGCGTCTCCGCGGTGAACGCAGCCAGGCCGCGCTGCCGCGCCTGCCAGACCAGGTGCTCCAGCAGCAAGCTGGCGATGCCGCGGCCGTGCACGTCATCGGGGACGGCGAACGCGATCTCTGCGACGCCGGGCTTCGCGGTGGGCTCGTAGGCGCCGACGCCGACCACCCGGCCGTCCTGCCAGGCCAGCAGCGCCGCGTGCTCGGCATCCGGCTCGCGGCAGACCCGCCTGGCTTCCTGCTCGGCCGCGCGCGGGCTCATACTGAAAAACCGCAGGTACATGTTGTCCGGCGAGATGGCAGCATGCATCGCGCGCACCGCCTCAAAATCCTGCCGCTGGGCCGGCCTGACCTCCACCGTGCCGCCGTCGGTCAGCAGCGCATACGTGGCCGCCACCGGCGTGCTCACCGGCAGGCCCCTTCGGCTGACATGTAGCGGTGGCTGCGCGAGTGAGGCGCGGCGCGCGCCGGGCCGGGGGCCTCACATATAAGGGTGATTGCTGTATCCGTGAGTGACCGTCCCAAACCGTCGATGCGCGCTCCTTTCTGGCATGGATCCGGCACCATGAACGGCCTGCTGGGCGTCTCGGGCAAGCTGCGGCGCCGGTGCAGGACGTTTGCGGATACTTCCACTTTCGACCATACGCCCCCCGATGCGACCCTGCCGCGCGGACCTATAGTCCCCGAAGCGCACCGCCCCGCGCTAACCCGGGCCGACCGGGCCGGCGCCGAGGTAGCGGAGCACCGCGAGCACCCGCCGGTGGCCCACATCGCCCGGGTACAGGCCCAGCTTGGCGAAGATCGAGTTGATGTGCTTGCTCACCGCGCTGTCGGTGATCACCAGGGATGCGCCGATCTCCGCGTTGGAGTGGCCCTCCGCCATCATGGCCAGCACGTCACGTTCCCGCTGCGTCAGTTTGTCCAGGGGATCCCCGCCCCGGCGCACCAGGAGCTGGGCCACCACCTCCGGGTCCAGCGCGGTTCCGCCGGCCGCCACCCGGCGCAGCGCGTCGAGGAACTCGGCCACGTCGGCCACCCGGTCCTTCAGCAGGTAGCCGACGCCGCGGGTGTTCGCCGACAGCAGGTCGGCGGCGTACCGCTCCTCCACGTACTGCGACAGCACCAGGATCGCGATGTCCGGCCACTGGCTGCGGATTACCAGCGCGGCGCGGATGCCCTCGTCGGTGTGGCTGGGCGGCATCCGGACGTCGGCGATCACCACGTCGGGCTGCTCGCGCTCTACCGCGGCGAGCAGCCCGGAGGCTTCGGCCGCGGTGGCCGCGACCTCGAACCCGGCGCTCTCGAGCAGCTTGGTCAGGCCGGCCAGGAGCAGCACCGAGTCCTCGGCGATCACCACCCGGGGCCGGCCCGGGCCGGCCGTCCCCGGCTCGCCTGTCACGGGTTCCACGCTATGCCCCCGCGGGGAACGGGTGGCCGGGATCGCCGGGGCATTCGGGATGGTGCCGTTTCACTCGGCGCGCAGCGCGGTGGCCGGGCGGGCCCGGGCGGCCCAGCCCGCGGGCAGCAGCGCCCCGGCGGCCGCGATGGCCAGCGCGGCCAGGGACAGCAGCGCGAGCCGGGACGGCGGGAACACCTGGGTGAAGCTGGCCGGGATGCCGGTGTGCGCGGTACCCGCCATGGCCTGCACGGTCGCCGTGGTCAGCGCGACCGCGGCCGGCGCCGCGATCACCGCGGCCAGGACGGCGGGACCCGCGATCCAGCACACCACCATGGTGAGCAGCTGGCCGGGCCGCATGCCGAGCGCCTTGTAGATGCCGAGGTCGTGCACCCGGTCCCGGGTGGTCATCAGCACAGTATTGAGTACGCCGAGGCCTGCGGCGACCGCGACCATGAGCGCCAGCAGGCCGATCAGCCCGATGGCGATCGTGTAGAACTGGCCGCCGTCCGGGCCGGTGGCCGCCCAGGGGCTGCCACTGCCCAGTGCCTTGTTCACCGCCTGCATGTACGCGGCGGCGCTGGTGCCGGGCCGCAGCCCCACGTAGTACCACTGCAGGTTCGCGGTCGTGGCCACGCCGGCCAGCGTCTGCGCGCTGCCGTAGAGCATGGGCTCGTGGGACGGGTCGAACACCTCCCCGGCGATCCGCACAGTGACAGGGGAGGTGCCGATCGTCACCGTGGCGGTGTCGCCGACGGCGAGGCCGCTGGCGGTGAGGAACGTAGTGTTGACGTCCACCTCGCCCGGCGCGTCGTACCAGTGCCCGGCGATGATGCCGTAACCGATCCAGGAGGCGTCGCCGCCGAACGCCTGGGCGTTGACGTTCTGCGCGATGCCGGGGATCTTGACCCCCTCTTGATACACCGCCACCTGGTGCTGCGTGCCCGGCTGGGCGTGCAGCGCGGCGGTCACCGCCGCGTCCTGGGCCGCGTCCGGAGTCTGCTGCGGGCCGGCCCCGGGGCCGAACTGCTGGATCTGCACGGGGGCGGTGGCGGAGTGAGTCTGGCTGGTCTCGGCGCGGCCCAGCGCGGAGTGCAGCCCGAACGCGAAGATCACCGCGGTGGCCCCGAACGCGATCGCAGCCAGCGACACCACGGTGCGAGCTGGCCGGGCGAACGGCGCCGCCAGGCCGAGGCCGGCCGGGCGCGGCAGCCGCAGCCGGGCGGCGAGCCGGTGCGCGGCGTAGCCGCGGCCGGCCCGGGGAGCGCGGCCGGCCGCGATCGCCTCCGCGGCGGACAGCCGTCCCGCGCGCAGCGCGGGACCGAGCGCGGCCAGCGCCGTCAGCGCGAGCATCCCGGCCGGGGCGGCCACCGAGGCCCACCACGGCACCTGCTGGCTGCCGACCCGGTAGGCAGCCGACGACTGGTGCAGCACCTCGACGGCCAGCAGGTTGCCCGCCACCACCCCGGCCACGCAGCCCGCCAGGGCAGGCCAGCCGACCCGGCTCAGGTACGCCACCACGACCTGGGCCGGGGTCAGGCCCAGGCTCTTCAGCACGCCGATCCGGTGGTACCCGGCGACGACCGCGCCGCTGACCACGTTGCCGACGATGAGCACCGCCATCACCAGGCCGATCAGCGCGAACGCGACCACGAACGGCTCCATGATGGCCCCGTTGCCACTCGCCGCGTTCTCTGCGGCGAGCCAGGAGCCTGCACCGGTCACCGTGCCCGGCGGCAGCGCCCTGGTGACCTCCGCCACGTCGGCGCGGACCTGGGCGTAGCTGCCGGCATTGGCGAACCGGTACAGCATCTGCGCGCTGGCCGGCGTGCCCGGCACCCGCAGGCGGGCGATCTCGCCGGGGGTGACCCAGCCGTCGGCGGTGTTCGTGATCGAGTTAGCGAACCCGACGACGACCAGGGCAGGAGCTCCCGGTGCCCCGGTGACCGAGAGAGTGCTGCCTAGCGGCGGGCCGCCCCCCTGCGGGCCGCCCTCCTGACCCGGCGCCGGGCTGGCGTCCAGCACCACCTGGCCCGGGCCGTCCGGCCAGTGCCCGGCGTTCAGCACCAGGTCGTCGACCGGTCCCCCGGGCGAGGCACGTCCGGCCAGCACGAGCTGCCCGAACGGCTGGCCGCTGAACTGCATCTGAACCGTGGCCTCGCCGAACGGCCCGGCCGCCGCGGTGACCCCGCCGAGGGTGCGGGTGGCGGCCAGCTCCGCCGCCCTGGCACGGGCCGCGTCCACGGTGACGGTCACGTCCGCGCCACGCTGGGTACCGAACGCGTGGGCGAACGGCGTGTTGCTGGCCGCGAGCAGCGCCAAGCCGAGCGTGGCCGAGGCGGTGGAGACCAGCAGCACCATGCCGATCACCACCGCCTGCACCTTGTGCCGCAGCAGGCCGCCGGTGGCGGTCCTGATGACTCCGAGCCAGCTCATGCCGGCACCCCTACACCCGCGCCGGCGACCTGGCCGTCTACGAGCCGTACCGTCCGCGCGGCGTACCGCTCGGCCAGCGCCGGGTCGTGGGTGACCAGCACCAGCGTCTGCCCCCCGGCGTTGAGCTGCCGCAGCAGACGGCCGATTTCCTGCCCGGTAGCGGTGTCCAGCGCCCCGGTCGGCTCGTCGGCCAGCAGCAGCTCCGGGGCGTTCACCAGCGCCCGCGCGATCGCCACCCGCTGCCGCTCTCCTCCCGACAGCCGCGCCGGGTAGGCGTTCTTGTGCTGATCAATGCCCATCCGCGCCAGCAGCTCACCCGCCCGCGCCCGCGCCTGCTTGCGCGAGGCGCCCGCGAGCTGGGCGGGCAGCAGCACGTTGTCTTCCACGGTGAGGTCATCCAGCAGGTTGAAGAACTGGAAGATGATCCCGACGTGCCGGGCCCGGAACCGGGCCAGCGCGCTCTCGCCGAGGGTGTCGATCCGCCGCCCCGCCACGGTGACCGTGCCGGAGGTCGGCCGGTCCAGACCGGCGATGAGGTTGAGCAGCGTGGACTTCCCGCTGCCCGACGGTCCCATGACGGCCGCCACCTCCCCGGCCGCCACGTCCATGCTGACGTCCGCCAGCGCGGGCGGCGCGCCGGCCTGGTAGGTCTTGGTCACGCCATCAAGCCGGATCACGTCACCTGCGGCGGGTACGCTCTGCTGTTTCATGGGGCCTAAGGTGACACATCTAGCCGGCCGGGCGCATTGGCCCAGGACCCCGAATCGGGGGTGAAGCTAGCCCCACCCCCGAACGTGAACTCAGCTGGATAGGCAGGCCCGAGCCGGGGACATACCGTGGACCCCATGGTGACCGTCGTCCAGCACCGTGACGGGCCCGCCCGGCCGTACCACCGCGTCCCGTGGTCGCCGCGGGCCTGGAGTAAGGCCCTGTACCTGGCCGGGGGCATCCCGGCGCAGCTCGCCGCGGCGCTCGTGCTGGTGGTTCCGGCCGTCACCGTTCACCCTCGGTGGCCGCTGTGGCTCCTGGGTCTGGTGCTCGTGTTCCTCGCGGTGCCGCTGCTCACCGGGATCCACCGTCACCGGCTGCGCACTACCGCCGGGGTGGTGATACCCGCTCAGCCGGTCATACCTGACCGGCTGAGCGCGCGGGGGATCGTCACGGTGGCCCGCGCGCGGGCCACCTGGCGCCAGCTCGGCTATCACCTGCTGGCTGCCCCGGCGCTCGCCGTGGGCGCGATCGCCGCCCTCTGGGCATGGCTGGCGGGCATCCCGCTCACGCTGCTCTATGCCTACGCGTGGGCCCTGCCTCAGCAGGTCCTGCTCAGGCGCGGCCAGTCGTCCTCGCCGTCCGGACACCTCCTACGGGTGCTCTCCATCCCGGTGGACGTGTACCTGACCGCCGCCGGGATCGTGCTGCTGGCGGCGGCGCCGTGGCTCACCGCAGCGGTCGGGGCGCTGGATGCCAGGGCCGCCCGGGCGCTGCTGGGCCCGAGCCGCGCCGAGGAGCTGGAACACCAGGTAGAACACCTGGCCCAGACCCGGGCCGGCGTGGTCGACGCCGCCGACGCCGAACGGCGCCGCCTGGAGCGGGACCTACACGACGGCACCCAGCAGCGGCTGGTCTCGCTCGCGATGCGGCTGGGCATGGCCCGCGCCGAACGCCCCGACGCGGCGCAGGCGCAGCAGGTCATCGCCGAGGCCCACGAGGAAGCTAAGGCCGCCCTCCTCGAGCTTCGCCACCTGGTCCGCGGCTTGCACCCGGCCGTGCTCGAGGACCGCGGCCTGGACGCGGCACTGTCCGGCGTGGCGGCGCGGCTGCCGATCCCGGTCCGGCTGACCGTGGACGTGCCCGGCCGGCCGCCACCGACGATCGAGGCGGTCGCCTACTTCGTGGTCTCCGAGGGCCTCACCAACATTGCCAAACACGCCCAGGCGAGCCAGGCGGAGGTGTTCGTGCAACGCGCCAACGACCGGCTGCACATCATCGTCAGCGACGACGGCGTGGGCGGCGCCGACCCGGCCCGCGGCACCGGCCTGGCCGGCCTGGCCAAGCGCGCCGCGTCGGTCGACGGAACCTTCGAGATCATCAGCCCGCCCGGCGGGCCGACCCTGCTCACGGTGGACCTGCCATGCGCGCGGTAGCCACCCGCGGACGCTGGATCTGGGGCCTGTCCGGCCTGGCCACCACGGCGGTCCTCGTCGTCCCCGGTATCCGCCTCATCACCTCAGCCGGGCAGCCAGAGCAGGCGCAGCCGCAGGCCACCGCGACCCGGACGGTGACGGTGCCGCAGCCGGTCACGAGCGTGACCGTGCAGAGCTACGGCGGCCCGGTGCAGGTGACGGCCGGGCCCGTCCGCCACGTCCAGATCACCGAAGTCATCATGTACGACTCGCAGGCCGGCGGTCCGAACACGGTGGTGAACGCGGTGCCCAGCGGTTCCCTCAGCGCTTCGCCGGCGGGGGCGCAGCCGACGTCCGGCGGGGCCCTCAGCGCCCCGCCCGCGGTGGCGCAGTCGGTGTCCGGCGGCCGCCTCAGCCTGGCCGCCCTCGCGTGTGCCAGCTCCGGCTGCAGCGTCAGCTTTGTGATCACCGTGCCATCGGACGTCACCGCCACCGTCACGAGCGACGGCGGCCCGGTGGTCGTCTCCGGGATCGCCGGGGCGAACCTGGACTCCGGCGGCGGGCAGGTGCGCGCCACGAAGATCGGCGGGCCGCTCACCGTCAGCACCGGCGGCGGCCCGCTGCTGCTGGACGGCCTGGCCGGCACGCTGCGCGCCGACACCGGCGGCGGAACCCTGAGCGCCCAGGGCGTCGCCTCCGCGACTGCCATAGTCACCACGGGTGGCGGCGACGCGGTGATGGCCTTCTCCGCGGCCACGGACTCGGTGACGGTGAGCACCGACGGTGGCCAGGCGCAGCTGGCCGTGCCCGGCGGACCCTACGCGCTGACCGCCGACAGCGACGGTGGCTCGCAGTCGGTAGGAATCGCCACCGATCCCGCCGCCCAGCGCTCGATCACCGTCATCAGCGGCGGTGGACCGATACTGATCGGGCCGGCCGGCCGGTAACCCCCGCGGCCGGCGACATCCGCCGGGCCAGACGGGCCTGGCCGGGGGTCGCGGGCCAGCAGCGGGACGAGAAGTAGCGCCGGGGCGGCGGGGGCGGAGGCCCCAGTGACCTGCGCAGCAGGTCCAGCCACAGGCTCATTCGGTAACGCCTCATGCCCATAGAATCAGCTAAATAATTTAGCTTGTCAAGCTCAGCCTCGGTTAGCGAGGCTGAGCTGCCAGGGCGCGAAGGGGCCGCGTCGACGGCACTGACCGGCCAGTACCTGATGCGCTCCGTCCCGGCCAGCGTGCACTGCGCCAGCGCCGACAGGATCGCCTTGCGGTCGGCGAGGCCGTAGGCGTCCAGGCGCCATTAACGAAGCTGATCGAGCTGGTGTGGATACATTGTCGTCTTTGGCCGCTACGGCAATTTCGCCGAGCCAGTAGTGCACTTTGGTTCGATACCAAAGGTCAGACGACTTCAGCGCCAACAATACCTGCTCTAGTCTGTCGCGAGCATCGCTTAGGGCATCGCTAGCTGGCTTGGTGGCAGGCAGGTCTTGCAGGCGACCAAGACGGCATGCGGCCAACGACACCATAAGGTCCGCAAGCTGAATATGATCAGCGGCCATCGGAGCCCGGTCAAGTAGCACCTGTCGGCCTCATCGAACTCCGCCCGACCTTTATGGAGATCACCGAGAAGGTGCCACGCACACGGGTCAAAGGGGTCGGCTTGGGTTGCTTTCTGAGCGTGTTCGAGCGCCTCCGTTATCTGACCCCAGCTGGTCAAGTACTTTGCGGCAATGTATTGGAAGTTGCTCTGCCGGAAGGCCGGCCCGCACTCATTGCTCAGTTTGTCTATTGCCGACAGCAATTCGGCAATGGTCCCTGGGTTAGGGACCGCTGCCGAGCTTGACAGCTCCTTACGGCACAAAGCCACAATACATCGGAAATACTCCCAGGCCCCACCGTCCAACCGCCGGGCTTGTTCCTTTAGCTGCTCAAGCCTTGATCGCGCTCCTGGTTTAGCTTGCTCAGCCCCCAAGATTAGCCCGTTGATCTCGAAACCCAGGTCAGCCAGGCAGTCAAGACGTCGTGCCAGGTCGCGATCGAATCCGACGCATTGTGCCAGCTCCCTGAGCTGATCCGGCTGCACAGCAAAGCATCCGTGCGGTGGCGTCGCCCGGAAGGGTAGCTAGCGCGTAGGTGGATTCCCATCGGGACGGCTTCTCCCGTCGCGCCCGAATAAAGACGCTTCTAGCCATTTCTTTGTCATCGAGTTCAAGCAAGGTGACGCCTAGATTGTACCAGGCGAGATCAAACGACTCGTCTTCGGCGATCGCATCGAGGAGACGGTTCTTCACCTCAAGCCGCCTTAGCAATTGAGGTCTCTCGAGCCCGCCATCTTCGAGCGATGCTCGGATTGCCTTGGTGAAAGCCTTGACAGCTCGGAACTTGGTGGTACTGCCAAGCGTAAGATCAGCAAGCATGCGCGTTGCCATTTCCTCAACCAATGGATAGAGGTTCCATTGTCCTTTGTCATCCGTTTTGACTGACCCCGGCTTACCCTCGACACGCCAACTCTTTGGCTGAGCGCCCTAATAGCGCGCAAGCAATATTAGTTGATCGCCTTCGCGGTGCAAGCTGCCGGTGATCTGAGGTCCCTTCATCAGGCGTGCCACGAGCCCGAGGATCGTGCCGACCGGAATGTTGACTGGCCCGAAGCTCAGCGTGGCATCCGGCGATACTGCATCCTTGAGGAACTCGGCGGTGTCATCCAACTCTATAGCTGGCCGAATCGGCTCTCCTGGGCGCCCAGGTCCCTTCGATTCCTGATATTCGCGCCGTACGGTCCTGTACAGCGCCCCGAGCCGGTCCACCTCGTTGGCGAGGTAGGCGCCTAGACCCGGGACCACGTCGCTTTTGTCGCTTTTGCCAGGTTCGGTGCAATCGGGAAAGTCCTGAAAAACCGTCCGTCGACGACTGCGAATGATCAGTGCCATGAAACCGGCCAGAGCTAGCAGAACTGCGACCGCCTCCCAGCTGGTCGTGTGGCCGGTGATGCGCTTGTAAATCGACGGTCCCTGCCAGAGAATAATCAGCACCACGACGGCCAGAGTTAGGGGCGAGCGGGCAGCGCGAAGGAAGGCAGTCCATAGAAACGAAATTTTGTGCGTCAACCACCAGTGGGCATACCGCGAGGCGAGCACTGGACAGGCGAGCCACGGTACAGCCTTGCCAGTTCGGTAAGCCGGCACGCCGACAACCGGTTTCCGCAATTCAACGCCGTTCACAACGCGACGCTACCATCGCATGTACCTCAGCCCCAAGGATTTCTGCCATAGACGCTGATGGCCGGGCACAAGGGCGCCTTGGCTGCTAATCAGCCCAGGTAAACATCGAGGATGATGATTACCCTGGCACCGTCATTTATTAAATAGATGATTAGGGCGGCGCTGCCGAATTCGGCGGAAGTGTCGGTTGAGCCAAGACCGTTCGGCAGAAAGGTTTTGATGCCGGCCGTCAGGGGGCTTCGCCGGGGGCCTGGTAGCCGCGGCCGCGGATCAGCCGGACGGGCGTGTAGATCAGCACGTCCTCGCCGCGCTGGTTGCGGACGCTGTTCCGGGTGGTCACCACGCCCCGCTGGCCGGTGCTCGCCGCGCGCGCCTGCGTCACCTCGACCACCACGTGGATGGTGTCCCCGACATAGGCGGGCTGCTTGATCGACAGGTCCATGGACATGAACGCCAGGCCGGTCCCGTTGATCACGTTGGTCTGGATGACCAGCCCCTCGCCGAGGCAGTAGACCAGGGCGCCGGGGACCAGCCGCCCGGTGTAGCCGCCCGCGGCGGC
>Ga0208044_1001665_pt1 | contig 11771 bp, 6 predicted proteins | sample Sb_taG_8_FD_187712 | JGI IMG/M metagenome (GOLD analysis project Ga0208044, IMG submission 187712) | Peat soil microbial communities from Weissenstadt, Germany - Sb_50d_c_BC metaG (SPAdes) (version 2) | ecosystem: Environmental > Terrestrial > Soil > Wetlands > Peat | place: Germany: Weissenstadt... | reverse complement strand
ATCGAGAACTCGCAGCCACAGTATGACGTCACGGGCGATCCGGTGAACATCACCGATAACCACATCTATGACAGCAGCCTGAAGCCGGATCAGGTAAGCGGAGAGCGCTCCGGCAAACCCGATGACCGCTGGGCATTCACCAACCGGAACACCGGCCTCGAATACCGTGTGGCCCAAACCCTCGCGGCCGCCAGCCGCGTGCTGCGGCCGAAGAAAGTCGCACTCGCCGATGAGTGCCTGGCGGCCGCCCGCAAGCTCTGGGAATACGAGCAGACGAATCCGCCCGTGTATGCTCCGAGCGCCTACGTGGGTCGCGGCGGGAGCTTCCCGGGCGACGAAATTGCCGCCACGGCGGAGCTGTGGCTCACGACGGACGATCCGCAATACCAGAAGCGTCTTTATGCCCTGATGCCGCAGATACGCTCCACGCCGGCGGAGCAGGTGGGCCGCGGGCCGGGATGGACGCTCGTTCGCTTGCTGCCCAAGGTCTCCGATCCGGAATATCGCAACCTGGTTCTGGAGATCGCGAAGAAGTGGAGAGCTGCTGCGGACGCAGTAGAAGCTGCCAACCCCTACGGAGTCCGTTTTCCGTCCTTTGTCTCGAGATCGGATTGGAAGCTGGACTCGCCCGAGCAGGCCAGAGGAAACTCCATCATGGGCTTTGGATGGGATCTGCAGAGCGACGCCATGCGCGATTATTTCTATCACAAGAATCTGCCGGAGATCTTTGGCGCCGACACTCTGCTGAACGTAGTCAATTTTGTGCTCGGCTGCCACCCGGCTTCGAATACCAGTTATGTCTCCGGAGTCGGAGCGAACTCGCAGTTGATCGCCTATGGTTTTAATCGGGACGACTACTCGTACATTCCCGGAGGGGTGATCTCAGGGGCCTCGTTTATGCGGCCGGGGTTCATGGACCTGAAGAACTTCCCCTATTATTTCAATCAGACGGAATACGTAATCCACGGCGCCGGCTCTTACATCTTCGATGTGCTCGCCGCACAGTGGATGCTCCAGCATCAGCCCGCCGCGAAATGAAAGAGGACGCCGGAGAAGCGCCGGTCTCGGCGGCTGCGATCCCCCCTCGATCGAAAACGTGCCGCGCCCGTCGCTCGCCCGCGGCCCCATGGGCTCCTGCCTAGCGTGATATTGCAGTGCAAGCATACGGAACGGTTTCCTTCGATGGCAAGGCCTGCGCGGTGGGACGTCCCTCGGGGCCGCTACCCACGCTTTTCGCGATCACTTCTCCTGCGGCTGGAGTCACTCTGGCGAAGCTGCGAGTTTTCAAGCAATAGGCTATTGACGCCTTGGGTGAAGCGGATTATTATGGACTGCGATATCAGATTTAGTGCCTGGAATGGGCCGGCTCTTCGCCGATAAGCGGGGACGCCGCATGGCGGTGGTGAAAATCGCCAGGGCACCAGAGGAGAGAAGCTATGGTTTGGCACCGAGTATACCGGTTCGCGCTGCTGATTGCCTTGTCCGCTCTCACGTTAACGGCTCAGACCGGGAGCGGCACGGTTCAAGGCGTGGTTAGGGACGCCACTTCTGCCATGGTAGCGGGCGCAAAAGTGACCATGGTTCACACTGCGACCATGAGGGAGTACTCGACGACCGCCAATGAGGTCGGGTTCTTCGTGTTTCCGCCGGTCCAGCCCGGTTCCTATGAGATCACCGCGACGTCGCCAGGCATGGAGACCTGGAAGGGTTCCTTCCTGTTGGCGGTTGGGCAGACGCTGGAAATCAGCCCTGTCCTGACGGTGGGGGCGGTGACCACACAGGTCACCATAGGTGACGCCGCTCCCCTGGTTTCGACATCGGACGCGACCATCTCCAGGAATCTCGAACATGCCCGCATCGAGCAATTGCCGGTGGACGGGCGCAGTATCGCGAATCTGGTACTGATGGCCACGCCGAGTTTAGTTGGGGGACAGGACGGCGCCATTAACCCCATCGACAGCGGATTGCGCGACGCGGTGGAATTGTACCAGGATGGCGCGGTGAAAAAGAACCGCGACGTGGGGGACTGGGCCGGACGGCTCCCCGGCGTGGACAGCGTGCAGGAGTTGCGGGTGGAGACCAGCCTTTCCTCGGCACTGTTCGACCGGCCCGGCTCGGTAATCCTCTCGACGAAGGGTGGGACCAACAACCTCCACGGAAGCCTGTTCGAGACGAACCGGAACAGCGGGGTGGGGGTGGCCCGCCGCCGCCAGGATTATTACACCAAGCCTCCCCACTATGTCCGCAACGAGTTCGGCGGATCGGTGGGCGGCCCGGTGTTCATTCCGCATGTCTACAACGGAAAGAACCGCACGTTTTTCTTCACTTCGTATGAACTCCTGCGCCAGGTCAGCGCCTCGACCTCGAGCACGACCATGCCGACCGACGCCATGCGGAACGGCGACTACAGCGGGTTGGTCGACAGCCTCGGCCGGCTGACCACGATATACGATCCCCTGAGCACCGGACCGGGCCCCACGTGGACGCGCACGCCGTTTCCGAACAACACAATCCCAACGGTTCGGGAAAGCCCCAATGCCAAGTACCTCTACAGCATCATGCCGGAGCCCACGTTCCCCAATGTCAACCCCAACATTGGCAACAACTACTTCGGCCTTCTCAGCAACGCCACTTCGGACTCCATGAGCACCAGCCGCATCGACCAACGCATCAGCGATCGGAATCAGGTGTTCGGCCGATTCTCGGTCGACCGGGACCATAACACTTACGGACAAAACAGCGTGGCGGCGTTGAGCGGCCCTCTGAACCTTGTCTATAATTACTACGGCGATGTCAGCGCCGTCGGGTCCTGGACCCACACGTTTTCCCCCACGTTCCTCAGTGAGACGCAGATCTCTTACTCGCACGAGTACAAGTTCACAGGCTCCCCTAACGATTCGAACATCCCAAACATGGCCGACTATCTGGGTATGCCGAATCTGGGGAACGATCCTTTGACGGCGTATCAAACCAGCGGCATGGGGTTTGGCGTTAACTTTTCGATGCAGCAAGCGCGCCAGAACACCTCCAATATTTTTGTGGTGAACCAGAATTTTACGCGTATGTTCGGCCGGCATCAGATCCAGTTCGGGGGAAGACTCCACCTGGAGTTTCTTAACGTGTGGATCGACCAGCCGACGTCCACGATCAGTTACGATTCCGGATTCACGTCGCTGTTCGATCCGACCAGCGGATCGGCGTACAGCGCCGCGGCGCGCACCGGCTTTTCGGGGGCGAGCTTTTTCCTCGGCGACGTGGGCACCTTCAAGGATACGGTTAAGCGCCCCGCATTCGACCTGCGCGATCGCGAGGCCGCCGGCTACATTCAGGATAATTGGAAAGCGACTTCCCGGCTGACCCTGAATTTCGGCCTGCGCTACGAGTGGATGCCGCCGGAGGTCACGGCTGGTAATTATGCGGTTGGGTTTGATCAGAAGACGGACTCGATGGTGCTCGCTCGCCCCCTCCCGGACATGTACGCAGCCAATATGACGACTCCAGCTCTTATCAACTCATTGCAGAACATTGGAGGCCCCGGCATCGGCGTAAAATTCGAGACGGCGCAGCAAGCCGGTCTTCCGTCGGGCTTGATATATGGCAAGCCCTTTAACTTCGAGCCGCGCATTGGATTCGCATACCGGGTCGGCGATGGCGTGAAGCCCTTCATGTTGCGCGGAGGCTGGGGCATCTATGACGCCCAGACGGCCTTGCGCACGTGGGACAACCTCACCGGCAGCGGGATACCCTATGGTTACCCGGTTCAGTACTACGTCAGCAACCAGGCTCTGGCGGGAGTGGTGGCAGGCCCGGGTGTTCCCGTGAATGACGGCCTTCCGAATTTTGAGGTGCGGTCGGCTCCCTATTACGTGGCCGGCGTCAATACCCGGAACGTTCTCGACAATCCCGCCCTCGCACAAATCTCGCCCGGATGTTGCGCGCTGCAGTACATGGACCCCCATCAACCACCCACCATCGACCAGGAGTGGAACTTCTCGATCGGCCGCGAGGTGCTCCCCGGTATCGTGGCCACGGGCAGCTATGTGGGCACGCACGCTTCGAACCTTCCGGAGCAGTACAATTTCAACGCTGCCCCGAACGATTACATATGGTACACGGTGACGGGTCTGGCGAAGCCCAGCGGCCTTTATGCTTCGACCGGGGAGAACCCCTACGACAAGACCACCTATGGCAGTATAACCGACTACATCAAAAGGGGTTATTCCAACGCTAACAGCGCCACCATCGAAGTGCAGCGGAGGTACCTCCATGGCTACGGATTCGAGTTCTCCTACGTGATGACCAACGCGTTCACAGAGTCAACCCTGGTGGGAAATGGGGGTGGGACGACCCTGACGCCGGCCTCGACTTATATGCCAGGCGCTGTCCCAACGGATCTCGACGCGATGAACCGGTTCCTCAATTACGCTCGCGATACGGCAATCCCCCATCACCAACTGAAATGGAACTGGGTCGCGGATCTTCCGTTCGGGCGGGACAAACTGCTGGCCAGCCATGCCGGAAAACTCCTGAACACCTTGATCGGCGGCTGGCAGATCGCCGGCACAGGTTCCTACCAGAGCAGGTATTTTTCCCTGCCGACCACCAACTTCGGCCCGATGGGGCAGGTGCAGCTGTACGGAACCAAATACCCGATTCAGGACTGCTCGAGCGGACAGTGCGTCCCGGGCTACCTTTACTGGAACGGATACATTTCACCGCCGCTCATCAACCGAACCGACGGGACTGGCAAGTGCACGGGGATTTGCGGCATACCAGCCAATTACACCCCATCCAACCTGCCGTTAATTCCCTACGGCGCGACGGCTCTGCCGGCCAACGCGCCCTCCGGCACCAATCTTTCGACATACTGGGAGACCCAGACCGCCTGGGTAAAGCTGCAGGACGGCACCGTAGTCCGGACCACCTACAACACGAACCTCAACCCGTGGCGGAATCAGTTCGAGCCGGCCCCCTGGACGTTCAATCTCTCCGCGTCGTTGTTCAAGGCCATTTCTCTGTCGGAGGCTGTCAAACTCCGGTTCAATGCCGACTTCTTCCAGGTCTTGAACAACCCGGGCCTTCCTGCGCCGGGCAGCAACGGCATCCTGAGCACTCAGAACTCTCAGAACTCGCCGCGCGACCTTCAACTCACTTTGAGGTTGACGTTTTAAAGCCGGAGCGGCCGGAGGTGAATCGGGCGGCGCGGGAGCCCGTGGCCCGGGTTCGCAAGGACAAAGCGAGCGCTCTCGGAGATCGGCCAGCACTGATATGGCAGCAGCCATGGAAATACCAGGCGGCTCGTTCGATTTCCATGGTGCCACGCGGTCCAGGCCTTCCAATAAAGGGGTCCAGCCAACCAGCTGATTGACACCGTTTCGGCAATCGGGCTACGATTAATTGCGATTTCAGACTGTGTTCTACGGTCCGGTTGTGGTGGTAAAGACTGTGGGTGCGGCAGGAAAGCACACGGAGGCAGAATGAAGCGCCGATCGTTCTTGACTAGCGGCTTGGCCGCAGCCGCGGTTGCGGCCGCGCCGGGGGGGCCCGCCTCCGGCGCCGCTGAGTTCTACGTCGCTCCCGACGGACGGGACGAGAATCCCGGCAATAAGCCCAAGCCCTTTGCTACCCTCCAGCGCGCCAGGGACGAGGTCCGCAAGGTCATTGCGGCGGGGCTGAAAGCAAATGTCACCGTCTGGATTCGCGGCGGCACATACACGCTGCGAGATACCCTCGTCTTCGGACCCGAGGATTCCGGCACGGACCAGTGCTCCATCACTTACCAGGCGGTTCCTGGCGAGGAGCCCATCCTGACTTCCGGCGTGGAAATCGAAGGCTGGAAGAGACCGGACACCATGCTCGGCGATCTGCCGGTTCCCGCCGAAGGCAACGTGTGGGTGGCGGATGTTCCCGAATCGCTGGGCCGTTTCTGCACCTTGTACGACCAACAGGGACATTTGGGCCGGGCGCAGGGGAACGCCTTCGTCCCGGGTGATCCGCCCGCCGGCGCCGACGGCACGGATCGGGCCGGCCGGTTGCGCAACCTGTACTATCCGGCGGGTGCGATCCGCAACTGGACCAACCTGGATGATGTCGAGATCGTCATCCGATATTCGTCGACCATGAACATCCTGGCGCTGGAGTCGGTGGACGAAACGGCGCTGGTGGCCCGCACCAGCCTGCCCGGCACCTATCCCCTGCGCAAGCTTCAACCCAAACAGCGAACCCCGTCGGCCTGGGTGGAGAATGTTCTGGAGGTCCTCGACCACCCCGGCGCGTGGGTGCTCAATACCCACACCCGCAAGCTCTACCTGTGGCCGCGCGGGGAGGCGCCAAAAGGGATCGTGGCGCCGCGTCTGCGCGAACTGATCCGCATCGAAGGCAAGAATGATGCCGCCGGTTCCGCCGACGTACCGGTTCGGAACCTGGTCTTCCGTGGACTGACGTTTGCCCATGCGGACCGCGATGTATGGTCCCGGGACGACATCGGCATCCAGCACGACTGGGAGATGGTCGACAAGCCCGACGCTCTCGTCCGCCTGCGCGGCGCCGAAAAGTGCACCGTGCAGAATTGCAGGTTTCGCGACAGCGGTGGCACGGCCATCCGGCTGGATCTCTACGCGCAGAAGAACCGGATCGAAGGCAACGAGATCCGTTACATGGGCCAGGGCGGTATCATGCTGATCGGATACGGGCCGGGCATGAAGGATGTCAACCAGCAGAACGAGATTCTCAACAACCATATCCACAATTGCGGGTTGATCTACTGGCATTCGGTCGGGTTGATGTTGTGGCAGAGCGGCGGGAATCACGTCGCCAACAACTACATACACCACATGCCGCGCCACGCCATCTCGCTGAGCGGCGTCCGCGTGCCCTATTTCGAGCAGCGCTGCGGGAGCCGGGAAATCTGCGGGAGTTTGCGCTGGCAGGAGATCGGGGAACGCAAGACATGGAACGAGGTGATGCCGTTTCTGCACACCAGGAACAACCTCGTCGAGCACAACGAAGTGGAGCGCGTGTTGCAGAAACTGGGCGACGGAGCGGGAATCAACGTCACTGGCGCGGGCGAAGGCAACATCATCCGGCGCAATTACGTCCACGATATCTTCGCCAGCGAGTGGGTGAGCGGCTGTTTGCGCACCGACGACTGGCAGCGCGGAACCACCTGGGAAGAGAACGTCATCTACCGCTCCAACGCCGGCGCATGGGAACACAAGGGCGGCAACAGCGTCATCAATAACTATGCCATCGATGTCCTTCCCAGAGGCTACTTCCGGATTTTCCGGGACGGTCCGGGGGAGAAAATCGACGGAACCGTGCTGGAGCGGAACATTTTTTACAGCTCGAACGGCGCTGCGGTATTCTACACATTCGCCGTCGGACCGCAACAGGTGGCAAAATCGAAGATCGAACACAATCTGTATTACTGTGGCGGCGTGGAGGAGACTTCGACGCCTAAGTTTCTCCAGACGCTTCGGGCGCAAGGTGTCTCCGCCACCGACGTGTATGCGGACCCGATGTTTGTGGCATTGCAGCCAGGCAATTTTCGGCTGAAGCCTGAGTCGCCGGCACTGAAGATGGGGATTAAACAGATCGACCTGAACAGCGTTGGACTTACGAAGGCCTTTCCGAAATGGTTGCTGGGTTAAGAGGAGGATTATGTACCGACGATCTTTTTTAACCATCCTGCCGGGAGCGCTTGGGATGGCCATGGCGCAGGCCCCGCAGTCGGAACGCGAATCCCTGCCAAATCGCCCCAAAGTCCCCGGGACACTTAGCCTGCGGGCACGCCGGCGCGGCGAGCAGCCGCCCGGGAGCGGCAAGATCCTGGTCTCCGAAGAGGTACTGCGCTGGGAGGTGGCTCAGACCGCCATCATTATCATTGACATGTGGGACACCCATACTTGCCATACGTCGGCGCAACGTGTTGCCGCCATGGCGCCGCGGATGAACCAGGTTGTCGATGCCGCCCGAAGCCGGGGTGTGATGATCATCCACGCTCCCAGCGACACGATGAAATTCTACGAGGGAAGACCCCAGCGGCTGAGAATGCAGCGTGCGCCGATGGCTCCCTCACCCATTCCGGTTCGGGCTACCGAGCCCGACCGGGAAGAGCAGCTCAAGATGCCTGCGGCTGCTTGTGATGACCCGATCTTTAAGAACTTCACTGGGCCGGCGCCGTCTACGACAAGAGGCGTGTATCCATGGGAGCAGGAGCACCCGGCCATCGAGATCGCCGGTTACGATGGCATCAGCGACAGCGGGCAGGAGATCTACAACTTCTGTAAGCAGGAAGGCATCACCAATATCGCCCTCATGGGTGTCCACACCAACATCTGTATCCTCAACCGCGCCTTCGGCGTCCGCGCGATGAAGCGCCTCGGCTTCAACGTGGTGGTGGCACGGGATCTGACCGACGCGATGTACGACCCGCGCAAGCGCCCTTTCGTCAGCCACGCGCGCGGCACCGATCTGGTCGTCGAGCACATCGAGGCTGACTGGTGTCCATCCATCTTGAGCGAAGACCTGACGCGGGTGATCCCGGCCACGGATGGCCCATCCTAGGGCTAAGTCGGCGAGAGTCTGAAATCATCCTGCCCGGAATTCGTTGCGGACTCCACCACCCGGCTCACAGCGGCCGGATCCAGATGTTCCGGAAGCGTACCGGGTTATTGTGCCAGCCAGTCCGTCCTAGTCACGGTCACTTGATTTCGGCAGCCCGGTCTGGCCCCATTTGATGGCCACATTAGGCCCGGCTGGTAACCAATAGTTTGCCCCATTCTGCCGGGAATTGCTGATTGCCGCCCTGACGAAAGTGGAAGCCTGGCGACGCCCGTAGGTCGGCGCCGTTTAGGCGGAACGGACGCCCGGGGCGGCCAATACCGCCGCCACCCGGCGCACCGCAACTCCGGCCTAGCGGCCTTGTATTTCGGGCTCATCAGTTCTATATTCGAGTTGGCTGGCTGCGTCGTCAGCGAGCTACTTCAATCGCCGCCGGGATGCGGAAACCGTGGAGCGGCGGCGGTGAGGAGATGAATCCCATGTGGGCCGTTTACGCATTCATCTGCTACCTGGTTCTCGCCTTGCTGATACCGGTGTCCCTGGCGTTGGTGCCGGTCTGGCGAAAGATGCGCATCGCCAGGCAGGTCACCTGTCCCGCCGTGGGGACCCCGTCCCTGATCGCGCTGGACACCTGGCACGCCGTACGCAAACATACCCTGGGCGAACCTGAACTCCTGGTCCGGCAGTGCTCCCGCTGGCCCGAAGACGCCCACTGCGGGCAGCAGTGCCTGCTTCAGATCGGCGGTTGACGGCCCCGGCGGCGGACACCGTTCCTCGCTATACTGAGGCCGATGCGCACAATCGCGGTTTGCCTCTTTAGCCTGACGTGTGCCCTAGGCGCGCCGCAACACAGCAGCGAGCTGATTTTTCCGCTTGAGCATTGGCACAACCATTCGTCGTCCGTGGTCGAGTTGCCCAACGGCGATCTGCTGGTCTGCTGGTTTCACGGGTCGGGCGAACGCACGGCCGACGACGTGCTCATCAGCGGGGCGCGGTGGAACCGTTCCACGGGCAAGTGGACCGCGCCGTTCACCATGGCCGATACGCCGGGCTTCCCGGAGACCAATCCCGTGCTGTTTCTCGATTCGCACCGGCGGCTGTTTTTCCTGTGGCCCCTGATCATCGCTCACCGGTGGGAGACGGCGCTCATGAAGTACCGCATCTCGACCGACTACCAGCAGGCGTCCGGCCCGCCGCATTGGGAGTTTCAGGACAACATCGTGCTGATCCCCAAGAACATCGTGGAGCGCACCAAGGAACTGGCGGGGAAAGAAGCCGCGGGATCCGGTCCCATGGCCGAGCGCGCGAAGCGGCTGATCGAGCACTCCGAAGACGAGTACTTCTCGCGCATGGGCTGGTTCACGCGCACCCATCCGATCGAGTTGCCTTCGGGACGGATCCTGGTGCCGATGTACTCGGATGGCTTTTCGTTCGGCATCATGGCCATCAGCGACGACGGCGGGTACACGTGGAACGCCAGCGAGCCCATCGTCGGCATCGGCGGCGTTCAGCCGTCGGTGATTCGCAAGAACGACGGCACCCTGGTGGCGTTCTTGCGCGACAACGGTCCTCCGCCCAAGCGGGCGCAGATCAGTTTCTCGCAGGACGATGGAGTGACGTGGACGCCGGCGCGGGACACCGAGATTCCCAATCCGGGCACCAGCCTCGAGGCCGTGCGGCTGCGCGACGGCAACTGGATCCTGGTATACAACGATATTGAGCAGGACCGCTACTCCCTGGTGGCCGCACTGTCGGACGACGAGGGCGCAACGTGGAAATGGAAGCGGCACCTGGACGGCAGGCCCACCGCGGCGGTCGTCAGCCAGTATCACTACCCTTCCGTCATCCAAGCGAAGGACGGCGCGATTCACGTGACCTACAGCTACTTCGTGGCCGAGGGCAAGTCGATCAAGCACGCCCGCTTCGACGAGGACTGGATCAAAGCGGGCGATTCCGGGGAGGAGCGATGAAGCCTTCAAGCGTGTTCTGGACAGGATTGACGCTCGGCGCGCAGGTGCTCGCGGCCTAGCCGCAACTACGGACGGTGCAGGCGCGGACCGCAAACGGCGTGGTGGAAGGCGTGGTGAGCGCGGACAACAAGGGGCGCACGTTCAAGGGCATTCCCTTTCCCGCGCCGCCGGTGGGGCCCTTGCGCTGGCGCGCGCCGCAGCCCGCTTCGTCCTGGACGGGCGTCCGGAAATCCGTCGATTACGGCCCGCGCTGCATGCAGGGGCGAGTCTACTCGGACATGATCTTCCACGACGTGGGGCCAAGCGAAAACTGCCTGTATCTCAATCTCTGGATGCCCGAGGCGGCGGTCGTGGGGAAGGGGCCGGAGCAGGCCAAAGAGTCGGGGCACAACGCGTCGGGCAATTACGGCCTTTTGGACCGGGTGGCGGCCCTGCGGTGGCTGCGCGACAACATCGCAGCGTTCGGCGGCGATCCGGAAACGCCACGATCTTCGGCGAATCGGCGGGGTCCTTCTCGCGGAGCCGGCCCTGGGATTCAGCTCGATCGAGAAACTCCGGGCGATTGCTGCGGACGAGGTTCTGCAGGCGGCGCTGAAGCGGCAGATGCTGTGGTTCACGCCGAATATCGACGCGAACCGTTTGGCGAACAGGCCGGAAAACTCTCGACAGCCTCCGATAAGACACCGCTTACTGCCGTGCGCGGCTTCCATGAGAGGGCCGGTCTGTCAAGAGTTTTTTCACAGCGCTTCTCCGCCATCGGCTTAGGACCGACCAGCGGGAGGCAAGTATGGGCCCCGTTTTACCAGAGGCCCCCTTTCCCTCCCTTCCGTATCATCGATAGCCAGGGAAAAGGGGCCGGGGGTCTCAGTTGTTGCGTTACCGAGCCGCGACCGTAAGGGAGCGGTTTTTGCTGCAACGCTGCTAGAATCGTTTGCGAAACCATGAACACCGACAAGAAAGGCCTCTTTATCGCCGGCGACGGGACGAACCTGATGTTCACGTTCATCCTGGTGAGCTCGCTGTTTTTGCTGTGGGGATTCTGCAATGGCATGATCGACGTGATGGACAAGCATTTCCAGGAGGAGCTGGGCCTGTCGAAATCGCAATCCGCCTGGGTGCAGTTCGCGCACTACCTGGGCTACTTCCTGATGTCGATACCGGCGGGGTGGCTGGCGAGCAAACTCGGCTACAAGGGCGGGATCATCGCCGGCCTCCTGATCGTGGCGATTGGAGGATTCT
>Ga0208044_1001661_pt1 | contig 11781 bp, 9 predicted proteins | sample Sb_taG_8_FD_187712 | JGI IMG/M metagenome (GOLD analysis project Ga0208044, IMG submission 187712) | Peat soil microbial communities from Weissenstadt, Germany - Sb_50d_c_BC metaG (SPAdes) (version 2) | ecosystem: Environmental > Terrestrial > Soil > Wetlands > Peat | place: Germany: Weissenstadt... | reverse complement strand
AGGTTGGGGCGGAAGAGGCTGGTGCCCACGGTACAGATGACAGTGTGAGCGGGTCGCATGGCTCATCGTCCCATCATGGTCTTGAGCAGCACGACCGGGTCGTCACTCGCGGCGAGCTGTCGGACCTGGTCACGGGTGACGATCTTGCAGCCATAAGCCTCGGCACGATTGTGGTGGCTTTCCTTGACCTTGCCGTTCTTGTCCAGCACGTTGTCCGACGTGGTCGCGAGCACTGTCTGAACCCGCAGGGCCCGGAACTGTCGGGCGATCGCCTCGACCTTGTACTGGATGTCGAATTGAGGATCGTGCTCCTGGGCGCCCGTCTTGCACTCGACCACCCACAAGGCGTACCGGCGCATGAAAGCGACATCGAAGTCGTTGGCCACCTTTCCGTCGGGGCTGGCCGGCTCGAGGCCCAGCCGGACGTCCCAGATCCCGAGCGCTTCCTGGTTGCGTTCCAGCAAACCCCAGACGAAGACCTCCAACCACTGGCCCAGCAAGAAGTTCACCTGGTACTTGTCCAGCTTGCCGGCGAGCCCCCCGGGTGATTCGGCCATGCCGAAGGCCTCGGCCAGACGACTACGGATCGCCGGCAAATCGACGAGCGGCGAGCGGAGATGCCCGGGCTCGAGCGTCAAGCCCCTGTCCCAGGCTTTGTCACGCTGTTCGTCTGTCTCGAAAACCAGGAGCTCGCCGGGGCCAGCCTCGGCGGCCAGGGCGCGGGTCAGGTCCCGCCATGAGCTGGCCCGCGCTTCCCCCTCGGCAACCTCCGCCGGCGGCTTCCGCGAGGTGAAGCCGTAGCCGGCGAGGAACTCGGCGATGGACAGCCGGTGGCCGCAGGTCTCCACCTTCGAGCCGTCCATCCACTGAATCCTGTCGGGCTCGCTTAGGTTGATATAAACGAGCGTTCCTCCCAGCGCGGTGAAGAACTGGTATGTCTCGATCGACATCGGCTTGGTGCCGCCGGTGACGTTGACGATCCACTCATCCGAGGGATGCCGGCCGAACGCGGCCTGGAGGGCCTTGCGAACCGCGGGCAGCGAGTCCTCGTGATCGAGCGGCTGCCGCTCCTGCCGGTCGCCGCCATAGTCCTGTCCGCCCAGCGCCAGGGCCTGGAGGAAGTGATCGCCGACCTTTCGCTGTTGCATTTGCTGGCTCTCGACCAGGACCAGCCGGTCTGGCTGGAAGTGGTGGACCGAAAGCAGGTTGGGAACGTGCTGGTCGGAGAGGAGGCAGAGGAGAGTGCGCATGGTGAGGTAACTCTCAGGTGGCCTTGAAGCTCATTTCCTTCTTCTGCTCATTGACCGATGCAACGACCAGCGTCAGGACGTCACCGGGCTGCTTGTCCGAGGGAACCTTGTGGGAATCCTGGACCGGTCCGATGAAGCCCGATGGCTCGTGGCGAGCCCTCCAGCCGCCCTTCTTGGTTTTCTCCGCAAGCAAGGTGGCCTGCACAGGATCTTTGACTTTCGGCAATTCGGACCGAGGCTGTCGGGGCTCGGGGCTCCGGCGGGGTAGGCCCGGCGGGTTTCTCGGTCTCCGGGGAGCGAGGCTTTCTCTTGCTTTCAGTTCGTTCCCGAAGTCCTCGAGGAACCTCGCGAGGGTTCCGCGGCTCGTCTCGAGGTCCTTCAGGTCTGCCGACGGAAATGCCAGGGCCCGGACGACCCAGGCCCCGTCACCCGACCCAGATACATGCACATGCACGGGTGAGGCGAGGCGAGCCAGGCTGCTCTTTTGCCCTTTGCGAGGCAGGCCGAGTATCACCCGTTCCGAGCCAGGCAGTGACCTTGCGGCGGTTCGATAGGACGCGTCAATCGCCTCAAGAACTGACTGTGCATCTCCTGCACGCACTGGCCATTCGAGCGGGCCCATAGCTCCTTCCAGCGATGGCGACCGGGGCCAATCCGGATTCGACCGCATGCTCGCTACGGCACCCCCGACCGAAAGGTTCTCTTCTGTTGCCCAGCATCGCAGGTCTTTCGCCACTTGCTCGACCTTCTCACGCGACCATCCCGAGGGAACAGGGCTGAGCTCGAGCGAGCCATATCCCTTCCTCCCCTTGGACCCGACCCCGCCGTAGTGGCAGAGCAGCCAGAGGGCCGCGATGGCCTGGTCTCTGACCATCCCCGGGGTCAGCCGTTCCTGCTGTGTCCGACTCTTGGCGATCAGGCGCAGGCTCCAGGTCGAATCCTCGAGCCTGACCTTCCGGTCATGATCCGCCATGCCGTAGTTGAGGTAGCCTCGGTACTCGAACCGGCCGGGCCTGGGGCCACGCTCATGGTGAGTCGCGAGGTGGATCAAGCTGCCGGTCTTCGTATCGCCCCAGAGCAGGGATTCAAGCCTTAGGAGGGCGTTCTCGTCAAGAGAGCCCGCGTGCATCGTCCGCCACCACCAGCGGAGGAGGCCTCGCAGCGTGGCCGGGCGGAGATCGCAATCGTTGTCCTGCTGCATCGCTCCCGCGAGAAACGCGGGCGTGACCAGGGTCAGCTTGGTCTCGAACTCGGCGAACCGGGGATGGTTCCCGCCGAAGGACGCGGGTTTTCCATCCTTGGATTCGAACCGGCCGTAGCCGGCGGCCGTCTTGGCGCCGAAGCCGAGGTGCGTCAGGCCGCCGTCGAGCCATTCGTAGGCCAGGTCGAGGTTTCTCGCGGCGGTCCCCTCCCTTCGCTCGCCGAGTGCGAATGAGAACTCCTGGCCCTTATCCACCGCCAGGAAGTAGGCCATCTCGGGCGATTCCCAGTCCCCGGGAGCGTCTTTCCCCTCGTAGTACTTCTTGTGGTGGTTGTTCACGAGGTCCACGATCAGCCGTGGCCAGGACGTCGGCCAGGCGTCGTGAAAGACGACTGTCCCCGAAGCAGCCGTCTTGGCTCCGGCCTGCCCGAACACGCGGTCGATCTCTTGCCTGGCGGTCTCGTGAGGCTGGAGCGGCAGCCAGATTGTCTCGGCGAACGCCCGGGCCAGCCCCTTGAGCCCTGTTCCCGGCAGGTAGGCAAAGCCGTGGATCGGGTGCAGGCAGATCCCGGCGTTCTCCAGGGCCGAGGCGCGGGCGAGGTGGAGTGCCAGCGATCCGGCCGTCTCCCTGGTCCAGGCTCTCGTCGCCAGCGACTGGAGCATCGCCCTTCGCCTCCCGGTGAGTTCCGAGAACAGGGAGACGTCCCCGCCGGCTCGCCTGACGAAGTCGCCAAGCCGTTCCTTCTGCTGCTCCTGCCTGGGCACGGGAACCAAGTACTTGTCGAGGCGCAGACCAGGATTGACGCCCTCGCGTCCCAGCATGCTCTCCACGAGAGCTCGATTGCGATCCGGGCAGGGCACAACCCTGAAGCACCGGTGATCCACGGGCAAGTCTTCCTTGAGGGTCAACAAGAAGGCTGCGCGTTTCCGGACTCTCCGGGCGTCGCCACCTGGCATGACCTCGAACTCCAACTCTAGGCCGCGATGAACCTCGGTGGGATCGAGACCAATCAGGACCGCGGCCGTGAACCGAAGTCGTTCATTGCTTTCCGTCAGCAGCGCCCCTTCCCGGCGCGCCGGGTTCCAGAACTCGACCTTGCCGATGGGCATGGCTCAGTCCTCCTGCTCCTTGATGTCCCGGAATTCGGCGTCGGCGAACCGGACCAGCCAGATCAGATAGGCCAGGCACTCGGCGGTGGCGAAACGGAGGTCGTCGGAGGATCCCTGGACAATCCGTGTGAGCAGCCGATCGTCCGCCTTCGCAGTCCGATGGCCGCCCAGAGGCTTGACCCAGTCGTCGAGAGCGGCTCTCAAGTGGGGCGCGTAAGCCTTGGCTTCAAGAAAGGCCAGCGACTGGCCCAACCCGGAGGTGACGATCCGCGCGGGAAGCTTCTTGGTCTGGATCTTGAACTCTTTCCGTACCGAGGGCTCTGCCGCCTTGACGTCCTCGATGACTTTCCAGGCATGAGCCGCACGGCACTGGTCGAGGGTCCGGCCGGGCATCATTTCGCACCTCCCAGCGGGAACAGTCGTGTGGCGCAGTAGCCCTTGCCGGTCGTCTCGTTGGCGCCGACCTGGAGAAACGGCGGAATCACGCTGGAGAGGAACTTCAGAACTGCGGCCGCGCTCGTGTCGGGCCCCGACTGACCTCGCGCATCATGTGCCAGGACGAGAGCGTAGAAGAGGCTTTCGGGGGGCAGGAACTCCTCGTAGAACAACGCCCCGTCCTTCACGGTTTTTGTCTCGATCTCGAGTCCGACGCGGGCAACAATCTCGGTTGCGTGGCGGGCGAAGTGCGTGAAGTCTTCGTCGTGAAGGACGAGCAAGCACCGGCAAAACCGTTCCCTGGTCGCCGAGAAAGCCGGCGTGTCAGAAAGCAGATGGCGTGCCACCCATCCGGCGACTTCATCGCTGCTCGTCGCGGCCCGCTCGAAGACGAACTCCTCGAGGACGACGTGAGTCGCCTCGTGGAGGCAAGGGCAGTCATCGCCGGGCACCACGACGTTGTCCCTCTTGACTTGGGGGATCTTCCACTCGTCGAGGCCTGATGCATGGCCCAGGGCCAGGTCGCGCGCCAGCCGCTCCAGGACCGCCGGGCAGGTGACCCAAGCGAAGACTCCCTTGAGCGAGCGGACCGGAAACGCCAGCAGCCTGGCGTCGGTGACGCTCAACGCACCAGCGTGCTCGGCGGCACTCTCAGTTGGCGGGCCGAAGGCGGCCGTGAGGCGACGGTTTTCGCGGTTGGCCTTGGCGCGGTCCCCTCCGTGCTCGGCCTTGACATGGTCGCGGCATGCGTCGCGGAGAACACCCTTGAGCGCCGACCCGGGAATCGTCGGCCAGAGTGTGTGCCGCTCACGCTGCACGGGGAGGTCGACCGTCCCCAGGGCGGTTCCCGATCCGGGATGAAGCGAGGTCTGGGCGTGCAGGCCCAGGATCGCCGAGTGAACTTGGCCATTCGTTTCAGGCATAATTCCAGACTCCTCTCAGGGCGAAGCCCCAGCCTTGGGCAGCAGTCTCAGGATCGGCGCAGAGGGATGATCCCGGATCGACGTCGCTTTCCTGGTTCGAACCGTCAAGGAAGTAAACGCTGCCGGCCGGCGCAGCAAAGCGGGTCGGACGAGGAACGCCGTGCGCCACGTCCCAGCCGGAGACGGCAATCGCGCGGGTCGAGGCGATCGCGACCAGGCGCTCCGGATCGATGCGATCGGGCACCTCGGGGCCAGATCCAGGAGCGGTGCCGAAGAGCCCCGGGGTGGCCAGCACCTGGAGCGGCTTCCCACCGGACTCGACGGAAGGCCAGCTCACAGGCGCGATGAGCAACCGCGCAGCCGCGAACCGTCCCTCGCCTCCCCAGGGGAAGACCGGCGCCTTCGCGAGCAGCCCGCGAATCACCCCGTCACCATCGGCGGACAACAGGATCTCGGCGTAAAAGCTGACCCCGGGTTTAAGCACCATGAACTGGCGCGCGTAGAGACGCCCCTCGACGCCCGTCAAAGTATCGGCGTCGATCGCCAGCCCGGTTCGATCGTCGAACTCGAAGACCTCAGATCGCTGGACAGTGTCCAGGTCTCCAGGCAGATTTCCTTCGAGGTACGTCGTCATACCTTGGCACGTCAGGAAGCCCTCGGGCCGCTTGGCGTCCGGTCCGCCCCGGCGCCAGAGAGGCCGGCGTCTTGGCCGCCGCGGCGTCCACCCGGGGAGCTCGCCCTCCAGCGGATCGGCACGGTACCAGAGACGAGTCTGCTTGTCCCTGGAGAGGTTCGCGGGCATTGCGAAGAGAAGTTCGTGCGGGCCCGTTGCCGGCTCACGCATAAGCCAGGGACCGCGAAACCGGGCCGAGATCAGCCAGTCCGCGACACCCAGCTCGGCCAGAACATCCCCGGTCTCGTCGTCTGGCCGCACCTTTCGGAGTTCCGCGAAGCCGGCGAAATCGAAGCCGCTGGCGGCCAGGAGGCTCGTCCGCAAGGCGCCGGCCAGACCCTGCGGCAGCGGAAGGCCGCCTCCGGAGCGGGTGGCCGGGCTGAACGGTCGACCGTCGCGGAAGAAGAGCGTGTCGAGCGGTTCGATCCGCAATCCCAGGCGTGTCAGTCCTGATCCGGTCATGAGTCCCTCCCTCCGCCTCTCGCCAGGAACGAGGCCGACTGGCCAAGCGTGATGAAGTCGCCCAGGATCTTCCTGCGGTCTTGCGGCTCATTCTCCCGTTTCGATGTTGCCTCTCTGCAGACCTTGAGCAGGTGCACCGCATCGTCCGGGTCGATCCTCTTGTCCTTGTCCTCGACTCGGCCGGCCAGACGCCTGACCTCGGCCTCGATCCCCTCCCAGGGGAGGAGTCCCCCGCCCAGGGTGGGAAGCTCGGAGCGGAGCGTGTACAGCCAGCGGTCCGAGGCGCCGGCGTCGAACTTGATGTTCCACTTCTGTAGCTCTCCGACCATGCCCCAGGGGATCACGACGGACGTGTGTTCTCCCGACCGGCGGCAGATCGTCAGGGCCAGCCGGTCTCGTCCCTCGCCCTTGGCCCGCTTCTCGGCCTCACGTGCCTGGCCCAGGGCGAATCTCAGGTCTTCCTTGTAGTGGACGACCGCGATCCCTCCACTGATGGTTGGCGACTCGCCGCCAAATTGGCCCAGCGTCTCGTTCCAGCTCGAGGCGAATTGCTGGTTCAGTTCCTGGGCACATGCCAGGGCCATGCGGGTGGGAAGAACCGCCAATACATCGTCGCCTCCCGCGTAGATCAGGGTTCCCGAGTGCTTCTTGGCCACCACTGGGGCGAGCTGCGTCGCGAAGTGGGCCAGGGCCTCGCTGACGGCTGGGATCAACTCGTTCGGCCCAGTACCTGCGGTCTTTTCGCCGCGGAGCCAGGAACCCATGCGATCGCCGTCCAAGACAAGGATGGCGTAGTACGCCGGGGGCGGGCCCTGCGCCTGACGCTTGGCCCGAATTCGATTCCCCTGGTCCTGGGTCGGTGGCGGGTCGTATTTCTGCTGCTCATCCTCATTACGTTTGCCTGATGGCCTGTCCAGCATCGCCCAGTGCAGCCACTGGCCTGACCAGCGTTCGGAGTTCTCCAACTCATCCCGGGGATCGATGGCGAAGTCCCCTTCGGCCAGCCAAAGGGCGGCCGCGATGGTCGCGGTGTCGGGATAGTAGCCGGCCCGCGGTTCGAGATGGAGCTCCTCGCGAAAGAACGCTGGCCATGCGAATCGCTTGATCAGGCTCACAGCGGACAGTCGCTCCACGGGACGGATTCGTGTCCCGTACCATGACCGCTGCGCAAGCTCTCTCCAGAAAACGTTCGAGTCATCGAAGGCCGCGGGTCCCATCTGCTCGTAAGTTCCCAGGAGCGTGCACTTCTGGGGCACGTGCCCGGCGGCTCGATAGGCTGGGACGTATCCTTCGGCTCGCTGGGCTTCGAGCAGCCTGGCCATCAGGTTCAGAGCACCCCACCATTGGCACGACGTCCGCTTGGGGTCGAACTCTTGGTCCGAGAGCAGGTGGGAGAGTGTGGCCTGGTCGCAAATGCGAAGGGGGAGACTGGCGGCCTGGATTTCGAAGAAGGTGTCAACCTGCGAATTCCAGAGCCGGTCCCAGTCGGCGGTTAGCGCACGGGCACCCATCTTCTCATCGAAACCTTGCCGGACCCTCTCGCAGATCTCCTTCCATGCGTTCCGGCAACTGGACTTGCACTGCTCGGCGAGGGTTAGGGCCATCTTTCCCTCGGGATCCGCCGGGATCAACGCCAAGAAGCGATTCGGCAGGCCCGCGGCGGGAAGCTCGCCTCCTGCCTTGAGGCACTGGTCCCAGACGAGCGATGGCTGAAACGGCATCAAGAACGTGTCATCGCCCAGCCCGGGGTTTTCAAGAACGGGGCTCATCGCGCTTCGCGTCAGCCAGCTAAGCAAGAAGCTCCCACTCCACAGGTCGCGCACCGAGCGCGCTGACGCGATGAACGGTTGGACTGGGCCGAGAAAGAACGATAAAAGCGAAGAGTCGCCCTCGCCACGAAGACGCGGGCGTCCCGCCAGTGAGGACGAGTCTGAGTCCATGATTTTCGCTCACGGAGTGATCGTTCCCCCTCCGCACACACCACAACAAACGGGTCTATGTGAAAGAGGAATGAAAAGTAGGAACGAGAGCGGCGCGACCGTCACCGCGAACATCAACGATGATTCCGACCGTGGAACCAGATGCTTGAGCGAGCACGAGAAATTGTCGCTTGCGCCTCGCACGAAGGAACCCGTTGAGAACCCAGCGTGAGATGCGCGATGTACTGACCGTGAGGACAACACACTACCTGAACGAGATGCTCGACGTACCAGCGTCTCGCGATCGCGCCCGGACGCCACGACCTGCTGCGTATTATAGCCCATGCAACCAGGCAATCGAAATGGCCTGCTCCTCGGAGGAGACCAGAATCTCAAGGACCTGGCTCGTGACACAATTGCACCGGCCGAGCGGGCGAGGTCTCACATTCGCGAGTCGGCATCATGCTGCCCTCCCTCGAATGATGCCACCTTTTAGAAAACGCGGCAGGGAGAGGGATAAGGGGACATCAATGAGTAGGAGCCAGCGGAAAAGGTGTCATAGCGTCAGGCAAGCTCGAGAGAGGAGGAAGAGACTCGTACTCGGAAACCTTTGATTGCAACCCTGCGGGTTAGCGAATCCCGCCCGGCAAAGCTTGGCCAGCAGCCGGAAGCGAGTCTTGCGTGGGGGAAGGAAACTTCAACTGCGAAGCGTAGAGAGTGAGTCCCAATGCCGTGCGATTGAGCCCCAAAATCTTCTCATCGCGGGAGCCACCGTTGTTGACACAAGCGGGGGCCGCGCCGAGACACCGCAATGGCCTGGCGTGCATCGGTCCTACCGGGGTCCTAGAACAGGGCGCAGGGACATGAGGGTCGCTCGGGAACCTGAGAGACCCTGCCGTTTCCGTCGTGACTGCCGACTGGAGTCCCGGCTTACCAACTCCAGGTTGATCCACAGCTCTGTCCCGAGCTGGTGGGGGCGAACAGCGGTCGCACCGGTGGTATCGCCAAGCGAAGGAAACGAAGTGCGGCGAGATGGGCGGCAGGGAGTCGCAGTGCCTCATAGTAGCGATGAAGCGGGGGAACGAGCCCTCCCAGACCCCGGGGAGTGAAGGGGGCGCCGCGTCGTGGACAGGGGTTGCAACCACGCCGAGGACACCGAGCCTCAAAGGCGTGTCACCGCGAAACCGCCTGGCCGTGTTGAGGGGCAGCGGAGCCACAACGTGACGAACCGGATGCGTCTTTGACGCGCACGTCCGGATCTGTGGGAGCCCCGGGGAGCAATCCCTGGGGCGACCCGGCCCCCCTTCCCTGAGTAGCGATCGCTGGGTGAGAAGTCCCGGGAGTGGTGCAACCACGGTCTGCCCTTCCACACGAAATCACAAGGAAGCACGCAAGCCACGTCATCATTATAGCCTTGGAAGCCTCTTGTTTTCAGCCGCCCTCGAAGATCGTGGGCCATGGACGATTCCGTGACTGGTCTTGCCCGGGAGTCCTGATCCGACTATCTTTACCGTCCGAAGGATCGCACTGGAATGGTTTCACCGCGGAAGCCGTCGCATCAAGGAGGATCCCTTCATGCTCCGCGCCTATACCGAGAACCCGGCGCCTAGCACCTGGGTCCGGCTCTGGCTCAAATACGTCATGTTCCCTGGCACCAACTGGGTCAGCCGTGACAAGTCCAGGGTCGTCCGGATGTTCCTGAGCGGCACCGCCGACCGGCCTATCCGCACCCTCGACTGCGGTTGCGGCAACGCTTATTTTTCGCATCAGGCCGTCCTCCGCGGGGCACAGTGCCTGGGGATCACCATCCACGAGTGGGAGAAACATAACTGTGAGGAGATGCGGGCGTTTCTCGGACTCTCCGACCAACAGCTCGAATTTCGACTCGGGAACCTGCAAACCCTCGTTGCGGACCATTCCCAGCACGGCTGCTTCGACCAGGTCCTGCTGCTCGACGTGATCGAGCATATCATGGATAGCGCCGGGGCTTTACGGCAAATCCATGAGCTTCTGGACGAGCATGGCTTCGTCTATATCACCACCCCCGACCGCGACTGGCAGGCCCACGCCGGCAACATCCGGGTGAGCCGGTTCGAGGACGGCTGGCACGTGCGCAACGGCTACACTTTCGAGCAACTCGAGGCGGTTCTTCAAGAGGCCGGATTCGAGCCGATCGATCGGCTCCGATTCGGCACGCTCGGCTCGACGGTTGTGACCTGGATCCAGCACCGGATCTTCGGCTCGTGGATCGACCCCCTGACCATTCTTTGCCTGCCGGCACTGAAGCTGATTTCCTGGGTGCTCGCGCCCTGGCGCGACACGCATACAATCTTCGTTCTGGCCCGCAAGCGGCGAGTGACCGCACCTGAGGCCTGATGAGTCTTGAGGTCTGGGTGTCAGACTTGGTTTTTGGTTTCCGGCTCGATCCGTGCCATAATCTGGTGGAGTTCATCGGCCAGTTGGGGACGGGCTCGCACTAGCTATCACGTGATAGATAGCGCCCTCAAATTGGATGCGAAGTCGTCTAGACATTTTCCCAGTAGAGCTCAATGAAGCGAGGGACTCAACAAAACTTATTGAGGATTTGAGTTCGCTAAGCCGAACTCAAGTCCTTGGTTCAAGAAGCCCGTCAGCCTACGAAAGCCCGAGCCTCGCGCATGCGTGCGCGAGAATGGGCAACGGTTCCACGCCTTGTTAGGAGCAAAGGCTTCGACGGGGCGACGACAGGCGAGGAAGTTGAGTGCAGGTGAGCAGAGCGTGGTGACGGTCGGGTCTCGGGCGGAAGCAAGTAGACAAGAATCGTCGGGGCTGAAGTGGCTGTCAAGGCTCTGCTGAGGACAAGGGCATGGAGGATGGGGCCGACACGGCAACGGCCGACACGCGAACTGAGCGCCGGTGGCCCCTGCCGCGCAGCGGCTTACTTGGACTCCTGGTTACATCTCTGGTTGGCTTCTCAAGATAATCGCATGGTTGCACTGAAAGCTCGGATGGCCTGCCGCTATTGGCCTTTCGACAGGGGCGGCCTGCCGCTAAGATAATGCCTCCATTATCGCGGAGCGAAAAGGGAGTGTCCACGCCGTCGCCGTCGAGGAAGGATCCTGTGAGTACGGCCATCACCACCGCCGGGTCTGGTACCCGGGCATTGCCACCGGTTCTGGGTCGCTTGCTTAGCGGAACGTTCTGGCTGGCGCTGCGGGTTCCCCTTCAGGTGGTCTTCGCTCTTTGGACAACCCGGCTGGTCTTGCAGGCGATCGGGCCTGGATTCAGCGGCGCCTACAAATTTGCCTGGGGTTTCGGCTTCTTTCAGATGCTTTTCGAGTTCGGGATCAGTTCTGCGTTGCAGCGCCAGATCTCCGACTCGTGGACCCGCGGTGACCGCCAGGGAGTTGATCGAGCTGTTGCTTGTGGGCTGAACTTCTACGCGGCGATGGCTCTGGTCCAGGTGGCAGCGCTTCTGGGGGTGGCATACTGGGCCTTGCCCCACTCCAAGTTCGCGGTCGATTCCCGGGGCTTGGTTGCCAGCATGTTAAGTTTGCAGATCCTGGCGGACCCAAGCCATGGAATCTCGGTGGCCGTAGTGGGCGTCATCCAGGAGCGGCAGTGCGCGTTCATCGTCAAACTGCTGTGGCTGCAGGTCCTCACAGCACCCTGCTACGGGCTTTCGGTGGTCGTCTCGAGCGTGCTTCAGGCGGCGCGACGGTATGACTTCATTCCGCGCTTTGAAGTGGCGATCACGATTCTTCGGTTCGTTGTGCTAGTGGTCGGAGTCAGCACCGGGGTCAATTTCTTCTGGGTAGTTGTTGCCCAG
>Ga0208044_1001660_pt1 | contig 11789 bp, 9 predicted proteins | sample Sb_taG_8_FD_187712 | JGI IMG/M metagenome (GOLD analysis project Ga0208044, IMG submission 187712) | Peat soil microbial communities from Weissenstadt, Germany - Sb_50d_c_BC metaG (SPAdes) (version 2) | ecosystem: Environmental > Terrestrial > Soil > Wetlands > Peat | place: Germany: Weissenstadt... | reverse complement strand
GGAGAAAAGGCCACGCGGAAGGAGGCCAGACAAATTATCTGTCGGAGCGCATCTCCAAGCTCGATCCTGAGCCAGTTGCTTGACAGGATGAATCAACCTCAGATTTCTTGTCCGCAGATTTCGCAGAGGAACGCAGATGGGGAGAATCACAGAGACGATCCGTTGCATAGTTCGATTGGCGGATTGAGCAATCCTTGATGCCGCGATTCGTTGGAGCTCCGCCTTCAGCCGGCTGACGGACCACCCTAAAGGCGGAAATCAAACGCGAGACCATTGAGCAGCCGAAGCAAGCAAGTGGTCGGAGCTTCGCCTCGGTTGTCACCCGGAAACGCCCGTCATTGAACCGTGCCCCATTTCACAGTCGAGCCGGGTAATCCGATCGACCAAATCATGGAAAGATCGTAGAATAGAATAGCAGTGGACTTTTCGATCTTTCGACGTGCAAAGAGCAGGGCAGCCATGATTCTTACAAGGATTGACCCGGTGCAGGCAGGGATCGAACGCTTCACCACCCGTCGAATGACAGCCGAGCGGCTCACCTTGACTCACTACCCGGAGATCCGTCGGTTGCACTTGCATCCGCAGGTGATGAAAACGCGCTCTCGGGATGGCCAGATTCTGCCTGAGAACATGACCAAGGACGGGCTTGTGCAGAACGATGCCCACTGGGCAGAGCACGGCTTCGGGTACTGGATTTTCCGGGCCAGGGAGGGTGGGCACTTCCTGGGCCGGGGCGGGTTGAAGTGGTGCACGATTGACGATCAGGACGTCGTAGGGTTGGCCTACGCCGTGATCTTCGATCACTGGAATCGCGGCCTGGCCACCGAGATGGCTACGGCCAGCTTGCGAATCGGCTTCGAGCAACTGGCCTTACCGGAGGTCGCAAGCTGGACCTTGCCATTCAACGTCGCCTCCCAGCGCGTGATGGAAAAGCTCGGCTTTCGCTACGAAACCGACATTGTCTTCGCCGGCCAGCCACACCGGCTCTACCGTCTTACCGCGACCGACTGGCAAATGGACCGGGGCCTGCGAACCGCTTGATCGCCAGCCAGCTTTTTCACTCCATCCCCTGCCTGCGTACCACTGGCTCAAATGCCTCTGGCCCCTCCACTCATGAGCGGTTGCTGCAAGTCCAAGTGGTGGCCGCCTCCGTTCCCAGGACGTAAGCCGAGCCGAGCCCAGCCGAATTTAATGAAGGGATTGTTTCCAAACTTGGGGCACCGGGCACGAATTTCTTTGGAGGACCTGGCGGATGTCCGAACCAAAGGCTGTATCGGGCGTATAATGGTCCCGGCAAGATCGGTGGTTTCCCGCACGGTGATGAGATCCGGGGATGAGGTATTTGCTCATGGTGGGCGTCCGGAGTGTGGGCGACTGGATCGGTGACCGATTCGAGATCTTCGACGTGCACGAAGGTGGAATGAGCCTGGTCTACGTGGTCCACGACCATCTGGGCAAATCCGGTCGGCCTGTGGTCGCACTCAAGACCTTGAAGGACGAACTGCTGGGTCACAAGATCAGGCGGTCGCGGTTTGCCACCGAGTGCCGGCTCTGGGTGCAACTCGGTCAGCATCCCAACATCGTCCAGGCGTACGCGGTCGAGATCATCGAGGGCAAGCCGTACGTTGTTCTGGAACTGGTTCAGGGTGGGGACCTGGTTCGCTGGATCGGTAGCCCCAGGCTCGACCTTGTACAGGCGCTGCGGTTCGGCGTCCAGTTCTGCCAGGGAATGGAGCACGCCACGCGGCAGGGTCTGAGCTGCCATCGCGACATCAAGCCTGGCAACCTGCTCATCACCCGGGACGGCGTCCTCAAGATCACCGACTTCGGCCTGGCGCGGGTCTGCGAGGAGATGGTTGCGTTTCGTCCCGAGCTTCCCGACGGCACGATACCGCTGGCCGATGCCCCGAAATCGCCACAACGGATCATCTTTACCGATCCCCGGGACCAGGAGGTCCGGCCAATTGGCTTCGCCGACCCCAACGCGACTCAGACCGTCCGCCCGTCGGCGCAAGAGAATGCAGGAGTGCCGGCCACCGCTGCCAGGTCCACACCCAAGACTTTGGGCCCGCCGGTTACCGCCACGAAAGACGGCCTGATCGGCGTGGCCGTACCCACTCCGACCACGATGGAGAAGGAGATCTCGGAATACGTCTCACTGGGCGAGACGGCCGATCCCCGCCTGACCCAGTCAGGCGCCAGGCTTGGCACCGGCGCCTACATGTCTCCCGAGCAGTTCCGTGATCCCGGATCGGTGGATTGTCGTGCCGACATCTACGCCTTTGGCGTCGTTCTCTTCGAGATGATCACGGGCAAGCTGCCGTTTCAGGGCAAGTCGCTGGACATGCTCAACCGCCAGCATTCCCGCTACGAGCCCCCCTCGATCGTCCCGTCCATACCTCGTTCTCATGCGCGCATGGCCAGCAGCGTCGATCAGCTTGTCCAGCGCTGCTTGAAGAAAGACCCGGCCGACCGCTTCGGCACCATGTCCGACTTGCGCAAAGCCATACTCGCAATCCTCTCCCGGATGGGAGCGAAGTAATCGCCGGTGCCATCGATCGCCCCGGCCAAGCAGGTGAAGCCGAGCCGCTGATCGTATGACTTCAACCGATAATTGCTTCGCCCGAGATCAGACAAGGCGATTCGACCTGCTCGATGACCCGGGTCAGGGAGGCCCGGCGGCGCTTCTGCCGCGCGGACCTTGTCTCCTTGACGTGCCGCAACTGCTGAACGAGCGATCGGATGCCGCTCGGGTTGGATTTCTTCGTGATCATTGCGATTGCCTTCGATGAGATGCTGTGGCCCACCCTCATTTCATATTAAGTCGATAGACATAGTATATATCGGCAGAAGGAGAAGAAATCAAGAGGAATCTGGCGGGGGACGCGGATCAGCGAGATCTTCATCGGCCGCGCCGAGCCACAGGTCGATGGGCCGTTTGATGCCAGTGGGGCGGAAGGGGAGGCCGATCTTCACGCCCATCCGGGCCGAGCGATAGCCGGCCAGGAGAATTTCCTGGACGATCCTGCCGTCCTCGCCGGTGGCGATTGGGGTCTCCTTGCCACGGGCACAGCGGGCAAAGTGGTGCATCTCCTGGGGGGAAGCCGTAGTTCCAGAGCTCCTCGTAGACGGGGTAAGACCAGCCCTTGGTGGTCGGTGCCTTCTCGATGGCGTAGCCGTAGCCAGACTCGCTGTAGGTGGGCAGGGCGTTGCCCATGAGCAGGTTGGCGAAGGTCAGTCCTCCTTCGCCGTAAACCTCGACCCGGTCATCCATACCGCCCCGGCGGGCCCAGCTATTCTCAACCAGGCCCACGGCGCCCCCGTCGAACTCGAGGATGCAGAGGGTATTGTCCTCGCCGCGGGTCTTGTCGCCGTGCACGTACGAGCCCATCTCGCAGTAGACACTCTTGATCACCGGCCGGTTGAGGAACCAATAGCAAAAGGCGATTCCATGGCAACCCATGTCCATGAACACGCCGCCTCCCGATTTCTGGACATCCCAGAACCAGTCGCCGTGGGGGCCAAAGTGCTTCTCACTCTGCTTGACGAGGTAGACCTTGCGGAAAGCCCCCTCGTCGGCCATTCGCTTGGCCTGAACATACTTGGGGGTGAAGAGCAATTCTTCGGCATACATCAGAAGTACCCCCTGGCGGCGGCAGACGTCGATCATCTCGTCGGCCTCCTCCAGGGTCATGCACAGCGGCTTTTCGCAGACGACGTGCTTGCCAGCATGGGCGGTGTCGATGGTCATCCGCGCATGCAGGCCGTTGGGCGCGGCGATCGTGACCATCTCGATGTCGCGCTCCTTGAGCATCGCCCGGTAATCATGGAAGACGCGAGGTATGCCGTATTTTTGCGCCAGCGCCTCGGGATTCCCCGGCGTGGGCGAAGCTACCGCGACAACCTCGGCCTCGTCGGGCATGATCTGGAAGGCGGCCGCGTGGATGTCGGCCTCGAATCGGGACCCAATGATTCCGACCTTCACCTTGCCGGCCATATTCCTGAATCTCCCTGGTCGTTTGAGGCTCCGAAGGTTGTTCTCACCATCCCGTGCGGTAGTCTCGCTTGATGAACGGGGCGGCTTCGGGGCAACCTGTTGCCGCCATCGTCTCGGCATCCCAGCGGAGATTCTTGCCGGTTCGCAGGCCGAGGTTGGCGACAAGCATTTTCCCTGGCAACCTTGGCCATCCGCCGGGCCTCGTCGATGCTCCATGTGAGAGGCTTTTCGCAGTAGACGTGCTTGCTCAGTTCCATGGCCGCCAGGCTGACCGGGTGTGCATGTGGTCGGGGATGCTCACGACCACCGCGTCGATCTGCCCGTGCATGGCGTCGAGCAGCTTGCGGTAGTCGCGGAACCGCTTGGCCCTCGGGAACTGCCCGAAGGCTTCAGCCCCGCGTTCGTCGTCCACGTTGCAGAGGGCGACGATGTTCTGTCCCGAGACTTGCTTGAGGTTCTCGGCCCCCTGGCCGCCACAGCCAATGACGGCGATGTTCAGCTTCTCGTTCGGGCTGCTCGCCCGAGCGGGGACGTGAATGCGATCCAGACCAAGGCTTGCAAGCCCCGCCCCACCTAGCCCCGCCAGCAGTTCACGACGATTCAACGAGGGTCTCATCGACCGGCTCCTCTTCCCGTGTCGCGATTGCAAGGCGACTGCCACGACACATCGTCCTCATTATCGCACAAAGAGCCGGCTTGTCACCGATGTAGGCCCGGTCGAACGATCAGGCTTCATTCCACGAGCACATCCCCGTCTCAAGGGGTGACGATATTGAACATCGGCTCGAAGGAATCCAGGAGAGACAGGAGTTCCGCGAGCTTCCGGCGGTCACCTTGAATCCGGATACTTCCCGCCTCGATCTCCTTGTCCAGAGTCGTCTCGCCGACCAGAACCCGATCGAGAGTCGCGCGGCGGAACGTGATTATCGCGTCGGCCACGGGGAGCTGGATGCCGGCGGTATAGGTGAGGGCCGCGTTCTCGAGTGTCACGGCGTAGGTCTCGCCGGTGTCGGTGAATGACCAGTTCATCGTGATGGTCTTGCCCTCGGCCCTGGGACCGTTGAGGCGGATGCCCAGGTAGTCGAGCAGGAGCTCGACCGTCATGGCCCGAAGGGTGTCCCGGCTGTCAACCCTCATGGCGATGGCCCTGGGAACGCCGTGGCGCAGCTCGTGGGCGCCCATCAGGTACTCGTTGCGCCATGTTGGGTTCTCGGCCTGGTAGCCAAGCTGTTCCAGAGCAGCGGCCTGGAGCTCTCGGGCCTCACGATTTTCCGGGTCCGCGAAAACAACGTGGTTCATCACCTGGGCCACCCAGCGATACTCTCCCTTGTTGAACGACTCGCGGGCCCGGGAGATCACGGCCGCCGGCCCTCCCATGAATTCGACATACTTCTTCGCCGCCTCCTCGGGCGGCAGGGAATGGAGGTTCGCCGGGTTCGAATCGTACCAGCCCAGGTACCGTTGATAGACGGCCTTGGCGTCGTGATTCACCGAGCCATAATAGCCCCGGTTGTACCACTCCCGGTCGAGGCTCCTGGGAAGCTTCACCATCTCGGCGACCTCGAGCATCGTGTAGCCGTGGTTCATGAGCCGGAGCGACTGGTCGTGGATGTACTTGTAGAGGTCGCGCTGCTGCTTCAGGTAATCGAGGACCTTCTTCTGTCCCCACTTTGGCCAATGGTGCTGAGCGAAGACCACATCGGTCTTGCCGCCGAAGAGGACCACAGACTCGTTCAGCGCCTTCCACCAGCTCTTTGCGTCGCGGACCTGGGCTCCCCGGAGCGTGTAGAGGTTGTGGAGCGTGTGAGTCGCGTCCTCGGCCGCGCACAGGGCCCGCAATTGTGGGAAATGGATGAGGAACTCGGCAGGGGCCTCGGTCCTCGGTGCCATCTGGAACGTCATCTCCACCCCGTCGATGGTGCGCGTCTCTCCCGTCTTCTTGACCAGGTCGGTCGGTGGGATGAGCGTGACCGTGCCGACCGAGGTGGTCTTGCCCAGGCCGCTGTCGACCTGCCCCCGTTCCCCCTTGGGGAGGAGGATTCCAAACATATAAATCGCCCTGCGGCCCATCGCGTTGCCGGCGAAGACGTTCTCGCTGACCGCCTCCTCGAGGAACCCTTCGGGGGCAAGGACCGTGACCTTGCCGGATCTGACCTCGTCCTCGGACACCACGCCCTTGACCCCGCCATAGTGGTCGACGTGGCTGTGCGTGTAGATGACGGCGGCGACCGGCTTCCGGGGGCGGTGCTGATAGTAGAGTTCCATTCCCGCCCGGGCAACCTCCGCCGAGACGAGCGAATCGATGACGATGAGACCCGTATCACCCTCGATGATGTCCATGTTCGAGATGTCGAAGCCGCGAATCTGGTAGATGCGGTCGGTCACCTTGAACAGCCCGTGGTTCAAGTTCAGCCGCGCGACCCGCCAGAGGCTAGGATTGACGGTCGGAGGGGCCTTGTCCTTCAGGAACTCGTAATCCTTCAGGCTCCAGATCACACGACCGTCGGCCGACCTGATGGTGGCATCGGGCAGCGTTGCGACGAAGCCCCGCCGAGCGTCCTCGAAATCCTCCGAGTCCTGAAACGAGAGTTGCTGCACGATGCTTGCGTTGGACTCCCGGGTCGTTGCCGTCGCATCCTCCTGGGCCTTCGCTCGTGGAGCCAGTAGCACCAGGCCAACCACCACCCCGAGGCAGAAGGCCGTTTTCAAAGCGACCGTGCGCCAGTTCATGAGAGGGACCTCCAGGTCGATACCAGCGAGTGTGTAAAAAGGCAAAGTGTGGAGCGCCATATTGCTATATTAATCGATCGGCCGGAGCAATGCTCCAGTCGACCGGGATTTCCCTTCCAGGAAAGCGCGCAGGCCCGGCGCGTTTGACAGGCAAGGACTCCCTGGCAGGCAAGGAGTGTGACGTCACCGGGGATGATAACCTCTGCGCGCACGACGGCCGTGCCGCCAATCACCCTCCTGGTGGCACGGGCAAGCCAAGCATCGCTCTGGTCAGACTGACAGCCAGTCCTGTCCCTCGCCATCGACCAGGGACAGCAGGAGCGAGCGGCTCTTGTCGCGGGATTCACCGATGGCGGTGACGTAGACGGCGGGGTCGTCCTTGACGGGACACTCGTGCTCGCAGATACCGCAGCCGATGCACTTGACCGGGTCGATGAACGGGCGTTTGAGCTGGAGAGTTGCACCCCAGCGGTCGGTGATCTCGACGTTGCGGGTGAAGATGGCCTTGGGGCTGACCGGGCAGACCTCCTCGCAGACGACGCAACTTGTGTCCATCGCCCAGGGCAGGCAGCGTCCTTGGTTGTAAAAGGCCGTGCCCGTCTTGACCGGCCCCTTGCCCTCGAACGGGCCGATCCCCAGCTTCTCGGCGATCGAGATCTCGCGGATGGCGCCGGTGGGGCAGACCTGGCTGCACAGCGTGCAGTTGAGCTCGCACCAGCCCATCTTGGAGATCATGATCGGCGTCCAGAGGCCCTCGAGGCCCGTTTCGAACATGGCCGGCTGAAGAACATTCGTTGGGCAGACCCTGATGCACTGGTCGCACTTGATGCAACGGCGAAGAAACTCGTCCTCGGCGACCGAGCCGGGCGGACGGATCGCGCTGCGGCTGAAGTTCTTCTTCACGCCGCCGGAGGCCCGCGTCATCGGGAAGAAGAAAAGGCCAAAGAGTCCTGCCAGGAGCAGCTCGCGGCGGCCGACGGCCGGATAGGCGACCTCGCTGGCTTTGCGCGGCAGGAACCGGAACGAGAGGGCGTCGTGGGGGCAATCCTCGATGCAGTTGAGGCAGACGAAGCACTCGCTCTTGCGAAGGTCGGCCTGAGGGTCGGAGGCGCCCTCGCAGCTCTTGAGGCAAAGGTCGCAATCCGTGCATCGCACCGGGTCGCGATCGATTCGCCAGAGCGCGAACCGGCTGAACAATCCCAGGAGCGCGCCCAGCGGGCAGATCGCCCGGCAGAAGAACCGGGGAATCCACCAGTTGGCAAATAGGAAGCCGATGAAAATGAGGCCGACGATCCAGGCCTGCCAGTACTCGCGGGGCTCTGTGTAAACGCTCTCGGTCGCCTTGTTCACGGTGGGCAGCACGCTGGTGGTCATTGACCGGACCGTCAGCGCGATCGGGTCGAGCAGACCGATCTGGAGTGAGCTGTTCCCCAACTTGTGCTCATCGGCCGACTGCGCGATGCCCGAGCCGATGGCCACGACGACACGGGACAGCCCCGACTGCTTCAACTCGGCGCTCTGGTAGGCCTGCCAGATCTTGCCGGGAGCGTCGATCGTTGTAGGAATGATCCAGAGGCCGGCCATGGCGATCATGGCGGCCAGGATGTAGTACTTGATGGCGTAGATCTTGCGGTACCGGTTGACCTCGATCATCTGCTTGGTGTTGCGCCGGTTGCCTATGACCCCGAAGATGTGGTGCAGGATGCCGAAGGGGCACATCCAGTTGCACCAGACCCGCCCGAGCATCATCGTGATGGCGATGATCACCAGGCCCCAGACCAAGTTGCGGTAGATCGTATGGGTCGTCAGCGCCGTGGCGACGGCCACCAGCGGCGTGGCTTCCAGGAACAGCGACACCGGCCACCCCTTGAGGTAACGCAGGTCGGTGATCAGCAGGAAAAAAAGAAAGAGCCCCAGGAACAGGCCCTCGTAAGCACGTCGAATCTTAACCATCGGTCCCTCCGGCGGGAGGGGTAGGCTTGGTCTTGTTGTCTCGCCGCTGGCGCCTGGCACGCGTCCAGTCGTCGGCTTTGGCGAGGAGTCGAGATAAGGGAAGGACGAAGCCGGGCAAGAGGCCGGTCTCGTAGGACTGGGTTTCGGTCACGATGTCGTACGTCGGGCCGGCTAGCCCCTTGCGGTAGACGGTCATGACCCGCCGGAAGCGGTCGATGATCCAGTATTCCTTGACGCCGGCGGCCAGGTACTCGTCGCGCTTTTCTTCGTAGTCGCGCACCGCGTCGCGCCGTCTGGACGAGACGAACTCGATGACGACCGCGGGCACATCCTGTGTGGTGTCGGGCAGACGTCCCAGGCCGACCCAGATCGCTCGGTCGCATCGCCTGCGGTTCGGAGTTCCGGGCACCGTGCGTTCCGGCATGGTAAGTCCGAAATCCTCCTGCTTTGATGACGACTCGATGTAATTCCTCAGCAAGTGTCCTAACTCGTCGTTGGGGTCGGCTTCAGCGTCGCCGGCAGGTGGTGTCACGACGAGCACTCCGCGAATGACCTCATAGCGATAGCCCTTCACGAACCGAGAGGGCGGCAGCGTGTCGAACTCCTCGACCGTCATGCGATTGCCGGCCGAGTGCGGTCCGATCCGCGGCGCACGGTTGCGGCGCGTCGTTTCAGTTGCGGCGGGTTTGGATTCGACGGTGGCCATGGATCACCCCAATGCCGGGCGGGAGCCTCGGGACGTCGCCGATGATACGGTACGCGACACGCCGCCTTGGTTCCAGCGTGTCCAGGATTGCTCAATCATACGCTCGCTCCTTACACCGTGATCTCCTGCGTCCACTGCGGCCGCCAGTCCTGGCCTAAACCGCGCTTGATCACCTTGTCGAGGTAGAGGATCTCATGGCGGGGCTTGTCCAAGAGGCGGGTGACGCACCAGCTATCGACGGCCGTGTGGTCGGTGCCGACGACAATCGTGTCTCCCTTCTTGACGTCATTCAAGCTGCCGCCGGTGGGGCCGTTGCGCATCAAGAGCTTGCGGCCGTCGGCGATGACCAGCGAGGGCTTCATCATCAGGGCGAAGTCGGAGATGATGCCGTGGATGTTCTGGTGGAACTGGTTGCGGGGGTTGCCCAGCAGACCGTACCAGTTCTTCATGGTGATGGTGGCCTTGCAGAGGTTGTGGTCCTTCACCGGCGAGATGCCGATGACCTTGGTCGCCTCGCGGAACGGGCGGTAGAACATCCGCCAGGTATGGGTGATCGTCTCGCCGCCGATGTAGAGTTGCTCGAAGTAGCTGTCCTTGGGGAGCATCAGCTCGGCCCCGGCGCGGACGGCCGCCTCGCCGACCTTGGTCTTGTAGAAGCAGCTCTCGGGGTTGTTGATCGGGTTGTCGGCGACGATCACCCTGCGCGCCCCGGCGCCCAGGCAGAGCTTGGTCACGGCGGCCACGGTATCGGGCTGGGTCGTGGCGGCAAGCTCAGGGTTCTTGTCAAAGGCGACGTTGGGCTTGATCACGACCACGTCCCCCTTGCGGATGAAGTGGGAGACGCCCCCCATGGCGTCGAGCGCGGCCTTGACCATTTTCATCGCCTGCTCTTCCCGGGCCAGGAATTCGGCTTCCTTGGTGACGTGCTCCTCGGCCCGGCCCGGGCTGGAACGCACCACAACCAGGTTCGGGCGGCTCGATGACAGGGCAACCGAGTAGTCCTTCAGCCGCACGGGCGGCGGCGGCTTGACGCCCTCCATGCCCCAATGGTCGCGGAGTAAGAGCCCGGAGCCCACCGCGCCGCCGGCCACCAAGCCGTAGCCGCCAACCTGGCGGACGAACTGCCTGCGCGAAAATGGCTGGTCGGCCGGGTTGACCCCGCCAAGGCGCTCCAGGTTCTTGATCTGGGTCCGGGTCAGTTTCTCGCTCATGCGTCAACCTCGGTCAAGATTTGGCAAAGAGGAGGCCGGGAAGGCTCGATCACAAGGGCCCACTGCCCTAAACACGAACCGGTGCTTTGTCGAGGACCTGACGCACCCTACCAATTCGTCACAGCCTACTTCCCACTACTGATTGCTTGGACCTTGGCCGGTAAGGTCTTTGCTAACGACCGCGCGAATGCCTCGGCCGGCTTGATGTTGGTGGCGCCGTTGGCGCCGGCCAGGGTGTTACCCTTGCGGAAGACCACATCGAAGAGGCCGATGCTTGAGCTGATAATCATCTGGTCGGCCCCCTCGGTCATGAGGGTCTTGACCTCGGCGCCGTCTTGCTTGACGCTGGCGACGTACTTCTCGAGGACCTCCTTGGCCTCCTTGTCGTCGCGATAAGGACGCAGGAACCCCTGCCAGGTGACGTCTCCTTCCTTATAGTCGGCCATGAAGACGTCGGACAGGAAGCTATAGCCAAAGACGTCCTGGGCGACGTACTTGTTGTCGCCCTGCTTGCCCGCGGCCGGCAGGAACGTGAAGTAGGTTGCGGGCGTGACCTCGGCCGTGGGATTGGCGGCGGCGGGCTGAACCGCCGCGGCCTTCGCCGTGGAATCGGCGGTCGGAACTGGAGCCGACGCCAGGGCCGGCTGGGATGCCACGACCGGGCTCGGCGCAGGCGCGGGGCTGCCTCCCGGCTCTTGCCTGGCGGCGACGCGTCTGGCCAGCTCCAGCGCGAAGGCAGCGAACTTGGGGTCGTCCTGGGTCGAGACGATCTGGGTGTAATATTTACCGGCGTAGAAGAGGGTGCTGCCCGCGGCAGTGTAGCCCTCGTCGCCTACCGGGATGACCTTGGCCTCGTCGGGCTTCTCTGATCCGTACTTGCCCAGGGCCTTGAGCGAGTCGGCCATCTCGAAGACGTAAAGCTGCAGCTCGTTGGAGGGGTCGCCGGTGGGGTGGTAGAAGGTATAGGCCATGCCCTTGACCCCGTACTGGAGGAAGCTCTCGGCGCGACCGTCGATCTTCTCGTAGAGGTTGTCGGCGTTGAACGATTCGATGTACTTGGTTCCCGACTTGCCTGGAGTCCAGCCCGGTGGCAAGTCGCCCAGTGGAAGCATGGCGGCAATGGCCTTTTGAAGCTCGGGCACTGCGGCGATCTCGGCCTCGACTTGGGCAGGCGTTAGGCCATTTCCAGTTC
>Ga0208044_1001658_pt1 | contig 11792 bp, 9 predicted proteins | sample Sb_taG_8_FD_187712 | JGI IMG/M metagenome (GOLD analysis project Ga0208044, IMG submission 187712) | Peat soil microbial communities from Weissenstadt, Germany - Sb_50d_c_BC metaG (SPAdes) (version 2) | ecosystem: Environmental > Terrestrial > Soil > Wetlands > Peat | place: Germany: Weissenstadt... | reverse complement strand
TTCGGCTTCGGTGGCCAGAATGCCTCCCTGGTGATGTCGCGGGTCTGACCTGCTGATGCCTGCGTGGAAAACAATCATCACTCGGGACGGACCCTGTGAGAATGTCAGCTCAACTCGATCTCTGCCATCTGCCCTCTGCCCTCTGCCATCTGCCGTTTGCCCTTTGCCATCTGCCCTTTGCCATCTCCCATCTGCCCTTTGCCATCTGCCATCTGCCCTTTGCCATCTCCCATCTGCCATCTGCCCTTTGCCATCTCCCATCTGCCCTTTGCCATCTCCCATCTGCCATCTGCCCTTTGCCATCTCCCATCTGCCATCTGCCCTTTGCCATCTGCCATCTGCCCTTTCTGATCCGCCCTCCCCGAGCCACCAGGCAGATCGCCACTCCCCTTTCACCGTCAGCCGTCAATTCCCGTGGCCCGGCGCTGATCGAAGCCCTGACCTTTTGACAAGGTCCGATTCCCGGCTTAGGGTTCTTTGGCGAGCACGATGCGACCGCACCGAGGGTTCCTGGATCAAGGTTGAGGCGGGAACCACGTCGGGCGGAAGGCGTCGGTCCACGGGAAAGCGGCCATGAGTCATTCAGGACGAAGACGCGGGAGAAACGGCGCGCGGACGATAAGCTCCGCGATGGATCGGCGCCTTGCCTGTCGTTATCCCGTGGCGACCAAGGCCGTGATCCTTTCCTTGATTGAATCCGGTTCTCAAGTGGACCATTCCGTCGAGCTCGAGAACGTCTCGATGCAGGGTTGCCTGGTCAAGGCACGTCGCGGCCCTCGGGTGCACCCAGGCGAAAGTGTCTGGCTCAAGGCTTTGGGCAACGTTACCACTCCAGTGATCGAGGGCATCGTGGTCTCGGCCGTCAAACCATTCCTCGGCAAGTGCGCGATCCGGATCCGGTTCCTCGCCCCGTTGCCCTACCAGACGTTCAAGATGCTGGTCTACGGTTCAGAAGGAATCGACCTGAACCTCAGGGACCGACCGGACTACGAGAACGACCAGTACTGGAGATGATCCACCGATCAGCGAAGGATCGTGGGGGCCTGTTGGTCTGGCGTCGCCCTCTCGCGGAATCGCGCCGGGGACTCAAACGGCGGGGGGCCGGCGCGTCGCTCGGCAGCGCGAACCTCGGCCGCCTCGCGGGGGAAGCCGGAATCGCCGAAGCGGTCAATTGTGCACTCGGCCAGATGGTTCTCGACCGCCAGCGTCGAGTAATTCACTCCATCCACGAATAAGTAGCCCAGCGTCCTGAGGAAGCGGTCGTGGTGGGCGGCTCTGAGCAGCTCCAGGCGGCTGGCCCCGAGGAGGTGCCGGCGGGCGAACGCGAGCGACTCGCGACCGTACGGCTGGTCCGCGGCGGCCGGATCGCTCTTGTGCCCGATCTCGGGAGCGTCGATGCCCAGGATCCGGACCGTCTCGCGCGGGGCGTCGGGCCAGGTGATCCGGATCGTGTCGCCGTCATCGACCCAGACCGTGGCAGGATCCACCAGGACCCTGGTCCCGACCGGCCGCGTCGGGATTGTCCGACTGGTCGCCCATCGGGCGATGCGAGGAAGCCGCAGCCCGAACCTTGTCCGCAGAACCCCGAGGGCCAGAGCCACGAGGAGCAGCAGCAATACCGCCCTGCGTGCGAGCCGGCGGATCATGATCGAGACGCCGGGCCAGGCTGTTCGAGCACTTTCCCGCAATTCATGAATCCATTGTGCCCCCGTGAACGTCCCCGTTTCCAGATGTCTATTCGGCGAACCGGAATTGGGTCCGCTTGGCCTTCGTCACAGGCCACGAAAAGCTACGCTTTGAGAGCGGCAGGGGCCGCCTGCTATCCGGCATCCAAGGAAAGAGAGCCGCCACGTGCGCTCTCGTGACGACGGTAGAGCCCGACCCGCGTCGTGCCAGATCAACCCCGGGCGAAGCTGGCCGCGCCGCGAACCGTCAAGCTTTCGCCAGCCCGTCTTATCAGGCTAATCGACAAGTCGTGCGCAATCCGCATGTCGGGCGGCCAAGTTACTTCGTGTCCATGAGCATACACCCGCGCACCGCCGCTGGGCGCGGGCGATACGCGGGCTTGCTTCTCACACCGAATTGTCAAAGATGGTCGGCACGATCCCGACAGACATAGTTTACGGCATTGTCGCGCAATGCTTCGGCCACTCGCCACTCTCCTCTCTTCTCGCGCCCCTTCCCGCCGGCCGGAAATTGGCCCACTTTGTTCTGACACTTTTCTATCACCGCGATCTCCCCCGCTTCCGCCTCACTGACTACTGACTACTGACTACTATTCCCGTGCCACTGGCCACTGTTCTCCCGCCACTGGCCACTCTTCTTTCCCCAACGCTCCGCACCGGGCCAGCGGGTTCAGGTCGTGCGCAGACCATACCCGGCTGGCTCCTGCCTGCCACCGACAACCTGATTGACAAAGAACGAACGGGGCCCGATCTCGTCAAGCGAGCCCTCTCTCACAGTATGCGCCGAACCGAAAGATTCTCGCGGACAAAATCATCCGTTCAGTACCGATGCGGCTGCCCGACCCTTGTCCCGGGGAAGAATAGGCGCGAGGCGCGGCAGGGGCCGCGACTTTCTGCCACGAAGGAAACATGGGTGATCCAAAGCTCGCACTCCAACCGAGGAGACAGCTGATGGCACGTCCCAAGGACCCCAACCTCGAACGCACGTGGCGGCTCGCCGAGCCGTCGGCCGGGAGTGGGGCACCGCATCGCGAGCAAGTCGCACGGTCTGCATCGGCCATGGGGTCCGCCTTCGCCGAGGGAGATCAGGGCGGTCGAGAGGCCCTCTCTTCCCTGATGCGTCCAATCTCGAAAGCTCACTCAAGTTCGGTAGATTCAGCGAAGTTCCGGCTGTGCGACGCTTCTCACGTAAGACTGGTTCGGCCGTGGCCTTACCATACGGTTAGGCAACGAACCCCAAAACGAGGCTTCCCAGCTATCCTCAATCCGAGTATAGTTGCCCTATGAAATCGAATATCGGCAACACCGTCATCGAGACGGAATCCTTCATCAAGCAGGCGGCGGCGCTATGGTCCTCGACCGAACTTGACGATCTGAATGAGCAAGAAGACCGACACACTTACGGATTTCGACAAGCAGCTTATCGCAGGCATGGAGGAAGTCGTTGCGCATATCAACGGCGAGCCCAACAACGGCCGCGTGACGGTCGTTGAGTTTGCCGATGCAAAAGCGATCCGGGAAGGACTTGGCATGAGCCAAGCCGTATTTTCTCGCGCCTACGGAATCCCTCTCAAGACCTTGCAGCACTGGGAGCAGCGCCGGCACAACCCAGACCGCACGGCTTCCGCCTACCTTTGGACTATTGAGGAATTTCCCGATCAAGTCCGCGAAGCGCAGCAGCGTCACCAGATGCAGCAGCCGGCCGAGATCGAGCAGCGGCCTGGGCTATAGGGGGGAGATTCGCTGGCCGAGGCCAGGCGCATGGCGGCGGCACTATGGTCCTCGGCCGTAACGAGGGCATCTGGTGACAAAACTGTTGGGTGCGGGCCATTATGCAAAAGGCGGGGAAACGGGGACGCACCTAGATTGACGAATCCCAGAAACTATCTGCGTCTCCTTTTCGTTCTTCACAGAAACTATCTGCGTCCCCGTTTCGTTCTTCGAACGCGGCCGCCGTCTGCTGGAGCGGCTGGCTCGGCGACTTTATTGCTCATACCGCTTGGAGATAACGGCTCCCGTGTGGGCATCGATGATGTAATGTGGCCCACCGCCTTTCAGCCTGGGATTCTTCAGTTCGTAATCGACGTGCCAGCCGTCGTCTTCCAGCACAAGTTGAATCCGGTACAGGGACAAGTCCCGGTACACTCGTGCTGCATCTGCTTGGGCAATGGCCAGTACCTGGTCGCCAGCAAGGCCCACCACACTGTTTCCCATGGTCTTCTCTCCAGCGAAGGAGGCTATTTGGTCAGGGCGGGTAACCAGGACCACCGGTCAGCCCGCCCCGGCGCGAAGCGGGTCCCGTTGTATGAATGCCGTCATCGGCGCGGATGAGGCATGGTACACCGAAAAGCCACGCCGATTGCGTGTCGGCCGCGCTGGGACCGGGTTCCCACCCCTCGGCACTCGGGTTCGGGTGGGTGTGGAACGGGACCGGAAACCGGGACGCGATTAGTATTGACGTCAATCCGCCGTTCTGGTGGCAGAGGATGTTATGCCAAGATCAGCGAGAGTAACACCTGGGGGTTTTGTTTATCTAGTGGGCAAACTAATTGCGTCCCGGTTTCCCCAGACGGGACAGGGTATGTACGAACGACGCTTCTTCATGGTAACCTCGATGGTGAGGGGGTTGTGTTAGTCTTCGACGATTGCTGCGCTGTCGCCTTCCTCGAACATCAAGATCAACTTGGTGGGGGTGAGGCGGACGATGTCGCCCGGTTCCAGGAATTCCCGGATCTTGCCGAAGGACTCGTCGGTGCCGTCGTTGGCTCGAGCGGGTACCTGGCTGGGCCCATGATGGCCACGGTTCCCCGGTCCCCTGGGGTCAGACCTAGTGTGTGACCTCTACCTGGGTAATCCGGAACCGATTGCCAATCCTGCAACGGCCGGGACAAGAATTTGCCTCGTCGGGGCTCCCTGCCAACTTTCGCCTCCGCGCCCGGGCTCATATAATGAGTCATGATGTGATGGACACGATGATTCTTCGTCCCTCCAGAAGCACAGAAGGAGGCGCTGCATGCCTTCCGAGGAGGATGGGTCTATCACCTGCTGGATCGACCAGCTCAGAGCGGGCGACCAGGCTGCCGCCCAGCCTCTCTGGGAGCGCTATTTCCAGCGGCTCGTGGGGCTGGCCCGCGTCAAGCTGCGAGCCGGCGGCGACAGCGATGAGGAGGATGCGGCCCTCAGCGCCTTCCAGAGCTTCTGCCAGGGGGCGGCCCGGGGCCGATTCCCCCGGCTGGATGATCGCCACGACCCCTGGCGGGTATTGGTAACGATCACGGCCCGCAAGGCGGCCGACCAGATCGAGCGCGCAAGGAGCCTGAAGCGCGGCGGCGGGCGGCTCCTCGACGAGGCCGCCCTGGACGGGCCCGATCCCGAGCGCCGGATCGGCGGCCTTGATCAATTGCCCGGCCCCGACCCGACCCCCGAGTTCGCTGCCATGGTCGCCGAGCAGTATCAACGCCTGCTCGACCTGCTGGGCGATGAGGCGCTCCGGTCGATCGCTGTCTGGAAGCTTGAGGGGTACACCGTCAAGGAGATCGCCCAAAGGCTTGACCGCTCCGAGCGAATGGTCGCCTACAAGCTCGGGCTGATCCGGCTGCGATGGGAGGAGGCGCAATGAGCCAGGACAATACGACACTGGCTCAACCGTCCCCGGCGGACCGTCTGGAGCAGATCATCGCGGTCTGCGACCGTTTTGAGGCGGCCTGGCGGGCCGGCCAGCAACCACGGATCGAAGACTACCTGGCCGGGAATCCGGAACTGGATCGGTCGGAGCTGCTCCGGCACCTGCTCGGCGTGGAGTTGGACCTGGCCCGCGAAGCCGGGCGAACTCCGAACCCGGCCGAATACCAGGCCCGGTTCCCCGGGCTCGAGGAGCAGATCCGCTCCGTATTCGGGGAAGGATTGAATGACCCGGCAGGGGTCTTCCAGGCCCATCCCCGGCCGGCCACCAAGGATCAGCCGCTCCGGCGCCCAGTTTCGGTTCAGGTCATGGATCAGAATAAAGAACCCGACAAGCCCCTGACACCGCCAACGCTGATCCCGAACGAGCCCTTCCCGTTCCCTTCCGGCGATCCCAAGCAAATCGGTCGATATCGGGTAATCAGGCTGCTCGGGAGAGGCGGCTTCGGGCGGGTCTATCTGGCACATGACGACGAACTGGACCGCCCCGTTGCAATCAAGTCGCCGAATCCAGAACGTATCCTGTCACCCAAGGACCTGGAATCATACCTCCAGGAAGCCAAGACCCTGGCCAAGCTTGAACATCCCAACATAGTCCCTGTCTTCGACGTAGGTCGCACCGACGATGGACTCTGTTACATCGTTTCCAAGTTCCTCGAAGGGAGCGACCTGGCTGCGAAGATCCTACTCGAGCGTCCCGGTTTCAGAGAAGCGACGGAACTGGTTGCCACAGTCGCTGAAGCTCTTCATTACGCCCACACCCGAGGGCTGGTCCACCGGGACATCAAGCCCGCCAACATCCTGATCGACGCATCAGGCAAACCCTGCGTTGCCGACTTCGGTCTTGCGCTCAGAGACGAGGACTTTGGCAAGGGTGGGGGGTTGGCTGGGACACCCGCCTACATGAGCCCCGAGCAAGCCAGGGGTGAAGGTCACCGGGTTGATGGTCGTTCGGACATCTTCAGCCTGGGCGCCGTGTTGTACGAGTTATTGAGCGGAAAGAGACCATTCCGAGGTGATACTCACCTGGAGTTCATGGAGCAGATCAGCACCACCGAGCCTCGTCCACCCCGCCAGATCGATGACACGATCCCCAAGGAACTGGAGCGAATCTGCCAGAAGGCTCTCTCGAAGCGGGCGTCGGAGCGGTACAGCACCGCCAAGGACATGGCGGAAGACCTGCGCTTGTTCCTCCAAACCGCAGGAGGGACGGTATTGCCCGCCACTCCTGCGGTTCCCATAAGCACCCCGCCCGGATCGACTCTGGAATCGGCTCCACCCCCGCCCACCTCCAGGCAATCCGACTCCGACCAGCGACCGATCAAGATAGTCCCCAAAGGACTCCGATCTTTCGATGAACAAGATGCCGACTTCTTCCTGGAATTGCTTCCCGGACCACGAGATCGAGACGGTCTGCCTGACAGCATCCGGTTCTGGAAGCGAAAGATCGAGCAGATCGACCCCGACCTGACTTTCAAGGTGGGGCTGATCTACGGACCAAGCGGGTGTGGAAAGTCATCCCTCGTCAAAGCAGGTCTACTTCCCCGGTTGGGCAAGCACGTCCTTACGGTCCACGTCGAGGCGACCCCGGAGGAGACGGAAACTCGACTGCTGAAAGGCTTGCGTAAGGCATGTCCTGAACTGTCCCGAGGATCGGGGCTGGTCGAGTCGCTGGCAAACCTGCGAAGGGGTCGCATCCTGCCACCTGAGCGGAAGGTGTTGCTGGTCCTGGACCAGTTCGAGCAGTGGCTTCACGCGAGGAGGAGTGAGGAGAACACGGAACTCGTCGCCGCTCTTCGTCACTGCGATGGCGAACATGTTCAAGCGATTGTGCTGGTACGGGATGATTTCTGGATGGCGGCGACCCGGTTCATGAGGGATCTGGAGATCCGCCTTGTCGAAGGGGAGAGCTCGGCAGCCGTTGATCTCTTCGACCTTGACCACGCCCGTAAGGTCTTGGTCGCATTTGGTCGGGCATTCGGCAAGCTCCCCGATCATATGTCAGATACCTTGAAGGACCAGAAGGACTTTCTCAAGGAATCCGTGAATGGGCTAGCAGAAGAAGGCAAGGTTGTCTCCGTCCGCTTGGCGTTGTTTGCCGAGATGATGAAAGGCAAGGGCTGGACTCTGCCCACACTCAAGGAGGTAGGCGGCACGAAGGGTGTGGGTGTCACGTTCCTCGAAGAGACCTTCAGCGCCTCGACCGCCCCTCCCGAGCATCGCTTTCACCAGCGAGCAGCCCAGGCGGTGCTGAAAGCTCTCCTTCCTGAGAGCGGCACCGACATCAAGGGGAAAATGAGATCACGTCAGGACTTGCTCGAAGTTTCGGGGTATGCGAACCGCCCCAGGGACTTCGATGACTTGACCCACATTCTCGACAACGAGCTTCGCCTCATCACCCCCACCGACCCGGAGGGCTCAGGCGACGAGCGATTGTCAGCATCTCCAGGCGGGCGTTATTATCAGCTCACCCACGACTACCTCGTCCACTCCTTGCGGGACTGGCTGACACGCAAACAAAGGGAAACCCGCCGTGGACGTGCGGAACTGCGGCTGGCGGAACGCTCGTCGCTCTGGAACGCCAAGCCCGAGAACCGGCGTCTCCCGTCGTTCCTGGAATGGGCAGACATCCGGCTACTGACGAACAAGAGAGATTGGACCGAACCGCAACGCCGGATGATGAAGCGTGCGGGAAGGGAGCATGGGCTGCGAGGCATCCTGACGTTCGCTCTCCTGAGTGCTGGAGTTCTCGCCGGGATCGCCGTTCGTCGCCAGGTCATCGAGAATCAGAGAGCCACCCGGGCAGACGGTTTGGTCCAACGAGTCCTCGATGCTGACACACCTCAAGTCCCTGACATCGTGAGGGCGATGCGAAATTACCGTCAGTGGGTCGATTCATCGCTGAGGAGCGAATTGGAAAAAAGGTCGGATGATTCACGCCAGAAACTTCATGCCAGCCTTGCCCTCCTCCCAGTCGATGTCACCCAGGTTGACTACCTCTTCAAACGTCTGCTTTCTGCCACACCAAGCGAACTTCCCGTGCTGCGTGATGCCCTGAAAACCCACCGTTCCACCCTGACTCCGAAGCTCTGGACCGTGTTGAACTCGGCAAAGCCAGGGGAAGTCAGCATGCTCCCGGCAGCCAGCGCCCTGGCAGGCTACGCCCCGGATGACGGCAAGTGGGAAGCAGCGGGCGGCAAGGTGGCTCAGGCGTTGGTGTCGGTCAATGCCGTCTTCCTCGGACCTTGGCTCGAGGCCCTGCGTCCCGTGCGTGGCAAACTGGCAGCCCCGCTCGCTACGATCTTCCGGGATAGGAATCGTTCCGAATCCGAACGGGAGCAGGCGACCGACATCCTGACCGACTACGACAGCGACGATCCCGACCGGCTTGCCGAGCTTCTCATGGTCTCCGACCCCAAGGCATATGCGGCATTCTTCCCCATCGCCCATCGCCAGGAGTCAAAGGCCTTGCCGCTGTTCCAGGCGGAGATATCGAAGAAAGCAACGTATTCGTGGAATGACTCTCCCCTCGATCCCTCCTGGACCCCGCCGGACGCCACGCTCACCGGCAAGATCGAATCGGCTCAGGGGATGCTCGCCGAGCGCTTCGCCTTCTGCCAGACGATGCCTCTGGACGAGTTCCTCACAACCTTCGAGGCTATCCGCCCCTCGGGCTATCGTCCCACCCGGTTCCGCCCCTACGCCGAGGGCAAGAGCCTGCGGGTGGCGGCGGTCTGGACCCGTGACGGGCGTCCTTGGCGGCTCGCTCACGATCAGTCCACCGACGAGATCCGCCAGACCGACGAGCGGAACCGCAAGGAGGGATACCTTCCGGTCGATGTCGCTGGTTACCTGGCTGCGGGTGGGGAGGAGGGCAAGCCCACCTCCCGCTTCGCCGCCCTGTGGGCGCTGAGAACCGGACCGGACGACGACGCTCGCATGGTCGTGGCGTCATCGGTCGCCGAACTCACGAAGGTCCAGGAACAACTGAAGGACGCCGGGCTTGTCCCCCTGACATTGCATGCCTGGCGGCAAGCGGATGACAAGTTGAGCTACTCCGGCGTCTGGTACAAGACGGCGACCGGAACCCCCGAGATGGTTTCTTCCGAGGTCGGTCTTTCGGAAGCGGACCTCCCCGGCGTGGTCGCCCGACAGGATGGCTCCCTGATCGACCTCGATCTCACGGCGGCAACTCCGCTGCCCAGCACCAAGGAGCGTGCCGCCTCGGCTCTGCAAGTGGCGGAAGCGGCCCTCAAGGCGAAACCGGACGACCTCAACGCCCGGTTCGCTCGGGCGTCGGCCTACTTTCAGCTTGGAGAGAATCCGAAAGCAATCGACGACCTCAACGCCGTCATAAAGAAGGCCCCGCAGACCACCGTGGACTACCAGTCCCGTGCCATCGCCCACGCCCGGCTGGGTCACAAGGACCAGGCGAGGGCTGATCTGGAGCGGTTCCAGAAGGGAGACTCCACCGAGAGCACCAGGCTCTACCTGGCGGTCATCGTGGCGGCGGAACTGAGTGAAGGAGCCGACCAAGCGTTTGAGAGCCTCGAAGCGGCCCTAAAGAAACAGCCCCAGGATTCCGGGCTGCACTACGATGCCGCCCGTGCCTACGCCCTGGCATCTCAGGCAGTTGCCCGGAAGGACCAGGCGAGGAGTAAGTCGCTGTCAGAGCGAGCGCTCAGCCTGCTCCGCACGGCGATCGAGAGCGGCTACGCCGATTACAAGCACATGCAGGAGGATGCCGACCTCGACCCCCTGCGAGAACTTCCGACGTTTGCCGACATCATGAAGCCAGGGCATCTGGACCGCTCCTATGCCGCCGTCTGGACGGGCGATTTCCGGTTCGAGGCGAGTCCCCTCCTCGGTTTCGATCCGACCGTTCACCTCCAGCGGTGCCGGGAACTTACGGCGCAGGGCTATCGCATGGTTGCTCTCTCGGTCGCCCGGACTTCCCCCGAGGCACCACCAATCACCGCCTCGGTCTGGCACCGCCCGGTGATCACGGAAGAGACCAGGGACCAACTGGCGGAACGTCAAGCTCGGGCGGGGGTCGCCTTGGTTCGCATGGACAAAGCTGAGGAAGTGTGGCCCCTGCTGCGGCACAGTGCCGACCCCCGGCTGCGGAGCTTCATCGTCAACTGGCTGAATCCCCTGGGTGCCGCTCCGAAACTGATTGTCGCTGAACTCGACCGGATCGACCCCAACGCCAAGCCCACGCCCGCCGAGGGGCAGCAGCTCATGGACTCCGTGCTGTTCCACCCCGAGACCTCGATGCGCCGAGCTCTGATCCTGGCGCTGGGGACGTACGGCACGGAGGGGTTGTCTCCCAGCGAGCGGGAGCCGCTGACCGGCAAGCTGCTCGACCTCTATCGCAATGACCCCGACAGCGGCATCCACGGGGCGGCGGAATGGACCCTGCGGAAATGGAAGCAGCAGGAGAAGCTCAAGGAACTGGATGCCGAGTTGATGAAGGTCAAGGACTGGGGCGACCGCCGCTGGTTCGTGAACAGCCAGGGGCAGACCTTCGCCGTGATCGAGGGACCGGTGATATTCAAGATGGGCTCTCCGCCGACCGAGCCGGAACGTATCGCCGGGAACGAGACCCCCAGGCGCATGCGTATCCCCCGCCGTTTCGCCATCGCCGCCAAGGAGGTCACTGTTGAGCAATTCCAGCGGTTCGTGAAGACCAATGAGAAGTTCGGATTGGCTCCGAGCTTCCTCAACAAATTCAGTCCCGATCAACATGGACCCTCGATCGGTGCGGACTGGTACGGAGCCGCCGCCTACTGCAACTGGCTGAGCGAGCAAGAGGGTTTGTCCAAGGACCAGTGGTGCTACCTCCCCAACGAAGCTGGGGCTTACGCCGAGGGGATGTCGATCCCTGCCGACGTTCTCGAGCGCACGGGTTATCGCCTGCCCACTGAGGCGGAATGGGAATTCGCCTGCCGGGCAGGTGCGGTCACCAGCCGATATTACGGTCACTCGATCGACCTGCTTGACGCCTATGCTCGGTATCAAGCCAACAGCAAGGAGCATGCCTGGACGTGCGGGAGCCTATTCTCAAACGACTTGGGATTGTTCGACATGCTGGGGAACGTGTTTGAATGGTGTCAGGACAGTTGGAATGCTTCCAAACCAGTAAAGAATGGATTATGTAATGATCTCATAATAATATCTGAATCTATTGTTGAAAAGGACGCTCGTCTCCTGCGGGGCGGAGCGTTCGGCGGTCGTCCGGCGTTCGTCCGCTCGGCGAACCGTATCAGGTTTCGCCCCGGCGCTCCGGCTCCCTTCTTCGGTTTCCGCCCCTCCAGGACTTACCACTGATTCACTTTACTTCTTTACCACTTCCGCCTTTTGATTCTTTAATGAACATATGCTAATGCAATTGCATTCCCGAAAACAGCCACCCGGAGCAGCCGG
>Ga0208044_1001657_pt1 | contig 11796 bp, 4 predicted proteins | sample Sb_taG_8_FD_187712 | JGI IMG/M metagenome (GOLD analysis project Ga0208044, IMG submission 187712) | Peat soil microbial communities from Weissenstadt, Germany - Sb_50d_c_BC metaG (SPAdes) (version 2) | ecosystem: Environmental > Terrestrial > Soil > Wetlands > Peat | place: Germany: Weissenstadt... | reverse complement strand
CCGAGCAGACCCAGGATCAGCGCCAGGGTGTGCGCCGTCGTCTGGAAGCGGATCACTTCCTGGTTCGCGCCTTTGAGTCCCTCCCACGGCCCGTGCTCGGTGAGCAGCCTCGAAATGAGAGGCCAGTTCGCCGCCAGGAACTGCTCGATCTTCTCAGGCGCAACCGAGTAAGCCGCGCCCAGGGTGTAGAGCGAGGCCGCGTCCGTGATCCGGGGCAGGGGGGAGACCGTGATGTCGGGGATGCCGACGCTGCCGGTGTACTGAATACCTTCGCCGCTGTACGACTCGGAAAGAAAGCCGGGAAGCTTCCTCCACGTCGAATAATCGATCTCGACGTCCACGACGTTCTCGAGGAGCTTACGCCAACTCGGGCGCTCCAGCTCCGTCATCGCCAGCTCGAGCCCCAGGGCCTGGAACGCCGAGCCTTCCCAGGGAGCCAGTACGTAGACCTCGCGCGCATCCCGCATCCGGTAGGGCTTCATCTTGAAGCCCAGGTTCTTGATGGCGTCGATAGGAAGACCGAATCGCGTCACGACGAACGTGGCCGGGCCGCGAAACTCGTTGACCAGGTAATCCACGTGGCCCGTCACCCATTTCCCCTGCAAGTCCACCCAGCCGAAATGCCGGTCCTTGGTGGCGTCCTGGCCGAAGTAGAACTGGCCAGCCTGCGCGTCCAAGAGCCGGGCGTATCCTTCCAGTTGATCCTCGAGGAAGCGTTCCAGCTCCCGCCGCAGCTCGGGGATTTCCGCCTGATCCTTGATACCCGGGCTCAGAAGCGCACCGATGGATTTCGCGGCGGCGGCGGAAAGGTTGGCGTTGTCGATGAACACCACCATGACCACGCGCTGGTCGAGGATGTCCATGATCTTCTGCTTCGTGGCATTGTCGCCGAAGGGAGCCAGGGGGCCGTCGAAATGGTCCGAGCCGTATTTCGCCGATCGCACGATATCGGCTTCGAGGTTATTGCTTCGCAGGATGATCCACCCCTTGACCTCAAGCGCCTTCCAAATCGCCGCTGCTTTGTCAGGGCCGAAGGCGCCCTGGAGTTTGTGCTTTTCGACGTCCACGGCCAGGGGGCCGAGGCGCTTGCCGGTGGCCAGGTCCAGGAAGTTCCCCAGCAAGTTCCCGGCGCTGAGCTTGGGGTCGCGCTGATCCTGGCGCAGGCTCTTGACCAGATGAGCCAGGTTTGCGAGTGCTTGCTTGCGGGAAAGAAAGGGGGTGTCGCAAGTGCCGGCGATGATGTTCGCGAGCAGCTCCATGTACTGGCCTATGGCGGTCAACTGGGTGAACGAGCGGAGATAAAGCCCCTTTGCCGGGTCCTGGTTCCAGCCCTCGAACGGATAGCCCGAGATGGGGTCGATCATCCGGTTCTCGGGGGCGAGGTAACGCATCGCGCTGGTCAGCAGCTCGCGCGCGTGGCGATGCTGCGGAGGGACGGTCGGGAAATGCAACTGAGTTTCCCCGGGGGAAGATTGTCCCGGTTCGTTGCTGGCGGCATGGCTCATGGTGTTCACCGGAGACAAGAATGCCGTGAGAACGAGGAGCAGCCCCCTTGCCGCGCAGCGCTGCTGTCTCCAGGCACGCGTCGTCCGGCTCGAGATGATTCCCATCAGCTTTGTCCTCGCGGTGTCGGTGCTTGCGATTGTTCACTCGATTCCGTTGATAACTCATTTGGACTGTGCTGTGCGGAGCTTTGCCGGATCGTGGGGCGTTCGAAGGGACTTCTCGTCGTGTCCCGCGAGAGACCGATCAGGCTCAGATCGCCGGCCGGGCCAAGGCCAGACGCAGGAACGATCTTGCCGGCCTCCAGGCGCAGCCCCAGGACGCCTTCAAGGGCCTGGCGGAACATCCAGCCCGCCGCCCCGGTATAGCCGTTCCAGATCATCCGGCCTGGGTCGAACGTCGTGACCATATCGGCGGCCTGCTTGTTCGGCTGGCCGCCGTACGTCTCGATCTCACCGGTCACGGCGTGGGGAATCGGCGAGATCTTGAGCCAGAGCCGTTGCGCAGTCTCGAGGTATTGGCGAGCCTCCTCGTGTTTGCCCTCGCTGTCGGCCCGCTCGGCCAGGATCCGGGCGGCGCCGACCAGCCATTGAACGCCATGGCAGTACATGCCGTTTTCCCGGACGCCTTCCGGATAAACACTGCTCCGGCCGAGATAGGGCTTGGTGTCCTCGCGAAGCGGGGGCCATCCGAGCAGGATCGTCTTCTCTTTTTCGAGGATGCGCAGGGCCGTCTCGAACACGATCTGCCCGCGCTGGGGGTTGATGCCCGACATGACGGCCCACGCGGCGGTGAGCGCGTCGATCTCCCAGACGCCGCTGCCCTTGACTCCGATCTCCGTGCCGTCGTCGTGGAAGGCGCGAAGATAGCGGTCGCCTCTCCAGGTACGCTCGACGGCTTCCTTGAGGGCCTCCAGACGGCGGAGATAGTATTCCTGCCGGCCCGACCCCTCTTTTTTTTCGACGATGCCGGCCATCCGATCCAGGATGTAGTAGAGGAAGAACCCGAGCCAGACGCTCTCACCTCGGCCCTGGCTGCCGATCTCGTCAAGTCCATCGTTCCAGTCGCCGGTTCCCATCAGCGGCAGCCCGTGCAGCCCCATCCGCTGGTCGAGGACCAGGTCGATGGCTTTCATGCAGTGCCGGTACACGGTGTCTTCTCGCGGCGATCGCAAGGGGTCGAACCCGATTCCGTGCTTGCCGCCCGGCAGCGGCTCGAACGGTTGCTCCGCCTCCAGATAGGGGGTCATCTCGTCCAGGAGGGAGTCGTCGCCGGTTGCGGCAACGTACTCGACAACTCCCCAGGCCAGCCACAGCAGGTTGTCCGAAGCGTGCGTTCGCCCCACGAATCCGGTCCGCCCGTCTTGCAAGCGATGGAACCAGTGGACAACGTCGCCCTCGGTAAACTGCTGGGAGGCGTGCAGCAGGATCTGCTTCCGCGCCACGGCAGGGTCCATCCAGATCAGGTTGACAGAGTCCTGAAGCTGATCGCGAAAGCCGTACGCCCCGCTGGCCTGATAGAACCCGCGCCGGGCCCAGATGCGTTCGGCCAGGGCCTGGTATTTCAGCCAGTCCAGGTAACGATCGAACTGCGGCTGATTGGTCTGAACCTGGAGCGTATCCATCAGGCTGAGCCACCACCGCCGGGTTTCTTCCAGGGAGGCGCGGGCTGCGCCGACGTCCTGGTACTTGGCTATGACCGCTTCGGCTTCCTTCCGGTCATCGGCTTGCCCCAGGATCACGACCACCGTGTGCTCACCGTGCGCAGGAATTTCCAGGGTGGCGAGCAGCGCCGCGATCGGCCGGTCGTCCAGAATCGGCCCGGCGTCTGGCTCGCCGCGTTCGACAAGGAGTGGATGAGCGACGCTTTGACCGGTTCCGAAGAAGCGGCCCCGGCGCGTTTCCATGAGCAAAGGCCGCTCCGAGATGGCCGCGAAGGCCGGGCCCGTGCGGTACATGTTGCGCGGGTTATCGAAGAGGAGCGCGGGAAGCGACGGCTCGCGGCTGATCCTCAGCGGACCGGAGTGCTCGGGCTGGCCTGCAAGCACCATCTGGAAATAGGCAGCAAACCGCAACCTCCGGGCCGAGCTCGCATGGTTCCTGATCGTCAGCAGGTAGATCCCGGCGGGCTCATGGGGAGGCACGAAGACGGTCAGCTCGGTTTCGATTGCTCCCCGCGTCATGTGGAAAGTTGCAGTGCCGTCCACGCCGAACTCGGCCTCATGAGACGCGCCGGCGTCGTTGAGAGGATGATAGGTCGGCGAGTACCACTCCTGCTCGTCGGGATCGTAGAGGTAAAACGCCTCGCCGGGGATTTCTCGCGTGACGATATCCGCCCAGTCCGGCGTCAGCCGGTTCTGCTGGGAGTTGACGCTTGAGCTCGTGTGCAGCCCGCGATTGGTCACCACCGCGACGTGTCCCAGCACATTGGACATGGAGTGATCAAAAGGCCGCGGCGTGAAGGGGGTGCGGATCAGCAGCTTCCGGCCATCCTCGGAGAACTCGGCGTAGGGTTGCGTGACACCGGGCGGGATCTCGCCATGTTGGATCGGCTGGACCAGTTCCTGGGGACGGGCCGTGCAGCGAGAACCGGCATCCCCTATCCTGAGACAGCGGGCAATCAGATCGATCGCCTGGCTCCTTTCCTGGACGAGCCCGATCAGCAGGCGTACCCGGGAAGAGCCCCGCGCCGGGATGGTCAGGCCGATGAGCAGGCTGCCGATCGGGTCCATGGTCGGGTGGGCCGGGGTGTCCAGAGGTTCCGAGAATGCCAGGGTTTCGAGCACGCGCGCCGTCCAGAGGCTGCGGGCGCGGCCGATGAAATCGATCCGCGAGGAGAGAAAACCCTCCGGGGCGTGGTCCGAGGCAAGGACACCCATGGCCTTCGCGTGCCTGTCCCAGCCAAGCACGGCATGCAGGCCGCTTGCGTACTCGATCTCGGCGAAGAGCCGGTTGTACTGGGTATGGCTGCGGTCGGCCTCCGGGCGATTGAGAACCCATTCCAGGTAGGGAACGACCTTGAGCGATCGCGCGGAGTCAGTCAGGTTCTCCACGGTGATCGTCCAGAACTCCGCGGCGTCACCCATCCCCGGCAGGGAGATGTCGACGGTTGTTCGGAACTCGGTGGTGATGTTGCTGATCTTCAAGCTCTGGCAATCGCCCTCGAATCGCGATCTTTCGGCGAGCTCGCCGGGGACGTTGCCGACAACCGGCCAGGCGCGTGCAGGACGTCGCGCGTCCGCGGGCGCATCCACCAGGAAGAGTGCTCGTCCAGCGGGATCCAGTAAGTCGTAAGAGCGGCGGCTGAGGTCATAGTCTTGTCCCGGAATCCGGCTGACGACCTCGCCGTCTCCTCTGAGACTCACCTCGTATTCTGAGTGCTCCAGCGACAGTGACGATGGCCATGGTGATGGTGATGATGATCCCCAGCGGGCTTTCAGCCAGCGAATGGTCGAGAAGAATGCTGTCAGAACGGCGATGGCCCCGGCCCCGAAAAGGAGTTTCCCGGTGAGAGGCAGCGCGGTGAGCGTGGCGAGTGATCCGCCCGGCGCACGGCTGTGAATCGCCTCGGCCGTGCTCCAGGCCTGGTCCCAGTCCTTGCCGCGGGGGATATAGAAGGGGATCAGCAGGGGGCCCCAGGTGGTGAACCGCTTGACTCCCTCGGGAATGCAACGGGCCGTCGCCGCCGGGGCAAGCAAGCGAGCCAGCCGTTGCTCGAGCTTGTCCATGCCAAGGAAGCTCAGGTTCACGAGCGTCGCCACGCGCAGCCCCATGTGGTCCAGCCAGATGAGAATCCGCACGGCGTCATAGGCGAGCAGGTTGATAAAGACGAGAAGACTCCAGGCGCGAAACGCCTCGTGGGACATCGTCAGGTCCTGGAAGGTCGCGATCACGGTGCGGATAGCGCCGTCCTGGTTGTACCACGTTGGCTCTCCCATTGGCCGCAGGAAGGAATTGATGATGGGGGACATCCAGAGGCCCCAGCGGAGGACCTGGATCATGTTCTCCCCGATCTGGACCAGGCCGTCTCTGGTGAAAAGGGTCCGGATCGGGGTCGCGTCTTTCCAGAAATAGGCCCTCATGAAGGTGCGGTTGATCGCAAAGAGCCAGGAGGCGGTGGACCAGTTGATCACTCCCGCCAGCGCTTCCATCGGCAGCAAGCTCACGCCACCCGTGACCGTTCCCAGGGTGAGATGCCCCCACTTGCTGACAAGGGGGTAGATCTCAAAGAATTCCGGCGGTCGTCCCACGGCAAGGTAGCGGTGGAACTTGGCGGCCACGACGGAAACCTGGGCGGCGTCGAGGTAAAATCCGATGGCCGCTCCGATGAAGCCACCGAGTAGCACGTGCACGAAGTAATAGCGCGAAGACTGAAGCCGGCCGCGCCTTCGTGCGGCATCCGAGCAGTCCTTGAGAACGTCGATCCCGGCGTAGGCGAGGGCACCGAACCCAAAACCAAACCAGGCTCGTGTCGCCAGCTCTTTTTCGGGTAGGCCGAGGGCCAGGCCATATCCCAGCCCCAGCCCGATCACGATACCCCGGAAAGCGAGAACCGGGTCCAGGTAGTTCCGCTGAAGCCTGCGGAAGAACGGCGGGCTGCCGTCGAACGTTTCAATGATCGTCTTGATCAGCGGGAAGACGCTCGCCCCCAGCAGGGTAGCGGCAATGATCGGATAACCGCCGGCCATCCAGCGAATGAAAGGCAGTTCCCAGAGCAAGCCGAGGGTGTACAGGCTTCCCATGAACACCCCGCTGTAAACCATCCCCTTCTTCATCCCCGTGACGGGATGGCTGAAAGCTGAGTCCCCGGATGGGGCCTGTCCATGGATCGCGTCCATGAGCATCCCGGTCACGAGGTAGGCCTCCGCCCAAAGTCCTGCCTGCGAGAGAACGGTCGTCAGCACGGCCGCGACCAGCCGCAGCGCGATGGGCCATGCGGCCACGGTCGCTCCCGACCCGAGAGCCGCGATCGGGAAGGCCGCAACGGCGGCGATCGCAATGGCCAGCATCGAGGCATGCGCCCGGGGGGACTTGAGGAGCGAGCCTGTCGTGGTCAGACCAAGCCCCAGAGCCACGGCCTCGTTGAAGCAGAAGAGAACGAAGACCCGTCCGAGGAACTCCAGCACCGATGGTTGCGCCTCCAGCAGCCCGATGGTCAAGCCGTTCCCAAGAGACCGCGCCAGGCTGCCGGACTCGAGCAACACCAGCCCGCCCACCACGTAGGGAGTTGCGACAATCAGCGCGGCAGCAGCGGCGCCGAGGTGCCTGCCAGAGGACGCGAGCCGGTACGCGTTGGCTGCATGATAGACCAGCAATGTGACTGCCGCGACCGTCTGGCTCAAAAGGAAGAGTTCGGACCAGGACGTTGGCACCTGGAGAATGGCCAGCGAGCTCGCGGAGGTTGCCAGCAGGCCCGATGCGAGCACGTCCTGAAACGCCTCCGGGCTGGTCAGGTGCTTGCCGGTCAACCCGATTTTCCACCACTCGGCGACAGCCGCCCCCGCGACGGCCAGGCCCAGGGCGGTCCAGCCAGTTTCCAGCCGCCCCCTGGAGCCGAGGATGAAAGTCTCGATCACGAGCAAGGCGATCAGCACAACCCCGGCGCTCCGCACAAGATCTCCCAGGAGCTGTTGCAGGCCCGCGGCTCTTGCCGGAGCCGGCCGCTCAGCCAGTGTTTCGGTTTTGAAAGATGTGTCGCCTCCCAACCGCCAGCCGCCAGTCGATCGCAGCAGGGCCGTCAGCAACCAGACCATCAGGCTTGCCAGAAGGACGCCGGCGAATCTTACCCCCGTGGACAGGCTCAATTTCCGAAGCAAGGCAAGGCGCTCGAACCGGGCGTCGATCAGAATAGTGCCCGTAGCGGGTTCGCGATTACCGACGCTGTTGACCAGGAAGACGACTTCCCTCACCGCCCCGATTGCCTGCCAGTCGATGGTCTGCTCAACAGGGGCCCAGTCGGATTGGATCTCCGGAGTGATTCGCTGGATTCCCGTGGTGCCCTTGATCTCGATCGCCGCTGTGATCCGCCGAGATTGGTCGGTTTGTGTTGCCTTGACTCCCAGCCGCACCACGTCGATTTGACCCACGTGGAGGTCAGCGGGAAATGCCTTTGCATAAATCCCCGCGGCAGTGCCCGGTGGGATTATGTAATCAAGCTTGAGGATATCACCGCCGGCGTCCGGATCAGTTACCCGGGTGACGGCTGCATGCGCGGCACCGACGTTAAACGTCCCCTGCTCGGCAGCGGCCGAGAGGCGAATGGAGCCGTCTTCCGCGGCAGCGGACAGATTTGCATTCACGACGACCAGGATGCCCAGAAACGCCGCCACTGCGAGCACCGGGCGACGGGGAGGGATGAGAGTGTCCCCGTCGTTGCTCATCCATGCCCCGTTTCTCCCCCCTGAGACAATCCGTTCCAATTGGAAAAACTCAGTGATGATCGCCGCCGGCGAGTTCATGCACGATCGCGCCGACGAAGGCTCGCGCATCGCCGAAGAGCATCAGGGTCCTGTCGAGATAGTAAAGCGGATTGTCGATGCCTGCAAATCCCGGGCTCATGCCGCGCTTGATCACCATCACGGTGCGAGCCTTGTCCACATCGAGGATCGGCATACCGTAGATCGGGCTCGAGGCGTCGTTGCGCGCGGCAGGGTTGGTCACATCATTGGCGCCGATCACCAGCGCGACGTCAGTCTGGGGAAAGTCGCTGTTGATGTCTTCCATGCCTATCAGGTGATCGTAGGGAATGTCCGCCTCGGCAAGCAGGACATTCATGTGTCCGGGCATCCGTCCAGCCACGGGATGGATGGCGAATTTGACATCGACCCCTCGCCGGGTCAGCGCATCGAAGAGCTCCCGCACTTTGTGCTGCGCCTGTGCGACGGCCATGCCGTAACCCGGCACGATCACCACCTTGCTGGCGGCGGCCAGGATTGCCGCGGCCTCATCGGCGGTTGCGCTTCTGACCGGGCGCGCCTGCTGAGTTCCGGCAGCCCCCGCCTGTGCTTGACCGAAGGCCCCAAAAAGCACGTTGCTGAATGATCGGTTCATCGCCTTGGACATATTCACAGAGAGGATGAAACCCGACGCTCCGTCAAGTGCTCCGGCGATGATCAGCAACTTGCTGTTCAGGACGAACCCCATCGCGGCGGCGGACAGCCCGGCGTACGAGTTGAGCAGCGAGATCACAGTCGGCATATCGGCGCCGCCGATCGGGATGATCATCAGCACGCCGAAAAGCAGGCCGATCACCACGATCACGGGGAAGAGCCAGGTCTGACCTGGACTCACGACCAAGTAGGCGGCAAGCGCTATGGCAAGAGCAAGGATACCGAGGTTGACGAGATTCTGTCCCCGGAACGTGATCGGCCTTTGCGGCAGGACCTCTTGCAATTTCCCCGCGGCCATCAGGCTGCCCGTGAATGTGAGCGAGCCAAGGATGACCTCCAGCCCCAACACCACCATCATGAAACGGTCCACCTGCGGTGCATGCAGATAGTATTCCGCCGTACCGACAAGCGTGACGCAGAGCGCGCCAAACGCGTGGCTCAGCGCGGTTCGCTGGGGCACGGCCGTCATCTGCACCATGCCCAGGGGCACGCCGATGATCGTGCCTAGCACCAGCGCGATGGCGACCCACGTGTAGTCGACAATACCGTGATGGAACAGCGTTCCACCGACGGCCAGGAGCATCCCCAGTTCTCCGGCGCGGACGCCGCGCCGCGCTGTCCTCGGCGAGCTCATCCATTTCAAGGCGAGAATGAACAGGGCTGTGGCGACGAGGTAAGCCAATTCGATGATGTATTCGCTGCGGATCATTGCTGTCCTTATTTCTTGGCGCCGCTCGCCTTGAACATTCTGAGCATCCGATCCGTGATCGCGAACCCGCCCACGACGTTGCTCATGGCGGCGACGATTGCAATAGTGCCAAATACCGTCGCGAGCGTGCTCTTGCCCTCACCGACAAGGATGATCGCTCCGACAACGGCGATTGCGTCCAGCGCGTTGGTCAGCGACATCAGTGGTGTATGAAGCAGCGGAGAGACCCGGCGAATCACCTCGAAGCCGATGAACGCGGCCAGCATGAATACGTAAAGGCTCGTAATGATATCAATGTTCATTGACCATCTCCCCTGACACCCGTCGGGATCGCCGGCAGCGCGAAGAACTCACGCACCCGGGCGTTGACCACCTCGCCCCCATGCGTCAGCAGCGTGTCGCGGACGATGTCGTCGTTCAGATCGAGTTGAGGTTTTCCATCCTTCACGATATGAAGCAGGAACGCGCTCAAGTTTCGAGCGTACATCTGGCTGGCATGGTACGGCACCGAGCTGGCAAGGTTGAACCAACCAATGAGGGTAACGCCGTGCTTGACCACGCGCAAACCGGGCCGGGTCAGCTCGCAGTTGCCCCCGCGTTCCGCGGCCAGGTCGACGATCACCGAGCCCGGCGCCATGTGTTCTACCATCTCGCTGGTGACCAGCACGGGTGATTTCTTGCCGGGAACGACCGCGGCCGTGATGACAATGTCACTCTCCGCCACGACCCGACCCAACAGTTCGCGCTGGCGCTGGTAGAAGGTCTCGTCCTGCGCCCGCGCGTAACCCCGCGCGTCTTCCGCGTCCTTGACCTCAACGGGAAGCTCGACAAATCGCCCACCGAGGCTTTGTACCTGCTCCTTGGCGGCCGGCCGCAAGTCGTACGCGGAGGTGACGGCGCCGAGCCGGCGTGCCGTGGCGATGGCCTGGAGTCCAGCCACGCCGGCCCCGATCACCAGGACCCGCGCCGGGGTAATCGTGCCCGCCGCCGTGGTCAGCATGGGAAATAACCGCGGCAATGCGTCAGCGGCCAGGATGACCGCCTTGTAGCCGCAGATCGTCGCCATCGACGACAGCGCGTCCATGCTCTGTGCGCGGGTGGTCCGCGGTATCAGCTCGACAGCGAAGGACGAGACGCCCTGACTCGCGATGGCCTGGATCGTCTCGATCGACCCCAAGGGTCGCAGGAACCCGATCAACATCTGACCCTGGCGTAGAAGAGGAATATCCTCGTTGCCGGTCCGGTCGTTCGAGCCAGGGCACAAGACCTGGACGATCACGTCCGCAGCGCCGAAAACGGTAACGCGTTCTGGAAGAACTTGCGCTCCCCGGGCGCTATACTCGGCGTCTGGATAGCCCGCTTCGGTACCGGCACCAGACTCGACGATTACCTGCAGACCCGCTTTCAAGAGGCCTGGAATCACTGCGGGCACCAGTGCCACGCGGCGCTCACCGGGGTAGTTCTCTCGAGGCACTCCGACAATCATGACTGCTCCCCGGCCAGGATAATCCAGGCTCCAGGAGGCCGCGCGGACTCTCTCCGATTGCACTTCGCAACGTCCCCGACTGGGTGCGCTGTGGGATCAGGCCTTTGCATCGCGCATCTCGGGAGTCCCGAGGATCGGTCACGATGAGCCACCCAACTCGCCGAGTCTACCGTCGAAGTGCCCATGTTGGAATGGTCGCGCGAGATTTCCGATAGAACCCGCACGCCTTAGCTTGAACGAACATAAACCTCATTATCAGACGGTGTTGGCTTCCCCCCCGCAGTTCACAAGGGCGTTATCTCCCTCCCTTCGGCTTCACTGGCCACCGGTCACTGGCCACTATTCTCTCCCATCATGCGACCACCAAGCTATCGGCAGAGATTGTTCGTTGAGCACGATCGCGGTGAATCCTCGGGGTCCGCCGCCCTTGCCGCGCGCCGAGCTGGGTATCCATGGCCTGAGAAGTTGGGGCCGCAACTGGTCTAGAAAAGTCCGAGAAACGCGGTGTTCAAGCAGCCAGACTGCCGCTTGTGCCAGGAGGGACAGGAAGCAAGCTTTCCTATCGATCACATCACGCCCAGCGCTCGGGTTACGCGACCGAGCCGGGTGATCTCACACTTGCTTGCGTCGTGTTGCCGCCGGCCGGAAATTGGGTTCGTTCTGATTGCCCGATTCCGCCATGATTCGCCCTAAGTGGTAATTTGCCAATGACTAACACCCGAGCGAATTGGCCGGGTAGGCCTGGGTGGTCGCCCACCCAAGCCCCCCACAGATCCGGACGTGCAGAATTCCAGCATCCGGTTCCTCACCTCATGTCGCTACCAGCGCGATCCGCGGTCGTTTCGTGAACAAGCGTCGGGTCTCTGTGTACCGGGCGTGATCCCAAAAAGCGCTCATGCGGCACTACGCTTAGATTGTTTCCTCGTTGATGTTTGCGTCACGTCGTCATCCTGCTCGTCGAGCGCTTTCAACTCGGCAAGGCATTCCAAT
>Ga0208044_1001654_pt1 | contig 11802 bp, 10 predicted proteins | sample Sb_taG_8_FD_187712 | JGI IMG/M metagenome (GOLD analysis project Ga0208044, IMG submission 187712) | Peat soil microbial communities from Weissenstadt, Germany - Sb_50d_c_BC metaG (SPAdes) (version 2) | ecosystem: Environmental > Terrestrial > Soil > Wetlands > Peat | place: Germany... | reverse complement strand
CGGAAACGGACCGGGGAACCCGGCAAGCAGCAAGATCACCCCGGCCAGGAGGGCAACATGCCCGCTCTGGCAGAAGATGATGGGATCGAGCAGCCGGCCGGCAAGGCGCCAGGCCTTGCGGTCCAGTGCGTCATAAAGGATCCGGCTCCAGCCCCTGATGAGCTGACCGAGCGAGGCATACATCCGGCATGTGACAAGGTTTCGTACCAGGACCGTGCGGATCGGCAGCCCCAGGGCCTTGACCTTGCACGCCATGCCGATGTCCTCGACGAATCGGTCGCGAACGGCCGAGTGGCCCCCGGCGGCATTGTAGGCCTTCCGCTCGACAAGGATCGATTGACCGTTGGCGAAGGCCAGCTTCGACCGGTCATCATTGACCCGGTGCAGGGGAAACGATTGCATGAGCACGATTCCCCCTAGCGGCTGAACCACCTGCTCCCAGAACGTTTCGCACCGCAGCTCGGGCAAGAGGCTCACGAGCGCAGCCTGCTGGGAACGGGCGTATTCCAGCATCACGCCGAGGAACTCAGGGGCATGCACCGTGTCAGCGTCGAGGAACCAGAGCCACTGGCCGCGCGCCTGGTCGGCGGCCTGCTGCAAGACGTAGGTCTTGCCGGTCCAGCCGGGCGGCAGATGGTCGTTGGAGAGCACGCGCAGCCGCGCGTCTCGAGCCGCGAACTCGCTGGCGATCTGCCTGGTCCGGTCGACGCTCCGATCGTCGATGACCAGAATCTCCAGTCTCGGATAGGCCTGGCCGCAGACCGAAGCCAGGCAGTCGGCCAGCGTTGCTTCTTCGTCCTTGGCCGGTATCACGGCCGAGACCAGCGGAGGCTCCGCCGCGGCCAGCGTTGGCGATCCGGGCGAGAGGTACTGTGTCTTGCTCAGAACGTATTTGAGCACAAGATAACGGATCGGCCAGGGGGCGAGGATCGCGCCGTAAATCAGCAGGATTGTGGTCTGGGCTGGTGTCATGGCGCCAGCTTTCCGTGCAGCTCCATGGGCGCACCCAGATCCTCGAGCTCGCGGCCCCGGGGATAAGCCAGGATCCCCAGCACGAGGGCCGCGAGCCAGAACGGCAGGATCGCCTCGATCCGGGGCGAGACCAGCCAGCCATAAAGCAGTCCCAAGGGCGCCGCCAGGGCGCCGATCGCGGCAGGAATCACGTGCCCCCAGAAGAACCGCGGTCCGCGCAGGTGGGGATCGCGCAGCCGGGCCCGGCGGCCGAGCACTCGGCGAGTGACCGTGCTGACCACGAAGATCACGATCAGGCAGAAGAACAAGACCTGGTTCAGACGGTCCGGAACCGGCACCACGACATCGTTAGCCCTGCGCCGCAGCAAGGCGCCGGAGAGCGCAACGACCGCACCGACGCCGACCAGCACGTTGAGCACGCCCGACCTTGTCTGCTTCAAGCAGTCGAGCGAGGCCGGATCAAGGCTCTCCTCGGCGGTTTCAGCGGGATCGCGCATGGTCGATTGAACCTCCAGAGGAATGGAGCCGGCGATACAGTCCCACGATCAGCTCGATCTGCCCGATCGGCTGGCCGGTCTGACGGGCAATCTCCTCGGGCGGCACTCCCGCGGCCGCCAGCGTCCAGGCCTCGCCGTGCCGCTCGCCGAGCTCGCTGCCGGCGCGCCCTTCAGATTCCTCTTCGACAGCGCCCAGGTCGGGAACGGCGATCAAGGCCGGCTCGTTTCGTGCGTTCCGGTCTTCGCGCCCATCGAGGAATGATTGCGTCCGGCGACCTTGCTTCGATTCCCCTGGCGCTGAGTGTCCGGGTGGGTTTTGGTGGTCGTTATGGGCTCGTCGGCCGTGGTTTTCGAGTTCATCGATGCGAGATTCGATCACGAGCAAATGCTGGGTCAGCATCCGGAGACGCTGCTCGGTCTGGCTTCGGGTCGTCTCCATTTGCCTGGCCGCGAGCATCCGCGAGGTCATGGCCACGACCAGGCACGCGAGCCCGACAACGACCGTGAAGAGGGGCATCAGCGACCACAAAGCAGGGGGCATGACGCGGATCCTTCCTTGGTTGAAACGCCTGGTCTGCTTGAGCCCTGGCGTCCTGGGTTCCTGGAGCAGAGGCAGAGACAGCGGCCCTTTTGACTCAATGGGCGTGGGGTTGCGGAGCGGCCGACGGCTCCGTAGCCCGAGCTTGCCGCTCCGCCGTATTCGCCGCACTCGCCGCGTGGGCTGCGTGGGCCGCATCGTAGACTTCGCGGAGCGCGACGCCCTGGGCCGAGGCGATCCGTGCGCAGTCGTCATATTCGGGGCTGAAGGTGGGGGGACGATTCTCGAGCCAGCCGAGCTTACCCCGGATCGGACCGAACCGCGTCTGGACCTCGATGCCCTGGCGCTTCAGCTTGTGGCGGCTGACAGGGTAGCGCCTGATGCCGAGAGTTCCCGTCTCGCGGAAGACGATCTCTTCCAGGGGCGGAATCCTGGCCTCGTCGCAGAGCACGCTCACCATCACCGCGGGCCGGTTCTTCTTCATCTGGATGGGGGTCACAAAGGCATCGAGCGCCCCCCCTTCCATCAGCTTGATCATGGTGTAGCCGACCACCTCGCCGGGCAGGTCGTCGAGATTGGTCTCGAGCACCCAGACCCTGTCGCTGGCGGGAGGAAGCTCGGCGCTGCCCAGGAACAGCCGCAGGACGTTGGCCTGCTCCGGTAGGTCGCGGCTGCCGGCGCCCAGGCCGATGCTCTCGATGGTCAGGGCCGGCAGCGGACCGAACCGTTCCACGACGGTCGTCAGGATTGCGGCTCCCGTCGGTGTCGTCAGCTCCATCTCGACCATCGATTCGGCCAGCGGGACCCCTTTGAGAATCTCTGCCGTGGCGGGCGTTGGCAGCGCCATGCGGCCGTGGGCCGCCTTGATCCAGCCCTTTCCTGGAGGGACCGGACTGGCCTCGAAGCGATCGACGCCCAGCAGGTCCAGGCCAACCGCGGACCCGACGATGTCGATGATCGAATCAACGGCCCCGACCTCGTGAAAGTTGATCTTGGACAGGTCGACGCCGTGAACTTTCGCCTCGGCCTCGCCCAGCCGCAGGAAGATTCGCTTCGCCAGGTCCTTCTGCCGGGCGCTCAGGCTGCTGGTGTCGATGATCGCTTCGATATGGTGCCAGTGCCGATGTGCGTGCTCGATCGGGGCGTGAACCCTGGCCGCGGTCGCCCGGAAGCCGCCCTTTTTCACGGTTTCGAACGCGACGCTGCCGGGAAGTCCCAGGCTCGACACGGCCTCCTGGATCGGCCTGGGATCGACCCCGGCGTCCACCAGGGCGCCGAGGGTCATGTCCCCGGAGATACCACTGAAGCAGTCGAAATATCCGACGCGCACTCCCCACCCCTTCACCCGGAAGTCAACATGGCGAAACTCAGGACATTCTAACCGACCTCGTCGTCGGGGCAAAGGCGGAGTGAGCACGAGGCACGGACGTGTGCCTGCGCGCAGGATGATCGCTGAGCGGGAAAAAGATGGGATGACCCGGATCAGCCGTCGTCATCCCAAGGGAGAGACCGTCGACGACCGGCGAGGCAGAGATCGCATGGATCCGGACTTGCCCGGCAACCTCCTGGACCAGCACGCCGACGCGATCGAACTGTACGCGCGGCAGTGGTGCGACGTACCGGAAGACGTGGTTCAGGATGCGTTTCTGAAGCTGGCGGCTCAGCGCACGCTGCCGGACAACCCGGCTGCGTGGCTATTCCGTGTCGTCCGCAACGAGGCCATCGACGCGGGTCAGGCCGCGCGGCGGCGAAAGCGTTACGAGACCGCCGCGGCATCCTGGTCTCCTCCCTGGTTCGAGGCCGATCGGGACGAGCGTCCCGGGGCCCGTCGATCCGGAGCAAGCGGCCAGCGAGCTCAAGACGCTGCCGATCGAAGAGCGCGAGATCATCGTCGCCCACCTGTGGGGCGGATTGACCTTTGAACAGATCGCCACTCGTTCGGCGAGGGTCTCCAGACCCCGCCGGACCGGGGGACCGAAGGTCTCAAGGCCGCGGCTATTGGCCCCGTGGGAGACATGCGGTCGGCAACGACGGCGGGGTCGGAGACCCTCGCCGAACAAGTCGACCCGCGCCGAATACAGATCTATTGTTCGAGATAGGCCTCGTGCTCCAGACCCTTGATGTAGGCGAGCACTTCATCGAGGGTCTCGACGACCATGCCGGGGACGCGGCCGGCGTCGTCCAGCTCCCGCAGCAGCTTGAGGTCTTCGAGGTATTCCGAGGCCTCGAGCTCGCGTCGGAGCCGCGCGCTGAGTGCTCGCTCACGGGAGATCAAGAGGTCCATGTGATGCGCGATCAGCCAGAGCGTCCTCTCGGTGACGGCACCGCGCACGGCCTCGGCTCCGGCGCCGGCATGATCTTGAGCGTCCAGCGCCTTGCCCACGTCGTGCAGCAAGGCCGCCAGCAAGAACTCCTCGTCATAGGGCCGCGCCTCGCGCGCCAGGTGAAAGACCTGAAGGCTGTGATAGAGGACGTCACCCTCGGGATGGAACTTCGGGTTCTGCTTGACGGCTTCGAGAGGAGCCAGGCGCATCCGGTAGACAGCGAACCGGTCGAGGTGCTCGGCCAGTGCAGCCACGCCTTCGCCCTCCCCGGGCTCGGGCATCGCCGGCTCCTCGCCGCCATCGTTCTGACCACGACGCGACCGCCAGAGAGTCACGAGCTGGTTGCGGACCTCGCTGTCGGAGGGCAGGTCTCCCGGCCTCACCCGGTGCCCGAGTACCGCCGCGGCCTTGCGTTTGGCCACGTAGAAATCGTTCTCGCCAGTACGGTCAAGCCAGTCCAGCGTGCTCGCCGTCGCGAGATCTCCGGCCCCGTCCAGTAACCGCCGCGCCGCCTCGAGTGCAATCTGCTGCCGGAGCCGCTCCGTCGCGGCCGGGAGGCGATATTTCTTGCGATACTTGTCGTGCATCACTTCTTCATCCCCCCAGCCCGATTCTACGTGGTCCGGGGGCCGCTGGGAATGCAGACCCATCCTCCGGGTCTGCGTGCGATCCGGAGGAAATGATCAATTGAGCGGCAGCCGGGTCCCAGGGTCACAGATGACGTCCGTCATCGTGAGCAAGACCCCGCGACGAGCGAATTCGGTCAGGATGCCGGCCTCGGCCTCATTGTCGATCGCACGGATGGCGTCAACCACCAGCGCGATCCGGCAATGCCGGGCCAGCAGACCACGGACCGCCGCGGCCACGCAGTAATCGGTAGCGACGCCATAGACCACGAAGATCGGCTGGCCCGACGCGTAGAGCGCGATCAGCTCATCGGCATGGGGATGAGTGAAGAGATCGTACTGCCGCTTCAGCAGCGTGAGATGAGGCGGAGCTTCTCCTGGCACCTGTGCGTGCTCGTCGAATAGCACACTCTTGGCACAGAAAGTCGCCTCAACCCGCTCTTGCCCGACTGTGCCGATCATGCAGTGCGGGGGGAATGTCTTCAGTTCCTGGTCGTCGGGAGTGTGGGCGCAGGCGGTGGCCAGGATGGGGATTCGCTGGTCGCGCGCGAACCGAGTAAGCCGCGCGAGGCGGGGAACGATCGCGGTCGAGCCAGGGACGAACAGGGCTCCGGTTGGTTCGAGAAAATCGCGCTGGGTATCGATATCGACAAAGACCTGGGGGCCTTCGAGCATGAGCCAGACTCCCGTGCTAACAAACAATGGATGAATACGCGGCTCGGTCGCCGCGAGCGGCCGAGTGTCGTGGTCCCATTGTGCAACGGATTGGACCGCACTGTCAGTAGCGGTGAATGAGAGTGCCCTCTCGCTGTTACCGTTGAGAGCTCGCGCAAAGGAGCGCAACCGCCGGACGCAACGACGCGGGCTACTCCTGCACGACGCCGCGCTCGACTCTTGCCATCACGCGGGCGTCGGCATTCCTCTGGCCCATTCTCTTTCCGCAGCCCGATAGCTGGCTCACTTTGGCCCGCGAAAATGGCTCCCTTCCAGGCCGCGACCGACAACGTCGGGCGTCCTGGCTCTCCTCCCGGCGATTTTAATGTGCGGCGATGAAGCGTGTTACAGTATGATGAATCAGCCAGTTGATCGAGGATCAGGCAGGAGCCAGGCATGTTCGGAATGTTCAGGAACCGGCGACGAGAACGGCTCCGCTCTCAGCCCTTTCCACACTCCTGGCTCGACATCATCAAGAAGAACGTCCCGATCTTCAACCGCCTCCCTCAAGCCGACCAACGGGAACTCCAGGAACACATCCAGGTCTTCCTGGCCGAGAAGTTTTTCGAGGGTTGCGGCGGGCTGGAACTGACCGAAGAGATCAAGGTCACGATCGCCGCCCAGGCGTGCCTGCTGCTCCTCCACCGGGAGACCGGCTACTATCCCCGCCTGATCACGATCCTGGTTTATCCCCATGCGTATGTCGCCAAGGGCATTCAGCCGATCGGCGGGGGAGCCGTGCTGGAGTTCGAGACGGCCCGGCTCGGGGAGGCGTGGAAGGACGGCGTGGTGGTCCTGTCCTGGGATGACGTTCGGCAGGGAGCGTCGGACCTCCACGACGGGCACAACGTCGTGCTGCACGAGTTCGCCCACCAGCTTGATCAGCAGGACGGCTCGGCGGACGGAGCCCCGATCCTCGAACACCACAGCCAGTACGTGACCTGGGCTCGTGTGCTCAGCCACGAATACGATCAGTTGCGCCGGGACACCGAGCAGGGTCGCACGGATGTGCTCGACGAATACGGGGCAACCAACCCCGCCGAGTTCTTCGCCGTGGCAACGGAGTGCTTTTTCGAGAAGCCAATCCCGCTCCGGCGGAAGCACCCGCGGCTTTACGAGGAACTCAAGGCGTACTATCGGCAAGATCCAGCCTCGCTCGTGTCTTCCTGATAGCTCGGGAGATCGGAGTGCCGGCTGGCTGAGCAGCCCAGGATCACAAAGGCTCCCTGACTCTGAAGATCCGGGGCCGCCAACCGGCGCAATGGTCGTCTTTTTCCAGGGTTTTTTTATCGTTCCGGACCGGAGAAGGGCAGTCCTCATCGGAATTGCGGGATAAGCTCAATTTCCGATCGGTATCACCCTTCCGCAGTTTAATGGGTATTGAATTCCGAGTCCTCACCGCACTCTGAATATCGGCATCATCCCGATGCGGGCTGTCTGGGCGAACTTCCAACCGGCCTCTGAGCGGGGAGAGCTGACGACAGAGCCTGTGCCGTCCAGGGGGAGAAGACGATGAACCGGCGGGCCATCGCTCTGCTGGCCGCGGGGCACTTCCTGACCGACCTCTGCCAGGGGACGGTCCCGGCGCTCTTGCCCTTCCTGGTGACGGAGCGTCAGTTCTCGTATACGGCGGCGGCCAGCCTCGTCTTCGCCATCAGCGCCTCATCGTCGGTCGTGCAACCGCTCTTCGGGCAGGTCGCCGACCGCCTCGCCCTCGCCTGGTTGCTCCCGGCGAGTATCTTATTGACCGGAGCCGGTCTTGCCCTCGGGGCTCAGGCGACGACGTTTGCTCTGGTGCTGCTGGCGTTCGCCTTGAGTGGCCTGGGGGTAGCAGCGTTCCACCCAGAGGCTGCCCGCCAGGCGTACCTTGCCAGTGGCGATCGACGAGCGACTGGAATGAGCTGGTTCACCGTGGGCGGCGTGGTCGGGTTCGCCCTGGCCCCGATGCTGACGACCGCTCTCGTTGTCGGGTGGGGAATCAAGGGAGTCCTGATCTTACTGCTGCCGACTGGACTTGTCGCCACACTCCTGGCTCAACTCACCGGTGGAACGGCCGGAGCGCCGGTCAGTCATCGACCAGGACAACCTACGAACAGCGTGCGGGATAACTGGAGGGGGTTTGTGACCTTGAGCGGGGCCACCATCTGCCGCTCGATCGTGTTCTTCGGTCTGAACACGTTCTTGGCGCTCTACTTCATGAGCCGATGGGGCCAGAGTGCCGCCCAAGGGAACCGAGCCTTGGCGGTGTTCCTCGGGACCAGCATCGCAGGAACGCTGATGGGCGGCTTGCTGGCCGATCGTTTTGGTCGCCGGGCGGTGCTCCGGGCCGGATTCGCCGGTGCGGCGGTTTTCCTGAGCCTGTTCGTGATCACATCGAACCAAACCCTGGCATTGGCGTTGTTGGTCCCGCTGGCTGTTTGCATCTTCCTGCCGTCAAGCGTGCAGGTCGTGCTTGGTCAGGAGTACCTGCCGAGCCGGGTTGGCATGGCCTCGGGTGTGACTCTGGGGCTGGCGGTCAGCGTCGGTGGCATGGCTGCCCCACTCCTGGGTCGCCTGGCAGATTGGCAGGGTTTGGGCGTTGTGTTCCTGGCATTGCTTCTGGTTGTGCTGCTGGCGATGATCCTCTCATTGGCTCTACCTTCAACCGTGGGTCGAGTCGATGTCCGCCGATCAACCTCCATGAGCCGGTCTCGGAATCTTGAGGAGACCACCGTGGCCTGTGAAACGAGCGATCCGTCATGAGCAGAAGATCGACTCGCCGCTCTCACTGCTGTCATCACGACCATGGCGAGCGTGATCTTGAAGCCGAGATCCACGACCCGGAGAGAATGCGCTTGATAATCCAAATCATCGTGGTTTTTGAGATCCTTATCTCTTGCATTCGCCGATCGACGGAGATATGCTTCACTTAGTGGGCGAACCAGCCTTCCCGGACCTCAAACGGAACCCTCTTGGGAGAAGGACGGAAGGGGTCGCCAGGCTGGTTGAGGGTATGTCGAACGTCTCGTCCACATGGTCCGATGGGTGGTCGGATTCAGCAAAGAGCCGAACGCAACGCCGGGTAATTCGGGCTGGATGAAGAGATGCTCCGGGCGAGAGAGTGATTCTTGAGCGCTTTGGAGGAACCTCCCAGACCTTGTAAGGAACGGTGAAGCAGGCTCGCACGTCTCCAGGCGTCATGGTCTTGTTCCAGCCCATGTCGGCGGGAGACGGACGGATACGCCGCCGAAGCCCGAAAGACCAAGAGTCACCGGTTGGGATGCCTGGAACGGTCTGCCCAACTGCTGACCCGGCATACCCCCCAAAAACGGCTTTCCGTTTCCCCCCCGAGGTGATCCTTGGGGGGTTCTTTTTTCAGGGTTGAGCCTGCACGAACTCATGTCCGGTCGCCGATTGTAGCGCTTCAACGCAAATGGCACTTTCGGGCCGCGGCGGGAATTCCCGTGTACGTGATCTCGACTTACAACACGGACTACATTTTCGTGAAGGCGATGGACCTCGAGCGCGCCGGGGAAGTCGTGCGCACTGAGGGGCATGAGGTCGAGGCAAGTACTGATTGCCAACGGCCGGAGGGACCGGATGTCGGACTGGCTGATGAAAACGATACGTGCGGAAGCTCGGCGCCTGCTTGAACTGGCGGCGGACGACGGCGCGCTGCGCGCGGACCTCCGGGCACTGGCCGAGGAGATCCTGGCCGCGACCGAGGTTTCCTCGCCCAGTGTTTCCCCGAGCGGTATCGAGCCCGACATTGGCTTCCAGCATCCGTTCTCAGGCCCGGCGCATTCCAACGATGAAGAGCTGGCCTGCGAACCGCAGCCCGATCCTCTTCCGTCCCACGACGACGCCACCGAACCGCTGCGAGAATTGACGCTGGGACGGTCTCGACCGACATCTCCTGGCGATTCGATCGCGCCCAGCTTGCCGGCCAAGAGGGGAGTGGCTGGAGAAGACCTGGCCTCCCTCGAGGCTCGTTGTCGGCGCAAGGCCGAAGCTGCCCGATGGGCGGCGGAATGCCAGCGGAGGATCCGTGAAGAAGCCGACTTCCATGGTGCCGGTGACCCTCTGGATGAGGAAATGGCCGGATGGGCACGGAAGTTGACTGACGGCTTGCACTGGATGAGCTCACAGACGGCGGCGGATTCGATCGAGGTCTCGATCCTCGACGACATCGCCGGCTGCTTCGACACGCTCGCCGAGAGCCTCGCCCTGGTCCAGGAAACTCAGGGCCGAGGAAAGACTTTCGAGCAAGCTCTCAAGTATCTCACCGAGGCGCAATCCGCGGCACGGCGGGCGCTGCAAAGAGTGGACATCGCTGACGATCGGGACCAAGAGAACGTTCACGAGTGGATACGATCCACGGCGGCGCGGCAACGGATCTATCTCGGTCGTCACATGCGAGCTGACGACCTGGCCGACCCGGCCGGATGGTCCTCGCTGCTGGCGCGGATCGAGGAAGCGCGGAGCAGCGGCCACAAGACGCCACTTCAGATTTCCCGGCTCGACCGCATCCGCCCTCATTCAGAACGGATCAGAGAGGGCAGGCAAGGCGAACAGGACTGGTCGGCGATCATGGAGACCGTTGCTGGATTGGTCAGTGATGGGATGCCCCCCAGCACTCGCGAGCTGCGGGAATTGTTGTTGCCGATCATCGACCTCGTCCCGGATATGGACGATCCGCCGCGGGGCTTCCGACTGGTTCTCCGGCAGATCGATCGGTTCCTGGCGGCGCGTCCCGTTCCGGTCGAGACATCGGTCCACCACGAGCCGGCAGCCGAGGTGAAGGAGGTGGCGCGACTGCTGAGCGGCAGGAGCGTCGTCCTGATCGGCGGCATCCGCCGTCGCGAGGCCCAGCAAACTCTCAAGACATCGTTCGAGCTCGATTCACTCCTCTGGATCGAGACCAAGGAACACCAGGCGGTCGAGACATTCGAACCCATGATCGCGCGCCCGGGCGTCGCTTTGATTCTCCTCGCCATCCGCTGGTCGAGCCATGGTTTTGGCGAGATCCGCCATCTCTGCGAACGGCATAACAAGCCTCTGGTCCGGCTGCCAGGGGGCTATAGCCCAAACCAGGTTGCCGCCCAGATCCTTGCGCAGAGCAGCGAGCAGCTTCGTGCGGCGAGGAAATGATCGGGATGCACGCAGATCGCCTGATCGGCTGTTAACGTCGACTTCAGCCGCGGCACGATCCATCGTGTCAATTCAGCCTGGGGTCCGCCGGCCGCGTCTTCAGTCCCAGGAATTCGGACAGCTTGATGGCATTGACCTCACCAACCACAACTTTCCAGAGATCTTTTTCGCCTGTCCAGAAGACGTGATCGCTGGTCGCGGGCAAGGTGATCCAGGAATCCCAGCCGAACTCCCCTTCGAGCTGTCCCGGGCCCCAACCCGAATAATTGGCGATGACCAGGGAGGGTTCGGGTCGCTGGCGGATGATCTGCTGGACCAACGCAACGTCGAGCGTGACGAAGACGCCCGGGATGATCTCATGGTCACCCAGGCCTGCTAGCGTGTGGAGCACGATGAGCGAGCCGGGCACCGGCCCCCCCAGATGCAGCGGCTTGTCCCACTCAAAACCTTCCTCGAAAATCTTCCCGGCCAGATCCGTGATCAACGTGTTGATCGGTTGGTTCAAGATCAGTCCCATGGCTCCGTCCTGGTTGTGATCGAGCATCAAGATCACGGACCGAGCAAAAATAGGAGTGTCGAGTTGCGGGGCGGCGATGAGAAGATGACCATTGAGGGATTGCATGTGTTTGCCCGCCAGCTTCGATGACTGAAGCGACCTTCGAGTCTGGTTTACTTTCATGGTATTGGGTCAGGCAAGCTGCGCGGGATGGTAGCCTGAGCAAAGCGTCCGCGGAAGGGCAAGTCGATCAGGATGTGCGGCACTTGCACTCGCACCGACGCCAGGTTTGCGAAAAGAACACCGAGTTGAACGAGTCATCAACCCGCGGCTCAGCTCCTACGGCGTGTCGCAAGTGACGTTCCACTTCCGACTTGTATGGTAGTTGGGTGAGACGATCGAAGACTCGTGAACCGGAAGGCCAGGATTTGCATCCGAAGAGAGTGCAACCTAGAATTCCGTGAGCGGAAAAGCAGTTCGGAGGGCAATGACGTGTGAACGAAGT
>Ga0208044_1001647_pt1 | contig 11836 bp, 7 predicted proteins | sample Sb_taG_8_FD_187712 | JGI IMG/M metagenome (GOLD analysis project Ga0208044, IMG submission 187712) | Peat soil microbial communities from Weissenstadt, Germany - Sb_50d_c_BC metaG (SPAdes) (version 2) | ecosystem: Environmental > Terrestrial > Soil > Wetlands > Peat | place: Germany: Weissenstadt... | reverse complement strand
TTAGCGCGTAGAACCGCGAAGGCGCGCCCTCGGTATGGCAGTTTCGAATATGAGGGGCTGGTTTGCAATATTATTGGCTACGTCACCCAATTGCCGGGTGGGATTTACACCCCTGAAGACCAACACCTTTTCACGGCGCACACTAGGTCCGGCCCCAAGAGCCTCACGACCCCAAGAGCCCCCCTACCGCCTTCGATTTCTCCGTAGTTCGTTTCCCTGGCGGGATTCGTTACTCACAGAGCTGGATGCTTTCCAGCAACGCCTTCTGGGCCAAGATGCGATCCATCGGGTGCGCCTCACCGGTGAAGTCCCGCTTGACCTCGCGGCCCGTGTCGGGGTCGCGCGCCACGACGCTGACCATCCCGTGCTCGTCGTAGCCGAGCGTGATTTCCAGCGGATGGTTCTTGCGGGGCCGGTCGACGGGGAAGGCGAAGTAGCCCAGGCTGGTGGGAAACTCGCCGGGTGCCTTGACCTGGACGGTGTCGAGGATGATTCGGGACTGGTCGGCGCGGTTCGTGTAGTAGGTGATCGTGCGACGGGCGGGGATGGGGGTGTTCCTGGCAATGACGGTGTCGATGGCCGGTTTGCGGGTGGCGGGGTCGAAGACGCGACAGCCCAGGTCGAACCCCGAGACGCGTTGGAGCAAAGGTGGGGCCTTCCCCGCGGGTGAACCCGATCGCTGGGCGGCGATCAGCGCGGCGCCGTAGGCGATGGCCATGTGCGGCTGATGCCGCTTGACCCGGTCGCCAGGCTTGTTCGAGGCCCGCCGCACCGCCGTCTCGACGGCCGGGACCAGCGTCGAGCCGCCGGCCATCAGCACCTGGTCGATCGCAGCCCAGTCCAGGCCCGCGGCCTTGAGCGCCCGCTCGCACACTCCAAGGCTGCGATCGATCAGCGGCCGGATCGCCTGCTCGAACTGGCCGCGGGTCAAGAGGATCTCCTGCGCCCGGCCGCCCAGGAGGAGCGCCTTGCGCACCTCGCCCTGTCCCGGCATCGCCAGCTTGATCTTCATCGCCTCGGCCTGGCGGCGGAGCTGGGCCGAGACGATCGGGTCTTGCAGCGGGTCGTAGCGGTGCGCCAGGCGGAATTGCTCGGCGACCATCGCCATGATGGCCTCATCGAAGTTCTTGCCGCCGAGGTCGGAGGACCCGTCGGTGGCCAGGGCGTAGAGGCCCTTGGAATCGACGTGCAGCACGGTGGCGTCAAACGTGCCGCCGCCGAGGTCGTAGACCAGGATCGTGCTGCCCGGCGCGACCGTGTGGGCGCCGTAGTGGGTCGCGGCCGCCAGCGGCTCCTCGACCAGGTCGATGACGTTCAATCCCGCAAGCTCCCCGGCGTGCCGGGTCGCCTGGCGTTGCGGATCGTTGAAGTGCGCCGGCACGCTGAGGATCGCCCCCTCGATCGGCTCGTCGGTGTAGGCCGCGACGTCGCGATGGAGCTTCTTGAGGACCAGCGCCGAGATCGCCTCGGGGTGCCAGGCCCGGCCGAGATGGTCCACGAAGATCGGCTGCTCATGGCCCATGCTCAGCTTGGCGAACCGCGCCACCGGCAGCTCGGGCGCGTCCTCCAGCAGCTCCTCGACGGCCTGGCCGACCAGCGCCCCCTCCGGTCCGACATGGACGACCGAAGGCGTCTTGAACCGCTCGGCCTCGTGCCGGTCGGGGAAGAGCACCGGGATGCCATGCGCATCGACGCGGGCGATCAGCGAGAACGTCGTCCCCAGGTCGATCCCGACGTGCATCGTCACGACACCCTCACCGTTTCCCGGACGTCGCCGATCGCCTCCCGCGCCGCCCGCTCCAACCCCTGCCGGGCCTCGACGGCCGACTGGCGGACGCGGCTGACCTGCTGCGCCAGCCCGCCCAGCTCGCGCAAGCGGTTGTCCACGGCCTTGAGCTTATCTTGCAGCTCGACCCGTTCGCGACCCGAGTCGCGTGCCATCTCCGCGACACGGGTCTTCACATGCTCGTCCACCTGCTGACCGATCCGGGTGACGACCCCGTACACGTGCTGTCCGGCCCGCTTGCTCCAGTCGCCCAGCGCCTGTTCGTACAGGCGGCGGGGATGGTGATCGAGCCGCCCGCGGTCGCATTCAGCTTCGCAGCGGGCTCGTCGGTCATCGCCGCGAGCTCGGGGTTGAGCCGCTCGAGGTCGGCGCGGAGGTCGGCGCGGACGATGTCGCTAACGAGTCGACGGGCCTCCTGGCGAACCCTCGGGGCGACGCCGAGCTGGACGACCCGGCCGAGCGTCTCTTTGGCGATGTCGTCGGTCGTCAGGTCTTCCAGGAGGTTGTTGATCTTGTTGTTCGCAATCGAGGTGGGGAGGAGACGCTCGCGATGGCATTCGGCGAGCTGGGCTTCGATCCTCGTCCGGCGTTCCTCGACCGCGCGGCGGATCGCTCCGGACGCCTCCTGGAGGGCCCGATCCTGACCCGGGGCGTTCAGGACCGCGGCCCGGCGCATCAGCGTCTTGCGGCGGGCCTCGTGCTGGCGGAGGTCCTGCTGGATCCGCTCCTCGAGCATGTCGAGCGCCGTGTCGAACCGCCGGGCCTGCTGACAGGCGAAAAGCCCCTGGCGTACACCCGACCGGCCATCCAGCAGGAAGCCCGGGACGGGTGGCGGCGCACCGCCGGGGTCGAGGTGGACGGCCGGCAGCCTGGTGCCATCGTTCCTGTCCGGCGGGCACCGGTCAAGGGCATTGGTCGACGTCGAGCCGCACGTGATGGCCCAGGTCGCCATCGCGTCGGTTGCCAGCTCGCGGACCGCGCCGGCGACCGTCTCCTCGAGCGGGTGGTCGATCGGACCGGCCACGGCGAGGAAGTTGGATTCGGATCGGAGCCGGGCCACCAAGGCGGGGCTCTCCACCAGGGCCGCGGGGGATTCAGGCATCAGCAGCCTGAGCCCTTGCAGCCCTGCAGGCGCGGCAACCTCCAGATGCATCGGCTCCATCCAGGCGTCGGCGTCGCCCTGGCGGATGAGGTCGGCGGCCCGGACCGCCTCCAGGAACGGCTCGAGCCGGTCGAACTCCTGCCGCCGGCCCGACTTGACCAGCACGTAGCCCCGCTCCGCCAGTTGCACCTCGACGAGTCCGACGGTGCCGGGGACGTCGATGCTCAGGACATGGAAATCCTCCCCGCAGAACCAGCCCAGCGCCGCGGCTCGGCTGGCGGCGTCGCAGCCCAGCAGGATCAAGGTGAACGGCGCCGTCTCCAGCGAGGCCGCCAAGGTCTCGAAGTGGTCCCGAAGTGGCATCGACGCCTGACCGCGCTCTACCTGCGCGGCCAGTTCGACCGCCTGCGCGATCACCCCGTGGAGCCGCATCCGGCCATCGCGCTGGTACGAATCGATCGAGAAGGGAGCAATGGACATCGTCGGGTCGCTTCCTCGGACTCTCGTTGCGACATCGCCGTCATGCTAGCAAATCGGGTCGCGGGGTCCAGGAGCGGGCGGACGAACGATCGTCGTGGTCGCCTCGCCACGCGCCTTGCCCCAGGGCATTCTGCCCCGATTCGCAGCGGGGCCGTTCAACGATCAAGGCGGACGGTGGCCTGCCTGACGGTCCCGGTCCGGCAATCGCGGAAGGTGAAAGTCATATCGTCGGGTGAGCTGCGGACGGCAGCGAAATACTCCGCCTCAGTGTTGACCGCCCAGCCGTTGATGGTATAGATCACGTCGCTGTATTCAAGCCCGAGATTGGCGGCCGGAGTCCCCGCATAGGACACCAGGACAAAGATACCGCCCCCCTGCGCGGGCGTGCCGGCGGCGCCGAAGGTGTTGGTCTGCTTGACCGGGCGCCGCGCGGCCGCCTGCGCGGCCCGCCATGCGGCCGCCCTTTCGGCTTCGAGGCGGCGCCGCTCGGCCGCGAGGCGGCGCCGCTCGGCCGCGAGGCGGCGCCGTTCGGCCGCGGCTTGCTCCTGGGCCTCTTGCTCCTGGGCGATCCGGAGCTGGATCGCCTGTTTCTTGGCTTCGTCGCGCTCGGCGGCTAGACGCGGGGCGGCCTCTCGCCGCGTTTCCACTTCGCCGGCCAATTGATCCATCAACTCCTTGTCGCCCGGCCGCAGCGTCCGGATCCGCTGGAACTCCTGGATCGCGTCATCATATCGATCGGCACGGAGCAAGGCCCTGCCGTCGGCCACGATCTTCTCGAGATAGTCACTCATCAGCTTCCGGACGTCGGGGTCGTCGGGCTTCTGCCTCCGCAGCTCGGCCAGGGCCGTGAGGGCCTCGTCGCGGTCTCCGGATCGTTCGTACGCCCGGACCTTGGCGATCCGGGCGCCGACCTCCACGCGTCGAGCAAGCTCGGTGGCGGCGTCATCGCCGGGCCGGAGCTTCAGCGCGGCCGTGACCTTCGCCTCGGCGGCTTCGAACCGCCCGGCCTCGAGGGCGCCGGTCGCGGATGAGATCAGTCCGTCGACATGCCGGTTCAACTCGGTCAGGAGGGTCCGTTCCAGGTTGGCCGCGGCCGTGTACAGGCGTCGGGCATCGCCCAGGCGGTCCCGGATCAGGGCCCCATCGGCCTCCTGGAGGCGGGCCGCGGCCTCCTCCGATCGCGCCCGCAGCTCGTCGACCTGCTCGCTGGCCGTCGCCAGCCGCGCGGTCGTCACGACCTCCTGCCGCAAGGACAGGAGCTTCTCGATCTCGGGAAGCCGTCCGGCGATGCGCTGGGCCTCGGCAAGCCCTTCGGACCCGCCTCCGTCCGCCAGCTTGTCCTCGACCTCACTCGTCAGCGACTCCGGCCAGGCCGACAGGGTCCGCGCGGTGCTCGCCGGGAACTGGGCCAGCCGATCGACCAGCGTCGAGCGGGTGCGCTCGATGGAGCCCAAGGCCTGCCTCGCAGTGGCCAGCCATTGCTGGGGCCTGCGATAGGCGGCGGCCGCCGCCTTGATATCTGCCTCGGCCTTGACGAACGCCCGCTCCTGCTCCATGGCCCGCGCGCGGGCCAGGGACTGCTCGGCCTGCTCCAGCCACTCCCGGCGGCGGGTATGGCGGCGCCAAAGGTCGGCGACCTGCTCGGCCACCTCGCCCGGCGACCCTTTCGACTCGGATTCGATCCGGACGCCGACCGCCTCGGCTTGCGCCTTGAGTTCATCGATTCCGGCCGCCTCCTTGCGGTAGGCCACCTCCGCGGCCTTTTCCTCGGCACCGGGCGCGGCGGGGACCGGCGCCGCGCCGCCCGTGGGCGGTCGCCCGCCCGTGGTCTCTGCGTAAAGCCGATCGACCACGGGCCGCCAGGACGGGTAGGTGATACCGGCACCCAGCAGCAGGGCGATGGCCGCGGCCGCGCTCAGGGCCGCGCGACGCCCCATCCCGCCTCCGGACCGCGCTGTCATGGCCCGTCGCAACGCCGCCATGTCGGCGTGCCGCTTCTGAGAATCGCCCGCCAGTGCCTTCATCACCGCTTCGGATAACCCGGCGGGGACGCTCCGCCGGACCCGGTGCGGCGATTGAATAACCCCCTGGGGAATCTCGCCGGTCAAGAGCTCGTAGAGGATCACCCCCATTGCGAACTGGTCGGCGCGGTGGTCCACCTCCTGCCCTCGCAACTGTTCCGGAGCCATGTAGTACGCCGTCCCCAGCGCCAGCCCCGTGCTGGTGAACTGGCTGGGCCGCAGCAACCGAGCGATGCCGAAGTCCATCAGCTTGACCGTGCCGTCGTCACCCAGCCAGATGTTCTCGGGCTTGACGTCGCGGTGCACCGTCAACTTGTGCGCGTAGGCGAGTGCGTCGCAGAGCGGTTCGGCGATGTCGCGGACCTCGGCCACGCTGAAGCGCTCCGCGGTGGCGGCTCGCCGGCCGATCTCGTCGCGGAGACTACGGCCCTGGAGCCGCTCCATGGTCAGGAAGGTGAACCGCTCGGTCTGGTGCACGTCGTAGACGCGGACGATGTGCGGGTGCGAGAGGTTGCTGGCGATCTTGGCCTCGTTGAGGAAGCGGTCCCTGGCCTTGGGGTCGGAGATCAGGTGCGGCAGGAGAATCTTGATGGCAATTTCTTCCTGGCGGACGCGGTCGAAAGCGGAGAAGACCTGGCCCATGCCGCCCGCGCCGAGCAAGCCGCGGATCTCGTAGCGGTCGGCCAGCACCTGGCCGTGACTGAGGCCCAGGTCGGTGACGCCATTGTCCATTCCGATGGGTTCCGAGGTGCCTGAGGTCATGGAGGACGGGCCACGCGCCGGCAGGTCGAGCTGCTTGGTCAGCGTGAGGGGGCTGGGATCGTTCCGGGGCTGCGGGTCGCCCAGAAGTCGGTCGCGAGCCTGGCGCAGCCGCTCAGCCTGCTGCTCAAACTTGTCCCGTAAGGCCGGAATCGGGGCCGAGGCGATCCGTTGGGACAGGTCGCTGGCACGCGCCGCGTACGCCGAGCGAATCGCATCGGGCTCGTGGCCGTCGGTCATTTCCAGGAGTTGCAATGCCTCGTCTTGGGTCAACTTCTCGCCTCCTCGCCAGGGAACCACGAGAGCGGTAACTCCGATGGCCCCGTAGGCGCCGGTGCCCGGCTCAATGCCACTTTCCGAAAAAAAGGGGCGTCTCAGTCGCTCTGCATTCTTGCGGCATCGGACCGAGAACCGGCCATCGATCAATGGTGATAGGAAGCGCGTACCGCCGCCGCGTGGGCCTCGTGGGCCGAGTTCTGAGCGTTCTGGGCATGCATGTGGGCATCCCGCGAATGAGAATTGGCCTCGTGGGAGGCGCGGGTTGCCTCGTGCGAAGCCTGCTGGGCATCGCGATGTGCGTTGTGCGTCGCTTGTGCCGCCTGGTGAGCCTCTTGATGGGCACGCTGGACTTCCTGATGAGCGTGCTGCACTTCTTGATGCCGATGCTGGACTTCCTGATGAGCGTGCTGCACTTCTTGATGCCGATGCTGGACTTCCTGATGAGCGTGCTGCACTTCTTGATGCCGATGCTGAACTTCCTGATGAGCGTGCTGCACTTCTTGATGCCGATGCTGAACTTCCTGATGAGCGTGCTGCACTTCTTGATGCCGATGCTGAACTTCCTGGTGCGCGTGCTGCACCTCCTGATGCCGGTGCTGCACCTCCTGGTGGAGTTGGTGCGCACTGTCGCGATGCTGCTGCGTTTCCTGGTGGAGGTGATGCGCGGCGTCGCGGTGCTGCTGCGCTTCCTGGTGGAGGCGCTGGATCTCTTGGTGCAGATGCGCGATCTCCTGCCGGTGTTGCTGAGCTTGCGTCAGAAGCGCGTGAACTTCTTGCAAGAGAGAGTGCGTCTGAGCCTTGTGCGACTCGACTTCAATGGCGGCTTGATGAGCCTGCTGCTGATGGCTGATGGCCTGTTGATGAGCTTCGGCGGCGTGCTGCTGATGACCGACGGCCTCCTGGTGCACCTGCTCGATCTGATGGAGATGGCCCGCAGCCGCCTGATGCACCTGCTCGGTCTGGTGGAGATGGTCCGTCGCCGTCTGATGGACTTGCTCCGTCTGATGGAGTTGGTCTGCGGCTTGCTGGTGGACCTGTTCGGTCTGGTGGAGATGATCAGCGGCCGTCTGGTGCACCTGCTCCGTTTGGTGGAGGTGATCGGCAGCGGTCTGATGGACCTGTTCAGTCTGGTGGAGATGATCCGTCGCCGTCTGATGGACTTGCTCCGTCTGGTGCAAATGATCTGTCGCCGTCTGATGGACTTGCTCCGTCTGGTGGAGGTGGTCCGTGGCCTGTTGATGGACTTGTTCGGTCTGGTGGAGGTGGTCCGTGGCCTGTTGATGGACTTGCTCGGTCTGGTGGAGGTGATCCGTGGCCTGTTGATGCGCGTGCTCGACATGGCCGAGGGAATCGACGGCCGTGGGATGCCCCAGGTGCGGCTGGCGTGCGTCAGAGATCAGGTGTCCAGAAGGGTCTCGATGGCCTGGGATGGCCGTAAACGCGTGAGCTCCTGGGTCGCCTCCGGTCCTCGCACGCTGGACGATCTCGGCGAACGAATCCGGCGAGCCAGCCTGTTGAAGAGGATCGGTATTCGAGACATACGGGGTCGAGCTCTCGATGAAAGTCGTCTGGAAGCCAGGATTTTGGGAGGACTGTGGAGGATCCGACCAGCCTTGCGGCATCGCGAATGAACTACCGGAGCCGATGTCCGAGCTCCAGCCGCCGGGGGCCGCGGAATCGTCGTCGACGAGCTGCGCGTCAGCCGGCGCTGCGTCGAGGGAGGATGAGTCGCCTCCGCTCGATGGACTCGAGTCGGAACCGGGCGATGAATCATCCGGATCGCCGGGCTGGCTGCCTCTGGAATCTTGGTCCGTGGCCTGTCCTTCATCGGGGCTGTCATGCGGGCCGAAGATCTCCGGATGGTCTTGCTTCATCTTCTGTTCGAAGTCGTGGAACCACTCCTGAGAACCCGGAGCCGCTCCATCCCCGTCTTGGGGAACTGTCGATTGCCCATCGGGATGAGTCGTGCCCTGTCCCTGGTCGGAGCCGCGTTGCTCGGTCCAATCCATGAATTTCTTGAGGTCGCTATCATGGGGGTGAGGAATCGACGAGTCGACCTGCTTGAAGAACTCGTCGGCCAATTGCTCGGTCGACTTGCCGCTCGAGGCCGGATCGGGATAAGGCGTGTGGCCGACATCGGATGGAGACGGCTGGTGTGCCGGGCCCGAACTTGGGGCCGGATCACTCGAATGGGGAGCCGGGCATGTCTCGTAGCTGGCGCCGACTCCGCGGTAGTCCCCACTTGTCGTCTGGCAGCCCGGATCGGGCTGGGATTGATAGATCGGAGTTGTGCCGACGCGTACTTCCGTGACTTTGTAATGCTCTCCGAGGATCGCATCCTCGGCCTTCTGAAGCAACGATTCGTCCTGAGGTGCATTGGATCCGTCGTCTTGCTGCTCGTTCATGGCTCACCCCCAAGCATCGCGGTTGCACTCGAAGTCGACCGACGATTCCCCTTGCCACGGCCGGCGGCGATGATCCACCATCGCGACAATCATTGATATGCTGCCGGTGGGCTATAAGGGCGGTCTCATGAATGTGCCCTATCGCGAGATCGCCCCGCCGCCCAACGATGAAACCGAGGCGCTGAGCCTCATCCGCTCGGTCATCGAGCGGCACGTCGGCCGGCTCCATAAGCTGCTGGCCGAGCATGAGGAAATCGAGGCCGAGGAGGCCGCCGAGCGGTACGACCGCGCGGCGCTGGATTGCAGCCCGGAATTCGAGCGGCACCGCCGCTACCAGTCCGCCCGGCACCGCGAGCTGATGCGGACGCTGGAAACCCTTCGGAAAATGCGGAAGGAGGAATTCGGAACGGGGAATGGGAAATCGGGAGTGCGGAGTTCGGAATGCGGAATGGGCAAGGAGGAATGGCGGATGACGAATGCCAGATGGCAAATGCCGAATGCCAAATGGCAGATGACGAATGCCAGGTGTCGGGGGGCGAGCCGATGGCAGAGGGAAGCTCCGGTCCGATCGTGGGAGACCATTCCAATCGTGTCATTGATGATTCGACGAACGACAAGATTGGAATCTTGTCCTACGAAGATGCGCACGCGCCAGGCCAGCAGGGACAGGGCGATGGCGTCGGGCAGTGCCTCCCTGACGACGTGACGACGCCCCAAAAAGCGCCGAACAAAGCCAATTTGGAATCGAATCAAAACCTGAATCCGCAAGAACTTGAGTCAGAAACGGCCGAAGCGGGGGGGCGAGAACAAAGCCAAATTTCCCAGGGGGAGACGTCCAGAAAGCCGAGGTCGCGCGATGGCCGAGCGGTTCGGCAGAGCGGCCGGCGGCCGGTGGGCAGTGAATCTGGAGGTGGCGAGGGGCGAGGGGCGTCGGGTGACAGTGAAGAAGGCGAACCCGATCGCAGTGAGCCGACGCAGGAGGAGTGCCCGGCACCGCAAAATGTGCCAAACGAAGCCAATCCGGAATCAACGCAAGATTCATTGCCGCTGGGGGTTGAATCGTCCGTGCCCAAGCCTGCGGGTCAAAAGGAAGCCAATCCACTCAGGCAGTGGCTCGAGAACAGTGATCAGTGGCCAGAGGTCAGTGGCCAGTGGCCAGTGAATGCGAAGCGGGGGAGACCGCGGTGATGGAAAAGCGCCCCGGAACTGCACCAAGTGTTTTGCGGGCATTGCTGGCTGCCGGAACTCCCGTTTGCTCTACTTTTCTCTACCAGTCGGGGCCGGGGTTTGCGGGGAACCGTGGCGGTTCCCCTGTTCGCTCGCGAGTTCGTCTCTATAAGATGAATGAATCCTGGCCCTCGAGCTGTGGCGGAGCTCGCATTCGATCGGCCCGGCCTGGTTCAACGTCTTCTTTGCCGCGGCCTGGCCGCGAATCATAGGGCCCATGACGCGGAAGCACGACCCCTATCGATTTGACGTCGTCGTGGTAGGAGCCGGGCATGCCGGGCTCGAGGCGGCGCTGGCGGCCTCCAGGATGGGTTTGGGTACCGCGCTGCTCACCCTGAATTGCGACACAGTGGGCCAGATGAGCTGCAATCCGGCTATTGGCGGCGTGGCCAAGGGTCAGATCGTCCGCGAGATCGATGCCCTGGGCGGAGCGATGGGAATCCTCACCGACGCCACGGCGATCCAGTTCCGCCTGCTCAACCGAGGCAAGGGGCCGGCGATGCATAGCCCGCGTGCCCAATGCGACAAGAAAGCCTACCAGTTCCTGGCCAAGCTCACCGTCGAGCGGCAGCAGAACCTCACGCCCCGGCAGGAGATGGTCGAGTCGATCGAGGTCGAGTCGGGCCGGGTCGCAGGCGTACGGTGCCGGGGTGGCATCCAGTACCGCGCCCGAGCGGTCGTGCTGACCACGGGGACGTTCCTCCAGGCGCTCATGCACACCGGAGAGGTCAAAACGCCCGGCGGCCGGGGTGGCGACGTCGCCGCGACCGGGCTCTCTCGCAGCCTTCTTGATCTCGGCTTCGAGCTCCGTCGATTCAAGACGGGAACGCCGCCCAGGCTCAACGGACGCACCATCGATTTCGAGCGGCTGGAACCTCAACCCGGCGATTCCGACCCCGTGCCGTTCTCGTTTCTCACGGACCGGATTACCCAGAACCAGGTCGATTGCCACATCACGTACACCAATCCGGCCGTTCATGACATCATCCGGAACAACCTGCATCGGGCCCCGATGTATTCGGGACAGATCCAATCGACGGGGCCCAGGTACTGCCCGTCCATCGAGGACAAGATCGTGCGTTTCGCCGATCGTCAGGCACACCAGATCTTCCTCGAACCCGAGGGCAGAAACACGCTGGAGTATTACTGCAACGGGATTTCCACCAGCCTCCCTCGCGATGTCCAGGAAGCGATCATCCCCCTGATTCCGGGGCTCGAGCACGCCGAGATCATGCGTTACGGCTATGCCGTGGAATACGACTACGCTCCGCCGGAGCAGCTTCGCCCGACACTCGAAACCAAGGGCTTGCCGGGGCTCTATTTCGCCGGTCAGATCAACGGCACCACGGGCTACGAGGAGGCCGCGTCGCAGGGCCTGATCGCCGGCATCAACGCCGTCCTTGCCGTGCAAGATCAAGCCCCGCTGCTCGTCGATCGATCGCAAGCCTATCTCGGCGTCCTCATCGACGACCTGGTCACCCGCGGCGTGGATGAGCCTTATCGGATGTTCACCAGCCGGGCCGAGTATCGATTGCTGCTGCGTCACGACAACGCCGACTTGCGACTGACGGAGCTGGGCCGCCGGGTCGGCCTGGTGGACGACCAGAGGTGGGCCCGCTTCGAGGCGCGACGCAACGCGATTGCCCGGCTGCGCGAGAGCCTGAAGACCACGCGGGTCCGTGGAAACTCCCTGTTTCAGTGGCTCCGGCGACCCGAGTCAACCTGGGAAGATTTGCTCCGGCTCGAGCACGCGCTGGACAGCGCAGGATTCAGCCAG
>Ga0208044_1001640_pt1 | contig 11880 bp, 11 predicted proteins | sample Sb_taG_8_FD_187712 | JGI IMG/M metagenome (GOLD analysis project Ga0208044, IMG submission 187712) | Peat soil microbial communities from Weissenstadt, Germany - Sb_50d_c_BC metaG (SPAdes) (version 2) | ecosystem: Environmental > Terrestrial > Soil > Wetlands > Peat | place: Germany... | reverse complement strand
CAGAGCTCGAGTCTCTTCCTCCTTCCCAAAGCTTACCTGACGCAAGGACACCATACCTAACTGCTTGGGCGAACTCGGGGAAATCAGGGAGAGAGCAGGCATTGCGGCTGATGGCCATCCGGCAGGCGCGCCTGGAGCCACTGGCGTTGAGCGTCTCCGGCCGCGAGAGAATGTTAAACGGTTGGGCGGCAGCGAGTGGGAAGAAACGGATTGATCTGACCGTCACTGATTTTGGGGGTGTAGTTCAAAAAGCCCGAAAAAACACAGCTTCCCCCGCAATTGTCGGTGGCATTGGCCAAGCCGATTGCCGGGATGGCGCCGAACTTTCGGCGCTATCAAGTGGTTAGAACAAAAGGCCTTCGGGCATTTCGGGCGATCAATTGACGAAAGTCAAAAACAAGGCGCCCCCCAAAATCAGTGACGGTCAGCAACTTTCAAATGGCCGGCAGATCGATGCAAGCTTCCATCCCAAGGAAGAAGATCAAACACCGGCCGCAGGATCTACCGAAGGTCTGGCCAGGCACCTTTGCCCGGGGTAAATAGGGGGCCTGGGAACCAGAGGTTCCCGAAGCTTCATACCTCCTATCCTTCCCAGTCGAGAGTGCCTGGCCACACATCACGCAGTCGAGAGTGCCTGGCCACACATCACGACACATCACGTGGCCACACATCACGCAGGGCGTGGAAGGTGCCCCATCCGTCACTTCCCCACCCCCGAGCGCTGCCGCCGCCAGGAACCACCTGGGCGAAATCGCCCAGCCGTGTTTACTCTGTGCTACAAAGTAAGTGGCCCCTGCGCGCTCCCTCCGCGAATCGAGCAAGTAGACCCGAGGGAAAGAGATGGAAATGATTGAGAACTGTCAGAACAGGGCCGGATGCTCGAATCTTTGTCCTTATCAAATAACTTCTTACGACAAAGAATCGGAAGTCCCCCGGGGGCGTTGAACGCTGATGAAACTCAGAAACCTCTACTAATCTCTACCGGACGCCCGTCCAGCTCCGGTGAAGTGGATCCTGTTCAAGCTGACGCTGGTGCGACAAAGTGGGTGGCCCGATCCAGTCTCTCTTAACCAGGCGCCAGGCATGGCGGAACCAGCGTCAAGCCCGCACGAACTGATGGCCGGGAAGCCGGCGCACCAGCCGCTTCAGCTCCAGGACGCTCAGCGTGGCGAGGACCTGGGAGGCGGTCAGGCTGGTGCGGGTGATCAGCTCGTCGACGCCGGTGGGGTGGTTATCGAGCTGGCCGAGCAAGGCGCGTTCCTGATCGGAGAGGGCAAGTTCGGCCGGGTGGCGGACGGGGGTCTCGTCGGGGGCGGTGTGAACCTCGCGGACCAGCGGACCAAGCTCCTCGAGGATGTCGTCGACGGTCTCGACCAGGCGGGCGCCGTCGCGGATCAGGCGGTGGCAGCCGCGGCTGGCCAGGCTGTCCACCGGGCCGGGCACGGCGAAGACCTCCCGGTTCTGCTCCATGGCGTGGTGCGCGGTGGACAGCGACCCGCTCCGCGGCGCGGCCTCGACGACCACCACGCCCAGGCAAAGGCCGGAGATGATCCGGTTGCGCTGGGGAAAGAGGCCCGCCAGCGGACCCTGGCGCATCGGCAGCTCACTCAGCAAGACACCATTCCGGGCAACCTCCATGGAGAGCTCGGCGTGCTCCGGCGGATAGATCTGCGCCAGGCCGTTGGCCAGTACCGCGATGGTGCGGCCGCCGGCCTTGAGTGCCCCCTGGTGGGCCGCGGCGTCAATGCCCCGCGCCAGGCCCGAGACGATCGTGAACCCGGTCCGCGCCAGCGACGAGGCCAGGCGTTCGGCGATCCTCATGCCGTAGGAGGTGCACCGCCGCGAGCCGACCAGGGCGATGGCGAGCTGATCGCGCGGCTCGAAAGCACCTCGCGCGTAGAGCAGCGCCGGGGGATCGGGCGTCTCGAGCAGCGGCGGCGGATAGCGCGGGTCGCCGCGCGCGATCAGCTCGACACCAGCGCGGCGGCAGAGCTCCATTTCGCCCTGTCCGTCCAGGTCGCGCCGCGCTCGCTGGATCTTCCCGGCAACCTTGGGGCCCACCCCGGGAACGTCGCGGAGGTCGGCCAGCGAGGCGTCGAGCACGCGGCCGGCCGTCCGGAACCGCTCGAGCAGTGCCCCGCATGTGTGCGGGCCCACCCCCGGCACCATCGTGAGCAGGACCAGGTCGCTGATCTCGGTCTGCGTGGGGGCGTGGTCCAAACTGCTCTCCAGTTCGCGGCGAAGCGGGACAGGCCGCGGCAATGGATCTCGATCGTGCTTGGGCGGTCACTTGCAAAGGGCGGTCAGCACCGCATGAACGTCGTCGGGACTGGCCGCGTCGGTCAGCTCGACCTGCCCGAGGGCTCGCGGCAGCACGAACCTGACCTTGCCGCGCTGGTTTTTCTTGTCGCGGCCCATGGCGTCGAGCAGTCGATCGGGATCGAGCCCGGAGATCGCGACCGGCAGACCGAACCGCTCGAGCAAGCGGCTCAGGCGCAGGGTGACCTCGGGCCCGATCCAGCCCAGGCGCTCGGCCAGATGACATTCGGCGACCATCCCGGCCGCCACGGCCTCACCGTGCTGGAAGGCCCCGTCATAGCCGGCGACCGCCTCGATCGCATGCCCGACGGTGTGGCCGAAGTTGAGCACGGCGCGGAGCCCCGTTTCCTCGCGCTCGTCCTGCGCCACGACATCGGCTTTGAGCCGGCAGCACCGCCCGACGATCGACCGCAGGGACTCGCCCCGACGGTCGAGAATCGCCTGGGCTCGGGTTTCCAGCTCGCCGAAGAAGCCGGCATCGAGGATGACCCCGTACTTGACCACCTCGGCGAGGCCGCAGCGGAGCTCGCGTGCGGGCAACGAGTTCAGGGTTTCGGTGTCGATCCAGACGCCGACCGGCTGGTGAAACGCGCCGATGATGTTCTTGGCCCGGGGATGGTTGATCCCGACCTTGCCGCCGACCGAGCTGTCCACCTGGGCCAGCAAGCTGGTCGGCAGCATCAGCAGGGGCAGACCGCGGGCGTAGGTTGCGGCGACGAACCCCGCAAGGTCGCCGATCACTCCCCCGCCCAGCGCGACAACGACGGTGTGCCGGTCGGCCCGCATCGCGGTCAGCTCGTCATAGAGCGTGACGGCGGACTCCAGGCACTTGGTCGGCTCGCCGGCGGGCAGCACCACGGGACGGCCCTCGATGCCGACGCGGTCGAGAGCGGCCCGGCAGTCCGGCAAGTAGTCAAGGCCGGCGACGTTTCGGTCGGTGACGATCAGTGCGGTACGGCAGGCCTTGCCGGCCCAGGTCGCATCCAGCGCCGAGCGAGCGAACGGTCCGGAACCGCCGGGGTCGCCGCTGGTCACCCGGACCTCGTAGGCGCGAGGCCCCAGCGGCACGGGCACCCGGATCTCCTGACTCAGCAAGGGGTCTGGCATGCGGAATGCGTGCTCCATAGGATGTTGATGAGGCAGCCGTCGATTCGAAGATCCAGTCTAACATGCGCGCGGCGGTCGCCTGAAGGGCGCGCAGACCCTGCCCGGACCCGGGTCGCGTTGCCTCCCCAGCACCGGACTGTTAGAATATTCTGTCTAGATCGTGACCCAAGCGGCGATCGTAACCCACTTCGAGTGGTCCACTCATGAGCGATCCACTGACGTGGTCCCCGATCCGTCTAGGCCGGTGGTTCGGAACGACGGTCAAGGTTCACATCTTTCTGATCCTGTTCGTCGTCATCGAACTGCTTATGGCCCTTCTGGCCACCAAGGCGGAGGATGGACTTCGACGCTTACCGCAAGCGGCCTGCTGGCTGTCTCTGCTGATTCTGGCCCTGGCGATTCATGAACTCGCGCACGCCCTGACCGCTTACTGGCTGGACTGTGATCAGGAGGACGTGCACCTCTGGCCTCTGGGCAACCTTGTCGGGCCGTCGCTGTCACCCCGCTCGAGCGAGCATTTCCTGGTGGCGCTGGCTGGTCCGGTGACCAGCGGGGCCCTGTTTCTGGGCATCGCCGTCGGCCTCAACCTCTTCACCGGGGCCAGGTTCGTCTGGAACCCGTTTGGCAACCAGACAGACTCCGGCGCACCCTGGCTGGCCGACAACGTACCGGCCACCCCGTTGAGTCCAATCTGGATCATCGGCTGGTTCGGCTACCTCAACTACCTCTTGTTTCTGGTGAACCTTCTGCCAGCCCTGCCTTTCGACGGCGGGCGGATGTTCCGCGCCTATCTCTCCAGCACTTCGGTGGTGTCCGCACGGGACAACATCTATGCACCCTGGACGGCCCGCGCCACGGCGGCGATCCTGTTCTTGACGGGTCTGGTTCGCCTGCTGGTGAAACGGCAGTCCGATGGTATCACGGTAATCATGCTCGCGCTCTTGATCGAGCTGCTGGTCAGGACCGAGTCGCGGATGCTCGAGGACGGCGGCTACTTCGAGGATGGCGTGTTCGGCTACGATTTTTCCGAGGGCTACACCAGCCTGGAAAACAGCGCCGCCAAGGTACGACCTTACAAGGAGAGCGCCCTGCGCCGCTGGCGGCGACGTCGCTCTGATCTCCGCCGGCAGCGGCGGATGATCCGCGAGGCCGCCGAGGAACGCCGGATGGACGAAATTCTCGACAAGCTGCACCGCGAGGGGCGGGCCTCGCTCACCGAGGAGGAACATCGTTTTCTGGTACGCGTCAGCACCCGCTACCGCAACCGGCAGAAGACTCAAGAGTGAACGTACCGCTCAGTGGTCGGTGGTCAATGGCAACCGATCCTCCCGAAGGACGACTCATGAAGGCCCGGTCACGACCCGCGAGCAAGAAACCGAGCCGTTCCGAGCTCAAGCCCGGTCAGTGCCTGTGCGACTTCTGCACCGGCAAGTGCTGCCGCTATTTCTCGCTGCCGATCGACACGCCGCATACCTGGGACGACTTCGATTTGATTCGCTGGTATCTGGCCCATGGCCAGACCTTGGTTTATGTCGTCAAACAGCAGTGGTATCTGCTGGTCAAGACCCAGTGCCAGTACTTGAGCTCCGACAATCGATGCCGGATCTACTTCAACCGCCCCAAGATCTGTCGAGAATACACGACCGACGACTGCGAGTACGACGACGAATGGTCGTTCACCAGGGCGTTCGAGACTCCCGAGCAGATCTGGGAATATGCCGAGGCCTTGCTACCTCCCCGCCGCAGGCGCGAGGCTAGACCGGCCAGCAGAATGCCAATCCTCGTCGGCGCTGGGCCAAATGGGATCGTTGGTGGTTGACGAGTGATCAGAAAGGTGGATGATAGAACTTGAGAGCTTGGCGGTTTGCGCATTGCAGGCCAGTCGGGCCACAAGTTAAGGCCCGGACCCGGGGACGGTCGACGATGGCCATACGATCGAACCACTACGAGGCGGCCTTCGAGGCGTATATTCGCGCCCTGCGGGTTCCGTGCGTGGCGATCGACGAGGCCAGGCGAGCGATCTTCGGCGAGGACGGGGTGAAAAACCCCGACTTTTTGTTGTATCCTCGATTCTCGACCAACTTGGTGGTGGAGGTGAAGGGGAAACGCGGCAAGAATGCACGAGGCCGGCGCGATTGGGAGAACTGGGTCACAACCGATGATCTGGACGGCTTGGTGCGCTGGCAGTCGATGTTCGGCCCCGGTTTTCGGTCGATCCTGGCTTTCGTCTATGCCGAGACGCCGCAGGCGTTCCCGCTGCCCGGGGACGGCGGTGGCTTCGAGTTTCGCGGGCTGGAATACCGCTTCTGGGCGGTGGGCCTGGACGACTACATTGCCCACCTCCGGTCACGCGGGCCCGCCTGGAAGGCGGTCGCCATGGCCCGCAAGGCGTTTCGCCGCCGAGTTCGCCCGCTCCAGGAATGGCTCCCCATGACCGTTGATGCTCCTCGTAAACCCAAACCCGTCAAGGAACGTGAACGATGCAACGCAAACGAGCGCCCTGGGTTTCCTGGCTTGCTCCCGGGCTCGTGGCGCTGGGCTTGATCTGCTGCCCGGCAGTCAGAGCCCAGGACGAGGAGCCAGGAGGGGGCGAATCCAAGGGCCGGCCCCTGGACGGCTACATCGCCACCAGCATGCTTTGCGGACTGGCTCTGTTCATCGTGTGCAAGACCGCGCGGCGCTGACGTGTGATTGCAATCGCAATCGCGGAAGATCGCCCATCGACCAGTTCACCCAAGCCAAACGGACGGGTGCCTCTCCACATCGTGTGTGGACCCGCCCCGTGCTGGATTGTTGTACCCCTACGGGGCGAAACAGCTCAGCACAGGGCGAAGCCCTGTCCGTTGAACTTGGGTTTCCAGCCGGGAGAGCAGACATGGCTGACGTCTGGGACGAGCTGCGCGTGACCGAGTTTCCCGTGGCCCGGCGCTGGGCTTACCTCGACCACGCCGCGGTGGCGCCCCTGCCCCGCAGGTCCGGCGACGTACTGCGGGCCTGGACCCTTGAGCAAGAGGAAAACGGAGTTGTCACCTGGCCCCTCTGGGCAGACAAGATCGAGGCCATCCGCGATCGCCTCGCCAGCCTCTTGAGCGCCGACCGCGACGAGATTGCCTTCGTCAACTCCACGACCCAGGGCATCGGGCTGATCGCCGAGGGGTTCCCCTGGCGGGATGGCGACAGCGTGGTGATTCCGGCGGAAGAATATCCCTCGAACATCTACCCCTGGATGAACTTGGCAGGCCGCGGTGTCTCGGTTCGCCTGGTTCCCAGCCGGGCCGGGCGGATCTGGCCCGAGGACCTGATCGATGCGATGGATCAGACGACTCGGGTGCTGGCGATCAGCCATGTCGAGTTCGCCTCTGGTTTTCGCAACGACCTCGACCGGCTGGTCGAGATCTGCCGGATTCGCGGAGTGGCTTTGTGCGTGGACGCGATTCAGGGCCTCGGTCCGCTCGCGATCGACGTCGGCAGGACGCCGATTGACTTTCTCGCGGCCGATGGGCACAAATGGCTGCTGGGTCCGGAGGGGGCGGGTCTGCTCTACGTGCGCCGCGACTGGATTGATCGCTTGCGGGCAATCGGGGTCGGTTGGCACAGCGTCGTCGGTTCCTACAATGCCCCGGAGATCGAGTTCCGGCTCAAGCCGAACGCTCAGCGCTGGGAAGGGGGTTCGTTCAACATGGCCGGTCTGCAAGCGCTGGGGGCGAGCCTGAGTCTGCTCCAGGAGATCGGGGCGGAGGCGGTGTCAAAGCGGATCCTCGACCGGGCAGCGGTGGTGCGCGAGCTGTCGGCGCGTGCCGGCTGGCGGGTGACCGGCTCGAAGCGCCCGGAGGATTGCTCCGGAATCGTCGCCATCGAGCACGACGACGTGCCCGCCCAGCAAGCGGCCCAAGCACTCAGGCAGCAGGGAATCGTGGTCTGCGCCCGCCGCGGCAAGCTGCGCATCAGCCCGCATATCTACAATGACGACGATGACCTTGAGCGTCTCCATGACGCGCTTGTCACCTGCCGCCGACACGTCTGAGCGAGACCGACAACCCCAAGCGCCTCGGGCCGAGGTCCACCATGCCCCAGAGTTCGTCTGACGCATTCCGCACGGCCGTTTTCGCCGGCACTTTCGACCCGATCACGCTCGGGCACCTCGACGTGATCCGTCGCGGCCGGCTCCTGTTCCAGCATCTGGTTGTGGGTATCGGCGTCAACCCCGGCAAGGCGTCGCTGTTCAACATCGACGAGCGGATCGCGCTGGCCAGGCAGGTGGTTCGGCCTTATGCCAACGTTTCGGTGGAGTCGTTCGAGGAGCTGACCGTGCAGTATGTGCGGCGGATCGGGGCGCGTGTCATCCTCCGCGGCCTGCGGACGCTCACGGACATGGAGTACGAGTTCGGCATGACCTTGACCAACCACCGGCTCGATCCTGAGATCGAGACGGTCTTCCTCATGGCCGACGGCGAGTACTCGCACATCTCCAGCTCGCTGATCAAGCAGGTCGCCCGGTTCGGCGGGGCCGACGCGTTGCAGCGATTCGTGCCCGAGGAACTGATCGAACCGATCATCACCAAGCTCAACAAACAAGATCTTCCCGATCTGAGCCGGTGGTAAGGTCGAGGCAGGGCAAAAACCCGCATGGTGGTTGGCCGGAGGCGTCATCGCACCGGTCGATCACCCCAGTTCTTGGGGATGAACAGGTCGCGCGACCACTGCCGCAAGCCCAGTCCCCGGGAACGGACTGCATCATGCAGGCACTTGAGGGCTTTCCAGGATCGGTCGAAGCTCGAGTAGCTGAGCCACCCGGCGAACTCGTCGTCGCCGGAGTGCGATCGGGACGTGATGACCCGGGTCGAGACGATCATGTGGTCGAAGATCTCGTTCAGGTCCAGGACGATGCGTGTGGCTTCCTTGCCGGCCGAGGCGGTGGCGGCCTGACCCTGATCGGGCCAGCTCAAGTTCAAGCTGCAACTGAGGAAACGCTCCTCGTCGGACTGTTTCTGAGTCAGCCAGAGATAGGCGGCGTCATCCCAGAGATAGCGGACGCAGAGGTGCTCGACGCCAACTATCCGCTCGAGAGGAACATTTTGATCGTGAATGCCGCCGCGGACGGTCTCGGCGCTTGGCTCGTGATGCCGAGCCTCGGCCGGTGCAGGGGCGCCCTGACCGCGGACGGTCTCGGCCCGGGTCGCCCGCAGCACGCGGGCCGTGCTGAGCATCTCATAGGACTGGACCAGCACCCGGAATGCCCATTCCTCGCCGCCGACGTCGGGATGGAAGGTCTTGCACTTCTGGCGATAAGCGTCGCGAATCTGTTCCAGCGTCGCATCCGCCGGGACGCCCAGGACCGCCTGCGGGTCGATGTCAAAGCTGAAGGAAGACAAGAACGGGGCCCTCTCGCGTCGAGTTTCTCGGCAGCGCACTCTGCACTCTACCATGGGACGCCGCAGGTCGATCGTCAATTCACAAGGGTAATCAGTCTGCCAGTCCCGGCGCGGGCCCGGGCCGGGTCAAGATTCCCCCGTGGCCATTCGGCCGTTGGCCAGGCGGCTGCGCAGATACGTGGCGCGGGCGACATTGCGCTCCTCGACCCCGAGTTCCGATCCGCGTAGTTTCTGGAGGAAGGCCGGCTGGGTCTGGATGAAGAGCTCGTTGACCGTGGCGATCGACAGATCATCGATCAGGCCGAGATTGATGCCCATGCGCACGCTCGAGAGCAAGAGCATGGTCTCCTCGCTCGAGATCGTCTGCGCTGTTTTGAGCACCCCATAGGCCCGGCTCACTTGGTCGTGAAGGTGCTGGCGTCGTTCAGTGACCAGCGTCTGTCGGGCCTGCCGCTCGTACTGCAGGACCTGAGGAACCACGTCGGTGAGGATCCTGATCAACTCCTGCTCGCTCTTGCCCAAGGTCTGCTGGTTGGAGATCTGGTAGAAGTCGCCGAACGCCTGGCTGCCTTCGCCGTAGAGGCCGCGAACCGCCAGGTTGATCTTCTGGAGAGCGCGGAAGACCTTGTCGATCTGTTTGGTCTGGACCAGGCCGGGAAGGTGGAGCATCACCCCGACGCGAATGCCGGTGCCCACGTTGGTGGGGCAAGCGGTCAGGTATCCCAAGGCTGGGTTGTAGGCGAACGCCAGGTTCTCCTCGAGCTGGTCGTCCAGCGAGTTGATCTCGTCCCAGACCTCAGGCAGCCGGAAGCCGGAGAGCATGTACTGGATCCGCAGATGGTCTTCCTCATTGACCATGATCGCGACGTTTTCCTGGGAGCTGATGGCAACGCCCCGGGGCCCCTCGCTGCCGGAAAGCTCGCGCGAGATGATCTGCCGCTCCACCAGGAACTGGCGGTCCAGCGACGAGAGGGAATTGACGTCGAAGTACAGCAATTCGAGCTTGGCGGCGGAGATGGCCGACCTGAAATGCGACTCGATCTCCGTTTTCTCCGTCCGGCTGCCGCGATTGGTGAACGGAAAGTCGGCCAGGTTGCGAGCCAGCCGGATCCGGGAACACATCACGATATCGCTTTCAGGTCCCGTACCGCGCAACCACTCACCGGATGTTCTCGTCAGGTCGTCCAGAGTCATGCGTGAATATCCTTGAGGCGAAGCTGGTCCCGCAGCCGCGCTGCCTCTTCGTAGTCCTCGCGGGCAATGGCTTCGCGGAGCTGGGACCTCAGGCGGAGCCGCTGTATCGCACCCGGGCGCTTCCGGGCGCCTTTGCCCACATGCCGGGTGGCTCCGTGCACCCGCTGGAGCAAGGGAAGCAACCCGCGTCCAAAGACCCGGTAATCCTGCGGGCAGCCGAGCCGGCCCTCTGCCCGAAACTCCATGAATTTTATCCCGCAATCAGGACAGGCGAGCTCCGCGAGCTCACCGACCAGCTCGCCCACGTGGGCGACGATGAGACTCTGGACGACAGCGTCGAGGGCTAGGTTCGGCGGCGACTCCGGCAAAGCCAGGCCCATTTTCTTCGCACAGGTCATGCACAGATGCAATTCCTGCCGCTTGCCTCCCTTGCGTTCGGTCAGGTGGACTGACGCCTCATTCTTGCATCTTTGGCAGATCATGAACGCACGACCTTGGCGAGAGAAGCCTGGAAATGTCGCGGGGGAACTGATCCTGGCATCACCGAACTTGATCCTGCTCGATCGATTTGATCTTGTCCCGCAGCCGGGCGGCCGTCTCGTAGTCCTCGGCGGCCACCGCGCGCTTCAGCTCGTTGCGAAGCTGGATCAGGGTCGTTTGCTGCTGCGTGTTCCGCGGCGCCCGTTTGGGAACCTTGCCGGAATGACGGGTCTCACCGTGGATGCTTTCCAGCAAGGGCATCAGCTCGTCGCGAAAGACCTCGTAATCATAGGGGCAGCCCAGCCTCCCCGAATTGCGAAACTCGAGAAATGTGATCTGGCACACCGGGCAGACCTGCTTGTCCGCGGCCGACGGCTCGCGCAGACTGCCGGGCGGATTGACGATCAACTTCTTGGCCACGTCGCCGATCGAGGGAGTCTCCAGCGACTCTTCGGGTGGGGCCAGGTGCTGCCGGGCGTGCTCGTCGCAGAAGTGGTATTCCCGGTGCTTGCCTTTCTCGATGATATCGGTAATGTGAAATGTCGCAGGTTTCGCACATTTTTGGCATTTCATAGATAAACTCCGCCAGCCCGCGTGCCAACCTGGCGACACAACGTGTTCGGTCCGGTTCCCTGATCCGACCGCATCGACTGCAAAGCGCCGATGGGTCGGCATCGGCAGAGAAGCAAGACATTGACTCAATTGTAATTACCCCCTCCGGGGTGTCAAGAAACGGGCACGGTTCAATGATGGGCGTTTCCGGGTGACAACCGAGGCGAAGCTCCCACCACTTGCTCGCTTCGGCTGTTCAATGGTCTGGCGCTGGATTTCCGTCTTCAGGGCGGGCCGTCAGCCAGCCGCCAGCCAGCGGCCTAGAATTGACCTCACCGACAAAAGTGAACGTCAGTTCATATAGCCTGGCCCGCTCTTACTCTCCGAGCGGCATGGTTCAAAAGCAGGTTACAGCCCAGGGGTAGCAGGGTCGACGCCCGAAGGGCGACGCCCCCGGATCCGATTCTCCCTGCGTTCACAGAGGCCGGGCGGGTCAGGAAACCACGGCCCGAACCAGCTTCTATCAGGACGAGTTCGCCCGGTACTGAACGGGCGTCCGGTTCAGAAAAGTTGAGGTTCTGCGCTTTTCGCGCCACGACGCCTGCGTTCGCAGAAGCCGGGCGAGGTCACAAGACCATTGCACTAAAGAGCTTGTACAAAACCCACCCTAACTTATACTGATCAAGTGTACGGTAGAAAATGCCGAAGAAATCGGAGTTCCCGGTCGCCCTGGGGAGTCATCCCGGCCGAGCAGGCTTACCCGGTTCTCGTGCGTGGCGGGCTTAGAGTGGCCGGTCGTCTTGACGTAACAGCCTGCCTTGCATAGAGTAAGGTCTGGACGTTTGATCTCTTTTCG
>Ga0208044_1001637_pt1 | contig 11900 bp, 9 predicted proteins | sample Sb_taG_8_FD_187712 | JGI IMG/M metagenome (GOLD analysis project Ga0208044, IMG submission 187712) | Peat soil microbial communities from Weissenstadt, Germany - Sb_50d_c_BC metaG (SPAdes) (version 2) | ecosystem: Environmental > Terrestrial > Soil > Wetlands > Peat | place: Germany: Weissenstadt... | reverse complement strand
ACACGCGGACTGAAGATGTATTATCGCATTTGCCGATCTCCAGCACCACCGAATACGGCAAAGGTCAGATGATCTACGGCCCGGATAATCTTTCAAGTAGTATTTATCTGGTGGTTGCGGGGAAGGTGGAGATCTCGCAGATAGCCGACGACGGCAGTGAAGTGCTACTGGAAATCGTCCGGCCCGACGAGTTGTTTGGCGAGTCGGCCTTCCTCGACGTTCCTCGGCGCTCCGAACAAGCCACCGCCATCGAAAAGGCTAGGCTGATGACCTGGGCCATTTCCGACATGGAGTACCTCGTCATGAAACGGCCACGCTTGGCGGTGGCGTTGCTGCAGATCATGGCGCAACGCAACGCCGAGGCCTCTCGCCGGATTGAGAGCTTGTCGATTGACACCATCGAAAGGCGGCTTGCCCGTTCGCTCCTTCGCTTCTCCGAACGACTGGGCACGCCGGAGGAAGACGGATCCGTGCGGATGATGCCGTTTACGCACGATATGCTGTCCCGGTACGTTGGTACTTCGCGCGAAATTGTCACTCATTACATGAGCCGGTTTCGGAAGCAAGGCTATGTGATCTACTCACGGCATGAAATCCTGCTCTATCGCGATCCGTTAAAGGCGGTGCTCGACAGAAGTGATCTTTCCTCGGCCGAGACAAGTAGTTAGGGAACGCGCGCTTTGGCAAACAACGTGCCTATTTGATTTTCGTAAGCATGGCAGTTGAAGAAAAGGACGCGACTGGTGAGAACTAAAATGATTTTATTGATGTTGTTGGCGCCGGTGTAGGCCGGACGGGTCCAGTATCCGTCATGCCACTTATAGTGGTTGCTTAGCAGGGTACCACCCAGGTGTATCCGGCGCCGGGACTCCTGGGCTGAACCCCGAGTACGCGTACCGGTGGCGGCGCGCCGATCCTGACTCCGATGGACACTTGGGCGAAGATCGCTCCCGCTACAGTAGCCTTCAAAAAAGCGGGTTCCATCATGATGCGGTTCTACCCAGCGTGCGCGGGACCGTGAGCACCGGGACTTCAGCCGCGACCACGAAGCAACTAAAGATCCGTCCGGTCAGACGCTGGGTCGCAGATTAAGCCGCCGCCTGCCGGAGTAAGGAACCCGATGGAAGCGACCTGTGCCGGCACGAACACGGCGCATTAGCCAGATCTGGCGGCATTGCCCAACGCAGAACCTGCACTTTTCCGTAACGGAACCTGCATCCAATCCCCCTCCCCCGCTCTTTCACCAGCGCCAGTAGCCTTATCGCAGTTGCCGGATTCTCCCCGCAACCCCTTACCCTGCACGGTAGCCGCGTCGTCCGTCGCCGGACGGTGCGACGATGGTGCCAACCGTGCACTAGCAGAAGAGTCGCGACAAATCAATGCGACAGAAGAGGCGAGGAAATGAAATTAGTAATCGTGGCCGGTTTGGTCTTCACCACATCGTTGCTAGCAATCGACAAGGCCCCTGCCAAGCGGTTGGGCGAGGCTGCGGCGGTGTTCTCGGAAGTAATGGCAACACCCGACAAGGGGATACCGCAGGATCTACTCGATAAGGCGCACTGCATCGTCATTGTGCCAAGTCTCAAGACGGCGGCTTTCATAGTTGGCGGCAAATACGGAAAAGGGTATCTGTCTTGCCGGAACCACAGCGGCGAAGGCTGGTCGGCGCCCGCTACAGTTCGCATCGAGGGCGGCAGCGTTGGCTTTCAGATCGGCGGCTCTATGACAGACCTGATTATGTTGGTCATGTCGGAACGCGGAGCGGATAAACTCCTTTCGAGTAAGTTCACTCTGGGTGCCGAGGGATCGGTTGCAGCCGGCCCCGTTGGACGCACGGCGACGGCTCAGACCGACGCACAGATGCACGCGGAGATTCTCTCGTGGTCGCGGTCCCAGGGCCTGTTTGCCGGTCTTGCTCTGGAAGGAGCCACGCTGCGGGAGGATCTGGATGACAACGCCACACTCTACGGCAAGAGACTCGAGAACCGGGACATCGTGACCAATGGGAGACCGGGGCCGAGATCGGGCGAGGCCCTCCTGGGTCTGCTGAACAAGCAGTCCCCGCGAGAGAGTGGCGGACGGCCGGGAAATGAACAGTAGAGGACACAATGAAGATCATCAGCACATTTCTGACGGTATGCGGACTCATGGCGGCTCAGTCGGCGCAAGCTCCGAACCCGGCTCAGCAGTCAAGCGAGAATGCGGCTAGGATGGCCGCCGGCGCGACGCCTATCTATCGCGTCACCGTGATAGCCAGGACGACGAAAGCGATTAACTACAATCACCGCAGCGGACCCACGAACATCGATTTCCGTGGGACGGCGCTCTTACCCGAGGCCCGCGGCGAAGCCAGAGTGGAGAGCAAGCAAGGCGTGATCAAGATCGACGCGCGTATGGAGAAACTGCAGCCCGCCACCAAGTTCGGTCCCGAGTATCTGACCTATGTCATGTGGGCCATTACCCCCGAGGGTCGCGCCACCAACGTTGGCGAGGTGCTTTTGAATGGTGACAAGACCAAGCTGGACGCCACCACGGAACTACAGTCGTTTGGCTTGATTGTAACTGCCGAACCCTATTTCGCCGTGACTCAACCGAGCGACGTCGTAGTCATGGAGAATTTCGTCCGGCAGGACACGACCGGAACTATTGAACAGGTCGACGCGAAGTACGAGCTTCTACAGCGGGGCCAGTACACCCTGAACGTGAACCCAGCCGAGATCAAGCCCCTGCGGCTGGACTCGAAGGTGCCATTGGAACTCTATGAGGCGCGAAATGCCGTCCAGATCGCACGCTGGACCGGGGCTGAGACGTACGCCCACGATACGTACCAAAAGGCAGTCCAAGGCCTGGAGAATGCGGAGGGCTATCTGAAGGGTAAGGCGGGAAGGAAGCCTATTGGCACGGTGGCGCGTGAGGCCGCCCAGATGGCCGAAGATGCTCGCATCATCACAGTAAAGAAGATCGATGAGGAGCGGTTGGCTAGCGATCGCCAGGCTGGGGCAGATCGTGAGGCGCGGGCCGAAAGCGAACGTGTCGCGGCGCAAGCCGACGCGGCGCGTGTGACTCGGGACGCGGAGGCGGCGCAGGTTTCGGCGCGGTCTGAAGCGGACCGCGTGAGGCAAGAGAACGACGCAAGGATGGAGGCTGCCCAGAATGCTGCGGATCGTGCGAGGCGTGACAACGCAGCACAGATGGCAGCCGCGCAGAACGATGCCGACAGTTTGAGACGCCAGAACGACGCCAGGACGGCTGCCGCCCAGATCGAAGCGGAACGGCTAAAAAAAGACAGCGATGCGCAGATGGCTAGCGCGCAGACCGAAGCCGACCGCTTGAAACGCGAGAACGACACCAGAACGGCTACCGCCCAGACCGAAGCGGAACGGCTGAAGAGGGAAAGCGATGCGCAGATGGCTGCCGCACAGAACGATGCCGATCACTTGAAGCGTGAGAACGACGCCAGGATGGCTGCCGCACAGACCGAAGCGGAACGGCTGAAAAGGGACAACGATGCGCAGATGGCTACCGCGCAGAACGAAGCGGACCGTCTGAAACGCGAGAACGACGCGCAGCGGGCCAGTTCCCAGGCGGAACTGGATCGCGCAGCCACGGCGAGGACGCAAGCAGAAGCGGAGAAGGCGGAGTTGCGGGCTCAGCTACTGACGCAATTCAACGTTATTCTGCAGACGCGCGACACAGCACGAGGTTTGATCGTGAACATGTCGGACGTCCTTTTCGACACGGCCAAGTATTCCTTGCGGCCTGTCGCTCGCGAGAAACTGGCCAAAATAGCCGGCATCGTCTCGGGGCATCCGGGTCTGAGGCTGGCTGTGGAAGGCCACACCGACAGCGTCGGCGGCGACGACTATAATCAGAAGCTTTCCGAACAACGCGGCGGGGCTGTTCGCGACTACCTGACCCAGCAGGGAATGCCTCTTAGCTCGGTCACGGCGAAGGGCTTCGGCAAGACTCAGCCGGTGGCTTCCAATGACACCGCGAAAGGACGGCAGCAGAATCGGCGGGTGGAAATAGTGATCTCCGGCGAGGTGATTGGCACGGAGATCGGCACGCCGATCGCAGCCAGGTAATCGGAGGAACTGACCGGATGCGGGGTCGGCAACCTGCTGGCGGGCCCCGCAGCCCCGGTGTCAGGGCCTTGTGGAGGCATCATATGATTAACGTCGGGATCATTCTGCCGATCGATCCGATCACTTCCATGGCGCAGATGCTGAATGGCCCACGTTGAGCCCCCGGGGTCCAGAGGATCACCTTCACCGCCTCTGCTGGGCCGCGCGAAGCGCGTCAGGGTGGACAGGGACATCACTACCATGCGTCGACGGCGCGGGAACGCCGAAAAACATCGAGAGCCGGATCAAGCGACTCCGCGCCCAAGTTGAAGAAACTACCTCGGACTACGATCGCGAGAAACTGCAAGAGCGGCTGGCGAAACTGGGCCGCGGCGTGTCGATCATCAGAGTCGGCGCTGCGACCGAGACCGAGATGAAAGAGAAGAAGGCGCGTGTCGAGGATGCCCTGCATGCCACTGCGGATACGCCTCCGTACCCGACGCTCTCGGCGGCTGCCACCAAGCGCCGCATCCGTTCGTCCAAGAAGACCGACAAGGAGCGGAAGCGCTGCTGAATGTCCTCGTGGTTCACTATCACGGGTATAAAACAAAATCATTTCAAGTTGTTTTAGTATTTTCTGACAAGCCCTTAGTACGGTGACAGAATCTCCCTTGGCCGTTTGCAAGGCTTCATAACTGCTCACCTCACCAGATTATAAGCACCTTGCAGCAGTCCGCCCGCAACAATTGTTTGCGGAACTCCGATCGGCAGGAGGAGCGTGGCCGAACTCTCGCAGTAGCGTTCGGGCTGTTCGGCCGGAGTGCCGCCCATGAACTGCGTGATGCCAGGAACCGGACAGAACTTCCTTTCCATCGGCTGAGCGGCGGCTATATCCGGAAAGAGGACTCGACCGGGGCAGTTTCGGCCGGGCGGCGATCCAGTGCACGAGTTGTCCGCCGACCTACCACGCGGTTGAGGCCCAACTGATTGGCCCGCACGATGGTTCGCAGGAAGTCCACGCCCGCGGCTAAATCCAGAAAGCTGCCGGGCCATCCGCCGCCAGCATTGCCAGCGCGCCGGTACTCGAGGTTCCAGGTAGCGGCCCACGCCTCGGCCAAGGCCTCGGCCAGAGGACGGAGCGGGTCGAAGGACGTGTCGCGTGAGTCCCGCGCGGGAAGGCGGTCCTCGTATCATCCCCGTGCACCAATATCACAACGGGATGCGGCCTTTTTCGGCAAGCGTAACTCACCGAACTGTAAGGCGTCCTAGCGATAGGCCAGTTTGCCATCGGCAGCGGCAACAGGCTGCTTCCTCAGGTTGGCGGGCTGGATGCCTTGTGCCCGATCAAAGCGCAGCCCACGAAAACAATGAAGATTAGCTTGATCACGGCCATTCGCAATATTGTATGTTGATGGCGGCGGGCGAAGGGGCCATTATGGTGGGGCCACGCCGCCAATGTTCGGTGGCGGCGAGTGGCCCTGGCTGCCTGCTCCGGCAGCAGCGCGAGATGGCAGACGGATCTGCCACACAGCCGCGCGCGCGCCGGGCGTGGGGTCACTTGCGGCAGTGAGTTGGCGCGCGGGAAACGACGAGAGCGCAAACTGGTTCGGGAAAACTAAACTGGCTACGGAAAGAGATCACACGTTAGCGTGTCGCTGGCGGTCCAAGAGCACATCCGAGAAGGCGAGGAGATTCCGCGGCCAAGCAGGATGCGGCATAGCCGTCGGAACCGCGGCGATCACGCTTTCGGACTAACAGACCTGAATAGTGTACCGACTGCCACACGCAAGCGCCGGGCGCGGTACCACCGCATCGGCAAGCGGGAGTTCGAGCGGCGGCACGGGTTTTGCTTTGCGGGCATCGGCGGTACCCTCGGCGAGTAAGCGACCTTACCTTTAGGGGCCTGCATGCCACAGTGAGAGATATGAAGTACCCAGTTGCGTTGATGCCAACCGACGAGGGCTACAGCGTCTATTGCCCTGGCCTCCCCGGGTGCTGGTCGCAAGGCACCACTGAAGAGGAAGCTTTGGCGAACATTCAGGACGCGATTCGCGAATACCTCGACGTCGCCAAACAACTGGCCGGTCAGCAGAATTTGAGGGAAGTAGAAATCTTGGCGTAGCGCATGCCGAAGATACCCGGGATCATCCCTCACCTTCGGGCCGTGAGGGCGCTTGCGAAGGCTGGGTTCCACATCGCCCGGCAAGGCAAAGCACATCGTCATGACCGACGGCAGGCGGATCCTGACTATTCCAAGGCACGACCCCGTGGACGCGCTCACCATGGGCGGTATTGTCCAGGATGCCGGCCTTACACCCCAGCAATTCCGCGAACTTCTCTGAAACTGTTAGCGGTCATCAGAAAACGGAGTTTTTGAATAGCGGCCGGGCGCCTCCTTGCTGATTGGCCTCTGCGCGTGGCCCAAGCCTGCGGAACGGATCGACCCAATGGCTGCGACAGCCGCAGATCGAGCACTTGGGGACGCCAGGCGGGCTGACAACGCCCCACACCGTGATCGATCGGGAAACCCGATCCGTTACGCGGGGACGACATTGCCGGCGCCGATAGGCCGCTGGCGAAGGCGGTGCCTTTGTTTGCCTGCCTTCTTGCGTCCGTATCGGCGGTTGGCCGCACGCCGTTGCAGCCGCCGAGCTCCCCGCTCAGCCGGCTTGGCTGCAGTAGCGTTGACCACGATCGCAATGGCCTCACGCGAAAGAGAGGGCGCTGAATCCGCCAAGCAGCATAACGGCGACATGCCCCGGAACATATTGTGAAGATTGTGACGAACGGCCGATCGAAACCCGGCCCCCGGCAGACCGAATCGCAATACGACAAGTGTCCAGGGTTGCTCCAGAGGGACTCTCGAAACGTGATAGCTGGAGAACAAAGAGCGAAGCCGCCAGAAGGAGGACTCCGGCAGTTGGAGGCCGCATCTCAAAATGGAGTTCCAGATACCTGTCAGTCAGGTATCACTACACCGGGAAGACCACTACGGTCAAGAATCCAGAGGAGCAAGCGGCACTCGGAGGCGGCTGGGCCAAAAGCCCTACGGCATTCGCTCAATATAAGGGCCCAGGCGAGTCGCGCCAGAACACAATCCCCGCGAATGGGTCGAGCAATGGCCAGTTGAAGGCCTGTCTGATGCCCATCGAAAAAACATCAAGGCTCAGTTGCTTAAGGCGCACGCGGCCTTCTGGAAGGGGCCCGATGCTCCGAACGCTGACACTGAGGCTATGATACTCGCATTTGATCGAGTAGCCCATATCCTCTTTGATGCCGGACTCCAGGACATGTTTCCCGAGGAACTGAGGCACTATTGGGTTTGGCGCGACGACAGCCGAGACTGGAACATGCAAATTCGCTTCCGAAGTCGCCGAATGGCAACCGAAATTGCTGGAAGTTGTCGGCGAAGAAACGGCGCATCCCCACCGGCCAGAAGGCCCGGATCTGTACTGGGTGGCCGAAGTGACTCCTGGCTCCCAGCAGGCCGATTGGATGGCCCCGGCCGGGGCGGGGCAGGACATTAGGCCAGCCGAGCATCAAGCGGCGGAAGGTGTATCGGACCAAGCGATGCGGCTACCGTCGACCGTTACAACCCTAATTGCTGCAAGGCGTCTGGAAAAATTCATGGAGCACAACAACATAGGGCAGACCGACTTTGCTAGGGTTTGAGCTGGAGCAGGTTCGCCAATACATCCGCCACCAGGACGCCGCGGATGGTAGCGGACAATTCTGAAGCGTAAATTAAGGCGCGCAACGCGCGACGTCTAGACCCATGCCCGACCGCCTTTGAGGCGGCCCAACTCATCAAGCCACCCGGTCTGCGGGGGGTGTCTGACTCCGCAGGAGTTCTTCTCGGAGCCGGCCAGCACCTCCCGCTCTGCCGCGCCGTGGAACTCGGCGATATGATCGCGAACAGCGCAGGCGGCGTGCCCTGCTGGGTCTGCCGATCCGGACACTGATCGCCATTCTCGGGCCGCGCGCAATTCCCTCCTGCGCGGCTTCGCTCCGGCTCTGACGATCTGAACCGCGCGATGTGACTCCAGGGCCGGAGAGGTGTGTGCGAGTCCCTCTGAGCTCTGAGCTGCTCATACAGTTTGGACGGAGAAGCCCTCTTTGTTGGCAGCCTCCGCCAGTCGGCTATCCAAGCAGACGAATAATCGCTTGCGAGGAAGCTGTTTCGACCAGATCAAGGCCGCAGACAGTTGCATAGCATCCGCGGCACGGAGCGGGTGCCGTTGGAGCAGCATTTCGGCCAAGTCGCGCAGTACCTCGGTAGGCTGAACCTCGATCCAGCGTCGGCGTAACTCGGTGAGGCGTGCCATGGCAACCCGGAAATCCCGCTGGTCAATCTCCTGGTTGCGAAGCAATCGGGCAAAGGCGCTGGTCATCTCTACCGGAGAGTTCCACCACACCACGATAGATTTGAACTTCGACGCCGTTCTCACCAAACTGCTGGTGCTCTCTGCTACGCACAGCGGCACCAAAGCACTGGCGTCCCAGAAAGCATCAATCTTCTTCACGCTCTTCCTCAACCGCTGCTCTCAGCTTGTCGACGGCAATGTTGGGCGCTGGCATAGCGAAAAATGACCTGAGATCCAGGCTCCTCTCTGGCAATCGGAGTTGCCCCTGCGCGGCCAACTCCAGCAACTCCTCGTCAAAATCTTCGGTCTTCGAGAGTGGAACGAGCTTGGCCACGGCCAGGTTGCGATCCCTGATCAAGATCTCTTCTCCACCGCGGACTCTGCCTAGGTAGGCACTCAAACGACTTCGTAGCTCGGCCACATTGACGGTTCGCATGATATGTACATTATGTACATGATTGCAGCCCATTTGCAAACGCGCGTCGACGGCGCATCGATGATTTGTGCGAGACCACCTGTGCAATCCTAAGCTACAGGTCGGCAGTTCGAATCTGCCCGTCCCTACCACTTAAGCCGTCGGCGCCTTTACTGCCAAAAGAAGACCTGGGACTCTACCGTTGCGGTAGCTGTGGCTGTTGTCACCGATTATCGAGGGAGCAAAGGCGCGCCGATGTCAGAAGCGGCCTTGGTCCCAGGTCGTAAGGGAAGGAAAGTTGATGCTGGAAGGCTTGGATCAGGCCCGTGTTGAAGGCACGGGCTAGGGATACTTCACTCAGACGCAAGGCGTCCACCTCAACTACGGGCTTCCGTTCCGCCCATCCGTTGGGACGTGCCCGAAAGTGTACCCAGCCAATCTTCGCGGACCGCGCGGTCCAATGATCGAGGTGGCCGATGTCACGGTACAGTTTTGCGTCTGGCCGCACTCTTCTCGTGCACGGCATAATTCCGCCCATGGATGAGAGTTTCGTATGCTTTATACTGCCACGGCCCGAGGGGCCGTGGCTGTTCAATATTGGTCACTCCGCCACGCGCTACAATCGCGCTCCATGGACGGCCCCATCCACTCGTTCGGCCCCTTCCGCTACGACGCCGGCCAGCGCGTATTGTTGCGCGACGGCGAGGTGGTGGCGCTGGTTCCGAAAGCCGTCGACACCTTGCACGCCCTGCTGGAGCGCCGCGGCCAGATAGTGGAAAAAGCCGAGCTGATGAAGATGGTGTGGCCGGACACAACGGTCGAGGAGATCGGCCTGGCGCGCAATATCTCGCTCCTGCGCAAAGCCCTCGGCGACGACAATGAGACCTACATCGAGACCGTCCCCCGCCGAGGCTACCGCGTCGCCGCGATCGCCACCTCCGCCCCTCCGCCGCGCCGCCCTTGGAAATGGCTGTTGGCCCCGGCGTGCCTGCTGGTGGCGGCCGGATTCCTCTACTGGCAGTTCTACGCGCCGTCCCGGTACCTGCCGCGCCGGGCGGATGCCGCCGGACTGGCGGTGGTCCCGTTCGAATGCCTCGGCTCGGCTGAGCCCGCCCTCTCCCAGGAATTCAACGAAATCCTGGTCGCCGAAATTTCGAGGTTGCCCAGCGTGCAGGTGATTTCCCCGAGCACTGTCCGGCGCTACCAGCGGCTGGGAATATCAAGCGTTCATGGCGCGGATCCTCGGCCTGCAAGTCATCCTCGAGGGCACCATCCGGAGGACCTCCGGCCGGACCTCGGTCACCGCGCGCCTGGCGGACGTCCATTCCGGGAAGCTGATCTGGGCGGATAGCTACGAAGCGGCCGGCGATCCCGGCAAGGAGGTGGCCCAGGCAATGGCTACCCAGGTGGGGGCGCACCTGGCAATCCACGGTCAGTTCAAGGCCGAAGCGCGCTGAAAGCCTTCCGAAACAACGCCGAGACCTTTCCGAAGCTCCTTTCGCGGCCTGAAACGGGCATTCTGTTGGTGAAAGGAAACGCAGTCCATGAAACTTCTAACGCAACTCGCCATGCTGGCCCTGATGGCCGCACCGATCCCGGCGCAGACGGCGAGGGTGGGCACCTTCCACAAACCGTCCGTCGTGGTGGCATTCTACCCATCCCCCCAGTGGGCGGAAACCCTGAAGGCCAAAATGGCGGAGATGGAGGAAGCCAAGAAGGCCAACGACTCCAAGAAGGTCGAGGCGCTCGAGAACTGGGGCAAGGCACATCAGGAGCAGGCCCATCTGCAGTTGACGGGCGAAGCGCCCATCGCCAACATTCTCGAAGCCCTGGCGCCGGCGTTTCTCGAGATCGCGCGAAAAGCACAGGTCTCCATGATCGTGGCGGACCTGCCCTATTCGGACACTACCGTGTCGACGTCACCGATCTGGTGCTGGATTGGCTCAAGGCCGACGATCGGACCCGGGCCATCGTCCGCGAGATCCGGAACCATCCGGGTCCCTTGCCGGCGATCCATTGAGGCCCCCGTCGGTCGTCGAGCGGGCCGGGGGCCGGTCCTACTATAATGGAAGCAACCCACCTCCCCCCGGAAGAGCGCGAACGATGCCCTTTGTTCACCTGCACTGCCATACGGATTATTCGCTCCTCGACGGCGCCTGCGATATCGACCAGCTCATGAAGCTCGCGGTCGCGCAGAAAATGCCCGCCGTGGCGATGACCGACCATGGCAATCTCTTCGGTGCAGTCAAGTTCTATAACTCCGCCAAAGCCGCGGGCGTTCACCCGGTCATCGGCTGCGAGGTTTACGTCTCGCAGCAGGGCCACAAGACGCGCTCCGATACCGACCGCTACAACCACCTGGTGCTCCTGTGCGAGAACCAGGAAGGCTATCGCAACCTCATCCGCATGGTCTCGACGGCCTATCTGGACGGGTTCTATTACAAGCCGCGCATCGATATGGACCTGCTGGCGTCGCACTCCAAAGGGCTGATCGCCATGTCGGCCTGCCTGCGCGGCCACATCGCCGAAACCGTGCTCGCCGACAAGTACGAGGACGCCCGCCGCCTGGCCCACACCTACGCGGACATTTTCGGGAGGAACAGTTTCTTTCTCGAAGTCCAGGACCACCACCTGGAGCAGGACAAGCGCCTCACCCCCGCGCTGGCCCGCCTCTCGCACGATACCGGCCTCCCGCTGGTGGCCACCAACGACTCCCACTACCTGCGCAAGGAGGACGCGCGCGCGCACGAAATCCTGATGTGCATCCAGACCGGCAAGTTCTTCAGCGACACCAGCCGGATGCGTTGGGCCACTTCCGATTTTTATCTGAAATCGCGCGACGAGATGATGCAGCTTTTCGGCGAGCTGGAGGATGCCGTCGACCGCACCTGGGAGATCGCGCAGCGCTGCAACGTCACCCTCGAAAAAGTGAAGGAGCCCTTCCCCAAGTTCGACGTCCCGGAGAGCCACTCCACCGACACCTATTTCGAATACGTCGCCCGCCAGGGATTCGAAAAACGCCGCCCGCGCCTCGAAGCCTTGCGCGCCAGGGGGATG
>Ga0208044_1001634_pt1 | contig 11914 bp, 10 predicted proteins | sample Sb_taG_8_FD_187712 | JGI IMG/M metagenome (GOLD analysis project Ga0208044, IMG submission 187712) | Peat soil microbial communities from Weissenstadt, Germany - Sb_50d_c_BC metaG (SPAdes) (version 2) | ecosystem: Environmental > Terrestrial > Soil > Wetlands > Peat | place: Germany... | reverse complement strand
ATCGAACCTTTGATGAGCGGTCTGAAGGGGCATGTCTTCAACTATCAGGCAGCAACCGAGCCAACTCTAGAGGATGTATTGTCCGCCGATTCCATGAGGCGTCTGAAGTCTTTCTCCGCGACAGCGAACAAGGCAAAGCTTCATCCGCTTGACGTGCACCGGTGGAACGCTTTTGTAGCCCGCACTCATCTCGAAGACGCCGTGATCGAGCCGACACTATTCTCGGATTGGCTTCAAGGGGAGGTCTGGCCAGACGATCAGCGGGCCCGCCTCATTGCCGATTACCAACTCGGGCGCTCGCTTCTCTCCGTATACGACGAGGAACGAGTCGACCGATGATGAGTATCGCTGACGCGCCGCGGCTCTGGCTGGCGACCCACGGCCGGTTCTCGCACTAGATACGTGCGTGCCCCGTCACTGCCTCACGTAGAGTTGAGAGCAGATCTGACGGCGGCCAACTTGACGTTCTACGGCAGGCTGGATTTCGCTCTTCGCCATCTCGGAATTCTTCCAGGAGTTGCGCCGCCCGCTGTTGGTGGACCATAATCTTGCGAGGATCGGAATGCTTGCCAATGCCCAGAACTGTCCTGACCGCGGCGTCCCGCCCGCGTGCTGGCACCAGCGCGAATGCGACCTTGAACAATGCCCGAATTGCGCTCGCCAGTTGATCACCCGCTCATGCTCCGAGAGCCAGCGAGCGTGCGAACATCAAGCCACGCACCAAACTTGGGTAAGATGAGCTGTCGAGGAGAACGACAAGACAGCCAAGCTTGCGGTGAATTCCAGGATTCAGTGCCTGGCTGATTCACGCTCTCCGGTCTGCGGGGCCTGTCACTGGGTCACTTGACGCCGGGCAGCCGCTTCAGGGCTTCGATCACGGCGGCGGGCACGGGCCTCCCGGAGAGGGCGGCGAGGGGCTTGCCCGGGACGCCGAAGCTGGGCTTGCCGTAGTCGGCCTCGAGCGAGGCGAAGACGACCTCGAGCTTCTCCGCGTCGCCCTCGGCCAGGAAGTAGGAATTGTGCAGTTGGCCCCACGGGCCGTCTCCCTTCGCCCGGGTGAGTGCCTTCATGCGGTCCAGGCTCGGGCCCAGCCAGAGGCGGTAAAGCGCCAGCTTGGGCACCTCCTTGTCCGTGCCGGCGAAGTTCTCGAGGAACGAGTTGAGCCCGCCGCCCGGAGTGGCCGCGCTGCGCTTGCCGCCATCGGGGCAAGTGATGGTGGCGCTGGGCAGCCACGACGTCCGACCACGATCGAAGACGAAGTACCGGGCGTCCGTCGTGCCAGCCTTCGCTCCGGGCCGCTTCTGCACGAAGAATGAGAACGTCTCGCGCTCCTTCCAGGGCCAGAGCATGTGGGTGTGCGCACCTTCGCCCTCGCCGCCGAAGCGGTTGAATATCGTCGCCGGGTCGACCGCCGTCACCCTGGGATGCAGGTCCGGGGCGGTGTCCCAGATCGAGAAGATGGTCCGCCGCTCGCGCGGGCCATTGTGCTGGATGCCGCAATAGCCCCCCGCCGGCTCGCCGGGATGCCAGTTGGCCCCGCAGTAATAGATGTGGGGGTGCGTCGCCAGCACGGTGATCTCGCCGTAGAGACACGTGGGCTATGGGGACGGGAGCCGTTTTTGGGGACTTCGTTCGGGATTACGGTGTCTTCCGCGGGGACGGGAGGTCGATTCCAGCAACGAACTGACTTGTCACCAGTCAGCAGTCAAATTTACGGTATGTCGGCAAAAGCAGCAGGTGGCCAACCCATACGCTCCATGAGGCAGACGCTTGAACCGAACGTGGTATCGCCTATAATACCTGAATGGTTGTGCCCTGTGTCGTCCTCGATACGAATGTGCTGGTGGCTGCGATCCGCTCACGGCGCGGGGCTTCGTTCCGGGTGCTTGAGCAAGTCGGGCGGGGCCGATTCGAGATTGTTTTGTCGGTCACGATGGTGCTCGAATACGAGGAGGTGCTGCATCGGCACCGAGTCCCGTCCGGCCTCGAGGCGATGGATGTCCAAGATCTTCTGGATTACCTCTGCAACGTGGGCCGGCATCAAGCGGTCTTTTATCTCTGGCGGCCTTGCCTGAGCGATCCGGACGACGATCATGTGCTCGAGGTGGCCGTGGCGGGAGGATGCGATGGGATCGTGACGTTCAACCTCCGCGACTTCGCCGGGGCCGAGCGCTTCGGCTTGTGGATCGAGACGCCGAAGGATTTCCTGAACCGGATCGGAGCTTTGCCGTGAGCACCTTGAGTCTGCGATTGCCCGAGTCGCTTCACAAGCAGCTTGAAGAACTGGCCCGGCGCGAGGGCGTCTCGATCAACCAGTTCATCAGCACGGCTGTCGCCGAGAAGCTCACGGCCCTGATGACGGCCGAGTACCTGGAGGAGCGCGCCCGCCGGGGTGAGCGTGCTCGTTTTGATGCCGTGCTGGCGAAGATCCCGGACGCCCAGCCCGACGCAGCAGATCAACTCGAGAGACCGGGCGGGTGAGGCCGAGGACAAGACTCAATAATCATCAATGTATCGATGGCCAGATCCGACGAGCTCATTGTTCCAACGATCAAACCGTCGTCTCGGCCTTGCCGTTGAGCTGAGCCTCTTCGGGGAGTTCCGCGGCGGCGATGGATTCGACGAAGACGCCGATCTTGCGGTATTTCTCGTAACGGCGGTCGACCAGGTCGTCGAGGGGAACGCTCTTTAACTCGCGGAGGTTGCGCAGAAGGAAGGACTTGAGGTTGGAGGCGGCTTCACGGTGGTCGCGGTGGGCGCCGCCGGATGGCTCGGGGATGATCTCGTCGGTGATGCCGAAGCGAAGCAGATCGCGGCTGGTGAACTTGAGTGCGGCGGCTGCCTTGGGGGCGTGTTCGCTGCCTTTCCAGAGAATCGAGGCACAACCTTCGGGGCTGATCACCGAGTAATAGGTGTGCTCGAGCATTCCCAGGCGGTCGCCGATGCCAATCCCCAGGGCACCGCCCGAGCCGCCCTCGCCGATCACGACGCAGACGATCGGGGTGCGGATCTGGCTCATCTCCATCAGGCTCTCGGCGATGATTGCCGCCTGGCCCCGCTCCTCGGCCGAGATTCCCGGATAGGCGCCCGGGGTGTCGATGAACGAGATGATCGGCAGGCCAAACTTGGCGGCGAACCGCATCTTGAGCAGCGCCTTGCGATAGCCCTCGGGGTGAGCACAGCCGAAATGGCAGGCCGTTCGCTCGGCCAGGTTCTTCCCCTTCTGATGGCCGATGAACATGACCTTCATGTCGTCGATGTGGGCCAGCCCGGTGACGATGGCCTTGTCGTCGCCGATGGCGCGGTCACCGTGGAGCTCGAGAAACTGCTCGAAAATCAGGTCGAGGTAATCGCGCGTCTGGGGACGCTGCTGATGGCGCGAAACCTGAACGGTCTGCCAGGGGTCGAGCTGCGAATAGATCTCGCGCTTCAGCGCGGCCAGCTCGCGCCGCAGCCTGCGGATCTGCTCACCGATCTTGGAGGTATCCCCCGCGGCGCGGTTCTTGGCGTACTGGGTCTCCATCTCTCCCAGGCGCATTTCCATCTCGTAGATGGGCGCCTCGAAGGGTAACCGCTGCTCGCTGGGACTGGGCATGAAAGGGTGTTCCTCGGCCAGAGGCCGCACCGCGGGAAACCGTTGGCAGATCCGGGTGGTCACCCGGCAAGCGAAGACTCGAGATCGCGGGCCGCCCGACACCTCGGCGAATCCCGCTTTAGAACAGGCCGTTTCCGGAATTGCTCGGCCCGGGGTCATCCTGGAAAATCCGGACTGATCGGAAGCGGGTCAGAAACTCGTGGAGGCTGGCGAGCCGGTCCGCCGGTCGTTTCATGATCATCTTCAAGATCAGGTCGGAGTATTCCCGAGTGACAAACTTGTTGTGCATGGTGATCGCGATCGGCCGTTCCTGTAAGTGCTTGTTCAGAAGCTCTTGCAGGGAGTTGGCCCGGAACGGTGGGCGGCCGCAAGCCAATTCATAGCAGGTGATGCCGAAACTGTAAATATCGGCGAGCGGGGTGGGCGGTTCGCAACGAATCTGTTCGGGGGCGATATAACTCGGGGTGCCTTGACGGGGAATCTTGCCACCAAAGAGCTTACGCAAACCCGAAAGGGGCCGCATGGCAAGCGCGTAGTCAATCACGCGTGCCTCGCCGGACTTGTTCGCCAGGATGTTCTCGGGCTTGACGTCACGATGCGTCCATCCTTTCTCGTGCATGTAAGCCAGGGCCGTGGCCGCCTGTTCCAGGATCCGGTGCAGGTGGGCCTTGGGCAAGGGATAGACGGAGGGCCGGGCAATTGGCAGCTTGAGGTGGCAACCGGGAAAATGATCCATCACAAAATAAGGTTGAACCGGGTCTTTCACGTACTCGAACACGCGGACCAGGTTCGGATGGCGCATCTCCATGCCGATCTTGGCCTCATGCTCGAACGTCTTGCGCTCTTCACGGTCTTCGGCGCGCGAGGCGATAAGCTGCTTGAGGGCGAACCGTTTCTGAGTCGAGTCCTGGACCACCTCCATGACCAGCGACGTGGCCCCGGGATGAATGACCCGCACGACCCGATAACCACCGATCTTGTCCTCGTTGACGGTGTTGCAATCGGTCGCCACGGCTCACCTTTCACGACGATTTCAATCGCGGTCTGCCGGCACACACCGGCCAGTACCTCCGTGACCTCAATACGCACTGCTCGTTTTCTCATGACTCCTTATTGTACCAGAAAACCAAAGAACCGGGGCAACTTGGGGAACAAGAAAGGCATGCATGGACCGTCGGCTCTTTCGCGACCAAGCTCAAGACGGCGCCCCTTGGACACCGAACTAATGGAGAAAGACCGACCTGTTTTTCGAAGCCGGGATACCCACCTTGCCGATCTTGCGAGCGGCCGGTCACAGCGGGGACCGATGAAGCTTCTCAGCCGGGTTGAGACTGGTGCGGCCTTCGACAGGAAGGAAAGGGAGTGCGAAGTGATGAAGGGATTCCGGAACGCCGGGCTGAACGACGAAACCTGTGGGCCGGGCGCGAAATCCCGGGATCTTCCAGTCTCCAGCCGGCGAGATGCGCTCGAGAGACTGCGAAAAAGCATCGGTCTCGACGAAACGGCAATGGCCTTGCTGACCGGCGAGCCCGGAACCGGCAAGACCTGGCTCTGGCGCCGGCTCGTCCAGGAACTTCCCACGAACTGGCGGTGGCTGTCTGTGGACATGTCGGAAGCCCTCGACGCTCTGGAGTTTCTGCGGCTGATCGGCCACGACCTTGGAATCAACGCGGCTGACCGGCTGGGAGCAGCCCGGCTAGACCTGGCCCGCGCTCTCCAGGACGATTCGAGCGACGGCCGATCGTGGCTGCTGGTCGTCGAGAACGCCCAGAGCACTCCGGCGCAGGTCTGGAACGAGATCCAGGCAATGGTCCACGCAATGGAGGAGTCCGAAGGCTTTGGCGCGGTGATCCTGGTGGGTCCGACCAAGCTGGCACGCCAGCTCGCCACCCGGTCGCTGAGCTCCCTGGCGACACGCATCAGAACGCATGTCCATTTACTCTCCCTGGATCTTGATGAGTCGCTCGAGCTGGTGCAGGCTCGCGGCGGCTTCGGGAATCTCGATCGGGCGATCCTGGAAGAGCTCCACCGTGTCGCCCGGGGAAACCCGCGGCTGCTGCTGCAACTCTTGCGGAGGCGATCGTGGGCGACCGCTGCACCCGCCATCACGAGCCAGCCGGCCACGCTACGGCGGTTGCCCGAACCACCGGCTGATCCAGTCGTTGCGCGTTCCGACGTGATCGCAGAACCGGCTCCAGGGGAGATTTCCGCCACGAACCGGGGACTCGAGGTCCCCCCGCGGGGAAGCGCGGTAACCGCCGACGAGTCCGGCTCGCCCGCGCCGCCCTTGGTTCCCAGTCGCCCGCCACTTCGCGTCGAGGAGGGGTTGATCGAGGTCGGCTGGGGGGGAAACCTCGAGGCCGAAGCGGCGGTCTCGGCCGGTGAATCGGTCGCTCCGCTGGTTACAGACCTGCCTGCTGCCGGCCAGAGCGAGTCGCCCGGCGAGGAGATGATCGAGGAGCATGAGGGAGAACTCCCCAGCGAGGAGATGATCGAGGACCATTACGCAGCCCTCCAGGCCTGGACCGAGTGGGCGAAAAACCGAGGGCGCGCCTCGAGCCCGAGTGCCACGGCTGCCAGCGAGCAGGTTGAGCGCGCTGCGGTTTCGAAGGCGGCCATGGTCCCAGCCGAGGACGAGCGCTACGCGGTGGAGGAGTTTCCCGCGCCGAGTCTCCGTGCCGAGTTCCAGCACGAACATGCACCTTACAGCCAGCTCTTCTCTCGGTTGCGGCAGTCGAAGTAAACGGCCTGCTGGCCGGGACGGGAGATCATTCTCGAGCGTCCCGCGTTCGAAACCAAGAGCCTGCCGCGCGGTGAGCTCGATCGCCAGCAAGATGGCCACGTCGTTCTGCCGCGCAGGCGCCGAAAGGCCTCGCCCGAGCAATCACGCCATAAACCGCATGTCCTTCTCCCCAGAATCATGAACCCCAAAAGAACCCTCTGTGACCACGGAAACTCCGCCGAATCGATTGATGAAACCAATGAGCAAGGACCGAAAGGTTTGATAGCGGCTCGGGCACGGCGTTGCTCGACGTGCGGGGTCGTTTCTGGTTTCTTTTGATGAGCAGGTGCCGCCACCATTGATCACCTGGTGCTTCCGGGCCGCCCTCTTCCCGGGAGGGACGGCATCGATGACCCATCCGACTCTGACGATGTCGTGTCGTGTTGTCGCGCCCTGGGATCCATCGGGGGTGGCACCTGCTTTCCCTTCTGCCTTTCCCTTCAAGCCACCCATCCTCGGTTGTTGCTTCCAGGTTGACCGGGTTCCTGGCAGGTTTTCTGAGAGTCAGCAAAACGACTCGTCTTGGCGCATGCCGTTTGCCGGAGATAATCTGAGATCGGTCGAGCACCGCCGCGCACCGCCGGCAAGGGACCCGCCGCACCGTCAACCCGGATGACCCTACATTGTCAGATTCCATTGAGTCACAGTCACAGCCTGAAAGCAGGCTTCTGGTTTCGCTGGCGACTTACAACGAGGCAGGGAACTTACAGCCCCTCGTCCAGACGATCCGCCAGTTCGCGCCTCGAAGTTCGATCCTGATCATCGATGACAACTCCCCCGATGGGACCGGCAAGATCGCCGATGAGCTCGCCGCCGAGCTACCCGCGATTCACGTGATGCACCGGCCGGGCAAGCTCGGTCTGGGCACAGCTATGCTGGAGGCCATCTCCTTCGCAGTCGGCAGCCAGTACGACTACCTGCTGAACCTCGACGCCGACTTCAGCCATCCTCCCCGGTTCATCCCGGCCTTGCTCGATGGCATGCGCGATCACGATGTGATGATCGGTTCGCGTTACGTGCAGGGCGGCGGAGTCGAGGGAGGGTTCACGTTCAAGCGGAAGTTCATGAGCTCCGGCATCAACTGGTACGCGCGGATCTTGCTAGGCCTCACAAGCAAGGACAACAGCGGGGCCTATCGCTGCTACCGCGTCAGCAAGCTCGCTCAGATCAACCTGAGCAAGGTGCGCTCGCGGGGATATTCATTCCAGGAGGAGATCCTCTTCTGGTGCAAGCGCGTGGGCTGCCGGATCGGGGAGACTCCGATCTTGTTCGAGAACCGGCGGTTCGGCGCGTCGAAGATCAACATGCGCGAGGCCGCCTCGGCGCTCTGGATCCTGCTGCGGCTTGGCGTGGGTCGCGTTCGCGGATAAGCGGGTCATTCCGGCAGATAGCCGGTCGCGGATCTGCCTTGCATACCGAGGCGATCTTTGGTGGGTCGGCGCTGGATGATTGGACCAAGGCTCACGATGAGCTTTGCTCTCAGCCGATCTCGTGCTCGCGGATGGTCACATAGATTTCCTGGCAAGCCTCGGCGATCCTCTCACCCAGGCCTTGGTGCTTGGTCTCGAGCTGGCTCGAATACATTCCCAGGACCTTGCACAAGAACGCGCTGTGGCAGCGGTCGGTCTCATGCGTCAACTGCTCGAGTGATTCCTCGATCTGGTCGGCCAGGTAGAGCAGGAACTGAGCCTGACCCTTGACCTCGGCGAGATACCGCCTCAACTCACGCGAGGTCACGAAAGGGCGAGTGGGTTCGCTGCTGTCGTCGAACTCGGGAGCTAGGTCTTCAAACTCGCTGAGTGATGGTTCTCCCAGCATTCCATTGTTCGGCGAAGTCATGCCGTTTCTCCCGATCCGTTCGAGCCAGCGGGCGTACTGACGATCGCCTCGAGCACGTTGCAAAGGTCGCTGATCATCCCCAAGTTCTGGCTCTCGAGCCGCAAGTTGGCGGTGTGCATCTCCACCAGTTGCTTGATGAAGATGCGAGTGCCAGGGTCGTTCTCATCCTGGAATCGCTCGACGTCGGCCACTGCGGCCCGCACCAGGTAGTCCATGAACTGGAGCTTGCCGCGGATTGAGGTCGAAAGCCGGGACAGTTGGGTGCGGTCCGTGGGTTCCGCTGCTGCGGTTATTTGGGACATCCTGATCGTGTCTCCGGACCATGGGGCCGGACACTTGAGCCGAGCGTCAGCGTCCGTGCGGTGGTGAAGTTGGTCTCGCAGCTCTCTGCGTGCCGGGAGAAGATCCGGGGGAACCGCGCGGACCCGCTCCCAACAAAAATGGCTTCCGAGCGTCAGATTACTCATCCGGGCTCCGCGACGCAACCTCAATGCGAGGAACAGGTCTCACTCTGTTTACATGCAACCATGCGTCAGTGCGTCGCGAGGTCCTTCTTGACCAACCAGTTCCGGGCTTGCGGATCTGCCCCCCTTCCCGGTTTCTTTCGGGTCGGGCGTGAGGTACAAGGGGCAGAGGAGGCGTGGCGTCCGCGTGAACGCGGGGGAGCCCCCGCGAAAACATTCTGCCGTGAGACTGATGGCCAATCGCAAGGGAATTCGGAAACGCTCACCCAGGCCTACGAGGGCAAACCTCGGCGCGATTCGGGGTTGTCATCCCCATGGCCTTGCAGACGCGGAGTGGCCCCGGCCGATCGATCTTCCAGAGGAGACTTGCATCATGTCGTGGAACCTGAACCGTCGAGAGCTGCTCCTGGCCAGCGGCGCCGCCTGGCTGGGCGCCGGGGCGTTCGGACACGTCCTGGGCGCATCCCAGAAGAGTACCAAGAAGGTCCTGTTCTTCACCAAGAGCTCTGGCTTTCCCCATTCGGTCGTGACCCGCAAAGGAGACCGGCTTGCGCTCGCCGAGCGGACCCTGACCGAGGCAGGCAAGGAACACGGCTTCGAGGTCGTCGCCTCGAAGGACGGACGCCTCTTCGAACCCGACAAGATCGGCGAATGGGACGCCTTCGCCTTCTACACAACGGGCAACCTGAACAAGCCAGGCACCGACGGGACCCCGCCCCTATCCTCCGACGGTGAAAAGGCCCTCTACGACGCCATCCGCGGCGGCAAGGGCTTCATCAGCATGCACTCCGCAACCGATTCTTTCGGGCATCATTCTCCCCGCGACAAGGGAGCCGAAGATCCGTTCGTGCAGATGATCGGTGGAGAATTTGTCATCCACGGCGCCCAGCAGGTGGTCACGATCGAAGTCGCCGACCCCCACTTCCCCGGCCTCGATAAAGGCTTTGGCGAATCCGGGCAATTCACGCTCAACGACGAATGGTACGCACTGAAGAACATGCCAGAAGACCTTCACGTGATCCTGGTTCAGGTCACGAAGGGTATGCAGGGCCGCATGTACCATCGCCCCAACTACCCCATGACCTGGGCGCGGTCGTTCGGCAAAGGGCGCGTCTTCTACACCTCGATGGGACATCGCGAAGACGTCTGGGAAAACCCCAAGTACCAGGGCCTGCTCATCGGCGCCCTGGCCTGGGCCACCGGCCGGGTTGATGCCAACATCGAGCCCAACATCAAACAGGTGACACCCGGGTACAAAGACTTCGGGGGATGAGCGGCAATTCGGATCGCCCATGGCTCATGAAGGGAGCGTCAGGTTCTGGACAGGCGTGCGGTAGTGAAAAGTAGACTTTGACCTCTCTTCTCGCCACGACGCCTTCGTTCGGCGAGGGTCTCCTGACCCCGCCGTTCGGTTCACCGGTGGTCTCCACTTGACCCGTGTTAGCCCGGTATGCTCTTTTACTCATGGGGGATGACCTTCAATAAACGCGGTTGCGAAGCTAGACACCTTCGCTTGTACCGCCTATCGAGGCATCCCCTCTACTCATCTAGAGCCACTGCGGTCGCAGAGGACGGCGGGCCAGGAGACCACTGTCCGAGCCAGCTTGAACAAGACCAACTATTCATCGGTACTGGACGGGTGTGCGCTAGAGAAAAGTAGAGAAAAGTGGAGTTCAGGCAGCCATCAATGCCCGAAAAACAATTGGTGTCGGTCCTGGCGATTATCTATCACCGCGATCTCCCCCACTTCGCATTCACTGGCCACTGACCACTGGCGATTGGCCACTGTTCTCACGCCCCACGCCCCACGCCTGAGCGACGTTGCAGATCGCTTGCGTCGTCTGGTCGTGAACCGGGCCGGGAATCGATGCGAGTACTGCCGCTTGAGCCAAGAGGGACAGGAAGCGAGCTTTCCCATCGATCACATCACGCCCAGCGCTCGGGGTGGCGCGACCGAGACGGATAATCTCACACTTGCTTGAGTCTCATTGCCGCCGGCCGAAAATTGGGTTTGTTTTCCCTCCCTCAATTCCGCGCTCGTTCGTCGTAAATCGAATTGTATCAGTGAATAGCGTTCCGAGCCGTTGGCTTTGTTTTGGCGCTTTTCTGTCACCGCCAACTCGCTCCCTTTCGCTTCACTGGCCCCTGGCCGCTCTTCCGAGCCACTCGCCACTCTTCCGGCGGCACCTGGTGGACACGCGTCGGTTAGGTTCCGGGTCTGCTCGTTTCATTCCTCGAGTAGGGCTGCCTGATCCTGAGTGGGCCGAGCTTGTCTGCGTGCCGGCTCCCAGCATCGCCAGCCCTCCAATGTCGCGGCCTCGATGACCTGGAATTGGGTTCGTTTTGCATAAAGAAACCCGAATCCATCCGACGTTAACTTATTAAGGGAGAGTCATTTACCGCTGATTTCAATTGGCTTTGTTTGGCGCTTTCTTCACGACTGCCTGGCCCGAACCGCGTACTATTCGATCATTCCGGAGAGAGTCCAGCCGCGCTCAAAACCGTCAACATTTTGCCAGCCCTTCTTACCTGGCTATTCCGCAAGACTTGCAGGAGCGGTAGATCCGGTGGGTGGAATCTATCTTGATCCTGATCTTGATCCTGATCTTGATCTTGATCCTGATCCCGGTCTCTTTCCCCCGCTTCTCTCGTCCTCTTCCTCTTCGTACAAGACTTGAGTGGAGCGGAAGGATCTACCGACGTTGTAGCACCCCGGAAAGGCAGTTGGCTCTCTTCGTCCCCTCTCCTCTGCCCACTCGCCACCATTCCGAGCCACCGCCGAAAAATTGGCTTCGTTTTCCGCCTCAATTTCGCCCTCGTTCGCCGTAAGTCACAGTCCACCGGCCATTAGCACCCCAAGCAATTGGCTTCGTTTTGGCGCTTTTCTGTCGCCGCCAGTACCATCTCTTCGCATTCACTGACTACTGACTACTGTTCTCGTGCCACTCTTCCGGCGGCACCTGTTGGACACCCGTTGTTCAGTTTCCAGGTCCGCCGATCCCATTCCGCGCCGCATGCGTGCCAGCTTCTGGCATAATCCCAACTCCCAACTCCCAAATCCGGTGAGCCGAGCATCTCTGCGTGCCAGCTTCCGGCATGGCCAGCGCTTCGATGCCCCGCCCTCGACCACGCGGAATTGAAGCTATGAGAGGGAGGAAAAGGTCGACGCGACGGTTTGCAGAACCCCTGAGCCTGAGGAAGACTTTAAGGACGTTTTCCCCAATTTTCCAGTTT
>Ga0208044_1001628_pt1 | contig 11943 bp, 10 predicted proteins | sample Sb_taG_8_FD_187712 | JGI IMG/M metagenome (GOLD analysis project Ga0208044, IMG submission 187712) | Peat soil microbial communities from Weissenstadt, Germany - Sb_50d_c_BC metaG (SPAdes) (version 2) | ecosystem: Environmental > Terrestrial > Soil > Wetlands > Peat | place: Germany... | reverse complement strand
CTGCGGGGATACTGCGCCTGGTGCCACGCCGCCTGTGTGATCGCGCAACTCACGGTTCTGTAAGAAGATGCCACTGTATACTGTCAAAAACAAGTCAGGCACCCGCAAAGCCGTGCTAATAATTGACCAGCTCGACGCGCTGCGATGGACGAGCGCGCATTCGAGCGAAGCCTTTCCGATCTGCCAGGAACTAATCCGCCAAGCCATGCAGCTCGATGGAAACCTGCTGGTTGTCGTTGGATGTCGGACTTTCGACTTGGAGCATGACCCCCAGATCAAGAAATGGCAGCAAGACCAGGTCTTCTCCTGCAAGGTCGCCCTCATGCCTCTCCCAGAGCAAACGATCCGGGGAGTCGTAGAGCGGACGGGCATTACCTTCGATTCGCTCACCTCAAGGGAAAGGCAACTCCTTGCGAACGTCCAGAATTTGACCATGTGGACCGAGATCGTCGCCTCAGGAACAACCCCAAGATTCTCGACCGTCACTGAGCTGAGCAGGCAGTTCTGGCAAAGCCGCCGGGAAGAGCTGGCAAAGCGGAAGATCCCCACGGTCGAGGTCGAGGCCCTGCTCGGCAAGGTCACCTCCTACATGGAGAGAGAATGTCGGCTCGATGCGCCGGAGCGGCTGCTCGAGCAGCATCGACAGGCGGCGGACGAACTGCAATCCCTGAACGTGATCCAGGTCGCAGACCGCAAGGTGTCCTTTTGCCACCAGAGCTACCTGGACTATCAGGTCGCACAAAAGCTACTGGAGGATATCGATAGCGGTTCCGCCTCCGTCCTCACCTGGCTTGGCAACAAAGACAGGCAATCGCTCTTTCGTAGAGAGCAGCTGCGGCTTGTTTTGACCCGGATGCGAGACGAAGATCTGGCGCGGTTTCTCCGCACGATGCGGGAACTACTCTTCGCTGATGGGGTCCGGTTCCACCTGAAGCAGGTCGCCCTGCAATGCCTTGGACAAATCGACGATCCTTCGCAGCAGGAGCGAGACCTCGCCCTCGAGCTACTCCGCCTGCCGGTATGGCGCGACCAAGTCGGCGACCAGATTCTATGGGGAAACGCGATCTGGTTTGAGACATTCGACGATTGCGGTGAATGGCGATGCGCTCTTGCTACGAACGATCAGGAGCGGATCTCCTTCACTTTGCAGGTACTGCGTTCCGTGGCAGGGAAATGCGGGGACCGCATCGCGCGGCTTCTTGCTCCTTTTGTCGAGGCTGGGGGCGACTGGCCGCGGCAGTGCCTTTTTGCAATGCCGATCGATCCCGCGGAAGATACGGACTCGCTCTTCGAGTTGCGGATGCGGCTTACCCGCCATGGGACTGGTCACGAGACCCTCTTCCTGCCGCAAGTCGCGCGAAGGCACCCTGGCCGATTCATGCGTTTGCTCGATACACTGATTGCTCGCAGGCTCGAAGCAGGGGACCAGGATGGCCAAAGATCGGCCTATGACCGTCTGATGGATGATTCGCACCAAGTGGAGCGAAAAGACCGCCTCGCCTTCCGGGCAGCAGGGCGGGCAGAGCCCGAGCAAGCGCTCCTGCTGCTCCTGCCGGCTGCGATACGGATTGCTGTGTCGAGCGGGGCGTCGCGGGTCTTCGACCGCTACGGCTTCCGGGTCATTCCGATCCCTCTCAGGGAGTGCTTGGTTGCGGGCGTAGCGAGTATGCTGCGGCAGGATCCGGAGACATTCTTCTGCATCATCGAAGTCATCCCGGATTCATCACCGAAGTGCATTCTCGCGGTCGTCCTCGAAGCCTTGTTTCACGGGCCTGGGAGCATTGCCGATCGCGCCCTGGAGTGGCTTATGGACCGACCCGCTTGTCTTCGCGCCGGAGAACGTTATCAGAGTTCCGAGTGGGAGCCGGCCCGCCGGCTCATTCACCGCTTCTCCCCCCGTTGCACGGACGACACTTATCGCCGGCTCGAATCCTTCGTGATGGGTTATCACGACGAGGATGAGCGGAGGAGCATCGTCGGCCGGCATGATCTCGTCATGTCGGGCGAGCTGGGCCATCCGAACCGGCATGGCCAGACGCAGTACCACTTGCTCCCCGCCCTGCCTCGGGGCCGAAAATCCGACAACGCCCAAGGGCTGGAAGGCGTCCTTCGCCGTAAGTTCGATTCGCATCGCGAAGGCATGTTCGATTGCTACCGGTCCCGCGGCGGCTACGTTACCTCTCCTCTCCGCCGGGAGGGGCAACAACTCTCTGACGCTGCATGGCTCGATATCATCGTGAAAAATCCCACTGCGCGCGGATTCAGCGCCATGCGCTACTATCCGGACCACTGTACCGAATCAAGTCCGGCGCATTTCGCAGGGGACCTGGCGACAGCAACACGCCACGACCCGCCACGGTTTGCGCGCTTGGCGCTACGCATCCCACTAGACGCAAACCCAGCCTACCTGAACGCGATTCTGAACAGCCTGGCAGAGGGGAAGCCGCCGCAGCAACTGAGCGAAGAGGAAAAGAAACACTGGGAGCCCCTCTCGCTTGAGATCCTTGAGCCCGTCATCGCTCGGGCACTGGAGCGCCCGGACATCCAATATGTGAATGCGCTTTGTCGCATTCTGAGAGAACGTAACGATCTTGACTGGCCCGCGTCAGCGATCCAAGCAGTCATTGAACTTGCTCTAAGCGAGGGTCCGCGTGATTCCTCCGCGATCTTCCGGACCAATCAGGACGATCAGGGGCCACCACGGGTCGATAATCTTGAACAGCGAGCTTATCAATTGCCTTCGGGGAGAGGCGGCGGGGACCATCGAGGCTCTCCTGTGGTCCGATATCAGCCGCCTGCAGATCTTGCAGCCGGCGATTGAGCTGCTTGTGGCGGACCCCGACTCTGCCGTTCGGGTTGCGATCGTCGGCGTTTGCGGCCCGGTTTGGAATGCGGATAAAGATCTGTCGGCGAGATGGTTTGCTCTGGCATGCGGCCACGAAGACGACCGTGTCATGGCCTGCCGGGATTCGTGGCATCTCATGCCGTTTATCGCGCGTTCTCATCCCGCCGTAGCGAGTGCCATCATTCGGCGGATGATTCAATCCGGTCATCCTGAGGCTGCCGCAGCAGGCGCGGCACATGCAACGATGCTTTGGCTCTGCCGGGACGAGATGGGACAGGAAGTGACGCTCTGCCGGGGGTGGAGCGCGGAACAGCGGCGAGGTGTCGCGCTAGCCGCCGCTGATCTGGCGCGCAATGAGGAGTACTCCCCGAGGGCACTCGAACTCCTGACCCCTCTGCTCGACGACGAGGACGAGGACGTACGGCAGAATTGCGACCGGATCTTCGATATGGGAAATATTCTCGAGCGGGAAGAACTGAGGCCCTTCCTTGAATCTTATGTCCGCTCGCGGTGCTTCCTCGGGAATCAGTGGGTTCTCCTGCATGCTTTCGCGCTGCACACGGGGCCGCTCTTGCCGCTGGCAAACCTGCTGATGACGATCATCGACGTCTGCGCTGGTCCGTTGCTGGAGGCGTCCCGGGATCTCTCGACGTACACGGCGCATCAAGTCACCGAGATCGGCCCGCTCCTGCTCCGGCTTTATGAGCAGACAAAGGACAACCGAACGAGTGACGTCCAACATCGCTGTCTTGACGCGTGGGATCTGCTGCTCGAAAGACGAGTCGGCATCGCCCGGCAGCTAATGAGTTCTATAGACATATGAAGCGATTATGAGTACTCAGCGACACCGCTTCGTGGAAGGTTCGTGGAAGATTAAAGGTGACAGCCACCAAAATTGACAAGGCTGGGATATTCCGGTAAAAAGCCGTGAATGTCACGTCCAAGGCGATATTCTCCGGGGGGGGGGATGGTTTTCCACGTGCACAACCGAGGCGTGGGCCGGAGACTGCTTTTCACCAAGGACGAGGACTTTTTGGCGTTCGAGCAGGTCGTTGAGGAAACGCTGCGAACTCGCCGGATGCGGTTGTGGGCTTACTGTTTGATGCCCAACCATTGGCATTTTGTCGTTTGGCCCGAGCGAGATGGCGATCTTCCCGCGTTCATGCAGCAAGTGACCAACACGCATGTGAAACGGTGGAAGGAGCATCGTCACGAGATCGGGTACGGCCATCTCTATCAAGGGCGTTACAAGTGTTTCCCGGTGGAAACAGAAGACTACTTCTACCAGGTCGTTCGCTACGTGGAGCGGAAAGCCCTGCGCGCAAACCACGTGGAGCAAGCGGAATCGTGGCGTTGGTCGAGTTTGCGCCGTGTGGAGCGCGAAGACACGGCGTTCCCCATCCTCTCGACGTGGCCTTTGCCACGCCCCACCGATTGGCTGCAACTTGTCAACCAACCGCAAACGGAAGCCGAAGTGGCGGCGTTGCGTTGCTGCGTCAATCGCGGTCGGCCCTTCGGCGATCCTAACTGGGTCACGGACGCGGCCAAGCGATTGGGGCTGGAATGGACGATTTGGCCCCGTGGAAGACCGAAGAAACAATCGTAGGCTGGCCACGGTTACCTGTGTTATCTGGATTCTCCAGATTTCGTGGCTGTCACCTTTCACCTTTCGAAGGACGGTATTGTCCTTGCGGTTGAAGGCTGTACTCCAAGCCCACCCTCGCGTTGCTTCGGTTGATCACGTGCTACCAGTACCCGCCGGCCGCGCTCGGTCAGATCGAGGCATAGCGATACTCCTATGTGAACAGCTTAAAAGACCCGGAATCGATAACTTCCCATGTTCTCCAGACATCCGCCGTGAATAGCAATGTCCCCTTTGCACTCCCCCTACTTATGAGATGAGGTTTTCCCGGCTTGATCGAGGCCGACGTTTGCCTCAGAGCCGCACCATTATGATTTTATATTTATGAACTATCTAGTTCGGCCACCGACGCTGTGAGCCGCCTCCGACACAGTCATCACGTGGAGGTTATGCATGCCCCACCCATCCGTCACCTACCTTTCCGTTTTGGGCCTTTCTCTTGTTTTCGTAGGCTGCTCCAATCCTAAGGAAGAGCAGGCATGGAATGTTTTTCTGTCGGTTGATCATGATGTTGGCGGGCTTTAGGTCTCGATGGATCACCCCCTTGCTATGTGCTTCTTGCAAGGCGAGGGCAAGCTTGCGGACGAAAACGGCGATCTGTCGTTGTGACAGCGGCGTTCCGTTCTTGAGAAGTTCCGACATCGCCTCGCCCTCGATATACTCCATCGTCAGGAAGTGGGTTCCATCAATCGCTCCCACGTCGTAGACCCGGCAAAGATTCGGATGCTCAATCGTGGCGGCGGATCGGGCCTCGCGGTAGAAGCGTTGCAGAACATCGGGACCGTCGTCCGGCCCGAAATGAGGGATCTTGAGGGCGACCTTGCGGTTCAGTGTCCCGTCCTCCGCCAAATAAACAGACCCCATTCCGCCTTGGCCCAATCGTTTGACAATCCGATAGCGACCCAACTCCTTGGGCCCCTCCGAGGAGACGGCCTGGGGAAAGGTCAACGGAGGCAACGCAGTGGGTCTAGGCGTAAGAGCTGCCTGCGGTGGGGGAGCGTCCCGCGAACCAGGACCATCCTCGCGAGCCTGTTCCAGTAGGTGTTTAACCTCCTCGATCTTTCGCGGAAACCGCCCCGCGAACTCCTCTAGGGTCACTGGGGCACCGATCTGCTCCCTGACTTCGTATTCCGTCAGGATGAGGTCGAGAGCGACCGTCTCAGGAGTGCCCAACTCTGGCAGGGCCTTCAGGTAAGCCTCGAGTCTCGTGTGCAGACCGTGTTCCCAGCGCCGCTCCAGGTCAATCTTGACCATCTCCACCAGGGCGGGCCGCCGCAGTTTGTTACCCAACGGTGGGAGCTTTCGCACCCACGCCGCCATGCGGTCTTTGGTCCAGGACTGATCGAACTCAACCAGCCAGGATTCAACGAGTCGACGGTCCTCATCGGAGAGCCCCGCAAGCCCAGCATCGACGATCGCTTGGTTGGCCGCCACGACTACCCTCCCAGTAGGACGGGCCACGGCCTCGCCTCGATGGGGGCCACCCTTACGATTGCGCCGCGAGGCCGAACTGCGTCAGGAACTCCGGAATTTTATCCCTGGGAATCCGAGGCGGCTTTGGCGAGCCGCTGCTGGAGCAGGTTGAGTGCACGCTCGACCGTGCGTCGCGAGACGTCAAGATGGGTGGCGATCTCCACCACTGAGCATCCGCGAAGCCGCATCTCCAGCATGTTGCTGTATAGGGGAGGCAGGCCCCGAAGCAGGGCCTCGATTTCATCAACGAGAGCCACCGCCTCGACCGGTCCTGGCTCGTGGGTCACCGCCTTTCTCAACTGGGCATCGCCGCCCTGATTCTCGGCTCCCACGTCGCGCATCCCTGCAGAGTGGAAACGGCCTTTGGCTCGTGCCTTCAGCAAAGTGATCCTGACCAGCAATTTCCAGATCTGGGCGGAACTATCGATCTTGAACTCCCCCTGGGCACTACGCCGGAAGAAGGTGCGAAAAACCGACTGCACCACATCTTCCCCGTCCAGGCGGCCAGCCAACTTTTGGCTCAGGTGCTGTTCAGCTAGGCGGGCCAATCGCAGAGCATAACGCTCGAAGAGCCACGCCACGGCCACAGCCTCGCCGTTCTGCACGCCCTTGAGTAGATCATGCTTCGAATCCGTCCCATCCATAATCTAGCACCAGTCCCACGACCCATCTGAACGACGATTGACAATCGCTGGGTCTCACCGATAGAACCCGATACTCCCGCTTGAAACGCCAAGCGTGGCGACTAACGATCCTCTTCATTATCTAGTAACCTGTCCGCAGTATCTGGTAACCTGTCCGCAGTATCTATAACCCAACCATGGCAGGAATTCTGTCTAACCGAATTGCGCGGCCTCGTCTGCAGCCGACGCGGGTTGCCTCCTGCTCTCTTGGAGCTGCGGCTCCCCGGTCATGAATCCCCTTCCATCGTACGCCGAGTGCATCTTCCGCCACGGATCACGCACTCCGGCCCGCAACCCCTGAATCAAGATGAACACGAAGATCAAGGACAGAAGATCAAGGACATGCATAGCAGTGTTGACTCAGCGGGTTGGATTCGGTAGATTGTGCGGATCATCCCAGGGGATCCGTCCATGACGATTGCGCGTGCCCATCTGGTTGATCCTTCCGTGACCCGCTGGTATCACTGTGTGACGCGCTGCGTGCGACGGGCCTTCCTGCTCGGGAAAGGGATGCACGACCGGAAAAGCTGGATCGAACATCGGCTCGAGGAACTTGCTGAAATCTTCGCGGTGGCCGTCGCGGGGTTTGCGATCCTGGACAATCATTTGCACCGGGTGTAACTACTCGCTTCGTCTGCTCGATTGAGGTCACAGGTGACTATTGCTCAATGCTTTACGATTAGTGGATTGCCGATCTATGGCTTAGAATTGGCCTTCCAGACGTTGTTTCTCTCTGGCGCTCCGAAGGAATGAGAATCAATGATTCGAGCGCCCGCACAGAAACGGAGCCAAAACCACGCCCGGGGCCAAGAATCGACGGCTCTCCAGTGACAGAGGAAATCGCTTAAGTTACTGATGCTGAATGAGTTACATCGCCGTGGGCGTTAACTTCAACAAGGAGGCAATCCAGTAGTTACACCCATTTGCACCTGCTGGTGCGGCTGGATCCGGACATGGCCCAGGGCTGGTCGGATGAGGACGTCGTGCGACGCTGGGGACGCCTCTTTCCGCCACGCGACAAGGCGCGACAGGTGGCCCCGGTCTCGGACGAGTGGGTCCAGGCGCGGCTGAAGGACGCCAGGTGGGTCGCGACTGCGCGCCAGCGGTTGCACAGCCTGAGCTGGTTCATGAAGTGCTTGAAGGAGCCGCTCTCACGGCTGGCCAACCGCGAGGAGCAGACCCGCGGCGCGTTCTTCGAGGGCCGGTTCAAGAGCGTGGCGATCCTCGACGAGGAGTCGTTGCTGGCGACCTGTGCTTATATTGATTTGAACCCCGTTGCCGCCGGAATCGCCGAGGTTCCCGAGGCCAGCGCACATACCTCGATCAAGCAACAGGGCGAGCATGTCAAGGAACAGGGGCGAGCCGAGGACCTGAACGCCGCCCAAGCAGGCAGCGTCGCGGGCTCGACTGCGGCGGCGGGTCTGGAAGAGGGTCTGTGGCTCTGTCCGGTCGAGGATCGACGGCGGCTGGATTCGTCACGCGAAGGGATGATCGAAGGATTCTCGCTGGGCAATTACCTGCTCGTGGTGGAGTACACCGGGCGGTTGTTCCGCGAAGGCAATGCCATCATGTCCGGTGAGCTGGCCGGGGTCTTCGAGCGGCTGGGCAGCAACGCAGAGAACTGGCATGCGCGGTTGCTGAAGCTGGCCGCGGGCCGGTTGCTGGGCCGTTTCTTCGCCGCCAGCCGTGCCCGGTTGCGGGAAGTCGCCGAGCGTTTGGGCGTGCACCACCTGGCGAACCTGGGCGGCTGCGCGGCGCGATGACGCCGCCCCGAAGGCTGGATTCCAAGCTCGTCTCCATTTCACTCGGGTTTCACACCTGCACCGGGGGTGGCTGTGGTGGAATGGCAGTGACACCACAGAAGTGCCTCGGGCTCCTCCAAAGCCGGCGCGCCTGGGGCATTCTGCCCCAGCCACCTTCCGCGCCCGCCGCATCAGCTCGAGGCTGGCGGGATGACCGCCGTACGTCAGCAGCACGTCGGGCTTGAACCGGTCGAACACATGGTCGACCAGCTCAAGGAACATCGCCGACTCCCGCGGATGGAAAAGGGGACGGGAGTATTTCTTAGGGTTCGTCGGACGCCCTTGCTGAAAAAGAGTCCCGTCCCCTTTGCCCGTCAGTGTCCAGCCGCAACAGAAATGTTCGGCATTCCACACATTAGATTAGAGATCGTACCGAGGAAGATTCTTAAGGGGGTGCACGTCGGGTTCTTCATCGGGCATACCCATTGTCTGCCTCCCCTCACTCGAGATCGCCGCAACCCAGGAGCGCCAGATCATCTATCCCGATCACAATCTTGGATCGTCTCGCGCGTGTCGTTAGAATTCGGTAAGAAGGAGGCTCCTATGCCGCTGCGTGATCATTTTCGTCCGCCGGTTGAGAACAAGCATTCGTGGGATGAACTTCACGGTATGTGGCCAGCGGTGATTGTCCAACAACTGTTTCCCATCTTGCCCGAAGGATATGTCGCCGCGCCACGCGTGCACTTGGGCACGGCATTCGAGATCGACGTGTCGACCTACCAACGAGACGAGGCAGCGCGCCAGGAGGGGCCACGCGATGGTAACGGCGGTGTCGCCGTCGCGGCGTGGGCGCCTCCGAAACCGACCCTCACGCTGGAAACCGAACTGCCCGACCAAGATGAGTATGAAGTGCGAGTCTACGATGCGCGTGATGGTCGGCGGCTGGTCGCAGCGATCGAAATCGTCAGCCCTTCCAACAAGGACCGTCCCGAGAGCCGGCGGGCATTTGTCGCCAAGGTTGCCGCGTTGCTTCAGCGCGACGTCAGTGTGTCGCTCGTGGACATCGTCACGGTTCGTCAATTCAATCTCTATGCCGACCTGTTGGAGCTGATTGGCCGGAGCGACCCGATGCTCGGCGCAGAACCGCCCGCGCTTTACGCGGTCACGGCCCGCGGGCGCAAGCGCGTTCGCAAGGGGCCATTGCTGGATACCTGGTTCTACCCGTTGGCGCTCGGCCAACCGCTGCCAACGCTGCCGATCTGGTTGGACGTCGACCTGGGTGTGTTCCTCAATCTGGAAACCAGCTACGAAGCAACGTGCCACGTGCTGCGGATCGAATAATCCATAACGAATTCAATTCTGCCGTGGCAGAGAAACGGCGCGAAATCCCGGGTCGTCGAAGCCGCGCCATTGGAGGGCTGGCGATGCTGGAAGCCGGCACGCAGACAAGCTTGGCCCACGCTGGATCGGGTGGCCCAGACTGGCGCGAAATGGGACCGGCAGACCCGGGAAATGGACAACGCGTGTCCAGCGGGTGCCCCGAACCTGAAAATGAAACGGTCCTGGGTCCTGGCATGAGGTCAGGACGCGTTGCCATCGTCCGGGCCCATGGTTATACTCGTTGGTTCGCAATACTCGGTGAGCTGGGCCCGATCTGTCATGTTCGACGACCTCCAACAACGGCTATCGACCGCCTTCCGGCGCTTCCGGGTCAGCGGCATTCTGACCGAAGCGAACATGAAGGAAGGTCTGCGCGAAGTCCGCACCGCGCTGCTCGAGGCCGACGTCAACTTCAAGGTCGTCCAGGAATTCATGGACCGAATCACCGCCAAGGCGGCGGGGACCGACCTCATCAAGGCGGTTCGGCCCGAGCAGCAGATCGTCAAGATCGTGCACGACGAGTTGGTCGAGCTGATGGGGCCGGTCGATCCCACGATCCGCTTTGAAAAGTCCGGCACCACCGTGCTGATGCTTTGCGGGCTGCAGGGTTCAGGCAAGACGACGAGCTGCGGGAAGCTGGCACGGCTGCTGGCCAACCAGGGGCGGAAGCCAATGCTCGTCGCCGCCGACCTGCAACGTCCGGCGGCCGTCGAGCAGCTCAGGGTGATCGGCGGCCAGCTTGGCCTCCCCGTCTTCAGCGAGGACAATTCCAACCCGGTCAAGGTGTGTCAGGACGCGCTCGTCGAAGCCAACCGCCAGGGTTGCGACACGCTCATTCTGGATACGGCCGGCCGGCTGCACGTTGACGACGAGTTGATGGGCGAGCTGGTGCAGATCGAGAAGAAGGTGAAGCCCCACCAGGTCTTCTTCGTCTGCGACGCCATGACCGGGCAAGATGCCGTGGCCTCGGCCGAGGCGTTCAACGCGGCGCTCGAGCTCGACGGCGTCATCCTGACGAAGCTTGATGGCGACGCGCGCGGCGGTGCCGCGCTGTCGGTTCGCAAGGTGACCGGGGTTCCCGTCAAGTTCGTGGGCAAGGGAGAGAAGCTGGACAAGCTCGAGGCGTTCGAGCCCGAGCGGCTGGTCGGCCAGATGCTGGGCATGGGCGACATCATCGACCTGGTCCGGACCGCCCAGGAGGCCGTGGATGAGGACGAGGCCCGCCGCCAGCAGGAGCGGCTGTCGAAGGGAAAGTTCGACCTCAACGACTTCCGCCAGCAGATCGTCCAGATGAAGAAGATGGGGTCGGTCGGGGAGCTGATGAGCAAGATCCCCGGGCTGAACCAGATGTCCTCGGATCTGGGCGGCATCGACGCCGACAGCGAGATCCAGCGAATCCAGGGCATCATCGACAGCATGACCCAGCTCGAGCGCAGCCGTCCGGACCTGATCGACATGTCGCGGCGGCGGCGGATCGCCGCTGGCGCCGGAGTCGATCCCGCCGACGTCTCCGGGCTGGTCAAGCAATTTGATGCCATGGCGGCCTTCGTGCGGTCGATGTCATCGATGAGCATGCTCGACAAAATCCGGGCCCTCACCGGTCTGGGACGAGCCGCGGCCAACAACCCCGGAGCGCGACTTTTCGCTCCCAAGGTCGGCACCGGCAAGCGGCTCTCGCCCAAGGAACGTGATAAGCTGCGTAAGCAGCGAGAAAAAGATGAACGCCGGCGTCGCCGCGAGGAGCGAGATCGACCTACCACCTAGCGACGCGGCCAGCCGGCCTCGGCATGATCGGGCCCGGGCTGGTGAAAAGTTGGTCTCGACCGAGCTGGAGAGAAGGTTGCGAGACGCGTGTTTTTGTTGCGCGCGATGGAATGACGTCGCGAGCGAGCGATCCCTTTCCACCCTTGCGAAGGGGGGGCCAGGGGGGGTGATGCGGGAGCCTTGGAAATCGAGACCGATTCTTCTCGCCTCGTGAGAGGAATGCGAAAGGACTGAGAGGGAGAGAGAATGGGAAGACCTTGTGACTGGTCGCGCCGGGACCACCCCCCCTAGCGCGTTTTACCGTTGAGTTGCAGACGCGGCGGGACGTCCTCTCCTTCTCCCGCGGGGAGCGGGGGGAACCCCGCTTGCGGGGTCGGGCCGGAACGGCCGGATGAGGGGAATTTGCGGGCCAAG
>Ga0208044_1001625_pt1 | contig 11949 bp, 10 predicted proteins | sample Sb_taG_8_FD_187712 | JGI IMG/M metagenome (GOLD analysis project Ga0208044, IMG submission 187712) | Peat soil microbial communities from Weissenstadt, Germany - Sb_50d_c_BC metaG (SPAdes) (version 2) | ecosystem: Environmental > Terrestrial > Soil > Wetlands > Peat | place: Germany... | reverse complement strand
TCTTCAGATCGGGCAGATGCTCGCGAAGAATGGAAACGGCGGCCAGCGTTTCCAACGTGGGGACGTCGCCGCAACAGGCCATCACCACGTCCGGTTCGCCCTCCTGATCGTTGCTGGCCCATTGCCAGATGCCGATCCCCTCGGTGCAATGCTCGACGGCGGCGTCCATGGTCAGCCATTGGGGCGCATCGTGCTTGCCGCAAACCACGAGATTGATGTAGTTCAGACTGCGCAGGCAATGATCCATGACCGACAGGAGGCAGTTGGCGTCGGGCGGCAGGTAGACGCGCACCATCTCGGACTTCTTGTTGATGACGTGGTCGATGAATCCAGGGTCCTGGTGCGTGAAGCCGTTGTGATCCTGCCGCCAGACGTGGGAGGTCAGCAGGTAGTTCAGCGAGGCGATATCCCGCCGCCACGGCAGTTCCAAACACATCTTCAGCCACTTGGCGTGCTGAGTGAACATCGAATCGACGATGCGGATGAACGCCTCGTAGCTATTGAACAGCCCGTGCCGCCCGGTCAGCAGGTATCCCTCCAGCCAGCCCTCGCATTGATGCTCGCTGAGCATCTCCATGACGTCTCCGCTGGGCTCGAGGAACTCATCATTCTCCATCGTCTCGGCTTCCCACTGCCGATTGGTGACTTCGAAGACTGCCTCGAGCCGATTGGAGATTGTCTCGTCGGGACCGAAGACTCGGAAGTTCCGCGGATCCTCGTTCAGCTTGATCACGTCGCGCAGGAACGGGCCCAGCACGTGCACATTGCCGGCCTCGACGGCGGTGGGCGCGGGGACCTTGACGGCGTAGTTGCGGAAGTCCGGCATGTGGAGTTCGCGCAGCAGTTTCCCACCGTTGGCGTGGGGATTGGCGCCCATCCGTCGGTCGCCCTTCGGCGCCAGCTCGGCCAGTTCGGGCAGGAGCCGGCCGTGCTCATCGAAGAGTTCCTCCGGCTTGTAGCTTCTCATCCAGCTCTCGAGCTGCTTGAGATGCTCGGGAGGAGTCGATGAAGACACGGAGAGCGGCACCTGGTGCGCCCGGAACGTGCCCTCGACCGGAAGGCCATCGACGACTTTCGGTCCGGTCCACCCTTTGAGCGATCTGAGGACGATCATCGGCCAGCGCGGGCGTGTGGCGTCGCCTTGGAGGCGCGCGTCGTGCTGGATCTTTTGGATTTGCTCCACCACCTTATCGAGGGTCGCGGCCATGGTCTGATGCATCTCCTCTGGCTCTTCTCCCTCGACGAAGAAAGGCGTCCAGCCGTAGCCGCGGAGCAACTGGTCCAGTTCCTCGTGGGTAATGCGTGCGAGAACGGTCGGGTTGGAGATCTTGTAGCCGTTGAGGTGCAGGATCGGCAGCACCACCCCGTCGCTGACCGGGTCGAGGAACTTGTTGGAATGCCATGCGGTGGCCAGTGGGCCGGTCTCGGCTTCGCCGTCGCCGACGACGCAGGCGACGACCAACTCGGGATTATCAAACGCTGCCCCGAAGGCATGGCTGATCGAATACCCCAGCTCGCCGCCCTCATGAATCGAGCCAGGCGTCTGCGGCGAAACGTGACTGGAGATCCCTCCGGGGAAGGAGAACTGCTGGAACAGTTTCTGGAGCCCGGCCTCATCCTGGCTAATGTTGGGATAGACCTCGCTGTAGGTACCCTCGAGGTAGACGTTGCCCACCACCGCCGGGGCGCCGTGTCCGGGGCCGGAAATGTAGATCATGTTGAGGTCATGCTCTTTGATGACCCGGTTCAGATGCGCGTAGATGAAGTTCTGTCCGGGCGTCGTGCCCCAGTGCCCCAGCAACAGTTGTTTCACGTGCTCCAGCTTCAGCGGCTCCCGAAGCAAAGGATTTTCGCAGAGATAGATCTGGCCGACGGACAGGTAATTCGCGGCCCGCCAGTAGGCATTGATCTTGCGGAGTTGTTCCGGGTCGAGGGGACCCTTTGTATCCGGAGATTGCGATGCCCGGATCGTCGGGGGCCGGGCAGTTTGCTGTCCTTGCCGCTCGTGGTGGTTCTTCTTGACTTTGGGTTTCGACATCGGCTGGCTCCTTCATCAGTTCCTGTTGGTGTGAATTCTTTGGATGATGAGAAATCATGATGGCCGGGCCGTGAGACGAGCCGCGGCCCTGGCGATCATCAACTCTTCGTCGGTGCGGATGACCCGGACCTTGACCGGACCTTGGTCGGTCGAGATCAGGAGGGCGCTGCATGCGTTTCGGCCTTCGTCCACGGCGATCCCGAGGAATCCCAGTCCCGTGCAGATCCGGCGGCGAATCTCGGGCGCGTTCTCACCGATCCCCCCGGCGAACACCAGTGTGTCCAGCCCGCCGAGCGCGGCGGCAAAGGCGCCGATCCACTTCTTCGCCTGGTAGCAGAACAGTTCGATCGCCTCGGCCGCCCGGACATCGAGATTCTGCCTTTCCAGGAGATCGCGCACGTCGGAGCTGGTTTCCGAGACGCCCAGCAGGCCGGACTTGTGGTTCACGAGGCTGTCGAACTGGACGGCCGTCATTCCTTCGGCCCGCGACAGGAACCGGACCAGACCCGGATCGAGATCGCCCGTGCGCGTCCCCATGACCAGCCCGGAGGCCGGCGTGAAGCCCATGGTTGTGTCGACGGAATGGCCCCCCTGGACCGCCGCCAGGCTCGCCCCGGCGCCGAGGTGCGCCAGGATGACACGGCCCCGGGCTTCCTCAAGGCCGGCGACCCGGGCCAGTTCCTCCATCAGATATGCGTACGACAGGCCGTGGAAGCCATAGCGCCGGACCCCGGCGGCCTCGAACCGCCGCGGGATCGGCAGGATCTGGGCGACGCGGGGCATGTCGTGATGAAATGCGGTGTCGAAGCACGCAACCTGGGGTAAGTCCGGATCACGGTTTCGGAATGCCTCGATCAGCTCGATCTCGCCCGGCATGTGATCCGGGTCGTACGAGCGGATCTTCCGCAATTCGCCGATCAGCTCGGCCGTGACCCGTTCAGGCTGATGGTAGCGACTCCCCCTATCAACGACACGATGCCCGACGGCGGCGATCTCCGCGAACCCGACCGCGCGTTCGAGCCAATCGATCAGCAGGCGGACGGCGGCCTTCTGGTCCGGGGCATCGACCGGGCGATCCTCGTCGCGACCGCCATCGGCCCCGGCCATGACCCACCGGGCATTCTCCATCCCGATCCGATCGACCCGACCGGACAGGAGCCGCGCTGACGGATCGGTCCGCTCGAAAAGCGCGAATTTGAGGCTCGACGATCCACCGTTGATCGTCAGGATGCGCGAACGTTCCGGACTTCCGACCCCAAGAGTCTTGGTCCCGGAACCAGCGGAGAGTTCGTGAACGCGATGTTTTAATTGAGACATAGGTAGTTCTTTAAATAGTGACGAGATGGGATTCTAAAGCTGAACGTCAACGAGTGTTTTCCTTGGACAGAGATTCGTAACCGGATAGAACGTCGAATAATTCCTCATCAATGGAAGTCTGGCGCAGGCGGCGGAACGTCTGATTCAGGGTTCCCAGCAGGTCGTCGATGTTTTTCTCGGCTCGCTGCATGGCGGCCAGGCGGCTCGCGTTTTCGGCTGCCAACGATTCGGCGCAAGCCTTGTAGAGCGAGACAAAAAGATACTCCCGGACGAGTGCCTCCACCGTCCGCTCATGGTCACCGATGACCTCGGGCAGGTTCTTGGTCGGCCAGGGGAGATGGGCCAGCCTGAGTCCCCATTTTTCATCCAGGGGCAGCAGGTGTTGACTGACAGGTTCATAAGCCGCCCCGGACCTGGGGCGGTTGTGGAAGAGGTAAAGTTGATCAAATTCTCCCTTGCCGTGATGCGCTTCACTTTCAACCAGGATCTGACCGACGAGCGGCGTGATGGCGTTGACGGAAGTCGGAACGGCGAAAAGTCCCACCGGCGGGACACCGGCATCCGCCAGCCGCGCTCGAACGCGATCGCCGACGGCCCAGACTTTCTTTTCGCCGGGCAGAGGATCGAGCGCCTTGGCGACAAAATCCGCCAGTACGTCATTGAACTGACCGACAAGTCCCTGATCGGAGCCGAAGACGATGGCGTTTACCGCCTCCGCGCCCGCGTCTGGCCGGCCGGCTTGCTCAGCGGCGTCCGTCCTCCGATTCCTCAAGCAGACAACCAAGCCCAGTTCCACGGTGCGATCATAGTCCGCCAGCGCCAGCACCGACTTCTCGTATTGTCCGATGCTCGCGGCTGCCAGGGCCTTCATCGAGCGGACCACGGATTCCAGATCTTCCGCCCCGCCGATCTTGCGGCGCAGGCTTGCCAATGTATCGCTCATGGCTGCTTCTCGGGTTTGGTAGCGGGCTCTGGTTGAAACGGCGCGATCGCTTTGCCGACGACTTGCAGAATCGCTTTGCGATCCGCGTCGCTCAACTTGTCGTTCGAGGAAAAGCGCTGGCGAATCTCCCCCGGGATGTCCACGACCGCCTTTCTCAGAGCTTGCTCGGCATCCCGCACCTTGCCGGCCGGCACACTGTCCAGCAAACCTCCGGTCAACGCCACGAGGATGACGATTTGTTCCGGGACAGACGCCGGTTCGAGCTCCGGTTGTTTGAGGATGGCCCGGATTCGCTGGCCATGGTCGATAATCTTGCGGGTGTGTTCATCAAGCCGTGTGCCGAACTTGGCGAAGGATTCCAGCTCAGTGAACTGCGCATACGCGAGCTTGAGATCGCCCGCCACGGCTCGGTAGGCCGCCCGTTGTGCCTTGCCACCGACGCGTGAAACGGACTTGCCGACATCGACGGCGGGAAGGACGCCCAGCTCGAATAAGGTTGGCGACAGGTAAATCTGGCCATCCGTTATGGAGATGAGATTCGTGGGAATGTATGCGGAGATGTTCTGCGCCTCGGTCTCGATGATGGGCAAAGCGGTGAGCGAGCCGCCCTTGAGGTCGTCGCGAAGATGGGTGGCACGCTCCAGCAACCGCGAGTGGATGTAAAAGATATCGCCGGGAAACGCTTCGCGACCGGGTGGGCGGCGGAGCAGCAGCGAGATCTCGCGATAAGCGCGGGCGTGCTGGGTCAGATCGTCGTAAACGATGAGAACGTCGCGGCCCGCTTCCATGAAGTGCTCCGCGATACTGGTCGCGGCGTAGGGGGCGATGAAGGTGAGCCCGGGCGGGTCGTTGCCTTTGGTCACGACGACGACGGTGTAATCCATTGCGCCGTTTTCGCGCAGGTTGGCGACAACCTTGGCGACGGCGGACGCACGCTGGCCGATCGCGCAATAGACGCACAGCACATTCTGGTCGCGCTGGTTCAGAATGGTGTCGATCGCGATGGCGGACTTGCCGGTTTGCCGGTCGCCAAGGATCAGTTCACGCTGGCCGCGGCCGATCGGAATCAGCGCATCGATGACGATGATGCCGGTTTGCAGAGGCACCGAGACGAGAGCGCGGTCCATGATCGGCCGGGCGGGGCGCTCGATGGGCAAACGCAGGCTGGAGGCGACCGGCCCTTTGCCATCGAGGGGCCCGCCCATCGGGTCAATGACGCGCCCGATGAGTCCATCGCCCACCGGTACGTCCATCACACGACCCGTACGCTCGACCTCGTCGCCCGCGTGGAGGTGCTGGCATTCGCCAAGGAGCACGACGCCGATTTCGTCCTCATCGACGTTGAACGCGATGCCGAACAGACCACCGGGAAACCTCACCAGCTCATCAAAGCCCACGCCCGGAAGGCCCGAGACATTGGCGATACCGGTGGAGACTCTCGTGATCGTGCCCACCTCACGCGGCGCCATTCGCGGTGTGAACGCTTCCAACGTCCGGTTGATACCCGCGAACGCCTGGTCGAAGACAGTATGCAGGCTGTCAGGCGAGTTATTCAATGGTCCGCCTTTGGGGCCGCGGCCACCGGTGCAGGGCCGTTCTTGGGTTCACGCTTCGGCCCGGGCTTGGCTTCGGCCTTCGGCTCGGGCTTGGCTTCCGCCTTCGCCTCGGAATTGGCTTCCGCCTTCGGCTCGGGCTTGGCTACGACCTTCGGCTCGGGCTTGGCTTCCGCCTCTGCCTCGGGCTGGGACTTTGCGTCCGGCTTGGATTCGGGCTTGGCATCTTCGTAGAGAAGTTCGCCCGCGCTCTTTTCCAGCGTCGAGAGATAATCCGCGATGCTCCAGGCTATCTTGTGTCCATTGGTGGAGAGTTCAATACCGCTGACCAGCTCCGGCGCGGTCTCGAACTGGACATAAGCGTCCGGGGCGAAAGTTTCCTTCACCGCACTTTCGATCGCGGTCCGCTGTGCCGGCGGCAGATCGAAGGCGCTATGCACGCTCACCGTGTGGTTCGATGTCTTCAAGGCCGTCGCCATCTGCTCCTTGGCCGCGCCGGTCAACGCACGGACGCGGCGGACGAAGACGTCGCCCATGCGTTCCTCGAGGCTCGTGGTGGCGAGGTCCGCCAGCGTCTTGCGCGTGATGGCAAAGACTTCCTTCTGGGTCCAGCGGATGATTGCTTTGTTCAGGTTGCGTTGTTCGTTCCGCAACGCGTCCTGGCGTTTGGCACGCAAGGCATCGGCGTCCTTTCGCGCTTCGTCGAGCAGCCGCTCACGTTCGGCTTTGGCCTCGTCCGTGGCTTTTTTCAAGAGCGCCGCACGCTCCTGGTCGAAGGCCTCGTTCTTGTGCTGAAAGTCGTCGCGGTCCTTTTGCGCTTCAGCTTTCTTCGCCTCGGCCTGCGCGAGCTGGGTGGCGATCTCTTGCTCCCGCTCGTCGATCGCGTGGAGGATGGGTTTGTAAAGGAATCGCTTCAACAACCACACCAGGATGAGGAAGTTGATTGCCTGGGCTATCACGGTGAACCAGTTGATTAGCATGGCTCACTTTCCTGTGGCTTGGGCAATGACGTGGTTCCAGAACGGGTTGGCGAAGATCAGAATCATCGAGATCACGAGGCAATAGATGGCAATGGATTCGATCATCGCCAGGCCCACGAACAAGGTTCGTGTGATGGTACTGGCGGCATCGGGCTGTTGTGCGAGCGAGCTCAGGGCCGTCGAGACGGCCCGTCCTTCGCCAAGCGCGGGCGCGATGCTCCCCAGTGCGATGGTAACTCCGGCGGTAATGATCGAAACGATCGCGATGAGAGTCATGCCTTCCATGATGTGTCCTTTCATTGCTGGTGGTATTGTTTCATGCGGCGCGGGTTCGCGTGGCGGCCGCGATGTAAACGGTCGCGAGGATGCTGAAAATGTAAGCCTGCACCATGCCGGTGAGCAGTCCGAGCAGGTACATGAAGTCGGGGAAAATGAGGGGCGTGATCGTGAGCAAGATGCCGACTATCATCGTCCCGCTCATGATGTTGCCGAACAGACGGATCGCCAGTGCAAACGTGCGCGAGAGCTCGCTGATGATGTTGAACGGCAACATGATCCACGTCGGCTTCAGGTAAGACTTGAGGTAGCCGCCCAACCCTTGCTCCGCGATGCCGAAGAACGGCACGGCGACAAACACCGAGATCGCCAGCGCCGACGTGGTCGAGAGCGAACCCGTCGGTGCTTCGTATCCCGGGATGATCGCACAGAGGTTGGACACAGCGATGAGCAGGAACAAGGTCCCCAGAAAACCCAGATATTTGGCCGGATTGTGGAGGCCCACTTCCTGGATCTGTTTCTCGATCGTGGTGACCACGATTTCGAGGAAGCCTTGCCAGCGCGAGATGTGCACCTCGGTCACGAGCTTACGCGTGATCAGCCACGCGCCAAAGGTCATCACGACCATCAACCCCCAGGTCGTGACGATGGTGTTATTGAGCTCGAGAAAGCCGTACCGCCAGAAAACCAGCTCATCGGGAGTAAGGCGCAATGCTGGTCTCCTCTTCCAAAGGACTCTGCTCTTCCGCCGGCGCGTGCGTGAGCCGCCTCACGACAATGATTCGCGCGACCAGAAATCCAACAAGGCATGCCACGAGCCTCGACCAGTGACCCTGCGAAACAAAATAGAATCCAGCCAGAATTAGACTGGTTCGCAGCAGCAGGCTGCCGAGGAACCAGAGCGCCGGCCTCTCGGACACAACACCCTTCTGGACCGTCCACCAAAGGCCGCCGAAGAAGAACGTACCGAGCAAGGCGCCGGCAAAGAGCGCCAGGGCAAGAGCCAGGAGATCACTCATCCGGATCCTCCTGCATTTCCTTGTATTCCGAGGCGACCCAACGCCAGGCATTGAGACAGCCGATGATCAAACCAATGAAAAGCAACATGAGCGTCCATGAATACGTACTCGGATAGTGCTTGTCCACCCAGAGACCGAGCGCCGCGCCGATCAGGGTCGGCACCGTCACCGACCAGCCGATCAACCCTGACATGCCCAGGCCGAACCAGACGCTCCTCGTGGCTCCGCGCCGCGCCTTCAGCTTGCGTGCCGCCTGAGCGCCGACCTGCCGGCTGAAGATCGTTTCTTCGTTCGCGACATTCGGTTTGGTTTCTTCATTCATGTTGAAATTCCATGAAGCGGTGGATGAATCCGCTCTCCATCTTCGCCAGCACCGAGCGAACGCTCTTCTCCTGCTCGTCCACGCTGAGAAACTGCCGCTTCACCGCCTCGTGGAGTTTGTCGAGGTCCGTCCCGCCGATGGCATTACGCACCGAGACCAGAACCTCCATGCCGGCCTTGATCAGCACCCCTTGATCGACGGCCAGATAGACCTCGCCTTCCGCCTCCGTTTCATAGGTCAGAATCCCAGGCGCCAGGGCCGCCGCGCAGTCGAGTCGGTGCGGCAAGAGTCCAAAGGAACCCTGGAGCGTCTGGGCCACGATCCGTTTCACGCCCTGCTTTTCGGCGAAGATCTTGAAGGGAAGGAGAACCTTGAGATTAATGGCGTTTGGCTCCCTGTTCGACCGTGGGTTTGAGTTTCCCGGCCGCCTGGGGTTTCACCTGAGCTTTGGGTTGGGCACCAGGATCGGCAGGACTTGAGGGCGTGGCGGCCTTGGCTTTCTCCTTGGCCTCGTCGATCGCCCCGATCATGTAAAAGGCGCTTTCGGGATAGTCCTTGAACTCATCGTTGAGGATGCGCTCACAGCCGTCGATCGCGTCCTTCAGGCTGACGTCCTTTCCCTGGATGCCACTGAACTGCTCGGTCGCGAAAAACGGCTGGGTCAGAAAACGCTCCAGCCTGCGGGCGCGGCCGACGACGTTACGGTCATCCGGAGAGAGTTGCTCCATCCCCAGCATGGCAATGATGTCCTTGAGCTGCTCGTACTGCGCCAGCGTCTTGCGGATTTCCTGCGCCAGGAGGTAATGCCGTTCACCGATGATGGTCGGTGTTGCCATCTTGGAGTTGGATTGGAGCAGATCGACGGCCGGGTACAGTCCCTCGCTCGCCCGCTTGCGGGAGAGAACGATCGACGCGGAAAGGTGCGAGAACGTGTGCACCGCCGCCGGGTCGGTCAGGTCGTCCGCCGGTACATAGACAGCCTGAATGGACGTGATCGCGCCCGTGCTGGTGTTGGCGATGCGCTCCTCCAGCCCCGATAACTCGGTGCCCATCGTCGGTTGATAGCCCAGGCGCGACGGCATCTGCCCCATCAAGCCGGACACTTCCATGCCAGCCTGGATAAAACGAAATATGTTGTCGATGAGCAACAGTACATCGCGATGCTCATCATCCCGGAAATACTCGGCCATCGTGAGCGCTGCCAGGCCCACGCGGAACCTGGCGCCGGGAGGCTCGTTCATCTGGCCGAACATCATGACCATGTGCGGCAGCACACCGGCGGCTTTCATGTCATGGTAGAGCTCTTCCCCTTCGCGACAGCGCTCGCCGATGCCGCAAAACATGCTCACTCCCTTTTGATGCCCGACCATATTATGAATCATTTCGGTGAGCAACACCGTCTTGCCCACCCCCGCGCCCCCGAACAGTCCCGCCTTGCCGCCGCGCTCCAGCGGCACCAGCACGTCAATGACCTTGATGCCCGTTTCAAAGACTTCGGACTTGGTGGAACGACTGGCCAAGGACGGCGGGTCTCGATGGATGGTCCGCCATTCCACATCCGCCGGCGCCGGCTGGCGGTCGATGGGGTTTCCGAATACGTCGAACATTCGCGAGATAATCTCTTTGCCGACCGGCACCTTCAATGGCCCGCCGGTGTCCTCCACGGCCATGCCGCGAGCGAGCCCCTGCGTGGGTTGGAGCGCGATCCCGCGGACATGACGTTCATCGAGTTGCATCAGCACCTCGATGGCGACTCGCGCCTCCTTCCCTGCGCGCAGCAACGAGTAGATGGGCGGCAAGCTGTCATCGAACCGCGCATCGACCACGCTTCCGCGTACCGACGTGATCACGCCGTCATTCGAGGCCTTGGTTCCGTTAGCGGACATCACCGAATGGGTCATTTTAGCGCCTTGCTTTTGGATGCGATGCAGGCCATCAGCTCTTTCCAGGACTTGACGAACGATCTGGCCCCTTCATCCTGGAGCTGGGCGGCCAGGGCATCGATACCCTTTCAACGTAAACCTCCATGGTCCGCGGCGATTCCCACGCGCATCATGGTTCCTCCTTGTACTGCCGGAGCAAGTCATGGGTTTGCTTGCAGACATTCTCCACGGTGAAGCCATAGTGCTGCATCACGACCGGCCCGGGGGCTGATGCTCCGAAGGTGTCCACCCCCAACCTTTTTCGTATTTGTAGAACTGTGTTCCACATGTAGGGAGGAGCGAAAGATTCTTCAGGCGTTTGTCACCGGTAAGATGAGAGAGCACTTGTTTTTGAAATTGCGGCCAGTTGCCACCGGAGATCACGGCGACCTTGATCACACCAAGCAGTTTATTGGCTCTTCTGCAAATCGTGTGGGTAGATTTCACCCTTCGAGGACTAGGAAACCGTCTGTTTTTCCTCGTGAAGATCACGTCTCGCACCACCGGAAACCTGTCACGATGCGCCGATGGGGAAATAGGATGGATTTTCAGAGGCATGACTCCGGTGTCCGATGGTGAACACCCACGTTGTTCTGCGAGGCTAATCTGATGCTGCCCGGTAAAACGGTGTCGGGCTGGACGAAGACGCAAACTGAGATGCGATATCCACGCCCACGATACGCCGAAGGACAGCAGTCCCTGATGGTGAGAGCCACCGGTGGCAGTTGCTCGATACCGTCGGACACCGGAGTCATGCCTCTGAAAATCCAGCCACATATCTACATCACGAGGCAATCTCGTGACTCCGACTAACAAGGCAGATGCAGGCTTCTCGCACCGGTTCTTACACACTCACGGCGGAAAAAAGCCTCAAAACTACCCACACGATTTGCAGAAGACCCGTAAAAGTAGCGATGGTTGACGTGCGAAACGGTGAACAGTTTCGTCATCACTGTGTCGGGCTGGACATCATGTTAGTCGTTAGTGCCTGCAGCCGAGCGACGTAAGCGTGAGCGAAAAAAAAAGCCGGCGTGGTCGAGGACCCTCAGGTCCGTGACCACGCCGGCTTACTCTTCGACGGATCGCCCGGAATACCCGGGCTGCCCTTCGTTTAGTCATCCGACAAATTCAGATCGTTTCCGGGAGCCGACGGGCGCTTGTCCCATGTCGATTCCCACTGAACACTCGTCATGGTAGATGCTGCGGCAGGGGAAAAGCAAGTGAATTTGTGTTCTGGTCGGAAGTATTGACATCAGATCACTTCGCGGGAAGCCGACCAAGGTTCGGGCCCTTGGCGCCGCCCTACATCCACGTCGCCGGACGTTCTTCTACCTCTGCAGCCTGCTCGACGGCTGGAACCGATTCATCGTCCACCGGGAGATCTGCGAGACGATGACCGAGGCCGACATCGAGACGATGACCCAACGGGCGCGGGAACAGTATCCCGACGCGCGTCCTCGGATCATCTCGGACAACGGGCCGCAGTTCATCGCCAGGGACTTCAAAATTCAGCCGGCTCTGCGGGATGACTCATGTGAGAACGTCGCCATACTATCCGCAAAGCAACGGGAAGATCGAG
>Ga0208044_1001624_pt1 | contig 11954 bp, 7 predicted proteins | sample Sb_taG_8_FD_187712 | JGI IMG/M metagenome (GOLD analysis project Ga0208044, IMG submission 187712) | Peat soil microbial communities from Weissenstadt, Germany - Sb_50d_c_BC metaG (SPAdes) (version 2) | ecosystem: Environmental > Terrestrial > Soil > Wetlands > Peat | place: Germany: Weissenstadt... | reverse complement strand
GCCCACCACGCCTGGTATTGGCCGAGCGTCGGCAGGATTCTCTGGAAATACTCTTGATACGCGAGCACCCCGACGACAGCGACCGTCGCGAGGCTCAAGATCGACGTCCACGCGAGGCAAGCGATGACAGCCTGCCAGCGCCGGCGGACGGCAAAGTGAAGAAGTAACAGGATCGGGAAGAGCTTCAGCGTGGCTGCGGTAGCCACCCAGAATCCAGCCCACGAACCTCGTCCTTTTCGCTCAGCCATCCAGGCCAAGGTGAGTAGCAGCAGTAGTAGAGTGTTCCACTGGCCGTAGCAGATCTCGCGGATCGGGTTGCAGATCAATCCGAGTGTCAAGGCCGGTAAAACGGCCCAGATCGCGACGGGCAACCTCAACTCCCAAAAGATTAGTCCCAAGCTCACAACCACGGCAAGCAGTCCCAGCGCATTCCACAAGGTCCCGGCCTCCGGATAATCCAGGAGACCAAAAGGCAAAGCAGCGACAACGGAACTCGGCGGGTGGCCGTTCCAGGGAAGCGTCGGAACCGGTTGAATTCCGCCGTCGACTTTCGGGTAGTACAAAGACACCGCCGTGGAAAGCGGCAGATAGGCGGGCCGGCCCTCCAGAACATTGCGTGCGGAAGACCAGTCCTGGAAGAAGTCGTTCGCGCCCCGCCACGTGGTCCGGATGCTTCGGAGGAAGGACGCACCCTGAGCTGCCACCACGAAGGTTGCCAGCGCGGCCCAGATCCATTTCCTCCCAGCGGGCCAGGCATTGGCAGGATCCCAGAGCACCGGTCGGTCTTCCCCGTCAGGCCGGGCTTGCGGGCTTTCTGTGTTCGCGCTGGACACATCACCTTTTCCGCCCCCTACTCTCATCCTCCCGCCCCTCCTGCCCGCCCAGTGGCATTGTGTGCCTCCGGGCTCTGCCGGGGCACGCTGACCGTGTAAACCGTGGCCGTGCCGGTCCGTTTCATCACGGACCACCGACGCGACTGCCCCAGGTAACGATCGAAAGCCGTTCCCCGTGCCACGAGAGCATAGGGAAAGCCGTATGTTTCTTGCCAGCGATCAATGCGCTCGGGGTGAGATCGCATGGCCTCCGAGAATTGCATCAGCCAGTCGTCGCCGTAGAGCTCGCAGCGGTCATCGATGAACACTTTGAGTCCGGGCGTGAAGTAGATCAGGAACCCTCCATAGAGAAACTCGTTGAAGATCCGGGTCCCCTCGGGGTGCTCGCGCTCGGCTTGCCGCAGCACCGGCAAGAGCTCCACCGGCCAGTGCCTCGGGTCGAGCTGCACCCAGCCCCGGCCCAGGATGGGCGCCCGGACGCCTGCTGCCTGAAGCACCGCGGCCAGGAGGATCACGCCCGCCGGGAGAATCGCCGGCCTCCAGTCGATCCGCCGTGCCGACTCCATATCCAGAGCTCGGAACCGGAACAGGTCGCGACCCGGCCGTGCCAGCCAGGCGGCCAGGCGGGTGTGCGGAAGCATCTCGGTCAGTGCCAGCACGGCGGTGATGGCGAAGAGCGGGGAGTGCCGCACCCGCGTGAGGGCCTGGCAAAGCCAGAAGACCGGCAGCAGCCAGGTGACGAGGGGCCGCCAGGGCCGAACGCTCGCCAGCGTCGCGGCGTAGATAAGGCCGAAGAGCAGGACTGACCATCCCCCGGGATCCCGGGGGTCGAGGGGGGCATGTTCCTGGATGAGGCGCGCCACGACCGGCGACCTCATGATCTCGAGCCAGACGAGCGGCAGGCGCAGGCCATAAGGGTTGACCACGAACGTCAGCCCGCACGAGGCGATGAGCAAGACCACGAGGATCGCCTGGCGGGGACGCTCGATGGGCGACTCCAGCCCGGCCAACCGGAAGACGCACCAGCCCGCAAGCGCCAGGACCATCGTCGCCAGTCCCCCCAGGACGCCGCCGTGCATGTTGGACCAGGCCCAGAAGACGGGGACCAGCCAGAACAGTCGGCCGAGACCCATCCCACTCGCCTCGAAATCGCAAAGCCAGCCGAAGGTCAGTCCCAGGAACACGATCGTGCTAATGTGAGGGCGAACGTGCAGATGGTTCGCGCTCGCCGCCACCGTCAGCATGATGAGGAACACAGTCGGGAGCCAGTGCAGGCCGCCACGGAGAAAGCGGTGGGCGGCCCAGGTGTGAAGGCCGGCCAGGACCGTGGCGGTCGCGAGCAGGAGCATGTCCAGACCACCAATCCCGTCGAGGACCGCCATCAGGCATTCCCCGAGCCACTGGTGAGGAATCCACGTCTTACCCGCGAAGGTGAAGCTGAAGGCATCGGTGTCGGAGAAGACGCCTGAACCGAGGATCCGCCGCCCCGCCACGGTGTGCCAGAACGTCCCCGGATCGCGGAAGAGCCGGCTGCGTCCCATGACCGTAAAGAACAGCCAGATGCCGATGTAGAAGCCGGTCTCTGCCCGCCAGAACCGTTTCAGCATTCGCGGCGCACCCTTGCGAAAGCGCATTCTCCGGATTCAAGAGCAGAAGCCTCGCGGCTTGGTGGTCGAGAACCTCCGCGAAACCGGGCCCCGGATAAAACACCGCCGTGGTCAAGCCGGCAAGGAGACCGATCTTCCATGCCACGCGCCCCGTGCGGCAGTCCAGTACCGCCATGAGCTGGATGCCCCCTTACCAGCTCGCCAGTCTTTACAGTTCGGAATCAATATCAGGGGCCAGCCATGCTGGCCCCCTGTCCCACTCGGGCTCCCTAGGCTCATTCCGCCGCCTCGCCTCCCGTCTGCTCTGATTCAACTCGGTTGGACCGCTGCCAGCCTCGCAGCCGACGGCGATAGTATCGGACGACCGTCACTAGCCCCAGCCCCAGAATTGCCGCGAGCGACCCGGAACTGATCATGCTACCACACCGGTAGGACATCGGCTGGAAGGCGAGGCGGATCTGGTGTTTTCCGGCCGGGACCGCAACGGAGCGAAACGCATAATTGGCGCGGTAGAGCCGAGTCGGACCGCCATCGAGGGTGCAAGTCCAGCCGGGATACCACGGGTCCGACAAGACCAGGTAACCGGGTGAATCTATCTCCACGTCGATCACGACATGATTTGGTTGGTAAGCGGCGATCGAGGCTGGTTGAAATCGTCCCAGTGGGTGGGGAGTACCTGATTGGGGATCAAGATCCTCGAGAAAAACGACCTGGCGCAGATCCGCTTTCTTGAGCGCGGCCAACACATGACTCCGCCTGGGTAGCGATTCGGCGCGGGGTACCACAAACGCTCGAGGATAAGCTTCGCGATTCTCGTATACCGAGTAGGGCGGAAATTGCCGGACGCCTCGAGCGATGAAGAGGTGCCTCTCGGGCGCCCGATCCTCTGCGACCTTCTGCCAGCGACAATCACCTGTGATGTCGCTGGATTCCCCCGCCATGCGCGCAAAGTCACTCGGCTGCAACAGATACCGCGCTCCGAGAAAATCGATCAAGCTCTTGTTCACCAGAGGGAAGTTGCGAATCCCATTTCGTGGCTGCAAGGGCTCGTCCCGATCGCTGATGAACTGGATGAACTCCTTGTACCGATGGATGTCAAGAGGATTGTAGCCACGGAGCGGTTCGAGCCGGTTGAGTATCGGCAGAGCCGGGACGAAGGGAGTGCATTCTCCGTGGTCGGGCGACTCCCGATCTAGCACGCGCCCCTGGGCGGTCCTCTGCTTCATCAAGAACTGAACGCATGACGAAGGGGCATAGATCGAAGAGAGGGGACGAACCTCGACGAGAGGCCACGCCATGGCCCAGAGGTCGACCACCAAGAGGGTGCCCCATGCAAGCTCAAAGTGAGGGGCGGTCCATCGCGGCGAGCGATGATTGGCTGAGCCCGCAGACCAGAGCACCCAGCAAGCGATCGGCAACGTGACCAGTAGGCTTCCCCAGTACAAGAAGAGTGGGACGCCCCAGGGCTGGCCACCCCAGTAGCAGAGTATCGCCGCGGAGCCTATACCTACCAGTGGGACTAAGACGAGGCTCCATCGCATGGTTCGACCTGCCGTGGGAGCTGTGCGAAGGAGATCGAACAGGGCCTGGGTTGTCATCCCTACCAGCAGGGCAACGGGAAGGGGGACAAGTAGAAACATCCGCGAGGGAAGCCGGAACAAACGGAAGCCAGGCAGCGACTGGAAAATGAAGGCCCCCCCCAGGCCGAAGATGACCAGTCCCAGGCAGATGGCAGTCTGCAGTCCGAGCCGGGCTTGCCCGCGAGCCAGTACGGGAGCGAGCAAGGCGGTGGCCATCCAAAGGACCGTCAGCCCGGTTCGGTTCTCCCATCCCACGACAGGTAGACTCTCGGGAGCCGGCCCGACCAGTCCCAAGATATTGAAGAAAAAGTCGGTTTCAATGTTGAAACGCATTCCCAACGCTGCACGGCTGGTCAGCCCGGCGGCTTCCAGAGCAGGGATGATCTGGACCGCGCTCAGGGCTAGGGCCACAAGGCTGCACCAAGCAAACGCTCCGAACCATCGCCCCAGCCCAAGGACAGTCTTCCGGAGCGACCCGCCGCCACGAGCGAGGACTCCGGCCTGCTCTAACGCCGGGGGCAAGGTCCAGAGAACGATAAGAATGCCCGCGAAAAAAGTGAACTGAGGGTGCGAACCCAAGATTACAAGGGCCAGAACCGCCCCCGCCCAAGTGGCGACGACGAAGCCGCCGCGGCCGAGCGACCGTTCCAACAGCAACAGGACCAAGGGAACCCAGGCCAACCCGATCGCGATGTACTGGCCCGCAGCCAGTAGATGGAGGAGCCATTTCCCGGAGAACATGTACCCCAGCGCCGCGACCGTGGCGCAGGTCTGGTTCAGACCCTGGCTTCGCGCGTAGGCGAACATGGTCCATCCCGCGACGATCACATGGGCCGCAATCAGCCAGCTGAGTGCGGTGCCGACCGTTTCTTCGGGCAACACATAGAGCACGAGATGAGGCGGGTAAAACGCTTGCACCTGAATGTCATGGATGAAGGGCATGCCTGCGAAACTGTAGGGGCACCACAGCGGCAGCTCTCCGGTTTGCTGCCGGGAGCTCACGAGAAAGCGTGCCTGCGGGACGTGATACGACAGCAGGTCGGAAAAATCGGTGTAAAGGACCCAGGAGGGATGAAAAACCAGCTTGGCGAAGAACAAGACACCGAGGGCAGCGATCAACAGAAACGGGAGGATACGCCGGAGCCAAGGATCCCCGCTCACATGTTCCTCCGATTCAAGAGGGCTGGGTCTTCTCGACCAGCGAGGCTCTTCGCGAGGACGATCGACAGACATATCTCTAACCATGTACTCGAACCCGAAAGAAGCAGATCCCCAAGAAGAACCGGTTACTTGAGTGCGAGTCGAAAAACCGTGAGCACCCTTCGCCCCGAATAGTCTCGGATGTCCCACCTTTCGTGGCGATCCGAGAGCGGGCTGGACACGATCAACTGTTCCAGTGTACCGCACGCGAACCTCGGAACGTAACCTCCTGACGACCAAGCGCCAAGCAGGCGTTCGCTCCCTCGTGTCGCCGAGTCGGGCGGCGGCGGAAGATCTTCAAGCGATATCACGCCGATCTCCGATTCCTGGAGGTGACAAAAGCAAGGGCCAGAACAGCCACCATCCTTCAGCGATCACCGATCTGACGACTGGGCTGGCTTGCAGTTCGGGCATTCGCCTCGGCGGCACCGCGGTCAATCGACGCACCGGCGGCTTCCAGGACGCTCAAGGCACCACCGCATCCTCTATCCCAGCCGGATGCTTCTCGAGACGAAGGCCCTCTCGCGGACAGTAAACGAGCATCGCAAACAACCAGACTAGGAGCATATTCCTCAGATTCAAGAGCAGGATTGGCCCGGCCTGATGCTTGAGAACCATCGCGAAGCCGGGTCCGGGGTAAAACATCGTCGTGGTCAAGCAGGCAAGAAGGAATATCTTCCGTGCCACACTGCCCGTGCGGTCGTCCAGTACCGCCACGAACGGGAACAGCCAGATCAAGTATTGCGGCGATAACACCTTGCCGAAGACGATGCACGAGAGCACCGCGGCCGCCAAGAAGCGCGGACCGTCGGCCATCCCCGATCGCCGGAAGCCCCACATCACCGCTAGCAGCGCCACGGCCTGGAGCGGGAAAGCAAGAATCGCCAGTTTTGCTCCCCACGCCGACGCCACGTGGTACGCGTTGTAGTTCAGGATCCACGGCACTTTCGCGCCCGTGATCGTGCCAACGAGAAACAGTGCTCCGCCGAAGAGCGACTCGACTTCCAGGCCCCGAGCGGCATGGTAGCCCAGCGATTCCAGAACCCGCGTACCCCCCAGCAAAAACCAGCAGGCAACGCCGGCCGCCACCGTCCCCAGAAACGCGGTCATCCCCCGGGCCCGCGTGGTCCGCAGCCGCGAGGCTTCCCAGACCAGGGCAGGCGCCGCCACCACGCCGGGAAAGATCTTCATGAGAGTGCCCAGGCCCGCCGTAATCCCTCCCGCAATGGCCCGGCCTGAAAACCACCATAGCGCGGCGGCGAAGGCCAGCACCATCGGTGCCAGCTCGAACCGGCCGATCACTAGCGGGGCGAGGAGGAAGCAGTACAGCGTGTACCAGCCCTGCCGGCGGGCAACCATCGCGATCCGTTCGTTCTCGCCGCCATGGCGCGCGATCAGCACGATCGCCGCGACATCGAAGAGGAACATCTCCGCCATGAAGGCATAACGGTAGCTCTCGAAGTCCGACACCAAGAGGCGGGGAATCAGGAAAAGGGGATACGACAGGACCGGGTATTCAAACGCGAAATCCCGGTAGGGGACCTTCCCCGCGAGGGCCTCGGAAGCATAGTCATAGTAGTAGCGGTGCGACCATTCCACGGAGCCCACATCGGCCGGCCCGTAGGCCTTCAGCGCCGCGTTAGCCGCGCTCAACCCAGCGTGCGTCCCCACGAAGATCAGGGCATGAACCGCGATCGCGGAGAGCGTGCAGGCTGCGAGCTTGAAACCCCTAGTCATTACTTATCATTCCTGAGGCCGTAAATGGCCAAGCCACGGTCAAACACGGATGAAGGCGATCACCAAATGAAGAATAAGTAGCCACGGATGAAACACGGATGAAACACGGATAAGGGCACGCATCAGACGGCACACATGACTTTAAGACGAAAGGCTGGAGCGATGTCCCATTCTTCGCTAAGAAATCGTGATCACTGTTTCCCTTCCCATCCGTGTTTCATCCGTGTTTCATCCGTGGCCAAAAAAATTCTGATCACTGTTTCATTCTTCCCATCCGAGTTTCATTCCGTGGCTGAAGGTCGTTGTCTCGAGTCCGTGGCGAACCAGAGTATGGCCAGGAGCGCGGGCACCCAGAAATAGGTGCACTCGATGTAGAAATCGACCTCGGGGACAATCTGGCGGCTATAGCGAACGAGAAGGATAAACTGGAGGTAGGGAATCACGATCAGGCCGACCAGGAGTGCCGCCCCGGCCTTTTCGGACAGCCGGTCACCGATCAGCACGAGGGCCAGGACCCAGAGGACCGGAAAATCGTAATCTCGACCGTAAGGCGCGACGAAGAAGGCGGCGAGCAACCCCAGGGCCATCACGTCGCGAACAGGGCGCCCCGGGTCGATGGCCGTCCTCACCACGGCCCAGAGGAACGGCAGGGCGACGGCCAGGAACAGCACCCAGAGGCTCCAGCTTCGCAGGCCAAGTGTCCTGAGGATCAGGTACCAGGTATTGCCCAGCCAGGGGAAATACTCCGTGGGAGGCAACGTCCGCCGGGTCGCGCTCAGCATCTCCATTGGCCATGATGGCACAACGACGCTGCTGGCCAAACAGAGCAGGGCGAGGGTCGCGGCGAACCCATGAAAGACACTCCAACGACGCTGGCGCACCCCCCAGATGCCCAGCGCCAGGACGAGGACCGCGGCCAACTGGGGCTTGGTCGTCAGGCAGGCCAGCACGGCACCCGCGGCCCGGTCGCGGTGGCGGTCCAGCAGCCTCCAGGCCAGGGCCACCAGAAACAAGATCAGGATGGTCGTCTGTCCCGCGATCAGGGCCTCCACCGAGAACAAGCAGAGCGGGACGGCCACCAGGGCGATCGATCGCGGCACGCCGGGCACGGCGTCTCTGAGCACGAAGCACGAGAAGAAGAGCATCTCCAGGTTGAGGAAGAACCAGGCGATCTTGCCCCCCTCGAATCCCAGGGGGACGAGCAGCGTGCAGCCCAGCGCGAACCAGGGAGGATAATAATAGGGCAGGAAACCGAGGACCCCCCGGCCATTGATCGATCGGTCCCACCCCAGATCGCGCTGGATCTGGAACTGCCGGTCGACGTCGTAAGGGCTCTGGCCGCTGGCGACAAGCTTACCTGCCGTCCAGTAAGTGATGTAATCGGGAAACATCTTCCCCTTGGGCATCACCGCCTGGCCGGCCATGACGAGGGCCACTGAGAGCAGGGTGATCCCAGCCAACCAGGTCCAGGGAGATTCCTTGATCCTGCCACTCCACGACGGAAACGATACGTGATTTTCCAAGCGAAGACTCTTTTGCAGCAAGGGGGCATGACGAGGAAAATTTCCCCCGAAATCATTTATTCTTTGATGCGATTGACATTCAAGCCATTGTGAAGCCGCGCCGCCTCAACCGTGATCAGGATGAAGAGCGCGACCAGGGCATAGAACTGGTACGAGTAAATCGTAAGCGTGTGGAGAGGCTGAGCCGTCCTCAGGGACCCTCCCTCGACGAGAAAGAGGACGTGAAGGGGCCACGGCGTGCACCAGAAGGCGATCAGAATCGCTCCGAAGAGAACTCTCGATCCCATGGTCCGAGGGAGGCTGAGCCACATCGTAGCAATTGGAACTACCAATAACACAGGGTAATGGTCCCAGGTCACCGGAGAGACGAGGAGCATCGCAGTCAGCGAAAGACTGAAGGCGAGATCTCGCTCGATCCGTGTTCTCGCGGTTCGGACGATCCATGTGAGCGTTACCATGACCAAGGTGCAGGAGACAAGGATTCCCCCCCTTGCGATCGTGGGGCTGCGCCAGAGTGGCTCGATCGCCGTCATGATCGGAAGAGGATCGAAAACCTTGATCCAAAAACCCACCAAGGATGCATTGAGCCAGTAGCCTCGAAACTCCGCCACTCGAGGCAGAACGTCCCAATAGTAGTTTCGGTACGCTCCCAAACCGAAGACGGCGAGCGTGCCCAGGGTGACCAGAGCCAGCGTCAACAGACCCGCCATGAGGCTCTTCCATTCTCTTCTGACGATGAAGTAAAAGAAGAGGAACCCTGGGAATAGCTTGATCGCGGAAGCTAACCCAAGCATCGCCCCCGCCGACAGAGGCTTTTGCGACCGATCGGCGGCCCAGACTCCTGTAAGGAGCAAGAGAATCACCATGTTGAGCTGGGCATGATAGAATTGCATGATGATGGGCCCGCACACCAGGAGTGCCGCCAGCAAGCGAAAGAGCGACCGGGAGGAGAAGGGGATCCGAAAGCCCCTCCAGACCACGGCCAGGCTCACCGCGAACATTCCGAGCGAAACGAGGTTCCAGACCAGGACAGCATCCTGGTAGCAGAGAAATGCCAACGGAAGCGCCAGTAAGACCGAGGTCGGCGGATGAGCATTCACCTCGATCAAGATCAAGCCATATTTTGGATACGATGGATCCAGGCCGAGGTAAAGAGGAAGCGTCACCGCGTGACCGGTGTAAATGGGAAGACCGCCCCAGTAGTTGCGCGCCGAGGCCCACTCCTGGAAAAAATCGTTCACGCGATCGGCCGGCGGCCTCAGGAGCGTGAGATAATACGGACCCATGCAGCACGCGACGAACGCGGCCACCGCCGGCCAGAGCAAGACCCTCCAGGCCGGCGGTGCCGACCTGGAATCGTGGGTCCTGTGCCCCTGGTCTCTTTCCGTGGCCACCGGAGTCTCGGGTTGAAGGTCAAGATTCATCGTTTCAGTTCCGGTCTGGTTGCCGATCGCATCAACACCAAGCCCTGAGACTCGGACGAGATGGGCCAGCGCAGAGCTCCGAATCGAAGTGTAGGTGCGCCGCTCACTTTCCCCAGCGTATCACGACGCCGACCCTGCATTGGCTCTCGCCTCCACGCAGAACAGGGTGAGCATGGATAGAAGGATCAGCCAGGTTGCGTAGGGCAAGACTGTTCCCTGCACCAGGCGGCCCGAGGCTCCCCACTGTAGCGTCAAGCCGGTGAGGCACCTGAGAAAGGTGGAGCTCATGTACAGAACCCCGATCGTCGACACTCCGATCGCGGCGTATGCCCAGCGAGCCCGGCCCGTGGCCTCCCCCAGCCGGCCGGCGCAGTGCACCAGGGGGAGGGCCAGGATTAACGTGTCGTAATCGCGATGGTAAATGAAAAGGAGCGATGAGAGGCTGACCAGGCATGCGGCCGCCGGTCGCGGCAGGTCCTTCAGGAGCACGAGGTAGGCAACCCACGCCCCGACCGTCAGCAGAGCGAACACCTGAGCGTAGCGGATCCACACGCGATCGCGCATCCCCAGCCGGTAAAACAGGTGTTCGAAGCTGATGATGCTCTCGTTGCGCGTCCCCTGGTAGGAGTAGTCATTGACCTTGCCGGGGGCCGACAGCTCCCCTGCTCGCTGCGCCAGGGTCGCCAGGCGACCGGGCAGGTCGGCGATTCGTCCGGTCAGCCCACACGAACCTAGCACCAAGGCCACCAGCACAACCCAGCTTAGCCGGTCCGCCCGGCGGAGAAACAGGAGCAGGAAAGGAGTCATCGTCACAAACTTGACCGTCGCCAGGAAGAGGCAGACCCCAGCCCAGATCGGCCGGCTCTGGCCCTGGGCGACCAGCGCCAGGAGCAGCATCACGGCGGTGAACACGCCGAGCTGGCCGAGGTAGAGGCCCTTCAGCGAGGCTTCGGAGAAGCTCAGGCAGATCGCCAATGCCGCGATCGCAACAAGCGGCAGAGACTCGAGCCCTGCCCGCACCTGGCCTCCAGCGGCGTTGAGGCGATCTTGCGACATCAGCGCCGATCGGGCCAGGGCGATCAGTCCCAGGCTGGAGCTGACGTTGAGGAGGGTCCAGAACGCCAGGCTTGCGCGGATCGGCAGGGCAGCAAAGAGAGCGAAGAGCGGAAGGGCGGTCGGCGGATTGAGGAACGGATGCTCAGCAAACCGTGAGGGGGAGTACGGATCCACTCCGCCCCAAACGTCGCAACCGGCCTTCCAGAAGAACTGGAAATCCAATCCGAAGAGATCATGGCGAGACACCGCGTAAAGATGAATCACGAGGATGGCGAGAATCGCGGCGATCAGGGACTTGAGCCAGGAGGTCGGCACACGGGCGCGTACCAAGACCAGAACACCGAGCGCAAGGGGAACATACTTGAACACGGTAACCGTCAACGTAAGCGGAAGGATCATGCTGGTCAGGCACCCTGCGCCCGAGAAAATGGCGGACGGGAGTTTACACGGAGAACATCAGCCACAGATGCATGAACCGTGCCAGAGCCCGATCCCACTTTCGCTGATCAGAGTGATCCCCGCTTAACCCCCTGGCGTGAGGGGATTTGCCAGCGTGCGGCAGCTGACCTTACGTATCCGATCGCCCGGACCTGGGAGCCCGGGGAGACCGATCTGTCAACGTTCCTTGACAACCCGTGTCAACCTTCAGAGTCGTGTCGGCTAGCGTATTTACACTTAGATGGGCCCCTGGCTCGGAACGAAGTCCCCTCGGCTCGGATCACGTGGGCGGACCGACAATCAAGAATCTCGCCAGAGACACGCAAAGATATGCCATACTCAATGTGGAGGGGTCAACCTTCCTCTCTTTGACAATCCGAATACAGTCATCGATCGATGTATGGTATCTCTCCAGCAACACTGCATCGGGGACGACGCGTCGGGGAAGTGATACCACGGCATGTAAGAAAAAAAGAACCAGCGGGCATACCAGGTGGAGACTGCCTGAATGCGTGCTGTGCCTTGCGCGTTCGTGTATTTCGTGGTGACCCTCGGC
>Ga0208044_1001621_pt1 | contig 11965 bp, 7 predicted proteins | sample Sb_taG_8_FD_187712 | JGI IMG/M metagenome (GOLD analysis project Ga0208044, IMG submission 187712) | Peat soil microbial communities from Weissenstadt, Germany - Sb_50d_c_BC metaG (SPAdes) (version 2) | ecosystem: Environmental > Terrestrial > Soil > Wetlands > Peat | place: Germany: Weissenstadt... | reverse complement strand
GTCCGAGAAGACCAGGAGCGGCCCATGCATCTCGACCAACAGGTCGCGGAGCCGTGCCCGCCGCTCGCGGAGCGGCTCCTTCAGGAGGGACCGCCCTTCGTGGCAGAGCAGATCGAAAACGACATAACGGATCGGCAGCCGCTGGCGAATGGTATCGAGGGGACCAAAGTGTCAAAAACACGGGGTTTTTCCGGGGTGATCATTTTGGGACTAAAAAGGCCCTTGGCGCAAAATGCGTTCGGAAGCCAATTTCACGCGATATTAGGGATTCTTTTAGGCTTCCTATTGGGACGGGCCGTTTCTCATGACGAGCCCGATTCCCTGGAAACATCAGCAGAAATGCTCGGCTGGGGATCTCATCGATCATCAGGGTACGCAAAGTCTAGCTAAGACGTGTTGTCTGGGGGCCCTCCGCGAGGGTGCCAATTTAGCACTTACAAGGCAACCAGTCAGCTGCATAGCCTGGCTTGGCGAAATCTGCCCCAGCAGATCGAGTCCGACAGCCCGCAATCGTGTCACAGAACCTGGCCCGGATTATTCATGACGTCATACTCGCCCGAGATGTCCATGGCGGAATCTCCGGGTCGACCCTGCCCCAGAGAATGTCGAGATCATGAGCAATCTGCTCTGCGTGCTTTCTCAGAGCGAGGAGCGACACTCTAGGGTGCGCAGCGATGTCCAGACCAGACTGACACGCGGGCTCGTAAGCACCAAGTGAATAACGGCCGCTTCCGGTGCAAGGCCGCCGGCTTGAATACCCCAGCTCGAGCCCATTTTCATGCTCTGTGGGTGCCGCGCGCCGGCATGAGGACTGACACCAATACTGCCTTTATTACAACAACGTAGCGTTGCCATACAGCATCTGCATACGGCTTCATTAAGAGTCCTGGAACTGTTGGTCCCAACGTCTATTTATTTGCGAGCCTATCCGCTTCGGCGCGATAGTAGCTCACAGCTATTTGATTTCGACGAGGAGTCCTGCCTTCGTTGTACCATTTCATTACAAGGGAAAACATTTCTGCAATTCGAGAGGAATGCGCGGCCTCGACGGCAATCTGTTCCCTCGCATCCGAGGCAAGTAAGAGTGCTGAGGAACGAATGGCCAGAGACATTTCGTACATTTCCTCCAGCGAACTCTGACCTGTTAGGAATACATTCCTCGTCAAAGCGTACGCGTGCTCGGCGGCTCGTAGACGGTCTACGAGCAACGCGTCCAAAGCCTTGCCTGAAATCCTTTTGTCATCAGCAGAGAGAGCAAGCTTTGCCTCACCGGCCAAGCGCAAATAATGGGCAACTGCGATATATGGTTCCGCAACTACAACTACCGGTTCTTTGCCACCCCCGTTAGCAAAGGATTCAAGTGCTCGCATGCGCCCACAGTATTCGGTCAAGGCCTCAAGTTCTTTTTGCTTGTTCTTCGCTATGGACAGCTCTGATTCCAACAAATAGCCTGACCAACGGCAGGCATCCATGAAATAGCCTGCCTGCATGACAGTGTCAAGCTTCTGCCACCAGTCACTTAAGAGTAGCCGCGCTGCCGCGACCCTCTTCTGCTTCCAATACGACAGGTCAGCAGCGTCTTGGCGCCTTCCATAAGTTATGAGAAGAACCTGGGCGTCCGCTAGATAGTAATCAGTGGCCAAATACGAGGCAATCCCTTGACGCCCATCCGCGATTCGTCGCTTGGCCAAGCGCTCTATCCAAGAAATACGCCTGCAGTTAGACTCCGCTATTTCTGCCGCAAGTTTTCCATTCGCACCCGTCATTTCAGCGTCCATCAGTCGGCGAGACCAGAGCCACGCCGCCCAAGCGGATAGATCACCACGCTGAAAACCAGCCTCATAGAGAGTCCAATTATCGGACAAAGATGTGATTAGGCGCGATTGATCACCCGCGGTCCCTTTCTTGCTCCTCAATTCCACACATGAAGAAGCATCCTCGAGAAACAAGACAGGGCTAAGAATCATCACAGCTAACGCGATTGGCATGGGATACTCCTGGAGCGAAGGGCCGTCGTGAAACTGATCCAATGAGAATCATGAACTATTGAATCTGAATGTTCATCCTATTGCATCCTTGAAACGCATAGATTCGCTTCGCAATCGTGCCAGTCTTGAGTTTTCGAGAGAGATCAAGTCACATCTGCGGAGCCGCCATGCTCTTGGGGTAAGGGCACTCTTACCTTAGGGCCTCCGCCCAAGAGCGTCAGCGCGCTTTGGGGACGATAATTAATATTTGTCCATCTCCGGGTGTGAAGTCACCGGGCTTGGTGCCTAAGAAGCGCCCCGTATCAGTTCCCGTGTCACTCCCATGTGCTTCGAATAGCAAGCCCATACCAGGAGTGAGATCGACCACGATTGGAGAACCTGTGGGCTTATAGCCTCCCTTACCGCCTGGACCTGATCCTCCCAGGTAGATGCCGATGACAGTTCCTTTAACTGGCTTAGCCAGCGGATTAACATCCTTGAAGTACAGTTTACGTCCCGGATAAATCGGGACAATCCACTGAATCTCCCCCGGGGTTGTGTTAGTAGGATATTTCGGGCGTGGCTGTTGAAAGTTTCCCTGATATCCCATTTGTACGTAGGGACTCGTGATGACCTGTTTTCCGGGGTTGTCATCATACCAATTGGGTCCGTGATTGCCCGTCCCTGTGACGTCCTGTAGAGCATAGTCATATAGTGGGGGGAGATCCTTTGGTAAGCCGAGAGGAACATAACTCGGCAATTGCTGCAGCCCGCTTGGATCAACGCTGATTGATGGTTGATTTGCGACATATCGATACAGATCAGGATCGCCTGCTGCAAATCCCTGGGGATCCTGACTTATCCACCGCCCATCGTTCGGATTGTAGTACCGATTGAGATTGTACTGCAACCCAATCGAGCTGTCCCATGGCTCGCTCGTGTACTTGAACCTATCGCCATTGCTGGAATTGGACTCCGTCAGGATGTTGCCGAAGGGATCGTAGGTGAGTTGGTCCTGCACTGTCCCAGTCGTCGTCACCAATTGCCGCACGGATCCAATGTTGTCCGTGAGATACCAATTGGCCGTCGTGCCGCTGTACCTGGCGAACAGCGTGTCGATTGCCCTGCCGTAGAGGTAGCGGTAGGTCAGCGTGCCGCCACTGTTGAAGTCGGCATACGGGTTATAGTGATCGTATGCCGTCCAGCCCTGCGTACCGTTGAGGTCGTCGCCGATCCGGCGATTGTCCACGTCGTAGGTGAAGGTCTCGTTGGTGACTGTCACGCCGGCGCTCGTCTTCACCAGCACGTTGGTCAAGCGGTTGTGATAATCCCAAGTATACTGCGTCAGCTGGCCGCTGGATACGTTTGTTTGCGACGTCATGTTGCCATTCGCATCGTAGGCGTAGGTGTACGTGCCGTCGCCGGTCAGCGTGTTGTCCGAGCCGGTCGTGTAGCCCGAGGAATTGCGGTTCCCGTTGAGGTCGTAGCTGTAGCTATAGCTCTCGGAATCGCCGACGCCGGTCAGCTCTCCGGAGTTGTCGTAGGTATAGGTCAGCGTCCCCTCCGGGCCCTTGTACTGGGTGATTTCGCTGGCGCTGTTGTAGCTGTAGGTGTAGGTGGCCAGGGCGCCGGCGGATGAGCTGTTGCCAGTCGATTCTCCGGGACTTCCCAGAGACCGCACTCTCGCTTCCTGCTACGGCGACGGTGCTGATAACCCCAATGAGCTTGCCGTCTTGCCAGCTTGGCCAAGGTAATCGTCGTCAGCCGATTGGCATTGTCGTAACCTTGCGTACTCGTGATCGTGGCGCTGCCGCCGGTATCCCGGGTAACGCCTGTCTCGCGATTGGCGGCATCGTAGGCGAGGGTTATCTGCGGTCCCTGCGTCCCCGAGACCGCCATCGACGCCCCGGTCAGAAGGTTGTCGCCGTTGTATGTGTAAGTGATGAGGCCGCTGGAATTGTCTTGCTCCGTACCGTTATTGAACACGTCGTACGTGTACGTGAGCACGACGTGCGGCGCGCTGGGCGTGCCGTTGTTGTCGCTGGTCAACAGGTTGCCGGCGCCGTCGTAGGTGTAGGCATACTCCGAGTAGGCGTCGTGCTCGTTGGTCAGCTCGTTGGCCTGGTTGTACGTGTAGGTGATCGTATTGAGCACGCTGCCGCCGTTGACCCATTTTTCGGTGAGCATGTTGCCGGCATTGTCGTAGGTCCAGCTCGTCACGCGGCCGTCGGCGTCGGTCATGCCGATCTTTTCGTTGGCATTATCGTAAGCGTAGGTGGTTGAGCCTAAAGGCGTTGTCGTCTGCGTCAGGCGTCCCGCGGCGTCGTAGGAATAGGTCGTCGTGTTGCCAACCGGATCGGTAATGGCGGTTTGCCTGCCGTCCGAGTGATCTTGGATGAGTTTGCCAAGATCCTGACGCCGGCGGAACACGACTTCTTCATCTACGACCTGCGTGGCGAGGCTAGGCCACGCCACTGCCCGACACATAGCGAAAGCTATGGGCGGGTGTTCACCAAGCGCATCTTCGACAAGTGGCGGAGCTGGGAATTGGGGCGGTCAAGCGATCTGAAATGAGGACTCGGAAGTTTTTTGAAAAATCGCTTTCTGCTTTGTAACGAAAAGGCCTCCTGTGGGTGTATATCTATAGAGGGGGTTAATGGCGCATCGTTGAGCCGGCAATCCCTTGCACGTTCTTGGACTCATTTGATCTGATTCGCAGAGTCAACGTCTGAAGAACGGAACAGCTAGAGCCGTGACAGGGACGGTGCGCGCATTGGCCGGTTAGCCGTCCGGTTGTAGCACAAGCTGTCAGCTTGTGCCACAGCTCGCCCCAGCGCTGCCGTCTTCGGCGCCCGCATCGTTCCCCGGAACAGAGAGCATTGGCGAGGCAAGGAATCCTGGGCACACCTGTGGCGCCATGCGCGCAGGTGCAGTGGGATGGTGTCTACCCCTGGAGCATCACCATGCGCAAATTCTTCGCACGTCCCAAGAAGAGCCAATCACTTCAAGAAAAACTCAAGAGGCTTATCAAACTTGAGTGCGAGCAATTAGAACATCGAGCCGCGCCCACGGAAACGATCTCCAGCGTGTTGGCCTTGGCATACACGATGCACAACGGGTCCAGCGGACTGGGCGGCACGCCGAGTCACAGCGCGTCGATCACGCAGCCGCAAGAGTTGGCTGTGACCGGCAAGCCGCTCATGCCATTACCCCAGGGTCTGCCCACCAAGCCCACCGGAGGTGGCGGCGGCGGTGATTCGGCCCCTGCTGTCCAACAGCAGATCGTGTCCGCCCGCCCGGTAGGCGGTTTGGAGCAAGATCAAGGGCGCTTCGGCGTTCTGAACGATCAACCGTTCAATTTGTTCGGCGATTCTCCACCGCCTCCGCCAAGGACGGCCGGTCTGGACAGCTATCGCGCCGGGCATGGCGGCAGTGATGGCAACGGCGCTACCGGCGCTGCCCCTGGCAGCCATTCATCCACTGGCGGCCTGGAGCAAGGCAGCTACGATAATTTCGACATTCCTCCTCATGGCAGTGGCCCGGCTACGCCGCCGGCTTCCAATTTCAGCAATTCGGGATCGACCGGCAGCGATTCCGGGCACGCGGGCAGCACCGGCACCGCGGGAGTTTCGGCTGCGGCCGTCACCCATTCCCCGACAGCGCCGTCTGGGCCGGGCATCAAGCCCTTGACCATCGTCGAGGGCAATTTGTGGGTGCTCGACATGAACAAGGGCGTCGTCGTGACGCCTGGCGTTACCGAGCAGGAGTTCTCGACCTGGTCGATGAGCCTGGAAGCGCAAGTTTCCGGGGCCACGGCTTCCTCTTACAGCTGGAGCATGACCAATGCTCCCGATACGACCAGCGTCAGCGGTGCCAGCACCTATCATCTGACCTTTAATTGGTCCAGTTTCACCGGTGCCGCGCGCTCCGATAGCATCACCCTGACCGAGACCAACAGCGACAGCACGCATAATGTCATCACGCTGACGTTCAACGTCACCTCCACAAGCTCCCCCGCATACTCCAGCGCCGTGACGTCGTCCAGCACCTGGCCGAGCGTAGATCCCCCTGACGCATTGACGGTGAACCAGCAGATGGTGGGCAACGGAACGAGCGATCCGGGCAGGTGCATGGGGTGCCCGAGCGATGTTGGTGTCCCTGGCTATACCGAGCCATATACTCTAGGAAGCGCGGATGGCGAATTCAGAACGACTTATGACATGCCGGCTTACAATCCCGGGGTCACTCGGCTGAGCCTCATTTATAACTCCACCGCCGCCAACGCTGAGCCGATCTTCATCACGCATTACCCGACCAGTTCCAGCACTGCTCTGCCAAGTACGATCAGCGCCCAGCTCACGTTCAACGGCACTGCGGGATCGACGTTCTACTACAGCACCTCGTCGCTCAATCCCGGCGACATCATGGAGATCGCCTCCCAGGTCAACGCCTCCTCACTTAGCACCGGCCGCTATAGCTACTCGATCGCAGTCACCGCCAACTACGCCACTCCGGTCACCACCACGTACTCCGGGTCCGTGAACGTCATCAACGACGCTTCCAGTCCTTTCGGCGCCGGCTGGACCCTTTCCGGCCTGGAGCACATCTGGTCGGTCACGGGCGGCGTCATCCTGGAATTGCCCGGCGGCCTGAGCCTGTGGTTCGCCAGCGCGGGCTCGGGAACCTTCACCACTCCGGCGGGCGATTTCTCTACCCTCACGCAGAACACCGGCACGAACGTGTATACGCGCACGCTCACCAACGGCACCAAGATCACGTTCAATCCTTCGGGCTACCAAACGGCCGTGACGGACACAGATGGCAACGCGACTTCCTATGCCTACAACGGCTCAAACGAAGTCTCCACGATCACCGACTTCAACAGCCTGGTCACGAGTTTTTCTTACACCACCGGTCGGGTCACTATCGAGGACCCGGCCAACCGGGTAAGCACGATCACGCTCAGCTCAGGACAGGTCACCGGCATCACCGACCCAGCCGGCGAGCAATGGACCTACGGCTACGACGGCTCCAACGATCTGACGACCCTGGAGAACCCGCGCTCCTACACGACCACGATCGCTTACAACTATGCCGATCGCGTCACCACGGTTACACGGGCCGACGCCAGCACCGACCAACTCAGCGCTTTGCAGATGCAAGGGCTGGTCCCGTCGGGCTCCGGCACGTCGGGCAGCCCGGCCACGCCTGTTCTGGTCGCGCAAGCGCAGGCCACGTATACCGACCCGCGCAGCAACGCCTGGCCCGACCGTCTCGATTGGCTCGGCTTCGGCACGGCCACGCAACAAATCGATCCCCTGGGCGACACCGCGGTCACTTACCGCGATGCCAACGGCCTGCCCTGGCTGACCTCCGATCCCCTTGCCAATCGCACACGCTACAACTTTGACAGCAACGGCAACGTGACCAAGATCACCAATCCCGACGACAGCACGAAACAATACACCTACAATTCCCTCGCCGAGGTGACCAAGTACACCGACGAGACGAGCGATGTTACAACCTACACGTACAACACGAACGGAGACCTAACCGAGGTCACAAACGCCCTGAACCAGGTGACGACCTACACCAACAACAGCCAGGGCTTCAGGACCAGCCAGACTGATGCACTGAACCACACCACAACATTTGGATACGATTCGCGGGATCGTGAGACAACCACGACCGATGCCCTGAATAACGTCACGACGATGACTTACGACAGTGCCAGCGACATGCTCACGACCACGAATGCGCGCGGCTACACGACGAGTTACAGCTACGATGCCATGGGCCGAACGCTCACCGAGCAACTGCCCGGTGCTACGACCGCGACCTACACCTATACCTACGACGCCGCCGGCAACCAGACTGTTGTTCAGGACCCCTTGGGCAACCTGACGACGACGACCTATGACAAGCTGAACCGCGCCATCGGGGTCACGGGCGCGCTCAACCACACCACGACTTTCGTTTATGACGGAAACGGCAATCAGGTGAGCGTGACGAATCCACTTAACCAGACGACCACAACGACGTTCGACGCCGCGAATCGCCAAACGCAAATTACCGATGCCAACAATCATACGACCACGTACACGCTGGACGCCGACGGCAACCAGCTGGAAGTCACGAACGCCCTGAACCAGGTCACAAGCTACACGTACAACTCCCGCAACTGGAAGACCAGCGTTATCTACGCCAACAATTCCGAGACCACGTACGCCTACGACGCCAGCGGCTTCGAGACCAGCAGTACGACTTTCCTCTACAGCCACGCCCCTCATTTCTTAACCGGTGAGGCAACGGATTATACGAGCGATGCTCTGCACCGGGTGGTAGGATCAACCGATCCGGACAGCAATACGACCACCTACACCTACGATGCCGCCGGCAATACCATCGCGGTTACAGACGCCTTGAACCACACGACCACGACGACGTACGACGCCGACAACCGCGTGCAGACGACCAAGGATGCCCTCGGCGACGTGACCACCTATTCCTACGACGCCGCGAGCAACCAGATCAGCGTGACAGATCCCCTGGGTCATGTGACCACCTCGGTTTACGACGCGCAGAACCGCTTGATCAGCGTTACCGATCCGCGCGGGGCGGTGACGACGTATGCCTACGACCTCGACAGCCGGCAGACTGCAATTACCGATCCGGATGCTAACACAACCACGTACTCGTATGATGCCGCCGGACGCTTGACGCAAACGACCACGCCCGTGGGCACCACCACATATGCGTATAATAGCGCCAACGAAAAGATCGGCATGACGGATGCCGACGGCCGGGTGACGAGCTGGACCTATGACAATGCCGGCAACATGCTGACCGAGAAATGGGTCAACGGCGGCAGCGTGCTCAATACGATCACCTATACGTACAACCAGGCCAACGAGCTGACCAACGAACAGGACGCCTACTCGGAGTATAGCTACACCTACGATGGCGCCGGCAACCTGCTGACCAGCAACAACAGCGGCACGCCGGGCATGCCGAATGTCGTGCTCACCTACACGTACGACGTGTTCAATAACGTTACGGAGGTGCAAGACAATGGCGGTGGCGCCATTGCTTACTCGTACAACGGCGACAACCTTTTGACCGAGGCGTCGATGACGGTCTCGGCGACGCAGGGACCGCTGATCACCCTCGCTTACGATGCCGCCAACCGCGAGACAGGCGCTACCCGGGACACCGGCGGCAGCGCCACAATCACGAGTACCCAAGGATACGACAGCGCCAACCGGCTGACGACGATCACCTACAACAGCTCCTCCGCCGGTGCCCTGGCCACCTATACGTACAGCTACAATAGCGCCAGCGAAATCACCCAGTACAAGGGCCCGGAGGGGACGCTGACCTACACCTACGACAACTCCGGAGAACTGACCGGCGTGGGCGACGCCGAGAGCTACAGCTACAGCTACGACCTCAACGGTAACCGCAATTCCTCGGGTTACACGACCGGCCCGGACAACGAGCTGACCGCCGACGGAACGAATACCTATGCTTACGACGCCGTTGGCAACATGACGTCGGAAACAAACGTTTCCTCCGGCCAGGTGACGCAGTATACTTGGGACTATCGAAACCGACTGACCAACGTGCTGGTGAAGACCAGTGCCGGCGTCACGGTCACGAACGAGACCTTTACGTACGACGTGGAGAATCGCCGCATCGGCGACGACCTCAACGGCACGCAGAGCTGGACGGCGTACGATCAGGACAATCCGTACGCGGACTTCAACAGCAGCGGCACGCTAACGGAGCGCTACCTCTACGGCAGAGCCATCGACACGCTGTTCGCCAGGTACACTGGAACGACGGCCAATTGGTATCTCACGGACAACGTTGGCTCCGTGCGGCAACTGGTGACCACGAGCGGGACTGTGCAGGACCAGATTACCTACGACCCCTTTGGCAACGTCTTGTCGGAATCCAATCCGAGCAATGGCGACAGATTCAAGTACACGAGTGAGCCGTGGGACAGCGCAATTGGGTTGCAGTATAACCTAAATCGATATTACACTCCGACTGACGGCCGCTGGATAAGCCAGGACCCGTTGCGATTTGAGGCTGGCGAAGCAAACCTGTACGGCTATGTAGCGAATGACCCCGGTGCGAACAAGGATCCGTTGGGCTTATGGCGGGTGAATATTCATGTTTGTGTGGGCTTTGTCCTTGGCGGATGCACAGAATGGAGTTTCGGTACCGGGGGACTGGGCGTTGGTGCGGGTGTGGGGCTTGTGGGTAGCGCCCCAATACCAGTTAGCGGTGGCGTCACCTGGGCTCCTGGAGGGCCACAGCCCAGGGGAAGTGGATGGTGGGTCAACGCCACAGCACTATGGTCAGCTACGTATACGGCCATAACGACGCCGTGGGGGTTTCCGGTCCCGTGGGGTCCACCGCCCCCTGGACCTCCGCCCCCGCCTCCTCCCCCCCATGGCCAGTTAGCGTTGGGTTTGGACTTCCCATGGGTGCCGCAGTCCTAAGGTGGTGGCAGGCGCTGTGATCTGGCTGGGTCGTGGTGAGCCCGATGCTGCCCGCGTGCTTGGACAAAGGGAGTTCCTGGGCGCACCTTCATGGCATTAGCTGACTACCGCTGGCAATCAGTCTTCTTCCAGTAGCGTTGCATGTATGCGGACCGGGAGAAAGTCGTTGGCTTTGGCAACAGCTCGATCGGACAGAGCTGCTGCAACTGGTACTTCATCTGCCCAAGGGCACATGAAGCGGGGTCTTGTCCGCGCAGCCGTGTCGGGCGCACGCGCCACTCTTGGTCGCGAAAACCCATGGGCAGCAGACGGAAAAGCAGCAGGAGCTGGAATTGCAACAACAGCAACTCGTTACCGGAGAATAAGACCGAAGGACGTTGGCCGTGAACCTGACACGGCGATGTCGCTTCGCGAAACAGGTCCTGCCCAATACGGCAGCCATGGCTGGCTGGACGTCCAAAAAACGTCGGGAGGCGGTGCAGCCAAGCTCCAGTAAGTCGGGAAATTCTCAAGCTGGCGGTCGATGCCGAAGTCGTAGGTGTCGTTGATAATCGTCTCCCGACGTAAGGCTTGTCCTTCCTTGAAGTGTTGCTCGACCCGGCTCGACTTGTAAACGATGCAAAGCGAGGGAAAAACACCCCCGTGACCATGCGTGCGCGAACTCACCCGTAGCAGCGTTGAAGTCAACTTAATTGGGCGGCAGCATGTTAGAGTTTCCTACCCAACTTTATCTGATTCTTGGCTGGATGAGCATTGTGGTAGCCTTCTTGACGTTTCATCTTGTATCCAAGAACGCAGCGCTGAAGCGGAGAATCCATCCTTGGCTGATTGCCGCTCTAGGGGCGCTATTTGTTATAGTTGCCTCATGGAGCACTGGTTCATGGTGGTATGCTCTTGTGGCGATAGTATTGGCGATTATCGGCGTGCCTCTCGCAATCAAGCTAGTGAGGTTCTGCAGTGCCTGTGGTCTGACGGTTTTCTATGGAGTCGGCCTTATCAAATTGAATTACTGTCCGCGTTGCGGTTCGCGACTTGATCAATGAACTTAGTTCGCGCGCCTTCAAAGAGAAAGGGGTCGGGAGTGCTCTGTAGAAGGAAAAGGGGACGCATCTAGTTAATTGAACGGTTTACGACGCGCAGAACCGCTTGATCAGCGTTACCGATCCGCGCGGAGCGGTGACGACGTATGCCTATGACCTCGACAGCCGGCAAACCTCGATTACCGATCCGGTTGGCAACACGACTACCTTTTCCTACGATGCTGCGGGCGCCTGACGCAGACGACCACGCCTTCGCACGTGAAGATTGGCATCCTGCTCGACGCTTCTCCCGGAATATGTAGGGCGGACCACGGTCATTCCTCATGGAGCCAACGTTCGCAAAATGCACAATGAGCTGCGCTCTGCTGTACGCGCGCGGTTTCATCTTCCTAAGGACGCGCTCATCTTCGGCTGCTTCGGAGGGCTTCATCCGCTCAAGATGAACGCC
>Ga0208044_1001616_pt1 | contig 11992 bp, 1 predicted proteins | sample Sb_taG_8_FD_187712 | JGI IMG/M metagenome (GOLD analysis project Ga0208044, IMG submission 187712) | Peat soil microbial communities from Weissenstadt, Germany - Sb_50d_c_BC metaG (SPAdes) (version 2) | ecosystem: Environmental > Terrestrial > Soil > Wetlands > Peat | place: Germany: Weissenstadt... | reverse complement strand
CAGCCCGCAGAGCTTCACGGCGACCTTCAGCCTCGCTAGCCCGATACCGTCCGGCCAGACCGTCACGGCGACGGCGACCTCGGCCGCCAACGACACCTCGGAGTTCGCGACCAGCGCCGGCCTCGCCTCGCCGTACCAGGTAACGAACACCACGGACAATGTTCCGGGTTCGGAAGTCGGCTCGTTGCGGCAGGCGATCATCAACGCCAATACGAGCCCGCCACCAACCGGCACGAATATCACTTTCAACATCCCGTCAGGCCCATTCGTGATCAGTCCGACGACATCGCTGCCGATGATCGACGTCCCCGTGACGATCGACGGCACCAGTCAGCCGGGCTACCTCGGTGCACCAATCGTCGAGCTTTCTGGGGCCGGGTTGACAGGTGAAGGATTGACCCTGGGCACTGGTTCGGGCGGCAGCAGAATCAAAGGGCTGGACATTAACGGCTTCGGTAGTGCAGGTATTGACATTATTTCAAACGACAACGTCATCCAGAACGATTACCTGGGCACTGACATCACGGGCATGCTCGCCGGTCCCGGCAACGGTCAAGGCATCCTGATCGACAATTCCTCGGGCAACACGATTGGCGGACTGGCTACAGTTGGAAACGTGATCTCGGGTAACACCGTGGGAATCGTGATCCAGGGGGCCATGGCGCAGTACAACGTGGTGCGGGCGAACCTAATTGGTACGAATGCCTTCGGTACTTCCGGAATCCCAAATACCAGCGACGGCGTGCAGATCACGACTGGCGCGAACAACACCATCGGCGGCACGGTCATTGGCGCCGCCAACACGATCGCCCATAATACGGGCGACGGCGTTCAAGTCAGCGGCGCGGCCGCGACCGGCGACCTGATCTCCCAGAACTCGATCTTCGCCAATGGTGCAGGCATCGTTCTGACCAACGGCGGCAACGCGAACCAGGGGGCGCCCACCCTCACGTTCGTCAACTCCACCGCCGGCAGCACCCAGATACAGGGCAACGTCTCCGGGTTCTCGGCCAATTCCACCTTCACGATCGAGTTCTTCGCCAGCGTCGCCGGCGATCCGGCGGGGCCGGGCCAGGCGCATGTCTTCCTGGGGAGCACCTCGATCAACACCGATGGCACTGGGGCGGCGTCGATCAACGCGACCTTGGCGGTCTCCGTGCCCGCTGGTCAGACGGTGACGGCCACCGCGACCTCGCTGGCCAACAACACCTCGCCTTTTGCCACCAGCGTGACGGTGGTCAATCCCTTCCTGGTCACCAACACCAACGACAGTGGCGCGGGCTCACTGCCCCAGGCGCTGCTCAATGCCAACGCCACCACGGGACTGAACACGGTGACCTTCGCGATCCCGGGATCGGGTCCGTATATCATTACCGTGGAGACGGCCCTGCCGACGATCACCGATCCGGTGGTCATCGACGGCACCAGCCAGCCGGGGTTCGCGGGCACGCCGGTCATCCAGCTCGACGGCAACGATCAGGCATTCGCCGGTCTGACCCTGGGCGCCGGCTCCACGGGCAGCACGATCAAGGGCCTGGACATCATCGACTTCGCGGGACCGGCGATCGATGTCGAGACGAACCACAATACCGTTCAGTCCAACTACCTGGGGATCGCCCTCAACGGGACCGCCGCGGCGAATACTCAAGGCGTCCTGATCAACGGGTCGAACAATATCATCGGCGGCACAAGCGCCGGCAACGTCATCGCCTTCAATTCCGGCGCCGCGGTGAACGTGAATTCCGGTAGCGGAGACACGATTCGCAGCAACCTCATTTACTCCAACGGTTCGGCCATTGTGCTCCAAACCGGGACCAACAATGGCCAGCAGCCACCGAACTTGGCTAGCGCCACCTCCAGCTCTGGCACGACGATCGTAAATGGGAGCGTCAGCAGCTCTACGCCCAGTGGGACGATCCTCGACTTCTACGCGGATGCCTCAGGACAATCCCCGGCACGCACCTACCTTGGCAGTTACGTGGTGTCGACAAGCAGCTCGGGTTTCCCCAGTTTCACGGCGACCCTGTCCGTCGCCGTCTCCACGCTCGTCAACATCAGCGCGACGTCCACCTCGCCCAACGGCGATACCTCGGAGTTCTCCGGCAGCGTCAAAGTGACCAGTCCCTTCCTGGTGACGAAGAACAACGACAGCGGGTTCGGCTCGCTGCGGCAAGCCATCCTCAATGTCGACGCCGACACGGGCAACCCCAACCCCGACACAATCACCTTCGCCATCGGGACCGGCCCGGCCACGATCACGTTAACCTCGGGCCAGCTACCGGTATTCACTCACACCGTGATCCTGGACGGGACGACCCAGCCGGGGTATGCCGGCGCCCCGATCATCGAGATCAACGGCAACGGCTTGTCCGGATACGGCCTCGAGCTGGGGGCAGGCTCGGGGGGCAGCACGATCAAGGGCTTGGACATCGTCGACTTCGCGGGCCCGGGGATCGATGTCGAGACGAACAGTAACACCATGCAGTCGAACTACGTGGGCATCAACCTCTCAGGTACGGCGGCTGGGCCTGGCAATCAGACGGGCATTTTGATCAACGGCTCGGGGAATCTGATCGGCGGCACGGGCAGCGGCGCGGGCAACGTGATCGCCGACAACACCGACGCCGCGGTAAATGTGAATTCGGGGAATGGCAATGCCATCCGGCAAAACTTGATCTTCCAGAACGGCCAGGGGATCTTTCTGGCGTCCGGAACCAATGACAGCCAGCCGGCGCCGATCCTGAACCACGGGACCTCCAGCTCGGGTAACACCATCGTGGCAGGGAGCGTCAGTTCGCCTGGTTACACGGGACAGATGACGCTTGAGTTCTTCGCGAATGCGGCGAGTAACCCCTCGGGGACCAGTCCGGCGTTCACCTTCTTGGGCAGTGCCCCGGTGCCGGGCCCCGGGCCGTTCTCGGTCAGCCTACCCGTCTCCGTGGGTGTGGGGCTGAACATCACCGCGACGGCCACCCGGACGGCGACTGGCACGCCCAATGACACCTCGCCGTTCTCAGGGCCCGTCACCGTGGCCAACCCGTTCGTGGTAACAACGACCGCGGATAACGGCGATAACGGCAACCCGATCGTCGGCTCACTTCGCCAAGTCATCGAGAGCGTGGATGGGAACCCGCAAGGCCCCAATACGATAACGTTCGCCATCCAGGGAAACAGCCCATTCGTGATCACGGTCAACCCCCTGGCGCCGCTGCCGACGATCACGGCCCCGGTGACGATCGACGGGAGGTCCGAATCGACCACCGTGAGTGGGGCGGTCGTCGAGATCAACGGTGGAGGTCAGATCGCCGACGGCCTGACCCTCGGCGCGGGCTCCGGCGGCGCGACTGTCGGCACCGGCAGTGCAATCCAGGGGTTGACGATTACCGGATTTACCGCCGACGGCATCCTGATCCAATCGAGCAACAACACCATCGGCGGCACCACGACTGATGCGGGCAATGTCATCACCGGCAATACCGGTGATGCCGTCCACGTGGCCTCCGGTACCGGTAACGCGATCCGGCAAAACCTGATCACCTTCTCCACCGGGGCACACGGCATCGTCGTGGACACCGGCGCCAATAACAACCAAAGCCCCCCCAAGATCGTGGCAGTTGCGTCCGTCCCCAATCTGACGACGATCGACGGTACGGTCATCGGCAATTCGGCCGGGACCTACACGGTCGAGTTTTTCTCCAGTAACACCTCGGGGACAGGCCCCGCGGCCCAGTTCCTCGGGACGACGACGGTCACGATCACCGCGACCACGTTCCCGGCCACGCAGGACTTCACCGCGACGTTGAACATCCCTGTGGTGCAGTCCAGCCAGACGGCGACCGCGACGGTGACCGGTCCCGACAACAGCACCTCGCCGTTGGCGACGACCACCGCCCAGCCAACCAGTCTCCCCCTCCAGGTGACCAACACCAGCGACAACACGCCGGGCTCGGCGGTCGGCTCGCTCCGCCTGGCGATCCTCGACGCCAACAACCTGCCGCAGTCTTCGGGCACGGACGGCATCACGTTCGCCTTTGCGACCGGCACCGCGCCGTTCGTCATCTCGGTGGCGACCAACCTGCCGCTGCCGACGATCATGGTCCCGGTGAGGATCCAGGGCCTCACCAGCGCCGGGGGCGCTCCCCTTGTGGAGATCAACGGCGGCGCCCAGTCGTTCGACGGCCTGATCCTGGGCCCCGGCTCCGGCGGCAGCACGATCGTGGGGCTGGACATCGCCGACTTCCAAGGTGCAGCGATTCGCATCCAGTCGAATAACGACGTCGTCTCGGGGAATCTCCTGGGTACCGACATCAGCGGGACGATCCTCAACCCGGGCAACTTGGTCGGTGTGCAGATCGATAACGCGAAGGCCAACACGATCGGCGGGACCACGTTGGCCGCCGCCAATACCATCGACCTCAACTCCACGGCGGGGGTGGAGATTTCGGGGGCGGCGGCCACGGGCAACCTGGTCGAAGGGAACTTCATCGGAACGAACTCCGCCGGCGCCACGACACTCGGCAACCGCGTGGGCGTGGTGATCACCACCAACGCCTCGGCCAACACGATCGGCGGGACTGCGTCCGGCACTGCCAACACGATCGGGGCGAACTCCATCAGCGGGGTCGCCATCCTCTCCGGCATCGGCAATGTGGTCCGCCAAAACCTTTATGACGGGAGCAATGGTACGTCGATTCCCGTGGAAGCCAGCGATATCGTCCTGGCCTCCGGGGCGAACAACAACCCACCGGCTCCCCAGCTCCTGGGGGTTGTGTACACGTCGCCGAACACGACGATGACCGCGTCTGTTCAGTTCACGTTTCCGAGGCCTATCCCAGTGGCCGGCTATAGCGCCTCGCTCGAGTTTTACGATGTTCTGACGGGCAGCCGGACCTCGTTCCTCAGTCCCACAACTCCCGATCCGGTCTTAATCGAGGCGCCTTCGAATGGATCGAACATCAGCAAGACCATCAACGTGACGGTCCCCGTGCCCGCTGGCTTCACCGAGAACAGCGTTGTAATCGTGACAGCGACGTTCGCCGGGTCAGCCTTACCAGGGCCCTCCGGCACCACCGTTTTCTCCAACAGGACGACAACAACCACCGCGACCGTCGTGAACACGACCCAGGATAACGGCGACGACACGAACCCGATCAGGGGCTCGCTCCGAGCGGCGATTCTATACGCGAACAACAACCCGCCAGCAGCGGGGACGACGGATCAGATCACGTTCGACATCCAGGGAAGCAGCCCATTCGTGATCACGGTCAACCCCCTGGCGCCGCTGCCTGCGATCAATGTCCCGGTGACCATCGACGGCACCACTCAACCCGGTTTTGATGTCAATAATCATAATCCGATCATCGAGATTAGCGCCGACCCCGTCGGCGATGGACTTGTGCTGGCCCCTGGCTCCGACGGTAGCACCATTGAGGGACTCGACTTCGCCGCCTTCAGTAACGCCGGCATCCACATCGAGTCGTCCAGTAACACCATCGAGGGCGACTTCTTCGGCACCGACACTACCGGCGCGGCCGCGGGGCCGGGCAACGGAATCGGCATCCTGATCGACGGTAACCTGAACCCGACTAACGCGATGAGTAACACGATTGGCGGCACCACCGCGGCCGCGATCAACGTCATCGGCTTCAACACGATGGCCGGGGTATCGATCACGGGCTCGGGGGCCAACGACAACCTTTTGTGGGGCAATTACATCGGCACCAATGCCTCCAACGCCAAGATGGGCAATGGCGGGGGGGGCATCATCATCGACAACAGCGCCAGCGACAATTCCATCGGCGGTACAATCAGCGGGGCTGTCAATTCCGGCGCGATACCGGCCTGGTTCACGGAGTCCGTTAGCTATCCAGGCATAGATCCCGAAACCGGGAAGCCGACCACGGTCTTTTCGTCCTCCTCGATCTCCGGTGTGGGCAACATCATCGGCTTCAACCAAGGTCCAGGAGTCTCGATCAACGGAATGGCCACGAACGGCAATGTCGTACTGGGCAATTTCGTCGGGGTCAACGCCGGCATCACAAGTAATTCGACGAGCGGGACTGTCACTTCGCCTGTGAACTCCGCAAACAGCGGTAGCGGAATCGTGATCGACGGTGGTAGCCAGAACAATTTCATAGGCGAGCTCACCGCCCTTTCATACAGCCCGACTGTAAGCGGCACGATCGCCGCCACCGTGAATCTCGCCAGCATCTTGGGTTCCTCACAGCCCGTCTCGTACTTGATGCCCGTCACCGCCGGTGCGACGGTAACCGTGACCGGCAGCCTGGGTAATTTCATCGCGGGTAACTCGAGCGATGGCGTGGACATCAATGGCGGCGGTGGCAATACCTTGGTTGCCAACTCGATCGGCTCGACGACGAGCGGCAAGCTGGGCAACGGCGTCTATGGGATCAAAATCACTGACTCCGGCAGCAACACGATCGGCGGTGTCCCAGTCACGAACACCTCGACCGGGGCGATCGGGAGTCTGAACGGCAGCGCCAACTACATTTCCGGCAATCTGAACGACGGCGTCCTGATCAATATCCACAACTCTGCTACCGCAACTGCCGCGGATAATCTCGTCATGGGCAACCTCATCTCGCGAAACAGCCATAACGGCGTCCATGTCGTGGCCGACCTTGGCGGTATAGCACAGATCGCCCAGATCACCGATAACTTCATCGGTACCGACGCTTCGGGTACAACCACTTACGACCCGAGCAATCAAACCCTGGGCAACGGACTCAGCGGAATCCTTTTGGAGACGACGGCGGCGGCTTCGGGATCCCTCACCGCCGTGACCGTCTTGGGGAACGTGGTCTCCGGGAACGGCCTGAGCGGCATCACGGTCCAGACGGGCGCCGGTCCCTTGGCAAAAGTCGCCATCCAGGACAACTTGATCGGCACGGACAAGGATGGGAAGAACATAGGGGGGGCCAGTGCGACAGCGCCATTGCCATTTGGGAACGTCCTGGACGGCATCCGCCTCGACGGCGTCTCCGGAGTTCTCGTTGGCAATCCGTCCCCGGCCGGCGGTCCGGTCAGTCTTGTCCTCGCAACCAGTCTGGGCAACCTGATCTCCGGAAACCTGGGCAGAGGCATCGAGATCGTCGGTGGCGCCCAGAACAACACGATCAACGGCAACCTGATCGGCGTCGTCCTCGCGACCGAGCAATCGGGTCAGCTCGTCGTCAGGGCCAAGGATGCCAACAATAATGACGCGGGCGACTTGTCCGACGGCATCTTCGTGCTGGACTCCTCGGGGAATACCATCCAGGGTAACCTGATCTCCGCCAACCGAGGTTACGGCGTCCACGAGGCCGACGGCTTGGGTTCCCTGAGCGACCCTAACCTGAAAATCATCGGCAACTTCATCGGCACGAATAACGACGGAACTCAGGTTCTCGATGATCAGCTCAACAGCTTCGGCAACGGCGCAGACGGCATCTTCCTGGATTCGGTCAGCGGCGTCATCATCGGCGGGACGACGGGCAGCGGTTCCTTCCTTGACAACCGCAACGTGATCTCGGGTAATCATGCCAACGGCATCGATCTGCTGCAATCCTCCGTCGTGCTGATCAGCAACAACCTGATCGGCACCAATATCGCTGGAAACAGCACTCCCGGCGACCCCAAGAACGATTTCGGCAACGCCGGCAACGGGATCTTCGTCAACCAGACGACCGCCACCGACTCGTCGAACGGCATCACGATCGGCGGGACGACGGACGAGGACCGCAATATCATCTCGGGTAACCACGCCAGCGGCGTCTTCGTTTCGGGCTCGACGGCCGCTCGCGCAGAGTACAACCTCATCGTGGGCAACTACATCGGTCTGGACGCCAGCGGCTCGAAGACGGTCCCCAACGCCGTTGCCGGAATCATCCTCAGCAACGCTGACAACAATTCAATCGGTGGGACGGACCCGAGCCAAGGGAACGTGATTTCGGGCAACTCGCTGGATGGGATTCTGCTCGTCAACCACGCCAAGGAAAACACGATTCAGCACAACCTCATCGGGACCGACCGGAAGGGTTCCACCGCGCTAGGCAACTCGGCCGACGGCGTCTTCCTGGTCGGAGGAGCCGCCATCATCGGTGGTACGATCTCAGGCGCCAGCACGATCTCGGGCAACGTCATCTCAGGCAACGTCATCTCGGGCAACAATGAGAATGGCATCCAGATTTTCGGGAACGGCGCCTACGAGAACACCGTCTCGGGCAATAAAATCGGCTTGGGCCAGAATGGCACAAGAATCGCCAACCTGGGCAACGGCGTGTTCCTCAACGACGCCGGACCCGGGAATACGATCGGCGGTAGTATGACGGCGATGCCCGTCACCGGCCTTGGTAACGTCATCTCCGGCAATCGCCAATCCGGTATCGCGATCACCGACACCACAAGGTACACCACCACTGGGACCACGATTGGGACCACGATCGAGGGCAACCTGATCGGGACCGATCTAAGCGGCACCTACGCCATTGGCAACCAAGGATACGGCGTGGTGATCAACGGGTCCTCGTACAACACCGTCGGTGGTGCGACCGGGACTGGCTTGGGCAACGTCATCTCCGGCAACGCCCTGGCCGGAGTCCAGATCTTCAGCCCCACGGCGTCTCTCCCGGCGTCTCTCCCGGCCGATCACAACCTCGTGGAAGGGAATTTGATCGGGACCAACAAGGCCGGGACATCGTCCATCGAAAACTCCAGCGACGGCGTCCAGATCTACAACGGCAGCTACAACACGATCGGTGGGACGAATTCCGCCGAGCGCAACGTCATCTCGGGCAATGCCGGCAACGGTGTGTTCATCTACCAGTTCCCCAATCTGAAAGCCTCCTTCAACCAGGTCATCGGCAACTTTATCGGCACCAACGCAACCGGCTTGGCGTCGGTAGCCAACCTTGGCAACCTTGGCAGCGGCGTGCAGATCATCGACGGCACTAACAATTCCATCGGAGGCGCGACCGCCGGGACGATCCTAGGGACGGAAGTCCCGGCATCGACCGGCGGCGCTGGCAACCTGATCTCCGGCAACACCCAGTGGGGCATCCAGATCACCCTCACGGGCATCACGGGCAGTTCGATCCCGACCGCCAACGCCGTACTGGGGAATTACATCGGCACCGACGCCGCGGGAGCCGCGGCGATCCCCAACAAGCTCGGAGGCGTCCTCGTCAACAACGCGAGCACTCAGTACCTCATTCCTCAAACGATCGGAGGGAGCACCCCCGGCGCTGGCAACCTCATCTCGGGGAACAAAACCGTCGGCATCGAGCTCCTTGGGCCGCAGAAGATCAACATCTCTGGCACGAACAACGTCGTCCAGGGCAACCTGATCGGGTTGAACACCGCGGGGGCGGTTGTCGGCAACGGCACGGGCATCTTGATCGACAACTCGCCGGCAAACCTGATCGGCGGCCGCACCTCGAGGGCCGGAACCGGAGCCGGGAACATCATCTCCGGCAACGTCCTGAGCGGCATCAACGTCCTCGACACGGATTCCGTCAGGGAGCAGATCCAGGGCAATGCCATCGGGACCAACATCACCGGCGATGGCTTCCCCACCGGCACCATCGAACAAACCCCACCACAGAATGTCGGCGTGCTGATCGAAGGCGTATCCACGGATACCGTCGGCGGGCCCGGTTCTGGCAACGTCATCTCCGGCAACGTTGTCGGAGTCGAGGTCGCCGGCAGTGGAAACGTCGTTCAGGACAACCTGATCGGCACCGACGCCACCGGCTTGCAGCCCGTCTCCAATCTCGACGTGGGTGTCTGGATCAACAATAGCCAGGGAAACACAGTCGGCCCGGGCAACGTCATCTCCGCCAACGGCATCGCCGGCGTCGAGATTCTCGCCGCCGGCTCGCAGCGGAATCTCGTCGCCGACAACAACGTCGGAGAAAGGGTCAACGGCAAAATCTTCTCGTCCCAGGGCCAGCCCGTGCTCACGTCCAACGGCCCCGAGCCGGCGATCCACGTGTATGCCAACGCCCAACTCAACGGCGTGGTCGTTTTGGGCGCCTCGCAAAACACGATCGGTGCAGGCAACACAATCAGCGGCAACGTCCAGGTCGGCGTGTACATCACCAGCCGCGATTTCGCCGGGCTGCCTTATCCGACCCCCGTCAATAACGCAGTTTCAGGTAACACCATCCAGAACGATGGCATCTACGGGGTCCTGCTCTACGATGCGCCGAATAATGCGATCCGGCCGTTCACGAGCCAGAACCGGAATCTCATTAACAACACTTTCGGAGGCGACAAAATCAACTTCCGGAATTACCTGTCGGGCTTCGATATCCCTACCCGCTTGCAGACCACGGGGCCGAAGGCGAAGTCGACAAAGCCCGTGCACCACGCGATAGCCCAAGTGGCGCACCCGAAGGTGGTGCAGAAGAGTTCGGTCCGGGTTCGTCCCCGTGTACCGGCCCTGTTCGAAAAGACTTTGCCGCCGCGACAAAAGCACAGTGGCACTGTTCATCACTAGCTCGATAGACGATTACACCGATAGCAAACCGCGGGTGCCGCGCACGCCCGAGCGAAGTGGCCAGGCGGGTGCAGAGCAACGCGGAGGCGGCGCAGCGTTGATTCCTCAGGTCGATCATCCGATCCTGGGGCCTCGACAAGCTGCTATCGAGGATTCCTCGGACTTCTGTGAACTGCGCTTGGGTGGCCCAGACACCAGGCCGGTGCCTGTGCCGAAGGCACAAAAGGGCTGGCCCAGGCTTCTCGCAGCACGCATACGCCGGTTCAGGTCGACGACCTCTTGTCGCTGAGCGACCCGGACGCATCGTGCGTCCGGACCATCCCTTGAGTCTACGTTTTGATTCGTGAGCAGCTCCTGCGTCCTGTCACGTCAGCCACCAGTACTCCGGGGATCCGATTTCGTGCAGTCGGAATTCGGATTCTTTGATCGACCGCTCCAGGGGGTGGAAAGGACTTGCCGGATCGCTCGTCACAGCGGTGGGGGCATCTGCTGAACGATGTTGGCCCGCGTCCGGCCGTAGTAGATGTTCAACATCAGGATAGCCTCGGAGTCGAACGGCTTGGGGCTGGCCAACGGGGTCACGAAGGCGGCGGTCAGCACTGCGGTATTCCTGATCCCGAGATTCAGCCCGTAGGTCAAGTTCACGGAGTCGGGAGAGCCGGCGAGGTCGCTCCGGTTGTAGACATCGCGGTGGTTTATTGGGTTCTCGACGTGGAGCTCGAACGTCGGTGCCAGGGCAGTCAGGAATGCGTGGGGATCGTTGTTACGAATCAAGAAGTAGCCGATAGCGATGTCGTTGTAGACGATGGAGACGTCGTTGGGGTTGGCCGAGAAGGTAAACCCGCTGAACCCTTGGAGATACCAGCGGTTGTAGTTGTAAATGTAACCGATAGCCGGCTGGAAGTAGGTGGAGTTGAGCGGGAAGACGTATTGAGCACCGGCAAAGCGTCCCGGGCCGGTCGGCGGCGTGATCGCGAATAACGCAGAGATCAGGCTGCCGGTCCGCGGGTTTTGCGCCAGGATGTATTTGCCGAAGACGGTCAAATTGCCGAGAGAGGTCGAGGTCGGGGTGCTGATGACGTTTTTGAAACTGTCGGCCGTGAGGTTGTCGAGGGGTAGTCGCAGTCCGATCGAGCCCATCCCATTGTTGAAGGTCTTCTCCACGCCGAAGTTGTAGATATAGGCCTTCATCCGGGTGATCGGCGAGAGGTCTTTGAGGTTGATCGTGTTATTCAGGCCGTTGTAATAGTTGAAGTCGAAGAAGATGCGATCCTGGGGCCTCGGTGACATGTTCTCGGAGATCTTGAAGTTGCGGACCGAGGGGTAGATCGGCGAGGCGCCGCGCACCCCGGGTAGCCTCGGGGGCGGGGGGGGCCCTACCTGAAGCGCGTGAGAGCCAAATGGGCTCATGTCACCGATCATGCCCGGCGGCGCGAACGCGGCCGCGCCGGCTCCCACCTCGCCGCCAAGTCCGGCGAGGACTCCTTCCGGCAA
>Ga0208044_1001608_pt1 | contig 12049 bp, 11 predicted proteins | sample Sb_taG_8_FD_187712 | JGI IMG/M metagenome (GOLD analysis project Ga0208044, IMG submission 187712) | Peat soil microbial communities from Weissenstadt, Germany - Sb_50d_c_BC metaG (SPAdes) (version 2) | ecosystem: Environmental > Terrestrial > Soil > Wetlands > Peat | place: Germany... | reverse complement strand
TTGTCCGGCGGCTGCTGCAGGCCGGTCTGCGAGCCCATGCCCGCGCGGCCTTCGGCGATCGCCGGATTGAGCAGGTCCGCCAGCGCCGGGTCGAGCGGCGAAGAATCCGGCCGCGCCGCCTTGGCGCGGGTCGGTTTTGCCGGATCTTTTGGCTTTTTCGGCTTGCTGGGCAATTTGGCCATTGCCTGCAATATGGGTCGAGTCCCGCAGCGAGGAAAGTGCGCGGTGTCACCAGATTGCCGCACCGCGGGCTGAAGCTACATCGGCACGGCGATCTTTCCAGCGCGGCGCCCGTTAGTTCGACGCCGTGCCGGTGCTGTAGCTCTGGACGTTGCAATTGAACGGCGGGTTGCTGGGGCTGAACGTGAAAAATGTCGTGTCGCCCGTGACGTTGATCACGGAACCCTGATAGTTCCAGAACGTGTACTTGCAGTTTTGGTTTACGTCTGCAGCAGCATGTTGCATGGCGAATGCGGTGGCATTGTCGATGATATTAACGCCGTTCATGCGGAGCATTGTTTGGGTCCCCGTAAAAGGCGGGTTCCCCCCGGCGGCAGTGTTGACGCCGGCGCCGTTGGTGATCATTGCGGTGCCATTGCCGAAGAAATCGGTATTGATAACGTCCGCGTGTGCGGTCGCGCTGTTATTGCCGACCAGCAATCCCGTCGTCAGCAGTTCTAACGTCGAGTTGCGCAGGACCAGATTGCCGGCAGTCAACTGAATGCCCGTGGAGTTCGTCGCACCGGCGCCGCTGATCAGAAGGCCGCGCATAACAACCGTGCTGCCGCCGGCATTAATAGTGATTCCGCTTCCGCTGTTTGGCGGTGATATGTAGGACCAGCCCTGGCCCTCGATGGCGATGGCTTGGCTGACGGTGAACGAGCCGTAGTTGGCGGGGTCAAGCGCTACGACCTCACCACCCGCAGCGGTCGCGGTCACTGCGGCCTGGAAATGGCGGCAGGGCGTAACGACGTTGGCGCAATTATTGCTGTCGCTGCCTGCTGCCGACACGTAGGTACGGCCCACCTGGGCCCGCGCCGGCGCGGCCGAGATCAGCGCCAATGTCATCGCCGTGAAATAAAACGCTTTGTGGATTGTTGACTTCCTCATGTTCGGCCCCCCTTGGCGCAAAGTTGCTTACGACAAAGTAAATCGCCGATAATGAGCGCCTGTCAACGTCGCGCCGCGATTCATCTCGAAAAGAATTTTTGATGCTGGCCCGCATGACAATGGAATAATTTGAAATGGCGTGTCGGCCGTCAAAGCGCCGGCCTTTTGCTCGTTGGGCCCATGCAAAACAGAGCATTGACACGACCCGTGCAATCCTGACGAGAATCCATTGCGACAGTCTCCATCACCGGCTGAATTGCTACCCGGCCGGAATCCGTACTAATTTGGCCGCAAGGGAGAATGCGTCCATGGCTGGGTTCGACTTCGCGCCGCTGCTCGCTCCGGGACTGCCGCCGCCGGCCGTCAAATTCAACGGCTTCCCGAAATACAATTTCACCGGCGGCCATAACGACGGCGAGCAGATCCCGCTCGATTCGATCATCAAGGCGGCCAATGACGTGCTGACGCGCGAGGGCCGGACGCTTGCGACCTACGGCCTCGAAAGCGGACCGCAGGGCTACCGGCGCTTGCGCGAATTCTTGGCGCAGAAACTCAAGCGCACTGCGGGCGTCGTTTGCACCGCCGACGAGATTTTGATCACTTCGGGTTCGCTGCAAGCGCTCGACCTGGTCAACGGCATCCTGCTGGCGCGCGGCGATACCATCGTCACCGAGGCCGAGACCTATCAGGGCGCGCTCAATCGCTGGACCCGGCTCGGCGTCAATGCCGTCGGCATTCCGCTCGACGGCGACGGCATGCGCATGGACGCACTGGCCACGGCACTCGACGATCTCATGCGCCGCGGCATCCGCCCCAAATACATCTACACCGTCCCGACCGTGCAAAATCCGACCGGCACGATCTTGAGCGAGGCGCGCCGGCTGGACATGCTGCGGCTGGCCGAACAGCACGGCGTGCCGATCTTCGAGGACGATTGCTATTCCGACCTGATCTGGGACGGCAAAAGGCCGCCGGCGCTGCATGCGCTGAGCCAGCATGGCGGCGTCATCCATATCGGCTCGTTCTCGAAATCGATCGCGCCGGCGCTGCGCGTCGGCTACATCGTCGCCGACTGGAGCCTCATCGCGCGCATGCTGGCGATCAAGACCGATGCCGGCTCCGGCGCGCTGGAGCAGATGGTTTTGGGTGAATTCTGCCCGGCGCATTTCGACGAACACGTGCCGGTATTGACGCGCGGCCTGCGCAAGAAACTCGAAACATTGATGGACGCGCTCAACGAGCAGTTCGGCACCGCGGCCGAATTCGCCGATCCGAAGGGCGGCATTTTCCTCTGGGTCAAGCTGCCCGACGAAGTCGATACGCTGAAGCTCTATCAACCGGCGCTGGCCGCCGGCGTCGCCATCAATCCCGGCCCGGAATGGACCACCGACAAAACCTACGGCAAAAGCCGCACGCGATTATGCTTCGCCAATCCCTCCCACGAAGCCATCCGCGCCGGCGTCGCCGCGCTCGCCGAAGTCTGCCGCCGCGAGTTCGGTGTGCCGAACCGGATCGCGAATGTGGAAAGGGTTCGTGCGTAGCGCGGAATTCGAGGGATGCGCCGCTTTCCGTCGTCCCCGCGAAAGCGGGGACCCATAACCACGGTCTGCGCAAGAGTTGCTCCGACCGTGAGTATGGATTCCCGCTTTCGCGGGAATGACGCGAAATCAAAATGCCTTCAGCACGTCACTGACGTGCTCCACCTCGGGCGGCGAAGCAAAGCAGTGGGCGACGTGCTTGCGCCACTCCTGGAAGTCGGTCGAGCCGCGGAAATCGACCATGTGATTTTCCACCGTCGCCCATTTGACGAACAGCCGATAGCGGCCCGCTTTCTCTATGGAGCGCTGCAGTTCCAGGCCGTGGCAGCCCTTGGCGCGCTGGAACACCGGCGCGGCATTTTTCACGCCGGTCTCGAACTCGGCTTCCATGCCGGGCTTGACGTCGATCTGGGCGATTTCGGTGATCATGATGGCTGCATCCCTGCAATGAGGCTGCAAGCCTAGCATGCCTAGCCGAGTGGCGCGCCGAAAACGCGAAAGATCGCCGGCCCCGCGATCAAAAACGCCAGCAGCGCGGCGCGCCAGCGCGGCGCTTCGACGGCGGCGAGCAGGGACAGTCCGGCCAGCGGCACGATGGCAGCGAGCGGCAGGTAATAGCGCGGATAGGCGTCCATCAGCCACCCGGTCGCGAGATGCCGGCCGTAGCTGTAGGTAACATGGATCGTAAAGGTCGCGACGAGCGCCACCGTTCCGGCGATCACGACGACGTCGAGCGCGTTGTCCTGCCGCCGCCACAGCCGGCGCAGCGACAGTGCGATGCCGGCGAGCGCGCAGCCGAGCGCCGCCACCGGGATCGCCAGCATGGCATATTGCAAGACGTTGCGGTCGCCGAGCGCCGGCATCCAGTCGGCGACAAAGGCGATGACGAAATAAACGACGTAGGCGGGAAAAGATTTGCGCGGCAGGTCGGTCCAGCCGGCGGCGCGGGCGCCGTCTTGCAGCAGCGCAATCTGCGCCGGCGTCTGCGGCGTCGGGCTGCCAAATTGCACGGCGTATATAATGTACGGCGCGGCGGCGAGCGCGAACGCGAACGCGACCAGCGTAAGCGCGCTCCAACTCAATCGCTGCCGCCACAGCAAATAAGCGATGACGGCGCCGAGCATCGCGCCGATAAGCAGGAGCCCGGTCAGCTTGGCCCAGCTCGCTGCGATCAAACCGAGCAGCGCGACGATAAGCCAGCCGGCGCGATTGGTAGCCACCAACTGCCAGGCGCCGAGCGTCGCCACGGCGCCGCCGAGAAACGCCAGATTGTCATTGTTGATGGCGCCGGCGATCGGCACCAGCACCGGAATGCAGGCCAGCGGCACCGCGAAGGCGTAGAATTCGTGGCGCGGAAACCGCGCCGCGATGCCGAGGCCGAGCAGCGCGGCAAAGCCGACGGCCGCGATGGCGACGTCGATCAGGCGATGTGCCAGCAATGCCTGCGGCCGGCCCTCGAGCCGCGGTCCCAAAACCGCGAGCAGGTCATAGAACGGCGGCGGATGATTGAGATAATTGGCGGCGCCGGTGAATTGGAAGGTTTGCGGGTCGAGAAGCCGCATGGATGTCAGGTCCGGCCAGGCGTCGCTGCCGTGCTGGATGTGCGCCACATAGGAGGCGTGAGCCACCTCGTCGAATCCCGCCGAAATTGGTTTGCGTTCCGCGCTCAACGCCGCGGAGAGAACGAACAGGGCGAGGATCACCGCGGCGACGAAAAAATTTGTCGTCGCGGGGGCGGTCAGTGCGCCGGGCGTCGCATAGGCAGGGGTGCTGGACACGAGGGACACAAATGCGCCAGCAGGGGTTAAATATCCTTTAGGCGATCGCTAAACTGAAGGCCTCACACCATCATCGCGTAAAGGCTTGCCATGATCGACGTACATTACTGGACTACGCCGAACGGCCACAAAATCACGATTTTCCTCGAAGAAACCGGGCTGCAGTACAAGGTCATCCCGGTCAATATCGGCAAGGGCGAGCAGTTCAAGGCGGAGTTTCTGGCGGTGTCGCCGAACAACCGCATCCCCGCCATCGTCGATCACGATCCGCCCGGCGGCGGCAAGCCGATCGCGGTGTTCGAGTCCGGCGCCATCCTGCTCTATCTCGCCGACAAGACCGGCAAGTTCGCCGGCAGCGATCTGCGCAGCCGCACCGAGGCCATCCAGTGGTTATTCTGGCAGATGGGCAATCTCGGCCCGATGGCCGGACAGAACAATCACTTCAACAATTACGCGGTGGAGAAATTGCCATATGCCATGGACCGCTACCGTAACGAAGTGAACCGGCTCTACGGCGTGATGAACAGGCGGCTCGCCGACAGGCAATATCTCGCCGGCGATTATTCGATCGCCGACATGGCGAGCTATCCGTGGATCGTGCCGTGGGAGCGCCAGGGCCAAAAGCTTTCCGACTTCCCGAACCTGCAGCGCTGGTTCGAAGCCATCAAGGCGCGGCCGGCGGTGGTCAAGGCCTACGAATGGACGCCGAAGATCAATCCCGGCCAGGGCGGCGTGCGCACCGCGGAAGAGCGCGCCATTCTGTTCGGCCAGACCGCGCAATCGGTCGCCGCGGCTGCCCAGCGCGCGCAGTAAGAAGACTGTTTCCCGGGGCGCAGCGCAGCACCAAACGCGCGTTCACGCGGGTCTTGCGCGCGCTATGGTGGTGCGCTGCAGACCCGGGATCGTAAGGAGCACGGAGTTTGGAACGATCCCGGATCAGCGGTGCACCGCTACGCTTCGCTGCGCGCTGCACCGCATCCGGGATACGCTGCGTCAGTTCTGCCGCACGATGACTTTGGTGCCGACGTTCACCCGCTCGAACAGATCGATCACGTCGTCGTTGACCAGGCGGAAGCAGCCTGACGACACCGCTTGCCCGATGGTCTCCGGCGCGTTGGTGCCGTGGATGCGGTACACGGTATTGCCGAGATACATGGCGCGGGCGCCGAGCGGGTTGCCGGGGCCGCCGGCCATGAAGCGCGGCAGATAGGGCTGGCGCTCGATCATCTCGGGCGGCGGATGCCAATCCGGCCATTCCGCTTTGCGTGAAACCTGCAACAGGCCCTGCCAGGTGAAGCCGTCGCGGCCGACGCCGATGCCGTAGCGGATAGCGGTGGTCTCGTTCTGGATCAGATAGAGATGGCGCTCGGACGTATCGATGATGATGGTGCCGGGCGGCTGCTGCGAGCGGTAGAACACCCGCTGCTTCTTGAACTCGTCCGGCAGGGCGGCATCGGAATTGCCGTGGTCGACGCCGGGATCGACGTCTTTCATCGTCACCGGATACTGGAAGACCGGCTGCGCCGGTACGCTCACCGACACGGCGCACAGCATCGCCACGCCGATCAGCGCCACCAAACTATGCCGCCCTCGCTTCAATCCCAGCCGAGTCATGGTCGTACCCTGTTCTCGCCGCTGCGACGTTTCAATACCCGAATGCGTGATCGCGGCTCAAGCGACATGCGGGGGTGGTATTTGCGGCAGTAGTATCATGGTGCCTTGTGGTGTTCCTTGGCGCGATGAAGCCGCCGTCTACTGGCTCGCGCCGCCCAAAAAGCCGGTAATTTTCCAACCGCCGGCGTCCTTGCTGTAGCACATCTGGTCGCCGCCGAGCGGCGCGATGGCGTCCATGGCGATGAAGCCGGATTTGCCGGACGGCGTCGCTACATGCAGGAAGGCCGGCGGATTGGCATCGTTCGGCGCGCCCGAATCGGGCAGCACGTGCACCAGGCTCAAACCGAGCTTTTCGACGACCGGAGAATTCGGCTGCGCCGCGGCATGGACTTCGACGCCGTCCTTGAGCGGATAGCCCCATTCGGACGGATCGGTCTGCGTCGCCTCGCCGAGCGCTTCGAACGCCTTCGGATCGATGGCCGGATCGGCCGGCGCGCAGAACACGCCTTTGCGGTCGGGCAATTCGGCCGCGGTCGGCTCGTTGCCATAGCCGCCGAGCGTGGCCCAGCCGGAGTCGTCCTTGGCGGCTAGATCGATCGCCTTGGCGAGATTGTCGACGCCGGGCTTTTTCGGATCGGCCATGTCCTTGTCCTGGATCCAGAAGAACCCCTGGGCCACCACCAGCTTGGCGAGCGCGGCGCGATCCTTTTTGGCCGCGACATCGGACAATTGCTTGCGGAAGGCGACGAATGCCGCGTCGTCGTAAGGCACCGGCGGCTTGGCCGCGACCGGGCCATACGGCTTGATCGGCGGCGGTGGCGGCGGCTTGAGCGGCAGGATTTGCGGCGTCGGTTGGTTTTGCGCGAGAACCGGAGCGGGGCTGAGCGTGACGGCGGCCAAAACGGCGAGGATCAAGGTCGGGGCAACAGAGTAACGGCGCATTACATGGGCTCCCGGTTGGGAAATCGGCGCAAAGGCGTAAGCGCAATGGGGCTGGGATAATGGCGAAATGCGACCACGGTGCGGCAGCCCGCCGCAGCCTGGCGGATTTTCGCCGCTGCTGCAGCCGGGCTGGTCTCCGTCGGATAGGGCCGCGTCGGCGCCCCGCTACGGCAGCACCTTCGGTTCGGCGGCGCAACCGAAGACGTCAGCGCTGCCGCGCTCACGCGCGCACGAACTCCTTGCCCTTATTGCCGGCCGCGAAGCCATTGAACACCGCGTTGACCTCCTGCCACGACTTCAGCTTCTTCATATTGTCGAGCCAGCGCTTGATGTTGGGGTAGGCCGAGAAGTCGCAATCGATCAGCTCGCCGATCGACACGATGGCGGCGCCGAAATAGTCGGCGATGGTCAGTTCGTCGCCGCAGAGATATTGATTTTTCGGCCCGATCCAGTGGTCGTTGAGAATCTGCAGCCAATTCTTGGCGCCTTGCTGTCCCCAGGCGACGGCGCCGGCATGGGCCTCGTCGCTGCGGCGCTTGTGATGCGGAAACAGCTGCGGGTAGACCAGCCCATAGCCGAAGTCGCGATAGAACTGGGTGTTGATCCAGTCCATCACTTCGTTGACCTTGGCGCGCTTCTTCAAGTCCTTCGGATAGGATGGCAGGTCGTATTTATCGGCGAGATATTTGAGGATCGCCGAACCTTCCGTCAGGCGGAAATCGCCATCCTCGAGCCACGGCACCATGCGGTTGGGATTGAGCGAGCTGTATGGCTCCTGATAGTGGGCGCCTTGGAGAATATCGACCGTCTCCTCGTCGCATGCGATGCCGTTCTCGGCGATGAGCAGCCGCACGGGACGGCATGCCGTCGATACCGGGTGCATGTAGAGCTTCATCGTTATGTCCTCCCATTATTCATTCGGCTGGCGCCCAGCTTATCATTTCTGCGCGTGCGACAACACGATGTCTTCGCTATGACTGATCAAGGCCGCTTTCTGGGCCGTCTGACATTTATCGATCGACTAAGATTATCCGCCAATCGCGCCGCGAACCACCGGCGCGACCTTGGTCGCGAACAGCTCGATCACGCGGGCGACTTCGGCAAACGGCAGGCCGCCGATGTCGATCTGCGCCAGGAAACGCTGGTGGCCGAACAGCTCGCGCTCGTACAGGATCTTGTCGATGATCTGCTGCGGGCTGCCGACGAAAATCGCGCCGTGCGGCGCCGCGCGCTCGTCATAATCGGCCCGCGTGATTTCCTGCGCGCGATATTGCGAAGGCGTGTGGGTGAAAAAGTAGCCGGCATAGTACGGATAAAACGTGTTCAGCGCGTCTTGCGCGTTCCCTTTGATGTGCATGTGGGTGGCGATGCTGACCTTGAGCGTGTCCGCGGCGTGGCCGGCTTGCGTTCCGGCGCGCCGGTAGAGCTCGGCGAGCGGCGCGAGTTTTGCCGGCGGCACGCTGATATTGGCGAGCGCCAACGGCAAACCCAGCGCGCCGGCGCGCGTGACGCTGCTCTGTGTGCCGCCGGTGCCGACCCAGATCGGCAGGCGGTGCTGCGCCGGCCGCGGCGGGATCGGAGCATCCTTCAGCGGCGTGCGGAAGCGTCCCTGCCAGGTGACGCGCTCGGCGGCGTTGAGCTGCATGAGCAGATCGAGTTTTTCCGCGAACAGATCGTCGTAGTCGGCAAGGTCGTAGCCGAACAGCGGAAACGATTCGGTGAAAATGCCGCGTCCGGCGATGATCTCGGCGCGGCCGCCGGAGATCAGGTCGACGGTGGCAAATTCTTCGAACACCAATACTGGATCCGCGGTACTGAGGATGGTGACGGCGCTGGCCAAGCGGATGCGCTCGGTCACCGCCGCGATCGCCGCCAGGACGACGGTGGTGGCGGAGACCGCCATGTCCAGGCGATGATGTTCGCCGACCGCGAAGACATCGAGACCCGCCGCGTCGGCGAGCTTCGCTGCCGCAAGGATTTCCTTAAGCCGTTGTTGGGCGCCGACAGCCTTGCCCGCTGGCGCGTCCGGCATCAGGTCGCCGAACGTGTAGAGCCCCAACTCGAATGTCATCGGATCGCCGCCTCTCGGCGCCTAGACCATGATCCGATCAAATTGAATCGGATCATGGCCTAGTATTTTGGTTGGAGCATGATCTTTTCGGAAAACCGGCATCCACTTTTCCGGATCATGCTCTAGGTGTCATTTCAGACCATCGAGCATGGCCTTGACGTCCTGTACATGCGGCCCGTCGGGGGCGAGAACGAGATACTGTTTCAGCGCTGCCACGGTGCCGGGCGGCACGACGTATTTGTTGCTTTTGTCCACCGCGCCCTCGCCGAACAGCGCGGAGCCTTTGACGAAATAGGCATCGGCCTTTTTTGGATCGGCGGCGATCGCCTTGTCGCAAGCGGCAGCAGTCTTCGCCGCCGGCTGGCCAATGTTGTACATAACCGCGCAGACATTGAAGTAGGCGACGGCCGGATTGGGGCTGAGCGTTGCCGCCTTGTTGTAGGCGGCGATGGCGGCGTCGTTCTTCTTCAGCTTCAAGTTGGCATTGCCAAGCATCGTATAGATTCGACTGGTGTCCGCCGGACTGGCGTTTTTCCCTGCGAGGTCGATCGCGCGCTGATAAGATTCGAGCGAATCCGCGTAGTGACCCTGGTTCATTTGCGCCGTGCCCAGCGCCTCCGCATATTCCCAGCGCGGCTCGGATGCTGACAATTGCTTCAACGCCGCCTCCGCGTCGGGCCACTGTTTGGCGTCAAGCGCCGCTTGCGCTTTGGCCACGAGAGCGTTTTGGCTTTCGCTTTGTGCCGCCGGCAGCGGCGCGCCGACGCAAATCCGAGCTGTCGCGGCGAGTGCCAGACTCGCCAGCAAGGCGACTACACTGAGTCTTCGACGCATTGCTTTCTCCAAATCAGAGGTAACCTGGCGGGACAACGGCCAACCGTCGCCTGTCGACCTCGACTTATGAGTACATGTTTTAATACGACTTGTTCAGTACGATTTGGGCAGCCCCAAAACTTTCTCGGCGATGAAGCAGAGAATGAGGTGCGGCGTCACCGGAGCGATGCGCGGGATCATGCTTTCGCGGAAATAGCGCTCGACGTGATATTCCTTGGCGTAACCGTAGCCGCCGTGGGTCAGAAGCGCGGTCTGGCAGGCTTTGAAGCCGGCCTCGGCGCCGAGATATTTTGCGGCGTTCGCCGCTGGGCCGCAGGGCAGGCCGGCGTCATATTGCCAGGCCGCCTTGAACGCCATCAGCTCGGCCGCTTCCAGCTCCATCCAGCATTCGGCGAGCGGATGCTGGATCGCCTGGTTCTGGCCGATCGGCCGGCCGAACACGGTGCGCTCTTTGGCATAGGCCGCTGCGCGCTTGAGCGCGGCGCGGCCGAGCCCGACCGCTTCGGCGCCGACCAAGATGCGCTCCGGGTTGAAGCCGTCGAGGATATATTCAAAACCGCGGCCTTCCTCGCCGATGCGGTCCTCGACCGGCACTTCCAACCCGTCGATGAACACCTGATTGGAATCGACCGCCTTCCTTCCCATCTTCTCGATCTCGCGCACCTCGACGAAGCGGCGGTCGAGCGCGGTGAAGAACAGCGTGAGGCCGTCGGTCGGCCGGCGCCCGCTCTCGATTGGCGCGGTGCGGGTGAGGATCAGCATCCTGTCGGCGACCTGCGCCGTGGTGATCCAGATTTTTGCGCCGCTGACGACATAACGGTCGCCGCGGCGCTCGGCGCGGGTCTGCAGTTTTGCGGTTTCGAGCCCTGCGTTCGGCTCGGTCACCGCAAAGCAGGCCTTCTCCTTGCCGGCGACGATCGGCGGCAACATGCGCCGCTTCTGCTCGTCGCTGCCGTACACCACGACCGGATTGAGGCCGAAGATGTTCATGTGCACCGCGGACGCGCCGGAAAAGCCGGCACCCGACGCCGCGATCGTTTCCATCATCACTGCGGCCTCGGTGATGCCGAGGCCCGAGCCGCCGTACGCTTCCGGAATGCAGACGCCGAGCCAGCCGTCGTCAGCGAGCGCGCGATGAAACTCGTGCGGAAATTCACCGACGCTGTCACGCGCGAGCCAATAATCGTCGCCGAAGCGCGCGCAAATCTTCTCGATCGCGGTGCGCACCGATTGCTGCAGGTCTGTGAGCGCGAAGTCGATTGGGGTTACTCCGCTGTCGGCATGTCAGCGGCAACCGTAGCTCGGATTGAGCGGTAGCGAAATCGGGGAATGGCGTTCGCGCCTCAGACTACTCCGCCGCCTGCATCTCGCCGGCATCGTCGATGAAGCCGCCGGCTTGGCGGCGCCACATGGCGGCGTAGCGGCCGTCGCGGGCGATCAGTTCGCGGTGCGAGCCTTGCTCGACGATGCGGCCGTGCTCGAGCACGACCAGGCGGTCCATCTGCGCGATGGTGGAGAGCCGATGGGCGATGGCGATCACGGTCTTGCCTTGCATTAAGGTGCCCAGACTCGATTGGATTGCGGCCTCGACTTCACTGTCGAGCGCCGAGGTCGCTTCGTCGAACACCAGGATCGGCGCGTCTTTGAGAATGACCCGAGCGATGGCGATGCGCTGGCGCTGGCCGCCGGACAATTTGACGCCGCGCTCGCCGACATGGGCGTCGTAGCCGCGCCGGTTGTTCCAGTCTTCGAGATCCAGAATAAACTCGTGGGCGTGGGCAAGCTTTGCCGCGCGCACCACGTCGTCCTCGCTCGCCTCGGGCTTCCCGTAGCGGATATTGGCGCGGATCGAGCGGTGCAGCAGCGACGTGTCCTGGGTCACCATGGAGATTTGCGCGCGCAGCGATTCCTGGGTCAGGCCGGAAATATCGACGCCGTCGATGCGGATGGCGCCGTCTTCGAGATCGAAGAAGCGCAGCAACAGATTGACCACGGTGGATTTGCCGGCGCCGGAACTGCCGACCAGGCCGATCTTCTCGCCAGGTTTTATCGCCAGATTGAAATTCTGCAGCACCCCGGTCTCGCGGCCGTAGCCGAAGTTGACGTTTTCGAAATCGATGCGGCCCTCGTGCACGGTAAGCGGCTGCGCGCCTGCGGGATCG
>Ga0208044_1001606_pt1 | contig 12054 bp, 8 predicted proteins | sample Sb_taG_8_FD_187712 | JGI IMG/M metagenome (GOLD analysis project Ga0208044, IMG submission 187712) | Peat soil microbial communities from Weissenstadt, Germany - Sb_50d_c_BC metaG (SPAdes) (version 2) | ecosystem: Environmental > Terrestrial > Soil > Wetlands > Peat | place: Germany: Weissenstadt... | reverse complement strand
CATCGGTCATGTGAATCGCAGTCTTATCCGTCACCATGCGATCGATGAGCGGAGTGCGACCCGGGCGAATCGGCGAACGCCGGCGTGCCTCGGCGAAGGCAGGCGGCGTGTTATGCCCGGCAACCAGGTGCAGCGCGCCGTCGTGCCAGCGGTAGATATTGCCGAACGTGGCGTCGCAAATCCGCACCGCATTCGCCAGCATGGTCGCGAACACCGGCTCGAGATCGCCGGGCGACGAACTGATAACGCGCAGCACCTCCGCCAAAGCGCTCTGTTGCTCGCGCGCCTCGCTGAGCTCGTCCTTTAGACGGTCGAGTTGGGCTTGGGGGCCGGCAACAAAGCGGGGCTGAGACTTGGGTTTGGCGACGGCCGGACGCTTACGGCCGGCCGCCTTTGGCCGCCGCGCATCCGCTGCCTTGCCGCCAGCCTTACCGGGCCGTTTCATCAGTCCACCACGGCTTGAACCCACGCCAATCATACGCAACTGGGCGTCGTGCCGCCACGCCGATACCGGCGCCGGCGGGATCGACCTTTTGCCAATTTATCGCGCGTCCTGCCGCTGTGGCAGTGACCGCTGTCACAACGGCCGGTCGTGACGGCGCTCGGGAGGCCCCTGTCGGCAAGCCGGAAACCGGCTGTCGGAGGCAACCGATTTGCGCGATAATGCCGCTTCGCCTGCGAGCGATGAGAAAAGCAATAAAGGCGGTTCGCGCGCCGCGAGCGCACGAACATCAAGCCCAGGGAGAAGTCCTATGGTTGCCTTGACTGTCAACGGACAACGGCACGAGGTCGATGCCGCGCCCGATACGCCGCTGCTCTGGATATTGCGCGAGCACCTCAAGCTCACCGGGACCAAATTCGGCTGCGGCATCGCCGCCTGCGGCGCCTGCACAGTGCATATCGACGGCGAGGCGGTGCGCTCCTGTTCGATGCCGCTGTCGCTGGTGGCGGGCAAGTCGGTGACCACCATCGAAGGACTATCGGCCGACGGCAGTCATCCGCTGCAAAGGGCTTGGGTCGTCGAGCAGGTGCCGCAATGCGGCTACTGCCAATCGGGCCAGATCATGCAGGCAGCGACGCTGCTTGCGGCCAACAAAAACCCGTCGCGCGACGACATCGTCGAACATATGGACGGTAACATCTGCCGCTGCGGCACATATCTGAAAATCATCAGCGCCATCGAGCGCGCGGCGCGAGAGGGCTGAGCCATGAATCAGCACAGCAAAATCGTGAACCGCCGCAGTTTCCTCAAAACCACGGCCGGGCTGAGCTTGGCGCTGACGATCGCGCCCGACGCGCTCTCCTTCATCGACAATGCCTTCGCCGACGCGCCGGCGGCCTACGCGCCGAATGTCTGGCTGATGATCGCGCCCGACGGCATCATCACCATGGTCGCGCCGGCAGCCGAGATGGGCCAAGGCTCGTTCACCAGCCTGCCGGTCATCATCGCCGAAGAGCTCGATGCCGACTGGAGCAAGGTCAGGCCTGTTTTCCCAACCGAGTGGGACGACAAAAAATTCGGAAATCCGGGATACAATTACACGTTCCAGACGTCGGCGAGTGCGTCGGTGACCGGCTACTTCACGTCGCTGCGCATTGCCGGCGCGCAGGCGCGCCGCGTCCTGCTCGATGCGGTCGCGGCGAAATGGGCGGTGCCGGTCGGCGAGCTTGCAACCGAACCGAGTGTCGTCGTGCACAAGGCGTCGGGGCGGCGCATCGGCTACGGCGAGATCTCCGCGTTTGCGAGCGCACCCGCCGAATTGCCGAAGATCGCCGAAAGCGATCTCAAGCCGACGGCAAGCTTCCGGCTCATCGGCAAGGATATCGCCCGCGTCGACGTGCCGCTGAAGGTCAAAGGCGCAGCCACATACGGCATGGATGTGCAGGTGCCGGGCATGGTCTATGCCGCGGTGCTGCAATCGCCCTATGCCGGCGGCGCGCCGCTTAATGTCGACGACAGCCGCGCCCGCAAAGTGCCGGGCGTCACCGACGTCGTGAAACTGCCCGAAGGCGTCGGCGTCATCGGCACGACCGTGGAAGGCACCCAAGCCGCCAAAAACCTGCTCAAGGTGACCTGGGGCGACGCGCCGGGTGCGCATCTCGACAGCGAGCAGGCGCTCGAAGATTTTGCGGCAATAGGCCGTGACAAGACGCGGGAGGGCGTGGCTTACGAGAACAAGGGCGACGCTAAGGCGGCGCTGGCGGGCGCCAAACGCGTGTTCCGCGGCGAATATCGCACCCGCTACGTCTACCACGCGCAGATGGAGCCGATGAACGCCACCGCCGCGGTGGCCGCCGACGGCAAATCGGCCGAACTGTGGGTCGGCACCCAGGCGGCGACCAGCCTGCTCAACGGCGTCGCCCGCATCCTGCAGACCGAGCGCTCGAAAATTACGCTGCATCAGCAATTCCTCGGCGGCGGTTTTGGCCGGCGCGGCAACCACGAGGCGGTGTATGACGCGGTCCGCCTGTCGATGGCGATCGGCCTGCCGGTCAAGCTGATCTGGACGCGGGAAGACGACATCACCTTCGGCAAATTCCGCCCGGCGACCGCGCATCACATCGAGGCCGGCTTCGACGAGGTCGGCAAGCTCGTCGCCTGGCATCACCGGGTCGTTGCCGAATCCGTCGTGGCCTACGTCTCCGGCGATCCAAAACCGCGGCAGGACCGCATCGTGATGAAAGGTTCGCCGATCCCGCAATATCCGATCCCCAACAAGCTCGCCGAGCACGTCATCGAAAACCGCGGCGCGCGGCTGTCGCCGTGGCGCGGCGTCGGCAACGGCCACAACGCCTTCGCCATCGAGAGCTTCGTCGACGACATCGCCAAGGATCTCGGCAAGGATCCGGTGGCGTTCCGCCTCGAACTTTCGGAAGGCGTGCCGCGCATGCAGCATCTCCTTCGCACCGTCGCCGCCATGTCGGACTGGACGCGCAAGCGTGACGGCACCGCGCTCGGCGTCGGCACCATGGTGAAGGACGACACGCTCGCCGCTGGCGTCGCCGAGGTCTCGCTCGACCGCAAGACCGGCAAGATCAAGGTGCTCAACTTCTGGGCCGCGCTCGATGCCGGCATCGCCGTGCAGCCGCGCAATCTGGCCGCGCAGACCGAGGGCAGCATCGTCTACGCGCTCGGCTCGGTATTGCGGGAAAAAATCACCATCAAGGATGGCCGCGTGCTGCAGTCGAACTACAGCGACTACGAAGTCGCGCGCATGTCCGACGTGCCGAATATCGAGATCAAAGTGGTCTCGACCGACAACCACCCGACAGGCGGCGGCGAGGAAGGCGTGCCGCTGGTTGCCTGCGCGGTCGGCAATGCCATCGCCACGCTCACCGGCGTGCGGTTGCACGAATTGCCATTCTCGCCCGATCGGGTGCGCGGGGCGCTCGGCGCGTAGCGCTACGCGGGGCGATCGCGGTGCGAGATTTCGACGACGCGGGCGCGCGCGGCGAGCTCGTCGACCAGCGCGTCGGCCTTGGCCTTGTTCGCGGCGTCGAGATTGGCGTCCCATTCGTCGAGCAGATAGACCTGCGCACGGGTCTCGTTGACGATCTCTTCTAGCGATTTGAGCTGCAGCTCTCCGGACGAATAACCGAGCTTTTTGTGCATTGAATCGGCAACGACGACCACGTCGCCCTCGTCCTCTTCATCACTTTCCACGTCGACCGGGACCACGCCACCGGTGAACTTGAACGCCAGCCGGTCTGTCGTCGGCCAGTAATAGGCGCGCTTTTTCATCTCGGTCTTCAGGCTGGCCAGCAGCGATGATTTTCCCGAGCCGTTGCCGCCGCGCACGTTGACCCTGCCGGTCGGATGCGCCAGCGCGATCTGCAACGCGTCGGCGACCGACGACACCACATTGGCGCCGTCGCCTTCTCGCAATACCAGTCGGTCGAACTTGATGCGCTTGTCGAAATCCGGATCCGGTTCGGGCAGCATATTGGCGGCGACGCCGCCGAACCGCGTCCAGATGGCGATGAAATCGTTCCACCCCGAGGCGAGCAGATGCAGCTCGTAGGTCATCTCGATCTGCCGCGGCAACGTCGTGGCGAGCCCGACCAGCAGCGCGGTATTGCCGACATTTTGCACGGCGACCACGGTGACGGTTGCGAACACGATGGCGAGGCTGACGATGCCGCTCATCGCGCTCATGCCTTCGCGCGCCACGATGGCGCGGACCTGCGCCGTCAGCCCTTCGCGCAGCCGGCTCTTGAAGCCCGAGAGCCACAGGCGAAGATTGTAGCTGTTGCCGCTGAACACGTTGTCCCACGCGGTATAGCCCTGCGCGGTGATGCGGTTGTTCATGCGCTGGTTTTCCAGATAGGTGTGCGTGATCGGCTTCTGCAGCACCCATTGCATCAACAACAGCACGCCGAAGGCGCCGACATAGGCGAACGGCAGGCTGATGTCGATTTCCGCGCCCAGCACAATGGAATTGAACACCAGTCCGAGAAACAGCTTCAGCGCGAATTCGAGCTCGTACATGACGTTGAAGAAGCACTGGAAGGTCTCGCCGGTGAGGAACGGCTCGACCTGCTCGCGCGCCGGCTTGTCGCCGAACAGCTTGACCTTGCCGCGGTTTTCGCGCGCGAAGCGCAGCATGAATTTGCCGAAGCCGCGGTAGCCGGCCTGCTCGGCAAACACCCAGCTGATGACGCCGACCACGTAGGAGGCCGATTGCGCGGTGAGAATCCAGATCAGATCGCTGACCAGGAAATGGCCGACGACGACCTTTTGCCCGGCATTGATGACGAACCACGTCGTCGCCGCGGCCAACATTGCCTCGACCACCATCAGGACGATCATCACGAACAGCGACGGGCTGAGCAAAAAGCCCGCCAGCTCGAGGCGTGAAATCTGTTTTCCTGCCATGGCGTTCCCGGAACGAGGATGCGGAGAGCGTAGCGTCTTTAAGCCGGTCGGTCAGTCTAACGGCATCGGGATGCGAAATTAAGCGGGCCCAGTGCGCGTTAGCGCAAATTCGCCCGACTCATCAAGGACTTTCTGGCGTCGGCCGGGATTTGCCGGCGGCCCGGTACCCGTTCGCCCGCGCCGGCGCGGACCCCGCTCACGCCTGGGCGGCATGCAACCGCGCCAGCTCGGATTCCGTCCGGCTGATATTTTCGAACAGCCGCGCCGTCGCCAGCCGCAGGAAATAGAAGCCGAAGGTCGGGTTCTGGTAGTAGAGCTGCTCGACCTGCTCGTAGGTGATCGACAGCGCTTCGCCCTCCTCGATGCATTCGAGCGTCGCGGTGCGCCGGTTGTCGGGCGCCAGCATCGCCAACTCGCCGACGAGCTGGCCGGGTTTCAGCTCGATGCCGAGCTCGAGCAGACGGTAGCGCCCCGTGACCGTGCAGAACATCTCGTTCGCCGGCTCGCCTTTGGCGAACAGGATGTCGCCCTTTCTGAAATGGCGCCCGGTCATGAAGGGTTTCAGCCAATCCATCGATGAATTGCCGCGAATGGCACCGCGCACGTTGCGGATCAAGACGATCATCTGATAGAGCCGCCAGGCATTGAGCGGCAGCGCCGCGGTTTGCAGCACCAACGGCACCCAGGCGTGGGTCACGGCGTAAAAGACGATCAGAAAACAATTCGCGACGATGGCAAGGATGCGCAGCGGAACCATGGTCTTGGTCGAGGCCGTCGCCACGATGAAGAGCGAGCCGACGCTGTTGAAAAGGTCCGTCCAATGCATAGTCCCCTCCGCCATCCGCCTGCGCCGCAAAGCCGATGCCGCAGCGGGACATTCTCGATCGCCGGCAACCCGCCATTAATCCAGAACCCACCGCCTCACTGGCAGGGGCCCTATGCCCCGGCCATGCGACAAATTCGACTGGCCGTTGGAATGGCCACGGCGTAATTTATTGGCAAGTGTGGGTCCAGAACCACACCGCCTTGAGGCCACCGAAGGGACCGGCGTGAAGCTGCAGATCGTGCTTACGAATCTCGCGCATTATACCGCGCCGCTTCGCCGTTTCGGGGCATCGTCGCTCGGCCGCATGTTCGTGCTGGCGATCGGGCTCGCCGCCATGACGGCGTTCACGGTATCGGATTTGCAGAAGTCGGCTGATTTCTGGCTGAGCGCGTGTCTGTGGTGCTGTTTGGCATATTTCGCGGTCGAGGGCTACGTCCGCGCCCAGGCTGCACTCCAAGCCGGCAAAGCCAGAAATTATCTGCTCTCGGCTTCAGGGATCGTGGACCTGGTCGCGATTTTTCCGGTCCCGATTGCGCTCGCCTGCGGCGTCGCGCAGCCGACGGCATGGCTGTGGGCGTCGCTCTGGGTGCTCAAGCTGGCGCAGAATTCGCCCGGCTTCGCCCAGCTTGCGCGCGTGTTCGTGCTCGAGGCGAGGCCGCTCGCCAGCGTCTTGGCGCTGTTCCTGATCGTGCTGTTCCTGTCGTCCGCCGCCATGCATGTGCTGGAGCGCGACGAGCAGCCCGCGGCGTTCGGCTCGCTGCCGCAGTCGTTGTGGTGGGCGGTGGTGACGCTGACCACGACCGGATATGGCGACGAGGTGCCGCGCACCCATCTCGGCCACCTGCTCGGCGCATTCGTCATGATCTGCGGCATCGCCACTTTCGGATTGTGGACCGGTATTCTGGCCACCGGTTTCGCCGCCGAAAGCCGCCGGCGCAATTTCATCCAGACCTGGGATCTCGTCAGCAAGGTGCCGTTCTTTCAGACGCTCGATCCGTCGGCGATTGCCGAGATCACCCACATGCTGCGGCGGCTCGAAGTGCCGGCCAGGACCGCCGTGATCCGCCGCGGCCACGTCGGCGATTGCATGTATTTTATCGCCGACGGCGAAGTGGAGGTCGACGTCAAACCATCGCCGGTACGGCTGGAGACGGGATCGTTCTTCGGCGAGCTTGCGCTACTCGGCGATTCGGTCCGCAGCGCCAATGTGGTGACGACGCAGCCGTCGACGCTTCTGATTCTCGATCTCGCCGATTTCCGCACGCTCACGGCGCATCATCCCGAATTGGCGCGCGCCATCGATGCCGAGGGCAAGCGGCGCGTGAGCGAGAACCAGCGGCTGCGCGAGTTGCAGATGCAGAGCGGCGTGTCGCCGTCTTGATCGGGACATTGCCGCCTTTGCTCAATCGTAAAGCGGATCGGCGATCAGGCTTGACGCTTCGCCGGATCGACCGATCAACGCCGGAGCGCCGAGCAGCACGGTTTGGCCGTCAACAGCAAGCGCCGCCTGTACCGAAACGAGCGCGCCCGGCGGCGGCGGGCATCCTGCGCCGAGGCGCGTTCCGATCAGCGCATCGAGCGGCTGCGTCATGCGGCAGCCTTCCACCAGCCAGGAACGAAAGCCGGCAAAGCCGCGATCGCTCGGCAGCGACGCGACGGCTTGGGCAAAGCGCGCTGCTGCCTCCTGCGCGATCGTAGTCTCGCACATGGTCCGGGCGAGACGAATCCACGTGCCTTTGTAGGCCACCGTGGCGCGCAATGCGAAAGTCTTGCCGAGCGTGGCTTCACCCTCGATGCGGCGAAACCGCGTGTCGCGATCGAGATCGGGGGCCGCGGCGATGTAGATCTCTTCGGCGCCCAGCGCTCGCGCTTTGCTTTCCACGCCGGCGATCGTCTCGTTGAGCGTCTCGCCTTGGGCGGCAGATAACGCGCGATGGCCGATGTCGGTGGCTCTTGACGCAAGCGCGATCTCCGCCGGATCGGCTACGGCACGAAGCGAGGCGAACAGCGCGCTCGCATCGTGCAGGGCGAGCTGCGGGCCGCCGTCGCGCAAATCTTCGGCAATGCCGGCGGGCAGACCGTCGAAATCGACAACCCCCACCGCCGCATCGGCTTGCGTCGCGGCAATCTGCTGCGCGGCTTTCAACCCGATGCGCGGCGTATGGAGAACGTCTGCTACACGGCTGACCCGCTCGATCCAGGGTTTGACGCGAAAGCTCAACGCCGCGACGAGATAAGGCCCGCCCTGGCGCGGCACGACCAGCACCGCTTCCGACCAATACGGCACGAAGCCGGCGAGCCACGACACGCCCGCCGGCCGCGTATTGTTGGTATAGACGACCAGCGCGTCGAGGTGCGCGGCCTGCATCGCCGCGCGCAGGCGAACGAGCCGCGTGTCGAACACGGCGTCGGGCAATTCGACAAGAGAGCGGGCGATCAGGCCGCGGCGCATTGCGTTTGCTTCTTCTCGCTCACGCTGCGACTTCGAACAATTGACGCGGCGTCCGGCACAGCACCTCGGCGCCGTCCTCGGTCACGACGATGGCGTCGCCCAGCACGATATAGCCGGCGTCGGGATGGTAGGTGTTTGGATGCACGATCAGCGTCATGCCCGGTTCCAACTCGGTGTCGACGTCTTCCAGGATGTGCGGCTTGGAATCGGCGAACATCCCCATGCCGTGGCCGCGCACGCGGGTCCATTGGCTGGTGGTGTATTCGCCGAGCCCGTATTTGCGGAACACGTCGTTCTCGGCTTTCGCCACGTCGGCGGCGCGCGCGCCGGGCCGCACCGCGGCGATGCCGGCTTCCAGCGCTTCGACGAAGACGGCAAAGGCGCGGCGCTGCGCCTCGGTCGCCTTGCCGACCACCAGCGTGCGGCAAATCTGAGCGAAGTAGCCTTCCACGGCAGGCGTCAGCTCGGTCGTGACCAGATCCCCCGCGGCGATGCGGCGCTCCGACGGCGGCGTCATGCCGAACACGTCCTTGCCGCCCGAACCGATGATCATGAAATTATCCGGGCAACCTTTGCGGCGCAGATGCGCCTCGATATCGGCGACGATCTCATATTGGCGCCGGCCCGGCCGCACCGCGCGCAAGAACTCGACATAGGCGTCGTCGGCAATCTGCGCGGCGCGCCGCACCGCCGCGATCTCGCCCGCGCTCTTGTGCATCAAGAGCCGGTCGACCAGCGCGGTTGCATCGTCGAGCTTGAAGCTTCGCGTCGCGTCGGCGAGCCAGTGCGGCAGAAACCGCCGCGGTGCGGCGGCGATGTGCGCGTTGGCGACGCGATCCAGCCGCGCGCCGACCGCGCGCGCGATGTCGGGCGCGAGCTGCACCTTCACCTGCGGCGCTTCGAGCTCGGCGCGCTCGGCGTCGGTGGCGCTGTCTAGGAACAATTCGACCTCGCCATCAGCGGCGATCAGCGCGATGCCGTGACCTTCGAGAATGCCGAAATCGGCGCCGTAGCGCAGGTAATCGCCCTGCCAGGCATTGCCGTAGAGCACCATGTGGCCGATGCCGGCCTCGCCCATGGCGGCCGTGAGGCGCTTGCGCCGTTCTTCTGCAAGCATGGTGCCCGCAAGCGTGGTGCCAGAAGGGGCGGCCACCGAATTACCCGACATACTTACGCCAATCCGTGCTCTGCCCTCGGCACTGCCGCGGCATGATTATACCAGCCTCCGGCACGGCCGCGCGAGGGGTCCAACTGTCGCCGGAATCCCGACCCATGCTGCTGGACAAGACGTTTTCGCACACTGCAAGATCGCCGACACTTGAGAATTGCGCCATATCCATAGAGCTTCCCGAATGGCCTGCCCCAAGCTCGCGCTGACGATGCTCATCTTGGGCGGCGTCATGGTTTTGGGCACGGACGCGCGCGCGCAAGCCGATGTACCGGGACCGGCCCGCCTGGCGCAAGCGCCAACGGCCCCGACTACGCCTGCTACCCCACCGGCGTCCCCGGTCGCGAGCCAACCCGCCGCGCCAGCTTCGCAGCAGCAAACTCCCGATCCGGTCGGCAGCGTCGCGACGCTGCAAGGCACCGCCTCGGTCACGCGCAACAATGCCACCAGCGCGCTCCAACTCCGCGACCCGGTCTACAAGAGCGACGTGCTGCAAACCAACACCGACGGCACGCTCGGCATCACCTTCGACGACGAGACCACATTCACGCTGAAACCGAACACGAGCCTCGCCGTGGATGAGTTCGTCTATCAGGAGGGCGGCACCGACAATGCCGCAATATTCAACGTCGTGCGCGGCACCGCGGCTTTCGTCGCCGCCGAGGTCGCCCATACCGGCAATATGCGCATCGATACGCCGAGCTCGACGCTGGGCATTCGCGGCACCACCGGTCTCGTCGAAGTGCCCGAGGGCGCCGCCGGCGGCCAGGTGTCCATCAAGCTCTATCCCGACGCCGACGGCCGGGTCGGCCGCATCGAAGTTTTCGGCCGCGACGGCGCGCAGCTCGGCATCCTGTCGCGCGGCGCCACCGGATTCGCGATCCGGCCGGGAGCGGGCGGCCGCTTCACCGCAGCGCCGTTGCAGATTTCCCGGGAGGAAGCCGAGCGCGACCGCACCTTCGTGCGCCAGACGTTCGCGGCGCGTGCCGTCGGTCGCCAGATCAATCAGCAGCGCCCGACGTTCCAGCAGCAGCGCAATCCGCAGCGGCCTAATCAACCCAACCAGCAGCGGCCAGGCCAGCTGCCGGGACGCGAGCAACGGCCGGGATTGCAGCAGCAGCGGCCGGGCCAGCTGCCGGGACGCGAGCAGCGGCCGGGATTGCAGCAGCAGCGGCCTGAACTGCGGACCGTACCCGGCGGACAGCCGCTGCCGTCGACCGGACAACGGCCGCCATTACAACAACAACCCGGCGCGCGGCCGACGCAGCAGCAACCCGGCGCGCCCGCGACGCCGCAACAACAGCAGCCGGGCGCAAGGCCTACTCAGCAACAACCGCCCGGCACAGTGCCGCCCGGCGGTCGACCGAATGCGCCGACGTTGCAGCAGCAACCTGGCGCCCGACCGAACTTGCAGCGGCAGCCCGGAGCATTGCCGGGTCCGCAACGCGCGCCCGCCGGACCGCGCAAGCCGGCGAAAAAGAACGAAGGCCGTTAGAGCATGATCCGGAAAAGTGGAAGCCGGTTTTTCGAAAAGATCATGCTCCACCAAAATGCTAGCGCGCCGATGAATCGGTGCGCTTGCTGTCGAAGCGTACGGCGGCGCCGGACGCGGCAAGGCTGATACCGATCAGCACGAAAATACTGCCGGTGCCGACGGCGGCCGCGACCAGGCCCGCCACAATCGGAATGATCGATTGGCCGATGCGGCTCGCCATGGTACGCAGCGAATTCGCCGTGCCGATGGCGCCGCCGCTGGCAATGGCGAGCACACCGGCAATGCTAGCGGTAATCGAAATACTCAGCGCGAATCCGGCGACCGCAATGGCGGCGTACAACAGCGGCAGCGGCAAGGGAAAAGCCAACAGCGCATAGGCAATGGCGCTGACGAACGTGCTGGTCAGCGTCAGCGGGATACGGCCAAAGGCAACATGAAGCCGAGCGTATATCAGCCGTGACAGCATCGAGGCGACCGCGCGGATGGCGAGCAGCGTGCCGACGGCGTCGACGCTCAGGCCGCGCTCGGAGCCGAGCAGCGGCAAATAGACGACGATGAGGTCCTGCGCCACCACGGTGACGACGCTCACCACGATAATCGTGGTCAGGCCGGGAGCGAACAGCAGCTCGCGCAGCGGTACCTTGGCGCGGTCGACCGGCAATTTATGCGCGCCGGTGGATTGGGTCACGAGAGCGAAGGCCATGGTCAAGACGGCGCCGCCGAGACTTATTGCAAACAGCAGGTGCGTCGGCGGCACACTGGCCGAGCCGCCGGCAAGCGCGACGATATAGGGACCGACACCCTGCCCCGCCGCATTGGCGACCATGTAATTGCCGATGGCGCGTTCCATCGCGCCCGGGCCGGTGCCGCACCTGGTGCACTGGATCTGCTGGCTGACCACGAACAGAAGATGCGCCGTACCGAGGATCGCCGTGGCAGCTAAAATCCCGGAAAGATTTGGAAACAGCACGAACCCCGCGCAGCCGACGATCAGCAGGCCGGCGCCGATCCACGTCGTCACGGCATCATAGCCGCGATCGATGAAGCGCCCGATCGGCACCCCGATAACGATGGGCAGCACGGCATAGACCGCGGTGATGATGCCGAGCCAGACCACCGATAGATCGAGCTCGACGGCGCGATAGGTCGTGGCGACGCGGGCGATGGTGATGACTGCCTGCTCAACGAAGGCGGTGGAAACGATGGCGAAGAGCAGGCGGCGGTTCATTCCGGGGGG
>Ga0208044_1001599_pt1 | contig 12099 bp, 8 predicted proteins | sample Sb_taG_8_FD_187712 | JGI IMG/M metagenome (GOLD analysis project Ga0208044, IMG submission 187712) | Peat soil microbial communities from Weissenstadt, Germany - Sb_50d_c_BC metaG (SPAdes) (version 2) | ecosystem: Environmental > Terrestrial > Soil > Wetlands > Peat | place: Germany: Weissenstadt... | reverse complement strand
GCGGCCCAGGGCCCTGGCCATCGATGAGAACGACCAGCTTTACGTCGCCGATAGCTGCAATCACCGGATCCAGGTTTTCGACACTCAGGGGAAGCTCTTGCGGATGTGGGGCAGCCGGGGGGCGGAGCCGGGCCAGATGAGCTATCCTTATGACCTGGCGATCGGTCCGGACCATTGCCTGTACGTCTGCGAGCTTGGCAACCATCGGGTCCAGAAGTTCACCCGCGACGGCAGCCCGCTGGGCACCTGGGGCCGTTCAGGGCGTGGACCCGGCGAGCTGAATAATCCGTGGGCCCTGGCCGTGGACCATTATGGCGACGTCTCGGTGATCGACTCGAACAATCACCGGGTGCAACGATTTCGCCTGTAGGAACGGGACTTCTTGGAGGATCGGTCGGCGATGGTCGGAAACCTGTCGATCACGTTCGGCCAACCCTGGTGGCTGATCCTGATTCCGCTGATCCTGCCGCTGCTCGTGTGGATGGGCTTCCGCAGCCTCGCGGGGCTGGGGTCGGTACGCCGGCCGCTGGCGATCTTGTTGCGGGCGGGGGTCATCACGCTGATCGTGCTGGCGCTCGCCGAGACCCAGACGGTCCGGCGGTCGGACCGACTGTCGACGTTGTTCGTCGTGGACGTGTCCAACAGCGTGCCGCGCGAGCAGCAGATGGCGGCGATCGACTACGTCAGGGGCGCCTCGAAGAAGCGGCGCCAGGACGACATGGCGGGCCTGATCGTCTTCGGCAAGGCCCCGCGGGTCGAGGTGCCGCCGGCCCCCAGCGAGCTCAACCTGCCGATGGGCATCGAAAGCACAATCGACCCCGAGAACACCGACCCGGGCGCCGCTCTCAAGCTGGCGCTGGCGGCGTTCCCCGAGGACACGGCGCGGCGGGTGGTGATGATCTCCGACGGCAATGAGAACCGGGGCAACCTGCTCGAGCAGGCCATGGCCGCCAAGTCGCTGGGCGTCCAGGTGGACGTTGTGCCGATCGAGTATCGCTATGACCGCGAGGTCCTGGTCGAGAAGGTGTCGATCCCGCCCGACGTCAAGAAAGGCGAGACGGTCAACATCAACGTGGTCATCCGGGCCAGCGAGCCGACCGGTGGTACGTTGCAGATCTTCCAGAAGGCCGACAACTACCGCGCTCCGGCGGCCGGCAACGACAAGCCCGTGCCGGTGGAGCTGCAGCGCGGGGTCAACGTCTTCACGCTCCAGCAGCTCATCACCGAGCCCAATTTCTACACCTTCACGGCCGAGTTCATTCCCAACAAGGACAGCGGCGACAAGCGGGCGATCAACAACGTCGCCGAGGGCTTCACGCACGTCCGGGGCAAGGCCCAGGTCCTCTTGATCGAGGGAACTCACGGAGAGCACGCCGAGCTGATCAAGGCCCTCCGCGGGAAGGAGATCGAGGTCAAGCCGCTGGTCGCTCCACGGATTGACGGCTCGGGCGGGATCGGCGGCGATCTCTTGCCCACCGACCTCGCCCAGCTTCAGCCCTACGACGCCGTGATCCTGGCCAACGTGCCCAAGGAAGCGTTCACCGAGTCGCAGCATCAGCTCTTGGCGGCAAACTGCCACGACATGGGCGCGGGTTTGATCATGCTCGGCGGCCGTGACAGCTTCGGCGCCGGGGGGTGGATGAACACCCCGGTCGAGAAGGCACTCCCGGTGGACATGCAGATCAAGGCCCTCAAGGTTCAGGGAATCGGCGCCATGGCCCTGATCATGCACGCCACCGAGATGGCCGAGGGGAACTACTGGCAGAAGGTGGTCGCCAAGTCGGCCATCAATGCCCTGTCCAGCTACGACTATGTCGGTCTGGTCCACTTCGAGGGGCAGGAAGCCTGGCTCTTCCCCATGCGCGCCATCGGCTCGGGCCGCAACAGTATGCTGCGGGCCATCGACCGCATGACCCCGGGCGATATGCCCGCCTTCGATCCGGTGCTCCAGATGGCCTTGAGGGGGCTGAACGGCGTCAGGGACGCAATGACCAAGCACATCGTCCTGATCAGCGATGGCGATCCCGCACCGCCGACAAGCGGTGTCATGAGCCAGTTGATCCAGTGCAGGGTGACGGTGACCACAATCTTGATCACCTCGCACAGCAACGACCCCAGCCTGATGAGCGTCATGCGCGGCCTCGCTCAGCGGACCAAGGGGCGATTCTACTACGTCACCAATCCCAGGGCCCTGCCCCGGATCTACCAGAAGGAAGCCCGAACAATCTCGCGTCCCTTGATTTACGAACAACAGACTGGCTGGGCGCCGCGGTTGAACAGCCCGCTCACCGAGCCGGTGATGCATCTGGCCGATGAGCTGCCGCCGATCACCGGGTTGGTGCTGACCTCGCCCAAGGAGAATGAACTGGTCGAGATCCCGATCGTCTCGCCCCAACCCACCGGCCAGGTCAACCCGGTGCTGGCGCACTGGACGTATGGGCTGGGCCGGTCGGTTGCCTTCACTTCCGACGCCGGCCGCCGCTGGGCCAAGGCCTGGCCCGACTGGAAGAGCTATGCCGCGTTCTGGTCCCAGGTCGTGCGGTGGGCGATGCGTCCCGCCGAGCGCGGCAACTTGACGCTCTCGGTCCGTCGTGAAGAGGGGCGAATCAAGGTTGTCGTCGATGCGCTCGACAAGGACAACCAGTTCCTCAACTTCCTCCAGATCCAGGGGAACGTGGTCGACCCGGACCTCAAGACTGCGCCCATCGAGCTCGTCCAGACCTCGCCGGGACGGTACGAGGGGACCGTCGAGAACGCGGAGGCCAGCGGCAACTACTTCGTGAACCTGGGTTATCGCGGCCCTGACAAGACCCAGGGCGTGATCTCCACGGGCGTTTCCGTACCGTACTCCGACGAGTATCGAGAGCTGCGATCCAACCCGACCACGCTCGAGACCCTGGCCAGCCTCACCGAAGGCCAAGTCGTGACATGGAAGACCACGGGCGATGGCCGGATCGACCTGCCCCGGACGCTCGGCGGAATCGACCATTTCCGCCGTGATCCCGGCCTGATCAATCCCCGGTCGTTCGCCGCGCTCTGGCCGACCTTGCTCTGGCTGGCGGCCTGCCTGTTCGTGGGCGACGTCGCGGTCCGGAGGATCGCCCCGGATATCGACCGGATCAAGCTCGCGGCGGCCGCCGGATGGAACAGGCTGCGAGGTCAGGAGGTTGCGCGGAGCAGCGACTATATGGACAAGCTGCGCAGTCGCAAGGCCGAGGTCGGGGAGCAGCTCGAGCGGTCCCGCTTGGCCGCCCGGTTCGAGGCGCCGGCGACCGCCGATCCGGGATCGCGGGGAACCGCCGCCGCCACGGGCGAAGTGTTGCTCGGGGGCGGTCAGCCCGAGGAGCGGCCGCGGGCCCGACCCGCGGCGGGAACACCCACCGGCGCCGGCGCCGGCCTCGCCCCCGACGCGCCGCGGCCGGAAGACGCCAGCTACACCAACCGCCTGCTCAAAGCCAAGCAGCGGGTCTGGGAAGACCGCGAAAAAGAAAAGGACAAGCGCGATCCGCGGGCCGGGCCGTGAGCCGCGGCTACACAATACCGTTGAATTAACCGTAAAGTCATGGGAGGCCGTTGGTTATTTCGCCCTCTCCCCTTGCGGGAGAGGGTAGGGAGAGGGGTCGCACCAGCCAGCTCGACCCTTCGGACAAGGCGGTTGGTCGTGCCCAGCCCCCCTCACCCCAACCCTCTCCCGCGAGGGGAGAGGGAGCCAGAAGTCCCTTCGACCAAGGGTGTTATTGCTAATTCAACGGCATTGCGGCAAGACAGCGCATCGGCCGGCGGTGGCCGGTATTCCGGCTCAGGCCGCGGGAAACCATGAAGCTCGAGAACATCACCCACAGTCACGAAAGGATCGCCGTCGATGTCCCTAGCGCCCTCAGAGTCGATGGAAGCCCGCGCGGAGGAGTTCCGGACGCGGTACAACCAGGTGAAGTCCGAGATTTCCAAGGTCATCGTCGGCCACGACGAGATTGTCCACGGCGTCCTCACCTGCCTGTTCATCGGCGGTCACGCGTTGCTCGAGGGCGTGCCGGGCCTGGGCAAGACGCTCCTGGTCCGCACGCTGGCCGACGCGCTGAGTCTCGACTTCAACCGGATCCAGTTCACCCCCGACCTGATGCCGGCCGACATCATCGGTACGAACATCGTGATGGAGGCACCGGACGGCCGCCGGGTATTCGAGTTCCAGCCCGGGCCGATCTTCAGCCAGATTGTCCTGGCCGACGAGATCAACCGGGCCACTCCCAAGACCCAGTCAGCCCTGCTCGAAGCGATGCAGGAGCACTCGGTCACGGTGGGAGGACACATGCACCGCCTGAAGGAGCCATTCTTCGTGATGGCCACCCAGAACCCCATCGAGCAAGAGGGAACCTATCCGCTGCCCGAGGCCCAGCTCGACCGCTTCCTGTTCAAGCTGATCGTGGGCTACTCGACGCGGGAAGAGCTGGTCACGATTCTCGACCGCACGACCAGGGGAGATCATCCCAGAGCCGAGAAGTCCATGGACGGCGAGACGCTCATCGGCTTCCAGAATCTCGTGCGCGAGGTGATCATCGCGCCCCACGTGCTGGACTACGCGATCCGGCTGGCCCTGGCCACCCATCCGCAGGGGCCTTTCGCCGCCGCCGTGAGCAACCAGTACATCCGCTGGGGGTCGAGCCCGCGCGGGGTCCAGACCCTGGTGCTGGCAGCCAAGGTGCGGGCCCTGCTCGACGGCCGGTATAATGTCTCCTTTGAAGACCTGCGGCGGGTTTACCTGCCCGGTCTGCGCCATCGGGTCTTGCTCAACTTCGAGGCGCAGGCCGAGGGAATCGATCCCGACGAGGTGTTGCTCAAGGTACTCGAGTCCGTGCCCGAGAAGGCCGAGGCACGGGCCGCGGCCGTGGCGTAGCTCAAGCAGACCGGGAAATCGTCGACCACGCGGACCACTCTCATGCACGACATCTATGATCCACCTCCTGTGCCGCCGGTCGACTGGGACCCTCCCAGGACCGGCCCCTTGGTATTCTCCAGGGGCGACCTGTTCTGCCTGGTCGCGCTGTGCGCCGGGCTTCTGGGCCTCGCACTGCTGGCCTGGCGCAATGAACCGATCCTCGCGCTGATCTCGGCCTGCGCCGGTGCGCTCGTGGTCCTGGAAAGCTGGTTCACGACGCTGGGCTTCCTGTACCGTTGCCCGCCAGTGGGCCTGAAACTGCGCTGGACCATTTTTCTGGCGGCACTCATTCCCTGGCTCTTCGGCCTGGGGTTCGCCGTCGGCTTCATGCTCTGCCTGTTCTGGATCTCCGACCACCTGAGATGAGTCGAGGCCCGAGTCGGGCGATGGCTCGAACCGTGTCGCGCAACGAGGTCAACCGATGGCCGCATCCGCATCCGCTTCCGTGCTCTCACCCTCGGCAACCGCTTCCCGAGTGCCCGCGTCACCGAGGCCTGCGCCCAGGGGCGGGGCGGCTTCGGCCCCTCTGCTTGATCCCGACTTTCTGCACAAGCTCGAGCAGCTCGAGCTGGTCAGCCGGAAGATCATCGTCGGCCGGATGAAGGGCGAACGCAAGAGCCGGCGGAGGGGCTCGTCGGTCGAGTTCGCCGAGCATCGCAATTACACGGTCGGCGACGACCTCCGGCACATCGACTGGAACGTTTACGGCCGGCTCGACAAGCTCTTCCTGAAACTCTTTCTCGAGGAGGAAGACCTCCATGTCTACACCCTGCTCGATACCAGCCTGTCGATGAACTTCGGCACCCCGACCAAGCTGCACTACGGCAAGCAGGTTGCCGCGGCCCTGGCATTCATCGGGCTGGTGAATCACGACCGGGTGATCATGGACACCTTTGCCACCAAGCTCGACCAGGGAATTCCCAGCGTTCGCGGGCGATCGCAGATGTGGCGGGTCATCGATTATCTCGAGCACCTGGCGGCATCGGGAGAGAGCGACCTGAAGGCGGCGGCCCGCGAGTTCGCGATTCGCCACGCCGGCAAAGGGGTCGTCGTGGTGATCTCCGACTTCATGGACAAGCATGGTTACGAGGACGCTCTCCGCTACCTCCTGGCGCGGAAGATGGACATCTATGTGCTTCATCTCCTGAGCCAGGAAGAGGTCGAGCCCGAGCTGGTTGGCGACCTGCGCCTGGTGGACGTCGAGGACGAGGACGTCGCCGAGATCACGATGAGCGCGCCGCTCTTGAAACGATACAAGGACAACTTGAGCACGTTCGTTGGCGGCCTGAAGGAATGGTGCACCAGGCGGGGAATCACCTACATCTTCACGACCAACCAGTATCCGTTTGACAAGCTGGTCCTCAACTACCTGCGTGAACGGGGGCTGGTCAAATGAAGGGCTGGTGGGTCACCGATCCCTGGATCTTCTACGGCACTGCCGGCGCGATTGTGGCTTATGTGCTCTATATGATGATCCGCAAGCGCAAGGGCGAGCGATCCGAAGCCGCCGGTCGCGAGCTCGAGCTCTGAGCGGAAAGCGGGGAGGCTACCCGGCATGTTCTGGAATCTCCTGAATCGCCTGGGCTCGATCGGCGCTCCGCTCGAGCTCAGCTCTCCGCTGGGCATGGCACGATGGTTCGTCCTGGCCGGGGTGCCGGTGGGAATCATCGCGCTTTACTTCCTCAAGCTGAAGCGCCGGCCCGTCAGTGTGTCCAGCACGCTCCTGTGGCGGAAGAGCCTGGAGGACCTGCACGTCAACAGCCTCTTCCAGCGGCTGCGGCGCAATCTGCTGCTCTTTCTCCAGCTTCTGGCCGTCGCTCTGGCGATGCTTGCCCTGGCCGGATTGCGCAGCAAAGGGACCGGCGGCCAGGGGCAGCGCTACGTGCTCATGATCGACAACTCGGCCAGCATGGCGGCGACCGACGTGCCGCCCAGCCGGCTGGAAAACGCCAAGGAGAAGGCCAAGAAGGTCGTCACATCGATGGACAGCGACGACCTGGCCATGGTCATCTCGTTCGGTGAGACGGCCCGGGTGGTCTCGAATTACACGGGCGACAAGCGCGCCTTGCTGCAACGGATCGATTCCATTCCGCCCACCCAGTCCACCACGTCGCTTCGAGAGGCGCTCCAGGTGGCCGCGGGGCTGGCCAATCCGTCCAAGCAAATCGGCGAAGGGGTGGTGGCCACGTCCGCGCCCGCCACGCCCAAGCTGTTCATCTACACCGACGGCGGCTTCGCCGACGTCGAGGGCTTCAGCCTGGGGAATCTCGAGCCGGAGGTCGTGGTGATCGGCCCGCCGCCCCGCCCCTACACATCTCCTCTTGCCGCCGAAGCGGCGGGCCCGGCGGACGCCAGGGCGAAGGTTCAGAATCCCTCGGACAACGTGGCCATCGTCGCCCTTCAGGCCCGGGTCAACGACGAGCAACCCGACGTCTACCAGCTCTTCGGCCGGGTCCACAACTTCCGCTCCGAGCGGGTGGAGACCGAGGCCCAGCTCTATCGCCATGCCGCCGACAAGCCCGGCAGCGAGGGCCAATTGATCGATGCGATCGCGCTACAGCTTCCGCCCCAAAGCGACCAGTCGTTCAAGTTCGATATCCCCGACAGCGGGTTGGCCGAGCTCGAAGTCCGGCTCACGGTCAAGGACGCCCTGGAGGTAGACAACCGCGCCTTCGCGATCGTCGGCAACGCCCGCAAGGCGCAGGTCCTGGCGATCACCGCCGGCAACCGCTATCTGCTCGACGCATTCAACACCCCGACGGCCAGCAATAACGCCGACGTCCGGATCGCCACTCCCGAGGAGGCCAGGGGCGAGGAGCTCTCGCGAGAGATTCGCGGGGGCAGGTTCGACCTGGTTATCTACGATGGGGTTCGTCCCGAAACTCCCCCGGAGGCCAATGCGCTTTATTTCGGGTCGTTGCCCCCGGGCCCGGCCTACGCGAATCCCAAGGCGGTCGAGCAGCCGGTGATCCTGGACTGGAACATTTCTCATCCGCTCATGCAGTACATTCGCGACCTTTCGCTCGTCTTCGTGGCCAAGGCCAACCTGGTCGAATTGCCGGCGGGGGCGACCTCGCTGATCGAGAGCAACCAGGGCCCGCTGGCCTTCACCATCCCCCGCGAGGGCTTCACTGACGCGGTGGTCCTGTTCCTGCTGCTCGACGGGACGACTCCCAACACCACCTGGTTTCGCTACATCAGCTTTCCGCTCTTCCTGCTCAACAGCATGCAGGCGCTGGGCAACGTCCGCGAGGGAAGTGGAGACGAAGTGAGATCGCCCGGCCGGACCGTGATCCTCCGCGCCGAGACCCTGGGCAAGGATCTCCTGGTCACCTCCGCGAGCGGTAGTGCCATCGAGCGTCTGGCACGCACGCCCCAGGGCTCATTCGTTTACAACCAGGCGGCCACGACCGGCCTTTATCATGCGCGCTGGGAACCGAGCGGCCTGCTGCCTTTCGCCGTCAACCTGTTCGACCTTCGCGAGAGCGACCTGGCCCCGCGCGGCCTCGTTCCCGATGGTGTGCTCGAGAGCCAGGCCGAAGGCTACAAGATCAAGATCGGCTACAACCCCGTCGCCGGCACCCAGCAAACCCAGGACAAGCAACAGGATTGGTGGAAATGGTTCGCCTGCGGTGCACTCGGGGTACTGCTCTTGGAGTGGTATATCTACAACAAGAGAGTTTATATCTGAGTGTTCATCGAGCGTAAAAAAACTGTTTCAAAAATGGGTCCCGGCCTTGAAAACCCCGGGAAAACAAGCACTTCGCCCGGTTCTTGAAACAGTCTCTTATGAGTATGGTCAGGACTCAATTCGCGGCGTTCCCTTGTGGTCTTCATCCTCTTCCTGATCTTGATCCTGATCTTGATCCTGATCCTCCTCCTCTCACTCTCTCCTCTAACTCTTTGTACAAGACTCATGACGATGCACCGACCAGCAAGGGCAGGATGATGAGCAAGATCAGGATCAAGAAATGTTTCAAGAATGGGTCCCGGCCTCGAAAACACTTCGTTCGGCGAGGGTCTCCAGACCCCGACGTTCGACCGACCGTAGGTCTCCAGGTGACGCGCCGACGGTCGCAATGGTCTGGTTATGGGCCAAATATTACCGCAGGGCACGTCGCGAAAACTTGAAACCGGCGCCGACTCCGCGAAGCCGATCTTGATGGTTGAACGAAACCTCACGGTAGACCTTCCGTCGCTTGTTCCCTCCCCGCTCGCGGCGGCTCTTTTTCCGTGTCTCCTGCGCGAAGCCGGTCGTAACGATTGTGCCGATTAAAACGATTTGCGCCAGAGCCTTTCCTGTGGCATGTTTGTCGCGGCGGTCTGACCACGCGATTCTCCTCGCTTTCCACGGGAATCCTCACCATGACTCCGCTCCGGCAACGCTTCATCGAAGACCTTCAGCTACGCAACCGCTCGCCCAAGACCATCGAGGCTTACGTCTACCACGTCCGCGAGCTCGCACGCTACTACAACCAATCCCCAGAGCAACTCGGCAACGACCAGATCCATCGCTATCTCCTGCATCTTCTCCACCACAAACAGGTTTCATGGTCGTCCTACAACCAAGCCGTGGCCGCCCTCCGCTTCTTTTATGGGGTAACCTATCCCTGTGACACGGTGGTCACGCGGCTCCCCTACGGCAAGCGGCCCAAACGCCTGCCGGCGGTCCGCTCACCCCAACAGGTGGCCCTCTTCCTCGATACCGTGCGCGACCGGACTGTCCGGATTGTGCTGCGAACCATCTACGCCACCGGGCTGCGGATCAGCGAAGCCTTGCACCTGACCGCCGCTCAGATCGACAGCAGTCGTATGGTGGTCCGGGTGCTGGGCAAGGGTCAGAAGGAACGGCTGGTACCGCTCTCCCCTCAACTCCTGGAAGAACTGCGTGCCTACTGGCGTGAAACGAGGCCGACGCAATGGATGTTTCCGGGCAAGGATTCCCACCAACCTCTGAACGCGGCGACGGTGCAGAAAGCCTGCAAGCGGGCCTGCCGCGACGCGGGACTGCCGCGGATCACTCCCCACACTCTTCGCCACTGCCATGCCACGCATCTCTTGGAAGCGGGAGTCGACACCCGAACGATCCAAGCCTTGCTGGGCCATCATCGCATCGGGACCACGGCTCTGTACACGCACGTCACCTTGGCGGGACTGCGGCAGGTGGTCAGCCCGCTCGACCGTCTGCCCCCGCCGCAGGGCCCATCGACCAGCCACTAACCTTGGGTCAGCTCGTGCGGCAGTATGGAGCCGAGTTCCTGGAGCGTTGGCCCCAGTGCCCCCACGTGCGGCAGACGCTTCAGGACCTGGCGCTCTGCCGCACACCCGCCCTGGGCGGGCACGTTACCCAGTGCGATCACTGCGGCGAGGTTCGATACCGCTACCATTCTTGCGGCAACCGAAGCTGTCCTCAGTGCGGTGGAAGTAAGCGGGCAGCCTGGCTGGCCAAATGTCAGGCCAACCTCCTGCCGGTGCCCTACTTCCACGTTGTCTTCACCTTGCCCCACGAGCTCAGCGCGCTGGCCTTGGGCAATCGCGAGCTCTTGTATCGGCTGCTCTTCGACAGCGCCAAGGAGACTCTCCTGGAAGTGGCGGCCGACCCCAAGCACCTGGGAGCGCGGATCGGGGTGCTCATGGTCTTGCACACCTGGGGGCAGAAGCTGGAGCATCATCCCCACGTTCACTGTGTGGTGCCTGGCGGCGGGTTGGCGGTTCCGTCGCAGACCTCGGGAAGCACCGCGACTGGTCCTGGCGACCAGGTACCATGCTGGGTGTCCTGCCGGCCCAACTGGTTCCTGCCCGTCCGTGTGCTGGGTCGGGTCTTCCGCGGCAAATACCTGGCGGCCTTGAGGGCCGCCCACCAAGCCGGCCAACTCCAATTCGCAGGGAGCACCTTGCCACTGGCGAGCCCGGCGGCTTGGAGGACCTCGATACGGGCGTTGTACCAGAAGAAATGGGTGGTCTATGCCAAGAAGCCCTTTGGGGGGCCCGAGCAAGTACTGATGTACTTGACCGGGTACACGCACCGGGTCGCCCTGAGCAATCACCGTCTACTCAAGCTCCAGGACGATCGGGTCACCTTCACCTGGAAGGACTATGCCGACGGCTGCCGACGCAAGGAGATGGTGCTGGACGCGGTCGAATTCGTGCGCCGGTTCGCGCTGCACATCATACCCAAGGGGTTGGTCCGGATTCGGCAGTATGGACTTTTGGCCCACCGAGATCGTGGTGACCGGTTGGCGTTGTGCCGATCCCTGTTGGCGGCCGCGGCCGGACCGTTGCCGGTCCCAGAGACGCAGTCGCCGCCACCGAGTGCCAGTGGCGGATCGACGGACAGCGACCAGTCACCGGGTGGGGCGGGGCCGGTGTCTTCTCTGGTCGAGCCGAGGTCGACATCGCCGTCTCCGATGGGTATCTCCGTGCTGGTGGTCTTGGTTTCGCTCATCGTTGCATTGGGGGACACGGCCTCGTTTGCCTCGTCCCCGGCTGTGCCGCCAGCCGCGGTTATCGTCGAGGATCGCTGCCCGAGTTGTGGCGTGGGACACCTGCAAACGATCTGGCGAGCCGCCCGACCCGGGCGGGAAGAGCGCCAACGCATTTCCATTCTCGATAGTTCATAACCCGAATGTACCTGAAACGCTTATCCCAGTTTTATCACCACCCGCTCCGGCTGGGACCGGCCCCTCACGACCCACACGGGGCAGTGCCGGCGATTGGTCCACCGCAGGTTATCGTCACGATCGGATCAATTCCGGCGATCCTCATATTAGCCAGCGATTCTTTGACTCCATCCCTGGTGGCAGCCGCAGCTTGCCTTCCTTCAGCTTGAGCTAAAGCTGGTCGCACCTGTTAAGCCGAGATACAATTCCCCAAGTCGCCTCCCCCACAGCAGATTGGCTTTCGACGGGACGCCACAAACTGGGTCGCGGCGACCGGTTTCGTCCAACGGCCTGCTATTCCGCCGCGATGACAGCCCGTGGCGTTGCCCCGCTCACTGGAAATCGCGGCGGAATAGCAGGCTATCGTTGGGCGGTTCGTGCAATCAGTCTGATGAAGCGACCAGCTTTGCAGCCGGCATTCGACCCGGGGGGTACCCCATGGAAGCGATTTCGGAGCGATTTCCGGAACTGGCGACCGCTGCTCTCGACACGTGGGTTGCTGGAGCA
>Ga0208044_1001598_pt1 | contig 12101 bp, 11 predicted proteins | sample Sb_taG_8_FD_187712 | JGI IMG/M metagenome (GOLD analysis project Ga0208044, IMG submission 187712) | Peat soil microbial communities from Weissenstadt, Germany - Sb_50d_c_BC metaG (SPAdes) (version 2) | ecosystem: Environmental > Terrestrial > Soil > Wetlands > Peat | place: Germany... | reverse complement strand
GCGCGCTCCGCTCCGGGGAGCTGATGCCCGACGCGCGGGCCCACGCGGAAACGTGCGCGGCCTGCCGCGAGCAGCTTTACCTGTGGTCGGAGATCTCGCGGCTGGCCCCGGAGCTCCACGAGGAGTGGGACAGTCCGCTGCTCTGGCCGCGGATCCGCGCGGATCTGGCGGCCGCGGCGGCGTACCGCAAATCGCCGCGCGTGTGGCGCTGGGCCCTGGCCGCGGCGGCCCTGGTGGCGCTGGCGGCGGGGATATCGCAGCCGTGGTCGAGCCGCGGGCCCAAGAGCCGCGACTTCCTGACCGAAGAGGCGTTCCGCGAGGTCGAGCAGACGGAAGCGGCATATGCCCGCTCCATCGAAAGGCTTTCCGCGGTGGCCGCATCCGAATTGCAGCAATCGCCTTCGCCGCTGGCGGCGGCCTATCGCGAAAAGCTGGTGCTGCTGGATTCGGCCATTGCCGACTTGAAGGCGGGCGCGGAGAACAATCGGTACAACCTCTATCTACAGACGCAGCTTGCGTCGCTTTATCGGGAAAAACAGAAAACCCTCCAGGAGTGGCTGGAAAATGCGAAACGCAATTAATCTCATTCTGATCTTCGGCTGTGCCATGACGGGGTTCGCGCGCGAAGAGTACCGGCGCGATTTTCAGAAGTCGGCGCGGCTCGCGGCGGGGCGCAGCTTCCGCATCGAGAGCAGCAACGGCAACATCAACATCCACACGCAGGCCGCGAACGACGTGACGATCCGTGCCACCATCCGCTGCTCGGCAGACACGGCGGCGGAGGCGCGCAGTTTCGCCGAGCAGATCCAGATCGTGGTGGACGAAAGCAGCGGCGGGGTTTCGGTGCGGACCGAGTACCCCAAGACCTGGAACCATCGCAACCTGGGGTACAGCGTGGAATACGACATCACGATGCCGGAGACCGCGCTGCTCGATCTGCGCAACCGCTTCGGCAGCGTGAGCGTGGCCAACCCGCATGCCGCCGGCGTGATCAACAACTCCAACGGCAAGGTCAGCCTGTGGGGAGGACGGGGGCGCCAGGAGATCGACAATGCATTCGGCGAGGTGGATGTGCGGACCAATGACGGCGACCTGGTGGTGCGAAACAACAACGGCGCGGTGATCGCCGCGGACGTCAGCGGCACGGTGGAGATCACCAACCGCTTCGCCCCCGTGCGGGTGACCAATGCGGGACACGGTGTGACCATCCACAGCAACAACGGGCAGATCGAGGCGGAGAACGCCGGAGGGCCGGTGGCGATCACCAACTCGTTCGGATCGGTGGTGGTAGCGGACGTCAAAGCCGACGTGACGGTGCGGAACGAGAACGGGGAGGTGCGCGCGACCGGGATTGCCGGCTCGGCGGACCTTCACAACACGTTCAGCCGCGTAAGCTTTTCGCGCATCGGAAAAGGGCTGACGGTGCGGGCGTCGAACGCCGTGGTCACGGGCGATACGGTGGGGGCAAATGCCGACGTGGAAACGACCTTCGGCGGGGTGGAGATACACGGCGTAAAGGGCGGCGCCCGGGTGACCTCAGGGAACAGCGCCATCCGGCTGACCGGGGTGGGCGGCGAGGCCTATGCCAAGACGTCGTTCGCCGGAGTGACCATTACCGACGCGGCGGGGCCCATCACGGTGGAAAACCAAAACGGCTCGGTGACGGTGGAGGAGAAATCCGGCCAGCGATGCCAGCCGATTTCGCTGCGCACCAGTTTCAGCCCGATTCGCGTCACGGTGCCGGGCGGAGCGGGGTACAACGTCACCGCGCACACCTCGTTCGGGCGCATCCGCTCGGAACACGAGATGACGGTGAGCGGGGACATGACGCCGGATTCGCTCACCGGAAAGATCGCGGGCGGCGGATGCGATCTGCGGCTGATGGATCAGAACGGCGCCATCGACATTCTGAAGAGCGGCAAGTAAGACGAGCGGACGCCGGACGGGCAGACCGAAAGTCCGCGCCCCGTCAGGATTTCGGGGTCGGGTTGGTGGCCCCTCCCGGGCGCGAAGTGGTGGCCGGACTTGTTGTGTTGTTGGTAGTGGTGGTGGTGTCGGTGACCAGGCTCTGGATTTTCTCCCATTTCAGACCATCGGCCTGTCGCAGAACCGTGGTTTGCCCGAACGCCCACAACGAGTTGTTGACGCGCTGGAGTTTGCTCAGAAAGTAGCGGCCGGCGGCGGGCACTGCCTTCCAGGTTTCCCCGCCATCCTCGCTCAGCAGAAAGCCGTCGTCGTAAGTCATCCAGCCGCGATTCGAGGCATCGAAGGCGATGTTGGTCAGCCACGACTTCACGGGGCTGGCTTGCGCCTGCCAGGTGACGCCTCCATCCTTACTGCGGAAGATCTGGCCGGCGAATCCGACCATCCAGCCGTTCAGCGGATCCTTGAAATACACGGCCGTGAGAGACCACTGTGCCGCGTCGCAGCGCACGGTCTGCCAGTTTTGCCCGCCGTCCACCGTGCGGAGAATGGTCCCCGACCAGCCCACTACCCAGCCATGGTCCGGGTCCAGGAAGAACACGGTTTCCAGCGTCTGGGTGGTTTTGGCGTTCTGTTTTTCCCAGGTGCGGCCACCGTCCCTGGTGTGCAGGATGATCCCCTGGTATCCCACAATCCAACCGGACTCGCCCACGAAACTGATGTCCATCAGGTGCTCCTTGGTGTCCACCTTCCGGACTTCCCACTTCTGGCCGCCGTCGCCGGTGGAGAGCACTGTCGCGCGATCGCCGATCACGAAGCCGCGTTTGGCGTCCAAGAAGGCCATCGCGCGAAGCCTATTCGCCGCCCCGGTAAAGCGTTTCGTCCAGGTGGCCCCGGCATCCGCCGTGGCAAAAAGAGCGCCCTGTTCGCAGAGGGCATAAACCACGGAGCCGCCGGGACTGGCGGCATCGCGGAGCCAACAGGAGCGGCTGTCCAGGCTCTGGGCCGGAGTCTGGGCCGGAGTCTGGGCCGGAATCTGAGGCGGGCTCTGGGCCACGCTCGGGGCCGGGATCTGGGCCGGACTCTGGGCCGACAGCGAAGTCAGCGCGATTCCGGACAGAACGGCCAGTCTGAAAAGAGTTACCCCTATCGACATATCACCTATCACCTTCCCCGTCTTCAGTTTTATCATATTTCACATCAAAAGACCTGAAGATGGCATATTGATGGCGCCGTGCCGGACAGAGGATGAAAGGCAGGCGTCCCGAAGAGCCGGGACGCGGCAGGCAAGAGTGCCTGCGGCAGATCAGGCCAGGAAGCCCTGCCAGGCCTTCAAGCCCTCCTCGTTGTGTGCGGTGAGGGCCTTCAGGCCGTCCTTTCCCGAATTCGGATCGCACAGCAGGGAACGGCCCACGCGCGCGATATCCATCACGTTATCGGCCTGCGCCTGCCAGTGGCGGGGCACCCAGTCGATGGCGTCCGAGGTCACCGATGCCACGCCCTCGGCGACCCCATCCGCAGTGACCATGTTGAAGGACTCGGTATAGGAGCAGGAGACCAGCAAGTCCATGCGCGCGACGTTCTTGCGATGGTTGTGCCAGGATTGCCACCCGGCATGCACCACCTTGGCATGGCGTGTGATGCCGAGCAACTCGTGGATGGCGGTGGCAATGCCAGCGCCACCTTCATCGCGGCCGGAGTTGACCCAGAACTCGAGGTCCACGTCGAGATCCTGGGAGATGGCCAGCGCGGCTCCGGCCGCCGACATCAGGTTCTTCAGGGCGCGCGTGGCGCCGAAGGAGCCGATCCGCAGCAGCCCGCCGTGGAAGACCGGCCGGTTCACGGGCACGTTCGCGTCCAAGTAGTAGAGATTCGGCAAGTGTGCGCAGGGGACTCCGAAGGCCTTCTGGACCCATTCCGAGAATTTGCGGCTGTTGCCGGCCATGTGGAAGTTGTGGGACCCCCGCTCGATCTCCATCCCCTCCCCGAAGAGGCGCACGCCGTTCGCATCGGCCTGGAGAAAGCCCACGTTGGAGTGGCACACAACGGCGAACTGGACATCGGGGAAATCGAGGGTCAGCCTCTGCATCTCCGGGGACGGAATCCACGGCGCCGAGATGACCACGTGGGTTCTGGGAGCCGCGGCGAGCCGCTTCCTGAGGTCGGCCGCATCCACGATGGGCCAGACGTCGGCTTCGATTCCGGCCTTGCGGAGAGATTTCGAGGTATTGAGCGCAGCCACACCCAAACCGATGTGGCTGATGTTTCGACTTGCGGCGAAGTTCTTATAAGCTAGTGCTAGTTTCATCTGAGACATCTGCATCCGATTCTCACATTAGCAGGCGCGCAAGCGGCTGGAAGGTCAAGTTGTTGATTCCACAGGGCAAGTTAGTTGTGACTGGGTTTTTGGCGGGAGTCGACTTTTCGGGCGATGGCGCGTAAAAATATATTTAAGTTCTTTATATACTGAAACTTGGGAACGGTTCCGGACCGACGCTCACTTCGCTGTGACCAGATCGTCGTCCTTCGGGTCCGACTCGATGGTGACATCCTTGTACTCATCAAACAAACCGGCGTTGTGCATCTGCCAGGCAATCGGCCCCACCCGGCCCGCTGTGGCGTCCTTGAAATCGAGCACCTCAACGGCCTTGTCCCCAGGCGGCTGGGCGACGGCCATGCGAGCTGTTCCCCTGGCAGCGTCCGCCAGTATCTCGACCCGGCTCCACTGGTGGACGTCGAAGCGGGTCTTGGTCACGGACGTAAACTCCTGCCCCCCGCTGTTGTTCATTCCCGGCCGGTAGTCCCAGTGGCCACCGTTGGGAACCTGAAACTGAATCCCGCCGAGCGCATCGAGGGGCTTCTCGCCGGGTTGCGGGCGGCTGCAAAAGACGAGAACGCAGGCCTGATGGTCGGGATTGCCGGAGACGTGCCTCATCGTGAACATCAGCCGGTAGCGGCTGAAGTCCTTTGCCGTGTAGATGACGCCGCGCCCGGCGCCCGTGCTGGCCATAGCGCCATCCTTAACCACCCAGCCGGTTGAGGAACTCCGGGCCAACTCACGCGGATAAGCATCTTCCAGCAATAGCCTGTTCAGGCGCGCCATTTGCTGGCCGCTCAGATTCCGCTGGAGCAACTGCGCGGTCGCGGGCCGCAGAACTACGCTGCTGAAACGTGCAGTGTCATAGATAGGCGGCCCGGAGATGACTTGATTCAGGTCCTTCACCAGGGCCGATATTACAGCCTTGGCATTGGCACTCGAGGCGGAATACGCGGCAAGATCCGCCTTCACGGAATCCTCCAGGCGAGCGCGCAGATATACAGATATAGCGTCCGACCCATTGGCAAGCTTCGCGGCAAAGGCCGCGGGATCGGTAATATCGCCACTGGAGAGCGAGGTGGCGCTATTCTCGATCTGAATCCATCCCTCGAGCGTCCTACCGTCGAAGAGAGAGACCGCCGCGGGTGACTCCGCGTTCCCAGCACCGGCGAACGCAATCCCGGCCAGCTTGACTAATGCCCTTCGGCTGAGATGCTTCATTTCGTTCCGCACGGGCAAAGTTTATCACGGGGGTGGACAACTGGTGTGCGCGGCGGCGCATAATCGTCATATGGCCCATGCGGCACTCGAGGGGTTCACGTCCGGCAGTCGCGACTTCGAACCCGGCTACCTCGCCTTGCACCGCAGCGGCGAGCTTCGCCGCCGGGCCAACGAGGCGATCGAACGGCTGCGGCATTGCCTGGTGTGCCCGCGCGACTGCGGGGTGGATCGCATAGCGGGCAAAACGGCGGCTTGCCACACGGGGCGCTATGCGCAGGTCAGCAGCCACTTCCCGCATTTCGGCGAGGAGCAGTGCCTCAAGGGCTGGCGCGGCAGCGGCACGATTTTCTTCTCGATGTGCAACCTGCGCTGCAAGTTCTGCCAGAACTACGACATCAGCCAGGCCGAGCGCGGCCCCGAGACGCCGCCGGAACGGCTGGCTCAAATCATGATCGGATTGCAGGTCCGCGGGTGCCACAACATCAACTTCGTCACGCCGGAGCACGTGGTCCCGCAGATCCTGGAAGCCCTGGCGATCGCCGCGGAGCAGGGCCTTCGATTGCCGCTGGTCTACAACACTTCGGCGTACGATTCGCTCGACAGCCTGCATCTAATGGACGGCATCGTGGACATCTACATGCCGGACTTCAAGTTCTGGGACAGCGATCTCTCGCTGCGGTACGTGAAGGCCAAGGACTATCCGGAGGCGGCGCGCCGGAACATCCGCGAAATGCACCGGCAGGTGGGCGCGCTGAAACTGGACGAGCACGGCCTGGCGCAGCGCGGCGTGCTGGTGCGCCACCTGGTGATGCCGGGCGATATCGCGGGCACCGAATCCATCATGCGTTTTCTGGCCGAAGAGGTGTCGCCGGACACGTATGTCAACGTGATGGACCAGTATTATCCCGCGGGCCGCGTGAACGGCGCGCAGTTCGTGGAAATCAACCGGCGGATCAGCGCCGCGGAACACCGGCGCGCGGTGGAAGCGGCGCGGGCGGCGGGGCTGTGGCGCATCGAGTAGGGACGCCCCGCGGCGTTCGGCTCATCCCATCCACTGCGGATTGCGCGCCGTGCCATCCTGCCTGGTGGTGGTCTTGAAGGTCTCGTATTTTCCGGAGAGCGCGGCTTCCCGCGTCTTGGCCAGCAGCGAGGAAAGCTCGCTCTGGGTGAGCGGCTTGAAGGTGCGCGCCGCCTCGAATGCCTGGTCGAGCTCCTTGGCATTGGAAATCCCGTTGATCACCACCGAAGTGGGGAGCGTCAGGGCGTAGTGCAGGCAGTCGATGGCCGTGACCAGGCCGCTGTGGGGAAGCGCGCCCGCCGCCATGGGCTTCATGCCCAGCACGGCGATGCCCTGGTCCACCAGCTTCGGAACCACGTCGTGCGCGAAGCTGCGGAACTGCGCGTCGAAGATGTTGAGCGGCATCTGCGCGGAATCGAAGTGGAAGCCATGCGCCTGCGCCAGCTCGAGCATGCGGAGATGCACGATGGGATCCTTGTGGCCGGTGAAGCCGATGTAACGGATCTTGCCGGCCTTCTTCGCGTCCATCAGCACTTCCGCCGGCCCTTCGTTGAAGAAGCGGTCGGGATCTTCCAGGCGGATGTTCTCGTGAAACTGCAGGAGGTCGAGGTGGTCGGTCTGCAAGCGCTCGAGCGATTCATCAAGCTGCCTGGCCACCGACGCCTTGGTGCGCCCGTCGAACTTGGTCATCAGAAAAACCTTCTGGCGATAACCGTCGCGCAGCGCTTTGCCCATCCAGATTTCAGTTTTGCCGTCCATGTAGTCCCAGCAGTTGTCCATGAAGTTGATGCCGCGGTCGATGGCGCTGCGGACCAGGCGGGTGGATTCGTCCTCGTTGGGGGCGTTTCCGATGTGGTATCCGCCCAGGCCGATGGCCGAGACGCGCTCGCCGGTGCGGCCCAGCTTGCGGTAAATCATGTCGCCCGAGCGTTCGTCGGCGGCAAACAGGCCTTTGGAAATCAGGGTGGCGATGGACAGGGTTCCCACCGTCCCCAGGAATTCGCGGCGGCCCAGGTCGTGGTCAGGCATGGCAAGTCCCTCCTCTGACAGTCTACCCGCGAGCTTACACTGAATACGTGCACATTATCACACGACGATCTTTACTGGCAGCGGCAGCGGCGGTGGCCGCAACGCCGGCGCGGGCGGCCGGCACACGGGTCCGGTTGGGCGGCCCGATCTTCCTGCGCTCGGAGGATCCGGGCGAACTGGCGCGGGAGCACCGGCGCCTGGGCTACAGCGCCGCGTATTGCCCCAATGCGGCGGTCAACGACGCGGCGCGCATCCAGGCGATCCAGAAAGCGTTCACCTCGGAAAATGTGGTGATCGCCGAAGTGGGCGCGTGGAAGAACATGCTGGATCCCGATGCGGCGAAACGCAAGGCGAACCTGGAGTACGTGACCGAGCGGTGCGCGCTGGCAGAAGCGGTGGGAGCGCGCTGCTGCGTCGACATAGCGGGCTCGTTCAACCCGGATGTGTGGTACGGGATGCATCCGAAGAACCTGTCCAAGGAGTTCTTCGACGCCACGGTCGAGAACTGCCGCCACGTGATCGACGCGGTCAAGCCGAAGCGGACGCGCTTCACCATCGAGATGATGCCGTGGAATCTGCCGGACGGGCCGGATGCGTATGTGGACCTGATCCGCGGTGTGTCGCGAGAGGCGTTCGCGGTGCATCTCGACGTGTGCAACGTGGTCAACAGCCCGCGCCGGTTCGCAAGCTCGGGCGCTGGATCACATCGTGCCACGCGAAGGACCTGCAATGGACGCCCGAGTACAACGTTCATTTTCTTGAGGTGGTGCCGGGCCGCGGCGTGCTGGACTATCGCACGTACCTGTCGGAGCTGGCCAAGCTCCCGGTGGATGCGCCGCTGATGCTGGAGCACCTGAAAAACGCCGCGGAGTACGACGAAGGGCGCGCATACATTCAGCGGATGGCGGCGGAGGCGGGCGTGACTTTCGCGTGATGTGGAGGAAGAGGCTCGATGCGCGCGTGGTTGATGAATTCATTCGACGGGATCGACAAGCTGCAAGCGGCCGAGGTGGACGATCCGCAGTGCGGTCCGGGCCAGGCGCTGCTCGGACTCAGGCTCGCCGCGGTGAACCCCGCGGATGCCTTTCTGGCTCAGGGGCGGTATCCCGCCAGGCCGGCGCTGCCGCACATACTCGGCCGCGATGGCGTGGGCGATGTCCTGGAGGTAGGCCCGGGCGTGGAACAGGTGCGGGTGGGCGAGACGGCCGGCATTCTGCGCTGCGATGTGGGCGTCAAGGTGTGGGGAACGCTGGCGGAGAAAACGGTCGTTCCGGCGTCCAGCCTGGCTCCCGTGCCAGAGGGCTGGTCTCTGGAAGAAATGGCCGGGGCTCCGCTGGTGTTCCTGACTGCGTGGCAGGCGCTGACGCAGTGGAGCGCGGCGGCGGACCTCCAGGATCCGCCTCCGCCCGGCTCGGTTTTGCTGGTGACCGGCGCATCCGGGGGAGTGGGAGTGGCGTCCGTGCTGCTCGGGAAGTCGATGGGGCTGACGGTTGTTGCGCTGTCGCGCAGCGCACAAAAAGGCGCGACGCTCAAGGAGCTCGGCGCGGATTTCGTGTTCGACCCGGGCGATCCGAACTTGCGGAAAGACGTAGCGGGCGCGCTTGCTCCGAAGGGCGTGGATCTTGTCGTGGACAATGTCGGCGGGCCGCTCTTCAACGAAGTGGTGGCGACGCTGGGGTACGGCGGCCGCATCAGCGTGGTCGGCAGGAGCGCGGGGCCGGTCCCGGAGTTCAACACCGCGTCGCTGTTTTTCAAGCGCAATCGCATCGGCGGCGTTGCCGTGGGCGATTACACGCCGGAGACGGCGCAGCTTGCCTGGCAGGAGATCGTGAAACGGCTGCGCGGGATCGGGAAGCGCCCGGTGGTGGATCGCGTTTTCCCATTCGCGCGCGTGCCCGAGGCGTTCGCGCGCCTGGCGGAAAGCCCCATGGGGAAGGTGCTGGTGCGGGTGAGTTGACCGGCCGGGCGCCTCATGGCAACGGAGCCGCTTGCGGTTTGAGCAGGCTGGGAAGCTGATCGGCTGCATGGCCCAGCGCACGGGCCAGACTCAATTTAGCCAAATTGTGGGCGAAGACGCTGTTGATCAGGTCCAATTGCGCGCTGGCGAGCGTTTGTTGCGCCTGGACGACCTCCACTGTATTGATCACGCCGGCCTCCATGCGCGCGCGGGTCATCTCCAGGGTTTCCTGGGCAACCTGCAGATTCTTGCGCGCGACCTCGACTTGTCCGGCGGCGGCTTCGAGATCGAGGTAGGCCTGGCGGACTTCGGCTTCGATCTGCCCACGGGTGTCGTCCAACTCGGCCTGCCGCTGCGCGAGCACCGCTTCGGCCTGAGCGATGTCGCCCGCGGCTCGCCCACCTTGCCACAGCGGAATGCTGAGGGTGCCGACAAAGGTGAAAGCTCCATGCGATTGGGCCGGGTTGGTGCCGATCAGCTGGTAGTCGCCACTGACCGCGACCGACGGCAGGCGCTCGGCGCGCGCAGCCGACAGGGCCTTCGCGGCTGCCTCCACGTGGGATTGGGCGGCTTTGAGGTCGGCACGCTGTTGTTCGGCCTGGGCCACAGCGGCATCCACACCCGGGACCGGCTCCGGACTGAAGGGGAAGCTATCCGTGAGCTGATAGCCGGCATTGGGCGCGAGGCCGGTGAGCCGCGCCAGGTTGATCTTCTGTTTGGCGAGATCGTTGCGCAGCGTAATGACCTGCTGTTGCTGGGTGAGCGTCCGCACCTGGCTTTGGTCAACGTTGAGCTGCCCGAGCACGCCCTCCCTGTGCTGTTCGGTGGATTGATGGAAGACGGCATTGGCGGTGTCGAGCTGGGCTTGCGCGGAGTCGACGCGGGCCTGGGCGGCCAGGACCTGCAAATAAGCGCCGCCCACCGCCAGAGTGATGAGGTCGCGCGCATCCTGCAGGCTGTATTGGCTGGCGCGGGCGGTGGCTTGGGCGGAGCGGTAGTTATGGAGCGCGGTCATGTTCGCCACGGTCTGGCTGAGGGTGGCCTGGAGAGCAAAGTAGTTGAACGGGCCCACGATGGTGGGAATACGGAAGCCCGGCACGCTGATGCGCAGTCCGAGCGCGGCGAGATCGTTCTGCTCCACGGTTTCGCTGAGGTTGCCGTTGATGTTCGGCAGCAGAGCGCTGCGGGCCACAGCCACCTGCGCGCCGGTTTGACGCACGGTTTGCGCCAGGCCGACCGCGCCCAGGTTGTAGGCCAGGCCGCGCTCGAGCGCCTCCTTTAGCGACAGCTTGCCGGAAAAAGGCATGGCCGTGGTGCTGCGCGTGCTGCCGCTGTAGGGCCCGGAGATCTGCACGCTGGGGTTCAGGGTGTTGACGCTGGTGGTGGTCCCCGACACGGGCTGTTCGGCCGCGCCGACCGAGCCGCCCTGGTTGTTGCGGCCCGACGCGGGCAAAACGACGGCCGGCAAAGCGGCCGCGGACGAGCCGCCGCCGGACGAAGACTGTGCGAAGGCGCTGCCCGCGCCCGCCAGGACGGTGAATAGCACAACGCTGCCGAATGGTTTCATGGCATCTCTCGTCATTCAGAAATCGTCACCAATTTGCGCATGGCGGCCACCAGGCGGCGCTGTTGGGGCGCGGAAAGCACCGCCAACTGCCGCGCCTCGGCGCGTTGGGCGAGTGGCAGCGCCCGGGCGAACAGGCGGTCGCCGGCTTCCGTGCGCTGCACCCAGTGCATGCGGCGGTCGCGCGGGTTGGGCTGCCGGCGCAGCCAGCCGCGGCGCTCCAAGCCGTCGAGCACCGCCACCAGCGAGCTGGGGTCGAGGCCGCAGAGGCCGGCAATCTCATGCTGCGCGACGTTGCCGTGGCCGGCGATGGCCAGCAGCCAGAACTCTCTCGCGCGCAGTTCCAACGGCGCCAGGGCGCGATCCAGACGCCGGCGCGCCTCCAACCAGATCTTCCAGTTGCAAAACCACAGTCCAGGGGCAGCCGGCTCCCATGCGGCCATCACCGTCGTTCGGGGCGTCTTGCTAACGGCGCGCGGCATGATTACAAAGTCCGCCGGAAAAGCAGCGTGGCACCCGACAATACGACCGCCGAGGTCAACACCAGGGCGAAGATATCGTGGGTGATCGCGGTTATGCCGACGTCCTTGAGCAGGAGCGTGCGGAAGCCGTGGACGGCGTAGGTGAACGGGTCGCAGTTGGACATCAGCCGCAGCCAACGGGGGAAGCCGGCGATGGGATAGATGGCGCCGCTGGGAAAAAACAGCAGGGTGTTGAGCACGCCGAAAATGGCGCGCGGCACCAGCGGGTCGCTGATGCGCGCCATGATGAAGAACATCATGCCGATCAGCGCGACGGAGGTGAGCACGACCATCAGGGTCAGCTCCAGCAGGCGCACTGGTTGGAAGAAGTTGGCGACCCCCGCTACGACGGCCCCCAGTACCAGGACGGTCTCTCCCGCCAGTGCCGCCTTGATCACGCCGGACAGGTTGAAGCCGAGGATCAGCTCCCATTTGGTGATCGGGGTCACCATGTAGCCTTCGTGCAGACCGCGCGACTTGTCGTCGATGAACAGCAGGCCGCCGCCGATCATAGCGGTCATGAAGATGGCCAGGGAAACCGAACCGGGCAG
>Ga0208044_1001593_pt1 | contig 12131 bp, 9 predicted proteins | sample Sb_taG_8_FD_187712 | JGI IMG/M metagenome (GOLD analysis project Ga0208044, IMG submission 187712) | Peat soil microbial communities from Weissenstadt, Germany - Sb_50d_c_BC metaG (SPAdes) (version 2) | ecosystem: Environmental > Terrestrial > Soil > Wetlands > Peat | place: Germany: Weissenstadt... | reverse complement strand
TACTTGACGCTCCAGCTTTGCATGGGCAAGGACGTGCCGGTCACGTTGCTGCCGTTCGATCAGATTCTGCCGGCGGTCGCGGCCGGGGACGTGGCGGCGGGGCTCCTGATCCACGAGGGTCAGCTCTTCTACGGCGACAAGGGCCTGCACAAGGTGCTCGATCTGGGCCAGTGGTGGTATGAGCAAACCTCTCTACCGCTGCCGCTGGGGGGGAACGTGGTCCGCAAGGACCTGGGCGAGGCGCTGGTCCTGAAGATTGCCGGGCTCTTGAAGCAGAGCATTCACTATGCCCTCGAGCATCGCGAGGAGGCTTTGGCCTATGCGCTTGCGTATGCGCGCGACCTTGACCCGAAACTGGCGGACCGGTTCGTCGGCATGTACGTGAACCACTGGACGGTGGATTACGGTCCCCGCGGGCGGGAAGCAGTCCGGCAACTTCTGGGCCGAGCGGCGGAAGCGGGTTTAGTCCCGGGGCCGATTGAGATACAATTTGTGGGATGATCCCGACTGAGGCCGAGCCGGTTGTTCCTGGAAGACGGCACCGGCGCGGGGACCTCATGCTCGCAGAGACCTGGGGGTTGACCCAGCCTGGATCGGCTTGAGACCCCGACCACCTGCTCGAAGGGACAAGCCATGACCCCGTCGTACGAAGCGCTGACGCCCCTCACCGTCGATGGGCAGACCTACCACTATTACCGGCTCGACGCCCTGCGCGCGCGGGGGCTTGACGTGGCGGCTCTGCCGTTCTCCCTCAAGGTGCTGCTGGAGAACCTGCTGCGCCACGAAGATGGATCGACGGTCACGGCCGACGACATCCGCGGTCTGGCCACATGGAACCCGCAGGCGGAGCCCGATCGTGAGATCGCCTTCCGCCCCAGCCGCGTCTTGCTGCAAGACTTCACGGGGGTGCCCGCCGTGGTCGACCTGGCCGCGATGCGGGACGCGATGCGGCAGATGGGTGGGGAGCCCAGAAAGATCAATCCCTTGCAACCGGTCGAGCTTGTGGTTGACCATTCGGTGCAGGTGGACGAGGCGGGGAGTATCTCGGCATTCGCGGTCAACGCCGACCTGGAGTTCCGCCGCAACCGGGAGCGGTACGCGTTTCTCCGCTGGGGGCAAAATGCCTTCGAGAACTTCAAGGTCGTTCCTCCCGATACCGGAATCGTCCACCAGGTCAACCTGGAGTATCTGGCCCGGGTTGTGTTCACCGCGCCCAGTGCGTCAGGCAAGGAGACGCTGGCGTATCCCGATACGCTGGTCGGGACCGATTCCCACACCACGATGATCAACGGGCTGGGTGTTCTGGGCTGGGGCGTCGGCGGCATCGAGGCCGAGGCGGCGATGCTCGGTCAGCCGGTGTCGATGCTGGTTCCCCAGGTCATCGGCTTCAAGCTGACGGGTTCCCTTCCCGAAGGCGCAACGGCCACCGACCTGGTCCTGACGGTGACCCAGATGCTGCGCAAGAAGGGCGTGGTGGGCAAGTTCGTCGAATATTACGGCGCCGGCCTGGCGTCGCTTCCGCTGGCCGATCGGGCCACGATCGCCAACATGGCACCCGAGTACGGGGCAACCTGCGGTATCTTCCCGATTGACGCCGAGACCCTGCGCTACCTCGAGCTCTCGGGACGGCCGAGGGCAACGATCCGCCTGGTCGAGGCATACTATCGGGCTCAGGGCATGTTCCATCAGCCCGGGACCCCCGAAGCCGCCTATACCGATACGCTGGAGCTCGATCTGTCGACCGTGCAGCCGAGCCTGGCCGGACCCCGTCGGCCCCAGGACCGGGTCACGCTGGGCGATGCCAAGACTTCGTTCCATAAGGCCCTCAAGGAGATGCTCGCGTCGCGCCCGGAAAAGGCCAAGCAGGAGGCCATCGACCGCGGCAACCTCAAGGCCGACGAGGAGATGCTCGCGTCGCGCCCGGAAGAGGCCAGGAAGACCACGGTCGCGGAGGTTGCTGCGCCTCACGCCTCGGGCAACGGGCACTCGGCCGGTAGCCTCACTCACGGCTCGGTCGTGATCGCGGCGATCACCAGTTGCACCAACACGTCCAATCCCTCGGTGATGCTGGCCGCCGGGCTGCTGGCCAAGAAGGCCGTGGAGCGCGGGCTCTCGACCCGGCCCTGGGTGAAGGCGAGCCTGGCGCCGGGGTCGAAGGTGGTGACCGACTACCTGCGGCAGGCCGGGCTCGACACCTACCTCGATGCGCTCCGGTTCAACCTGGTGGGCTACGGCTGCACCACCTGCATCGGCAACTCGGGGCCGCTTGCCGCGTCGATCTCCGAGGCCATCCATGAGAACGACCTGGTGGCCGTCGCCGTGCTCAGCGGCAACCGCAATTTCGAAGGCCGGATCAACCCCGACGTCCGGGCCAATTACCTGGCCTCGCCGCCTCTGGTCGTCGCCTATGCCCTGGCCGGCACGATGGATATCGACCTCGCCGCCGAACCGCTCGGCACCGACCGCGGCGGCCTGCCGGTCTATCTCAAGGACATCTGGCCAAGCCAGCAAGAGATTCAGGAAGCAATTCTCAAATCCGTTCATACCGAGATGTTCCAGAACGAATATAGTGAAGTCTTCAAGGGCGATGAGCACTGGAGCAGCCTGCCCGTACCCGAGGGCGACCTGTACCAGTGGGACGAGGCTTCGACCTACGTCAAGAACCCTCCCTATTTCGTGGGGATGCCGGCAAGGCCGGCGCCGGTGGCGCCGGTGACCAGGGCTCGAGTCCTGGCCGTGCTGGGAGACAGCATCACGACCGACCACATCTCACCGGCGGGCTCGATCGAGCCGGATGGTCCGGCGGGCCGCTACCTGATCGCTCACGGCGTGCCGGTCTTCGAGTTCAACTCCTACGGCGCGCGGCGGGGAAATCATGAGGTCATGGTACGCGGCACGTTCGCCAACGTCCGCCTGCGCAATCGACTCGCTCCCGGAACCGAGGGAGGGTGGACCCGTCACCTTCCCGACGGCGCGGTGATGAGTATCTTCGAGGCGTCCGAGAAGTACCAAAAAGATGGAATTCCCTTGCTGGTCCTGGCCGGCAAGGAGTATGGCTCCGGGTCATCGCGGGACTGGGCGGCCAAGGGGCCAAAGCTGCTCGGCATCCAGGCCGTGATCGCCGAAAGCTACGAGCGGATTCACCGTTCCAACCTCGTCGGCATGGGCATTCTCCCCTTGCAGTTCGAGCCCGGCCAGAATGTCGAGAGCCTCGGCCTCACCGGCGAAGAGCTGTACACCGTCGAGAGCCCGACCGAGGGCCTGGCCCAGCGGCTGTCGGCCGGCCGCCGCCTGATCGTGATTGCCGAAGGCGCGGACGGCTCTGCGCTCCGGTTCCCGGTCATCATCCGGATCGACACGCCCCAGGAAGTTCTCTATTACGAGAATGGCGGAATTCTGCCGTACGTCTTGCGGCAATTGTTGAAAGTCTAAGGCAGCGACGATTTCAGAATTGCAGATTCCAGAATTCCTGAGATTCCCTGTACCTGGAATCCCCGTCCTGGAATCTGCAATGGGTTCCGTCAGTCCGTCAGCCAATCCCCGCGACCGCCGAGACGCCGTGAATGAATACTGCTGGCACTTCATCCTCTCGGGACCCGCGAGCGGGAAGGCCAGGTTTTCGACTCCATCGAGATCGCCGATCCGGCTCGTCTGCCGCGAGCATTCCCCTGCCCAGCAATGCGCATGGCAAGTCTGTCGCACCGCTCGGGTCTTGAGCACGCGGGTCCGAAGATGTTAGCATTGAAGTTGCGTGAGATTCTCGGAGAAGTGGCGGATCGGCGGCATGAATCTTGCGTCGGTTCTCATCACCAAACGGCGACCGGGCGTGGGCCTCGGGCGAGGTCGCGGGTCGCTGAAACCAACAGGACAACAAAGGAAGACCATGAAGAAGCTCATCTCCGCTCTGGCTGGCACCGGCCTATTGACGCTGACATTGGGTGTTATGGGCTGCGGGGACACCTCCTCGGTCACGGACAAAAAAGAGGTCAAGGCCCCTGGGGGCACCACCACAACGACCACCAAGACGGAAGTCAAGGAGACGGGCAATAATCCTCCGCCCGCCGGCACGACAACCCCTGCCGCACCAAAATAGTGAGCCCCAGCCATTGCCATTTGCGTCCGTGTCAGCAGCCAGAGCGTTGTTGACGCGGACGTGCACATTCCGCTCTCGGTATCCACGTCTTCTGACTTGATTGCCTCATCCGACAGAGCGTTTCCCCATCCGGACGATTTGAATCACTCCGGTTTGCGACCGAAGACGTTCCGGATTGCCTCCAGATATCAGCAAATTCTCGGCAATTCCTCGCCGGCGGGGATGTCGAGCACATGCGTACTGTCGAGCGGGGTGCGGATGAGCACGCAGCCCTGCTCTTCGGCCTGGACCCGACCGATCGTCACCGCTCCACTGCCCAGCGGGTGCGACCGCAGCGCCTGGAGTGTCGCCTCCTCGTCTCCGGGTGCGACCAGGAGCAGCATCTTCCCCTCGTTGGCCACCAGCAGCGGGTCCAGCCCAAGGATCTCGCAGGCCCCCCTGACCAGTTCGGGAACCGGGACGGCCGCTTCTTCGAGCAGGATGCCGGTACGGGAGGCCTCGGCGATCTCGCTGAGAGCCGCGGCCACACCGCCGCGGGTCGGGTCGCGCAGGCAACGGGGACGCACCCCTGCGCGATAGACGGTGGCGACCAGCTCTCCCAGGGGTGCCGAGTCGCTCTGCAACTCCGATTCGAATGCCAGTCCCTCGCGCAGCGACATGATGGCCATCCCGTGGAGGCCGATCGGGCCGGACAGGATCACGACATCGCCGGGTCGGACGGTCCGTGGGTCGGGGGGCGGGTCGGCGAGCAGCAGTCCCACTCCGGTCGCGGCGATGTAGATGCCGTCTCCCTTGCCATGCTCCACCACCTTCGTGTCGCCGGCGACCACCTCGACCCCCGCTTCCTCCGCCGCACGGGCCATCGACTCGACGATCCGCTCCAGCTCAGCAAGGAGAAAGCCCTCCTCGAGGATGAAGGCAGCCGACATCCAGCGTGCGCGAGCGCCACAAGCCGCCAGGTCATTGACCGTGCCGTGCACGGCCAAAGAGCCGATGTTTCCCCCTGGAAAGAAAGGCGGGCTGACGACGAAGCCGTCGGTCGTGAATGCGAGCTTCTGCGCTCCCAGGTCGAGGTAGGCGCCGTCGTGCTCGCGGGCCAGTTCAGGGCTGAGCAAATGCTTGCGAAAGACATCTTGAATGAGCCGCCGCGACATCCGCCCGCCGCCTCCGTGCGAGAGCAAGATGCGATTGCCTGGCGCCGGAGCAAGGGGGCACGCAAAGGTGAGCAGTGAATCGGTGGAATCTGACATCAGATCGATCACACCTCGAGAGATTGCGGGCGGCGATATCGGAAGAACGCCGCACAGGCGCCTTCCGCAGAGACCATCGTCGCTCCCAGGGGATGATCGGGATCGCAACGCGTCCCAAAGGCCGGGCACTCGCTGGGCTTCAGCCGGCCGGTCAGGACCTCGCCGCTGCGGCATTCCTCGGGCTCGAGAGCGGGTGCGGCCGCTTCGGGATAACGCGCGCGGGCGTCGAAGCGGCGATAACGAGACTTCAGGGCCATACCGGAGGCCGGAATCGGCCCGATCCCTCGCCAGGGGTAATCGACGACCTCAAAGACGGTCTCGATCGCTGCCCGGGCTGCCGGGTTGCCGCGCGGGCGAACCAGTCGGGAATACTGGTTCTCGACCTCGGCCCGACCGTTCTCGAGCTGCCGGACGGCCCGCCAGATCCCTTCCAGAAGATCGACCGGCTCGAAACCCGTCACGACGATCGGTACATGGTATCGCTCGGCGATGGGATTGTACTCCTGGTAACCCATGACCGTGCAGACATGCCCGGCAGCCAGAAAAGCCTGGACCCGGTTGCCCGGCGAGCCCAGGATGGCCTCCATCGCCGGCGGCACGCGAACGTGCGAGACCAGGAGCGAAAAGTTATGCAAACCCTGCCGGTCGGCCTCGAGCACAGCGCCCGCCGCCGTCGGAGCGGTGGTCTCGAAGCCGACGGCAAGGAACACTACCTGCCGGTCAGGGTTGGCACGGGCCAGACTCACGGCGTCCAGCGGCGAGTAGACGATCCGGACGTCGCCGCCCCGGCTCCGCACCTGGAGCAGGTTTTCATGGCTGCCGGGCACGCGCAGCATGTCGCCGAACGTGGCGAAGATCAGACCCGCCCGGGCCGCGATCGCCATCGCCCGGTCGAGCGTCTCCAGCGGGGTGACGCACACCGGACAGCCCGGCCCGTGAACGAGCTCTACCTCTGCCGGCAAGGCGCGGTCGATACCGAACTTCATCAGGTTGTGGGTCTGCCCGCCGCAGACCTCCATCAGCGTCCACGGCCTCGTGACCGTCCGCCGGATCTGCTCCAGGAGCGCGCGGGCAGGCCCCGCGGAGCGGTATTCATCCAGGTATTTCACAGAGCGATCCTCCCTGGCCGACATCCGTCACGGCCGTCTGCCGCGGTTGCTCCGCGTCCAGCGATTGATCCAGCTCCGCGAGCGTCGCGAAGATCTCGCGCGCCCGTTCCTCGTCGATCAAGTCGAGAGCGAACCCGGCGTGGACGATCGCGTGATCGCCAACCTTCGCCTGCGGAACGAACGCCAGGCAAACCCGCTTCCGGACTCCGCCGAAGGCGACGACGCCCTGCAGCAAGGCCCCCTCCTCCGCGGGCTGCTCGATCGCCACGATCTCACCGGGAATTCCCAGGCACATGGTTTCCCTCCGACCTCATCCGGAAGCAAGGCGCAACGCCGCCGCCCAGACCTGGCCGACGGCCAAGCCGCCGTCGCCGGGAGGCACGCGGCGATGCGTGAGAACCCGAAAACCATCGCGCGCCAGCAAGCCGGTCACGCGCTCCGCCAGCAACCGATTCTGAAAGCAGCCGCCGCCAAGCACGATCGTTTCCAGGCCGGCGCGCCGGGCTATATCCAGACTACCCACCGCCAGCGCGTTGTGAAAGCAGGCCGCCAGAATCGAGGGACTGTGCCCCTGAGCAAGCCGCCGCCTGGTCTCGGCCACCCAGGGCCGCCAGTCCAGGCGATGCAGCGGGGCTCCGCCGGCCCCTGAATGCTCGACGATCGAGACATCGAAAGCCCCTTGCTCCGACCGGTCAGCCACGTCCTCCAGCCGCATGGCCGCCTCGGCTTCGTAGGCCGAGTGTTGCGCGATGCCCAGCAGCGCCGCCCAGGCGTCGAACAGCCGGCCCGCGCTCGTTGTGACCATCGCTGCCCGTGGCGATCGCAGCGCCGAGAGCAGCAGCGTATGCTCGGCCGCCGAGAAACCCAGCTCGCCCGGAATCATCTCCCCCGCCGCGAAGCAGACACCTGCGGCCGAGCGCCGCGGCTCGCGGGCGGCGCGATCGCCGCCAACCAGAGGGAATGGCCAAAGCGATCCGAACCTGCGGTAATTCGCTCCATCCACTTTCAGGAACTCGCCGCCCCAGATCGTGCCATCATCACCGTAGCCCGTGCCGTCCCACGCAATCCCCAGCGCGGGGCCGTGCTCGCCGTGCTCGGCAAGGCAGGCCATGATGTGGGCGTGATGATGCTGGACAACAAGACAGGGCAATCCCCGTTCCTCCGCGTAGCGCGTCGTGAAGTAGTCGGGATGGGCGTCGTGCACGATTCTTGTGGGCTCAACTCCGAACAGCCTGGCCAGGTCGGCAACGTTTTCGACATAGCGCCCGCGCGCACCGGGCGTGTCGAGATCGCCGATGTGCTGCCCCAGGAAGAGCTCGCGGCCCCGGGTGAATGCGACCGCCGCTTTCAGATGCCCGCCAGTCGCCAGCAGCGCAGGCGGCTCGATCGGCAGCTCGATCCGGACCGGGGCCAGTCCGCGGCCGATCCGGATCGGCACCGGTCTGCCACCGATGGTCCGGACCAGACTGTCATCGGCATGCCGGAGAATCCGGCGATTGTGGACCAGGAAAGCATCGGCGATCTGGCCGAGCTCGGCGCGGGCCGCGTCGTTGTCGATGGGCATCGGCTCGTCGCTGGGATTACCGCTCGTGGCAACCAGGGGACGGTGCACCATCCGCACCAGGGCTCGATGGAGCGGCGTGTAGGCGAGAAAGGCTCCCACCGTGGAGAGCCCGGGTGCAATCTCATCGGCCAGAGTCGAGCTGGCCCTGCGCCTGAGCAACACAATCGGCGAGTCGGCACCAAGAAGCACCTTCCGGGCCGCTTCATCGACTTCGGCGTGGCCCGAGACCTGCTCCACATCCAGGAACAGAACGGCCAGCGGCTTGCGATCACGGTGTTTGCGCTCGCGAAGTTTCCGAACGGCCCGCGCCGAGGTTGCGTCGCAAAGCAGATGAAAGCCGCCCACTCCCTTCACAGCCAGGATCTTGCGCTCCCGCAGCAAGCTGGACGCCTGCTCCAGGACCGGCAAATCCGTGGCGTTTGCACTGGGGTATCCCGAATGCGGCATGGCACCGGAGTCGCCGCTCATCTCCAGACGGATCCGCGGGCCGCACCGGGGGCAAGCGATGTTCTGGGCGTGGAAGCGGCGGTCGGACGGGTCGGTATATTCGCGCAGGCACTCCGGGCAGGGAGGGAAATCGACCATCGTGGTTCGCTCGCGGTCGAACGGTGCCGAAGTCTGGAAGCTGAACCTCGGCCCGCAGTCCGTGCAGCCCAAGAGCGCGAAGCCGTGGCGGCGGTCGTCGTCCGAATCAAACTCGGCGAGACATGCCGGACAGACCGCCAGGTCAGGCGTGATCACCACGCGAACATGCGGAATCGCGCCGGCTCCCCCCGCATCATCCACCCGCTCGCTCGGCCGGATGGTGAACCCGACACAGCCATTTCCTTGCTCTTCTTCGACCATGATCGCGTGAATCTCGGCCGCCGGGGGAATCTCGCAAACCACGCGTTCGCGAAAAACGGCGAGCCGATCCACGGGCCCCTCGAGGTGGATGACCACCCCGTCGGGCGTGTTCTTGACCCAGCCGGCCAGCTCGAGGCCCGAGGCCAGCCGAACCACGAACGGCCGGAAGCCGACGCCCTGCACCCGACCCAGCAGCCGCAATCGCACCGCGGCAAACCCCGCGGAGGCGGCTGGACAGCCAGTCGATTCCGGGCCGTCAATCCCGCCCCCGCCAACCATGTTCCGGTCCTCCCCGATGGAACCTGAGGCGACAGCCCGTAAGATGGTCGCCGCAGACAAATCCAGCCCTCTTCCGGAGACAACGACCATGGTACGACGTTTTTCCACTTTCTGCCTATGCTTCTGTGCGTTCTTGCAGGCAGCTCAGGCTCACGCCGAGATCCAGGTCGGCGCGGCGTCGAGGGTCATCACACCCGATCCGCTGCTGCCGATCTCGGGCGGGATGGGAGTGCCGAAGCCGGCGAGCGAGAAACGCGGGGACCTGACGGCCCGGGCCATTGTCCTTCGCAAGGCCGATGGTTCCGTGGCCATCGTGTCGCTCGATCTGCTCGGGTTCCCCTCGGTTCTGGGCGACCGGGTACGCGCCAAGGTCAACCGGATTCCCGCCGCGAACATCCTGATCGGCTCGACCCACACCCATAGCGCTCCGGAATGCTACGCCTTCCCCGACGGCAAGGGGGGACACACCGGCGACCTCAAGTACATGGATAAGGTCTGCGAGCAGACCGCTCTCGCGATCAACGAGGCCATCGACCGCCTCCAGCCCGCTTGGATCAAGATTGCCACCGGCGAGGCCCATGGCAAGATCGCCTACAACTACTATGCGCCCGACCTTTACGACCGGCGCATGAACGTGATCCAGGCGAAGAGTCCGCAAGGCAAGACCATCGCCACGCTGGTCAACTACGCCGTCCATCCGGAAGTGCTCGGGAGCGATATCGGGATCTGCAGCCCTGACCTGGTCGGCCCGCTGTACGAGCAGCTCGAGGCACAAACCGGCGGCATGGGCCTGTTCATGAACAGCGCCCAGGGGGGCATGGTCACGGCCGATAACCGCAACCTCGACCAGCCCAAGGAAACCCAGCCCGGCTACTGGCACGATGCCCGAAGCTGGGAGGAGTGCGTGCGCATCGGCAAGCTGATGGCCGGCGAGGCCCTGCGGATCGTCAACGACGCGCCCGAACAGAAGGACCCGACCCTCTTCTGCGATTCGCTGGCCGCGCGGTTTCCCGTCGAATCAGAGCAGATGTGGGCCGTGGTCACGGGCTCGCCCCTGAAGTACCCGCACAACGACGATCGATCGATCACCGCGCGGATCAACCTGGTGAACCTGGGCACCGCGCAGATCTTGACCATCCCCGGCGAGGCCCTGCCCAACATCGGCTTCTACCTCAAGCGCAAGATGCACGGGACGCAGAACCTCCTCTTCGGCCTGACCAACGACGCATTCGGCTACATCCTCACCAAGGTCGATTTCCGGAGCTTCCCCCGCTACGACTACGTCTCGCGAACCTCGCTGGGCGAATTGACCGGCGAGATCCTCATCGACCAGGCACTCGAGTTGGTCAACAAGTCGCCAGCGCCCGATCACTGAGATCCCGGGCTGGTGGGAATCAAAACTCTCCCGGGGTCGGTTCCTTGACCCGGATCGCGAGGCAGGGTACATAATACGACAACGCTGCATCGGAGCTCCTGACTTCCCCTCCGAGGCGGCAGGAAGCGGGCTCACAAGCCTGAAGCGCAAGCGAAGGGCATTTTCAATTGTTCACAAGCCTGAAGCGCAAGCGAAGGGCATTTTCAATTGTTCACAAGCCTGAAGCGCAAGCGAAGGGGCATTTGTATCAAGGTCGTTTCGGCCTCCCGTCTGACTGTTGAGACTTGTGGGGGAGGGTCCGATGGGGTTAAATGAATTCTTAGCCTTCGCTTGCTTGTAGCATTTCCAGTGCTTGGCCGTCATGCGACACACAAGTTTGACCAAGCGACTTCGGATGAAATAGGACACTCCATTGTCTCGCGATGCGGGGCGGGTTCCTCAGGATGAACCACTCGCCTATTTCTTGACTTGGACCACGTACGGCAGTTGGCTTCCCGGCGACGAACGCGGCTGGGTTGCGAAGCCAGGCGAGTTTCTCCCGCCGGATGCTCACATCGAGCAGGCATCCAGATCGCTCATGACCGAACCGCCGTTGATTCTCGATTCGACTCAAAGGGAACTCGTCGAAAACACGATCGCCGATCATTGCCGCCATCGTGGCTGGCACTTGCACGCGGTCGCCTGCCGCACCAACCATGTTCACGTCGTCGTCACAGCTCCTGGTCGGGACCCCGAAGACGTCATGGACCAGTTCAAGGCCTGGTGCACCCGGAGGCTGAAGGAACCGCTTGAATCTTCCGAGCCGGGAACCGTCCGCGCAAACTGGTGGACGCAACGGGGCAGCAAACGGTGGCTGAACGACCATGAGAGCCTCGCGATCGCAATGGAATACGTGCTTGAATTCCAGGATCGACCACGATCACAAGCCTGAAGCGGAAGCGAAGGGCGTTCGAGGATGCATATCATTCAATGCCCTTCGCTTGCGCTTCAGGCTTGTTGTAAGCGACTTCCCCGGGATCGATTGCATTCTCGCAGCGACCGATCTGGCGCTGTAGAAATAAGAACGCCGCGGCGATGAGTCGAAAGGCGGTGGGAAGTGAAGATCGACGAGCTCAAGAAAGCCAAGGATCAACGGCCGTTCCAACCGTTTCACGTTCGCATGGCGGACGGCCGCGAAATTCAGGTCACCCACCCCGACGCGGTGGCCTGGCATCCAGACACCCCGCGTATCGCCGTGTTCATTGTACCTGGTGGCGGGTGGGAAATCGTGGACGTCGCCTTGATCACTTCCCTGGGTGGGCAAGCTCGCGTTGAGCCTATCGAGGAAAATGGCCAGAATCCCGATGGCGGGGAGTGAGCCGCGATCGTGATCGACATCAAGGACGAGAACTCCAAAGGAAGTTCAGGAACCATGATGACGTTGTTGTCGATCGCTCACGTCCACCGTGCGCTCGCGCTGCTCCGGCTCGCCCTCCTCCAGTTCGGACTGTTGGCGGCAGCCGCCCCAGCCCAGCCGCCGGCGATTGCAGGGGGGGGCCGCCCAGAAGGCCTCACCCGGCCTTCGGCCACCCTCTCCCGGCGGGAGAGGGAACGCGCAGCGGCGGATGAGGGGGGC
>Ga0208044_1001589_pt1 | contig 12172 bp, 8 predicted proteins | sample Sb_taG_8_FD_187712 | JGI IMG/M metagenome (GOLD analysis project Ga0208044, IMG submission 187712) | Peat soil microbial communities from Weissenstadt, Germany - Sb_50d_c_BC metaG (SPAdes) (version 2) | ecosystem: Environmental > Terrestrial > Soil > Wetlands > Peat | place: Germany: Weissenstadt... | reverse complement strand
GCGATCAAAGCGGCGCGCCAACTCCTCGAGTCCATAGCCATAGCGCTGCTCCATCTCCGCCAAGAGCCAGCCCTGTTCCAACGCAGTCTCGTGCTCCGACAAGCGCAGCGAACGGTCCAGCAGTAGAGCCTCGGCCTCGCCCATCGGCCAGACCACCGCTTGGACTGTGTCGCGCCCCAGTTGCTGGAGTGCCGCCAGGCGTTTGTAGCCGTCGATGACCAGATACCGGTTCGGCTGGCCTTCGGCGGCCACTACCACGATGGGCGTTTGCTGGCCCGTTTCAGCCAGCGAGGCCAACAGCCGCCGCTGCCGGACGGGATGGCGGACCCGGAGATGCTCCCAGCGCCGATCGAGTTGGTGAAACTCCAGTTGCATGGCCTTGCCGTTGTGGCGTCGGGAATCAGTATGGGGCAGGCCGGACCTGGTCTTTCGCGACGGGAGGGAGGAGTGTGCTGAAAACTCTCGTGGGATCAATCGGATACGGGCGGATCTGGTCTTTCGCGGAGCGCACCAGGAGTGCCCCCATAACTGCAATGAAATCAGAGCCTTTCCGTCCGAACTCGTCTTTCGCGAGATCCCAGGGAAGTCGGCTCAGGGGAGCCGGCAAACGCAGTGGTTCCGACGATTGTTCTTGTGCCCCGCGCTGCTGGATGCGGTAACCCGCGCCATACTCCGGGTTCTGCGCGCGCCACCTCGCCTGCGTCTTCTTCCGCCGCGCCGCTTTGCACTCCGGCTTGCGGCACGCACGCTGCCGCACTCCGATTCGCGGGTCGGCTCGGAACCAGTGGCGGCAGATCGAGCACGGTCTTCTCTGAGGCGCAGGCATTGGTGATCCATCATCACCACACACCCTGACGCGCCCACCGGGGTTCAGTTCAAACTGCCTGGATCATTCTTGGAAAGCAGAAGCGGTAAACTTCTCGCGAGCGCCGAAGAAGTCCAGGGAGTTAACTAAGCCGTCGCTGTTAAGGTCGGCGGGTGGGTAGTTTTGGAACCAGTGGGTGTTCATAATGGAATAATCCAAAGCGTTAACAATATGGTCCATATTGATGTCCCCGGGCACAGGGATGCCGGAAAAGGTGGTGGCGGAGGCAGATGTGGACTGGCTGCTGTTATTCCCCGCGGCATCGTAGGCGGAGATGGTATAGATATAGGAGGTATTGGCTGACAGGTTGGTATCGCTATAGGATGTTGAAACTGATGTGCCGACTTGTGATCCATTACGATAAACCTTGTATCCTGCCACACCAACATTGTCCGTGGAGGCAGTCCAACTAAAGATTCATCGCTGATGAGGAAATAGCGGTGGCGGCCAAGCCTGTGGGGACAGAGGGAGGGGTGGTGTCGCCGCCACTACCGCCGGAGCCGTAACAGTTATTGGCGTTAAATAACAAGACATTATGGCCAAAGGTGTCCGTAAGATAACTATTATCAATAGGGCTGGTATTAAAGCAGGCTTCGGCAGGTATAGCGTAGGCATGACCACCAACACCGGCGATGTTTCCACCGGTGACGTCCGGCCCGATCGCCGGCCATGGCGTGCTTCCCCACCAAGAAGGCTTAGCTGTCAGAAAAAGAGATGCGGGCAAAACTTGGCTGCCGGGCAACGGATTGGCGTATTGAGCCAAAGCCGACGGCACTTCCGCGGCGTTCCATTGCGTGTTGCCGTTCACCGTATCGTAATTGCCCCAACGCATGAGGGTGTTTATGACCGCCGGGTCGTTCGCCACGTTGCAGCATGCTCCGCCCGCGCCGGAATATCCTAACGAGTATATGGAAGTATTTAAAGCATTCCCGCTGCCGGGCACCGCAACCTGATAAGTGTTATGGTACCCCGCCGTCCCAAGTACGTTGCCCACGAGATTCGAGTACCGGTTGAACGCCATGATGGTGGCGGCAGTGGTCTGCTGGTTTTTTCCCGGCTCCAAACCCAATAATTGGTTGCGGAAAGCAGTCACGAACGCCTCGTTTCCATGGATGTCATCCTGTCCCAAGGCGTTGGCGACATTCCCCTCAAGCAAAATCATGGCATCACCGGCATCGTGCGCCGCAATGTCACTGATCATCCACGTGGGTGAAACCGTATAATAGTTATCCAACGCGTAGTTATAGGCCCAGACGGATCCAACGTCGCTGCCCAGCTCCAATCCGCCGGTGGTATGTTGCATGATATTGTTGATGACAAGGTTGTCCCCGGAATCATACGCTTCCACGCCATAGGCCTGTGAGGTGCCGGCCGAACCGTAAAAATAGCTGTCCCGGACTTCGTCCCGCGCGCTGGCCCAAATCCAAACATGGTTCCGGCTGGCGGTCTTGATGGACCTGACGTTCTTGATCCAACACTGGTAGCACTGGCCGAGTTCAATGTTGGAGTCGTCACCAGAGGAAGTGCCGTCAACCGACAGGCCTCCACGCCGATCAAGGTGCTGACATCCTGGCCAATGACTCCGGCGATCCAACCGCCGGGGTTTTGCGATGCCCGCCAGTTCGGCATATAGAGGCCGGGGGTTATCGTAACTGTGTTGCCGTTGATGGCGGTGACTTTGACATACTGGTGTTGGGCGCGGCAGGTAGCCGAACTGCCGCATCCTCGCCCTGGCGCCCCGCCTTCCTGGGAATAGCCAGTCGAGTCGGGAGGGTTAACCGCATCTTCCACAAACAAATTGCCGTTATCAGTGGCGTCATTCAATTGGTCCAACACCAACAAACTCCCGACCGACATGCCCGCCGTGCTGTTTACCGTAATCTGGGTTGCGCCTTTAACATAACCCGCAGTCCAATTGAAGGAAGGCGCGTTGTCGGCAACGGTAAAGTTCGAGCCGGAAAGGCATATGGCCGCATTGAAGATAATGCAACCGGATGAGCCGCCAAAGATAAGCTTGGTTTGATCCGGTCCGGCACCACGTAAGGTGATGTTGTTTTTGCCTATCAGGCTGATGCCGGAAGAGAGGTTATAGATTCCGGCATTCAGAAACACGACTCCCCCGCTCGCGCAATTGGCGATGGCGGTGTTGATTTGGGCAGCGGTCGCGCCCGGGTTCAAAGTCGCGCAAACAGTACTCCGGTTGGGGATGCCTCCCGCCACGCCCACATTCCCGGCGCTCCAATCGATGCTGCGGCTCGGGTCAATGACCGTGCCTGGCGTGCCCGCCGCTTGCGTAGTCGCTGAAGCTGGCGCGGATTGATTACTGTTGTTGTTGGCAGCATCATAAGCGCTCACGGTGTACGAATATAAGGTCGAGGCGGCCAATCCGGTATCGGAGTAATTTGTTGATGCCGTTGCGCCGACCTGTATGCCCCCGCGATACACCTTGTAGCCTGTAACCCCGACATTGTCCGTAGAAGCCGTCCACGCCAAATTGATTTGGCTCGACGAAATCGCGGTGGCAGAAAGGTTGGTAGGAACCGTCGGCGGAGTGGTGTCGGGAGGAGGCGGGGACTGCGTAGTGGCGGAAGCGGGCGCGGTCTGCCCAGAGGAGTTGCCGGCAGGATCCTGGGCGGAGACGGCATAAGAATAAGAGGTGGAAGCAGACAACCCCGTGTCGGAGTAAGCGGTACCGCCGGCGGCAACGGTGGCAATCTGCGCTCCTCCCCGGTATACGGTGTAACTGATTTGAGAGGCGGCATTATCCACGTCGGTAGAGGCAATCCAGGAGAGATTAATTTGGGAAGAGGAAACAGCAGAAGCTGTTAATCCTGACGGGACAGAGGGAGGGGTGGTGTCGGGAGCGCCGCCACCCGCCGGTTTGAAAGCCATGATGCCGGTGATCAAATAACCGTCTCCGGCAGTATTGAACGTGGCTGCCACGGATCCGGCTGTTGGCGGCACAAAACCCTCGGTGTACATGGCGCTGGCTATGGAATCCCTCAAGGTACAATTAGTCCCGGCCGTCATGGTGAAACCGTTAAAAGTCGCCGCCCCGCCAAACATGTAATCACCGCTGGCAGAGGTTGTGACGTTGCCGCTCGTGGCCGCATTAGTCCCGGCTCCCGTATACCCTTGCGGATTCAAAGCCGATGCGTCCAAAGGCGAAGACGTGTCAATGCCGCTGATCTCGTTCACTATCATGCCCGCGCCGCCGGGGTCAGCAGAAAACGATGCCGTCACCGTGCAAGGCCCGGCCTTGCCAACAACCGCATAAGCCATTGCCGCGCTGTAACTATTGGAGGCGCTGGCGGTGGGATTGTGGCGCAAAACATAGAAATCGCTTGCGCCGCCGGCGCCACAGTTGTCGGTAATGCTGTCGAGGGCCCCGGTGTTCGAACCCCAGTCCACGATGACCGCAATGACATTATTGGCAGTGACATTTCGGGAAAGCGCAACTAAATCCGTGGTGCCGGAGAATATGGAATTGCTGGCTCCTTGGACATACGCCGGTGCGACCGCCCCCAACACGTTCCCTTGTCTCAAGAGGTCCTGCATGGTCAAAGCGTGAACGCCCGGAGCTGCTAATAAGCCTGTTATGACTACCGCGATGAATATTGTTAAGCTAATCCTCATAAGTTGATGGCATTACTTAATCCTTAACAGGTTCACACCTGTGGGGGTTATGGGTGCGCCTGAAAATTCGCGCCAGAACAAGTTGCATAAGTGAAAAACGAGCCATTATTCCAATTATGTGTCGCCGTTCCGGTCCCGGGATCGATGTCTCCATTACCGCCAACATTGTTATCACTGTTCACATTACCGGTCCACTCAAGTGTCTGGTTAGTCATTCGCGTGGTGTCATAATCTTTAGTTCCGAGCACGGAGGAGGAAAGGTCCCCATTGCTACTCGTGACCGTCACCGAACAAGGAGCATCTAACTCCACTCCTGAGAAAGTCCCATTATTAAATGGGGTGGCTTGGTTGACTCCGGTGGCACTGATTGCGCCAAGCACTGCATCGGTGTCGCTTGCCCAAGAACAGGTCACTGTTTGTGAACCGGTCAGAGAAGTACTCAGGCCAAACAGCAACGTTCTCGAATTTTCGGTTGTTCCACTGTCGGTACCAGGAATTAAGGCCGCCGTCGCGCCCCCAACCGTGCAACTGATTCCCGTAGCAGTATTTGCGTTCATGGCCAACCCCACAAGTACAGCTCTAGTGGAATTCGCCCCTCCTAATACAATTGTACAACTAACAGCAGTGCCGCCAGTAACTGTCCCAGCAGGACAAGCCGATTCAAAGTTGACCGGTCCTTTCCCTGCTCCCCCGCCTCCCGTTTTCCCGCCAATCACCACCTTCCCCCCTCTCTGCATAAACTTCCCGCCCTGTTGGACAAAAAAGCCGTGGGTGCCGTTGCCGCTGGTTCCCCCGCCGGCGTGGGTGATGAACACCAGGTACCCGATGCCCGCGGCCATGAGTAATATCGCCGTAATCCCAGTTGGCAAATAGTAGTTGAAACACTTGCGGCGATTGATGTTAAGCATAGATCTTGTGGTTTATGGTTTTGAGAGCCTACGGTGTTTCGCCCATAACCGGAGGTGCCGGAGCGCTAGGCGCCCAGGCCTATCGACCTAGTCTGCCTAACCTGTAAAGTGCGGTGGCAATGACGATGGCAAATATGAATAGCGCGAATAAAAACAGCGGCCAAGCGGATCGGATCGGGCTGCTGGCAGTAATGGTCTTGGCTTCGGAACTGTTGGTGTCACCCGACGAATGAATGCTCATTGAACTTGGTAATTATAATTAGCGAACAGCCATGTTTCTGCATCCACTAAGGGGCTAAAGCTATTAAGCTGAGGCCTGTAAGTGTGATATCTAGACTGATTATAGCATGGGTCGGGTGAGTCTCAAAGGTGGGTTTTCCACTTGGCCAGTCCTTATTTTTACACGGGTGAAAGGAAGCTAGGAGACCCTCAAAGCGTTGGTCACCGGATCCAACAGTTTCAGCGGTGTCTCGCGTCGATGAGGGCCGGAGGATGGAGAGTTTCCTCCGGTGTCGCAACGGCCAAGACCCCGACGCCGAGCCAGTACATCCCCCGCTGGCGAGGGTGCCGATTTTGTTGTATGCGCCGGGGCGAGACTACTGCCCACTTTGGCTATTTTGGCAGTTTTAGGAAAATAGCCGTCCTGGCGCAGAACCTTAACACTGAAGCTCGAAGGATGGCTCTGGAATTCTGGTATGTCATCGATGTAGAACGGTAACGCGACGGGAAAGGTGGAAATCAATTCTATACTTCCGTCCCGGCCGGGCACCTTTGACGCTGAAGTAAATTGTGTTTCCCTGGACTCTAGCAGGTGGGACATTTGCAGTTTCGGGGATACTAGTTGTGCTCACGTTTTCTGGCTGCCATGCTTGGTCAAATTTGAGTGCCAGAGCGAACCGCGAGTGGGGCCTTCTTGCGTACCATTCAAACCAATGCGCCCCTTCGTGGCTATAAAGGTGAGGAAGATAATAGCCCCAACGGATTCGAAGGCTTCCGTTGGGCTTTAATGGTATCGGAAATGGTACCCGCACAAAACCAATGCGATCGCTTATGCTCCAGATCTCGGGAGTTAGAGTATACGAGGCTCGGCCGATGTGCGCCCAACAATCCAACGATTCTAGATGGCTTGCCTGACATTTTTCGCAATAGTCAACCCAAATCGGAAACTTGATCTCAGTAGCCGCCTCGTCCTGCATGTTAACGACAGTGCAATCTGCATTTACCCTCCCGGTCCCGTCTCCGTCCAACACGACTTCGTGGCGCCACTCCACCATTTCGAGATCCTTGGGCTGATCGGTGGCGTTGCCACTACGCATAGCGCGGGCGAGGCCCAATGCGTCACGGCGAACTCTGATTCGTAGAGACCGGACAAGAAAGAAGGATCTTAGTTTTCGGAATCCATCGTCAACTGGCCTCTTCAACCACGGCAGTCCTACTAATGTCGCCACAAGACCAACTATCGCTAGGATGATGCCAACCATCACGAGCCTCAGATCTTCTCAGACCAAGGAGCACTGATTCTTGAAATACCCGCGCGTATTTGCCACTCCTGCAGCTCTTCGCGGAAAGTCCGTCTTTCCTTCTCCGACAGTAGCATATAAAGATCTTCACCACTTGACTGTCCACGTTTCCACGAACATCGTGCATTGAACTGCCCAGAATAACTGTAGCCGGCAGTGCAACAGCCTTTGATTGAAGCACATACGACCCTTTGAAGAGGGCGGCCATTCGATTCTGCAACGTACTGCTCGGTAGCGGAAATCCGCCGTTTCCGCTCGCGGACGGGGCATGCCAGCCAGCGGATAAGATCTTCGCTATGCCGAAGGCCGGGTCGCGACCGCAAGAGCCTGATCCAATTGGCCACCACTCGGCTCGATGCTGTTGATGAACCGATCAGTTTCTAAGGAGACCAACGAAGACCGGCACTACCCGATGGAAGGCAACAAGGTAGCAGGTGGCTAGGCTAGGTAGCCGCGAAGAGAGAATTCTGCGTCGTTGTCTTTCACTTCCATCCCAACAGCTTTCTGCGCAGCCCCGATTGGCCTTTTGCATAGATAGACAGCGTCTTATTGCCTTTACGTATCTCATTGACAGGTCTATACTTGAATCGAAATAAGACTAAGGGGCCACCGTCCACAGGGCTGGTCCTAAAGCAATAGGACAACCATGCAAGTACGACAACTATATATCAAGAATTTCCGGGGGATCGCCGAGGGTACGGTGGACTTCACCATCCACACGCTCCTGGTGGGTGGAAACAACGTCGGAAAGTCCACCATTTGCGAGGCGCTTGATCTCGTGCTAGGGCCTGAGCGGTTGGGTCGGCGGCCGGTTGTTGACGAGCACGATTTTCACTGCGGCCAGTACCTGGATGGAGAAGGCAAGCCCATTGAGATTGAAATTCGCGCCGTGCTCACGGGCCTGTCTGCGGAGGCTGAGAAGCGCTTCTTCAGGCATCTTCGGCGTTGGAACGAAGAACAGCGAGCCTTCGCGGATGAAGGTGACACGGGTTCGAACGCTGGCGACGCGCCTGGAACACTATGGGCACTGCCTGTGGTCTTCATTGGACGCTATGACCCCGAGGAGGACGATTTTGTCGGGTACACATTCTTTGACCATCCACAGGAAAAGCTCGGTGAGGAAGACCCGGAGCCGGAAACACGACTAGGGGGCGGACGCACGACGTTCAACCGCGAACATAAGCGGCTATGTGGTTTCCTATTCTTACGTGCCTTGCGGACCGGGTCTCGCGCCTTGAGTCTCCAGAGAGGGTCACTCCTGGACACCGTTCTTCGGCTTCCCGGCGGCGGCCTTGCCGCAATGTGGCAGGACACGCTCAACCGGCTCCGCGAGCTCGATCCGGCGATTGGTGAGATTGAACAGCTCAAGGAAGTCTCTGCGGAGATACGGAAGAGGATGGCCCAATTCGTGAACCTGACTCCAGGAGACGACGCCACGGGCCTCTTTGCCTCTGATCTAACCCGAGAGCACCTTCGAGAGGTCGTCCGACTTTTCGTTTCCGCTGAACCAACCGACTACCTGCTGCCGTTTCAGCGTCTGGGCACTGGCTCTTTGAACATGCTTGTGTTTGCTCTGCTGACATTCATTGCGGAACTCAAAGACCGACAGGCTGTGATCTTCGCGATGGAAGAGCCGGAGATCGCGTTGCCGCCGCATACCCAACGGCGGGTGACCCGCTTTGTCCTGAGTCAGATGGGACAGGCGATCGTCACCTCCCATTCACCGTACGTTATTGAGCAGTTCCAGCCGGAACAGATAGTTGTTCTGGCCCGCGCCGGCCAAGGGAAGCTTTCGGGGATACCGATTGACCTTCAAGGCATCAAGCCGAAAGTGTTTGCCAGAGAACGGCGGCAGTTCGCCGAGGCCATCCTGGCTAACGCGGTGCTGGTTGTGGAAGGTGCGACTGAATTGGCCATCTTCCCGGCGGCGTCGTCGGTGTTGGAGCAGGACTTAGGCACTGAAGACTACAGCCATTTTGACATCGCTGGCGTAACGGTTTTTGACGCCGGCGGGGACGCGTCGACGCCGCAGTACGGTCCCTGCTTTGCGGCCCTTGGCAAACGTGCCTTCTGCTTCTATGACAAGCCTAACCACCCTCTCTCGGCAGAAGCGACCACCAAACTTGCCAGCTACGCGCAAGTCTGGGAGTCCCCCGAAAAAGGAATTGAATCTCTCCTTGTCAAGGAGCTACCGGAGCCGGTCCTCCGACGTTTCCTCAACGCCGCTCAGGATCGGTCGGACTTCCCACAGGTTGGAACGGTGACGGATACCTTGACGGAAACCGAAGTGCGAAGCCTCGTTCAGAAGGTTCTGGAAGCGCGCAAGGGCAATAACTACGGGTACGCCTCGTTGCTTATCGCCCAATGCAACGGCAGCGGCGAACTTCCGGCAACGATCCGTGACATCCTGCTGGCGATCCACAGATCATTAACGCCACCGCCCGCCCCGAAACCGGCTGGGGGTACCGGAACGGCAGTGCCCGTCCAGTCAGAGCCGGCGACGGCCAAGGGAGGCGCGGAGGCAGGCATGTGAGCACCATCAAGCTTTGTGAAAAGCGAAAGGCAATTCTGAAGCAAGCGGGCCACGTCCTGGTGACTGGCGGGCCGGGATCGGGCAAGACCACGGTGGCCCTCCTGAAGGCAGCCGCTGCATCCCACTCATTGAGGTCGGGCGAGGAAATCTTGTTCTTGAGTTTTTCTCGCGCCGCGATACAGCAGATTCTCCAGAAAAGTCAGGACCTTCTGAACCGCGACGAGCGCTCACTCATCCACGTCCAGACGTATCACGCATTTTGCATCGAGCTCCTCGAATCCCATGGACGTCTGCTTTCCGGACGCCCGTGTAAGTTCATCGTACCCGGAGAGGAACGCCTCCGGAAGGCTGGTTTCAGCGATCAATGGAATGCCGAACGGGAGCGGATGGCCAGACAAGAGGGCGTCTATTGTTTTGACCTTTTGGCACCCGGCGCTGCCGAATTGCTAGAAAAATCAACAGCGGTTCGTACGCTGCTTGCCTCCAAATATCCGATGGTGATTTGCGACGAGTTCCAAGACACCGATGATGACCAATGGCGAGTCGTCCAGGCTTTGGCAGTGTCGGCCAGCATGTGCTTCCTCGCAGACCCGGAGCAGCGCATCTTTGACTACCGGCCGAACGTCAACCCGCTGCGGGTTCAACAACTCAGAGAGAAACTGAACCCCGCAGAGTTCGGTCTCGGCGGCGAAAATCATCGCAGTCCAAATGGGGGCATCCTTCAGTTCGCCGATTGCGTCCTCCAAAACAGAGCGCCTCTGCCCAAAACCAACGACGTCAAGGTCGCCACTTATCACGGAAGAGACTTCGATGCAATCTTTCATGCCGCTACTGTGTGGACTTTCGGCGAGGTCCGAAGGCGCGGCGTCGAGCACCCTTCAGTTGCAGTCCTTTGTCGGAGCAACAAACTCGTCGCCACCTTATCCAATACTCTCCAGACACAACACACCTTCAAAGGCAGCGCTCTCCGGCCCATCGAACACGGTGTGGTGTGGGATGCGGATCTGGCCGTAGAGGCGGCGGTAATCGTCGCTTCAATCATGGAATGGTCGCCTAGTGATGCGGTAACCCTCACGAAGACGCTCGGTCTGCTGTCTCGTTATTATCAGCTCAAAAATGCGGAGAAGGCCACAAAAAAAGCAGCAGAGGCCGCGGTCAGATGCACCCAGATGGCCGCAGCCTTGGGATCCGGGCCAGCTATCCGGAGCAAGTCGCTTCAGCAGTTTCGCGAGACCCTTGCTGCAGGTATAGGTTTCGTCGGTGACGCTATGAAAGACTGGGTTTCAGCGCGGAGAGTTCTTCAGTCGGCCACCGGTTTTGAGGACGTGTTCGGGGACGCCAGCATGGTCAAGTTGTTCGGAGCCCGCGAAGCGCTGGCGGCAGGCTTGGCCGACCTCTGGCTTGCCTCCGCATCTTATGCCGGCGCGGCAGAAAGGGTGAGGACAATTCTGGACCGGCAGCGGCTCCTGGAAAGTGAACGGACCCCGCATGGGTGCATGCTCATGACGATTCACAAATCAAAAGGAAAAGAATTTGATGGCGTAGTGTTGGTAGAAGACGCTCACCGGGCACCGTTCTTCGATACGAACAGAGAACCGGCGCCATTTCAACGAAGCCGACGGTTGCTCAGAGTGGGACTGACGCGCGCCAAGCATTTTGTCATGATCGTCCGCCCAAATGGGGCAACTCCCTTTGTCGGACCGGCGTTTTCTGCTCGATGAATCTCGTTGGGGATGGTGTAGGGCTAACAGAATCTTTATCGGGGTTTTGCACGTGGAATTTGGAACTTGAATTTCCACTCGGCTCGTCCATTCAATGGCAGCTGGCTTGCCGAAATCCAGCCTTTGTGCTGATCCGCAACGATTTTGGCAAGCGTGAGTCCAATGCCGCTGCCCTCGGCCACGCCCTTCGCCGCTTGTCCGCGCCCCCGTCGCACGAACAGGTTCTGTTCCTCCTCCGGGGCGGCGGCAGGCCCACGACTAGCCACTTCGACTGAGATTACCGGAGCACCCGCGCGCAGCTCATCCCAGACGTGCACATCAACGGCTTCTCCGGGTTCCGAGTATTTGACGGCGTTATCAACGAACACGCTGGGTATGATGTGAATTGTGCGATTGTCCAATTGTGCTTCTGCCATTGAGCCGCCCCGCAACTGCAGCTTGACGTTTCGATTATCTGCAATCACCTGATACATTCGCACGATTTTGTCGACAGTCTTGTAAAAAACGCGCTGTTGCGGCTCGAAGCTCATTGCGGACGCAGGATTCGCTAGTAGATCCAAGGCGTCTAACTGCACAGAAATCAGTGCAGAAGCGCGATGTGCCCGCACGAGATCCACAGGTGCATCATCAGGGTCTTTGGGACTTGCCTCGTAGCAGGCCCGCTCCATGTTTGTCCGAATTATCTGATTAAACCGCCGAATCTCGTGCAAGGCTTCCAGCCGACGCGCGAATTCCTCCTCACGGCCACGCCCCCCCAGTACAACGGTCTCCGCAATCGCCTTGGCCCACGCTGGAATAGCGTCAGCATTAACGCGATTGTGTGGGTACTCTTTAGCGCGCCAGCGTTCCGCGTCACCGCCCAGCCTGGGTGCGCCGATGACACCCGTGACCGCTATGCGCGTAGCTCCTAACTTTATAGGCCACACCGAAAATCCATACGGACATTGCGCCCGCTCACCCATATCAGTTAGACCCCGGTAGAACCTCTC
>Ga0208044_1001586_pt1 | contig 12181 bp, 16 predicted proteins | sample Sb_taG_8_FD_187712 | JGI IMG/M metagenome (GOLD analysis project Ga0208044, IMG submission 187712) | Peat soil microbial communities from Weissenstadt, Germany - Sb_50d_c_BC metaG (SPAdes) (version 2) | ecosystem: Environmental > Terrestrial > Soil > Wetlands > Peat | place: Germany... | reverse complement strand
TCGGTGCGGAGCATCTCACCCAGTCGCTCCGAGCGCTTGGTGAGCACCTGGTAGGTGTGCCAGTTTGCGATCCGCATCACCTCGGCGACCAACTCCACATAGGCGTCGCTGACGTCCTTGTGGAACAGGTCGCTCATCGAGTTTACGAAAATCATCCTCGGCCTGCTCCATCGGAGCGGCTCGAGTAGCTTCTCCGGCACAAGCCGGAGATCAAACCCCTGTTCGTAGGGATGGCCCGAAACGCCCCTGAACCGCTCGGCGAACGTCTCGGCGTAGCAGTGCGCGCACCCCGGACTGATTTTCGTGCACCCCCGGACAGGGTTCCAGGTTGCGTCGGTCCATTCGATTTTGGATTTGTCGCTCATCGTTGGTCTCCGAAACGGAAGCTCAGGCACCCTCGAACGCCCGGATGCTGACCGAAATGCGCCGGCCATGACAGTGGGCGAAATGAGGGACCTCGTGCTTCCACTTGAGGTTCGTCGCGTACGGCATGACGAACACCGTCCCGTCGCATGCCGTGAAGTCGCGCGTCGACTTCGTCTTCGGATGGCTCAACCGAAAGATTCGCTCCTCGCCGAGTGAGATCGTCACGATCGGCGCATCGACCACCATGCGCTTCGTGCTGTCGCTGTGCCGGCCGATATAATGCCCGAGTTCGCCGGCATACCAGTTCAGCAAAAGCCCGTTGAGATCTTCGTGGATAACCTCACGGCTCCAGGCGAGGAGTGGCCGGCACTCCTCGGGCAGGGGCCGCGCCCGGTTGGTCCGCCCGGTGTAGTAATAATCGGCGCCGTAAGCCTGCTGCCAGCGCGGGGTCGCCACGGGCCGGCCGAACATCTGAATGATGTGGTACTCCTCTGGGTGGAGGCGCCAGAGCGTCTGGAACCCGTCGCTGTCGACGCGGAGCCGCTGGGGCAGCTCGCCGCAGAAGAAAAGATTTCCGTCGTCATCAAGCGTGTGGCACTCGAAGTTCTTCTCATAGCGGTTCATGGTCAGTCCTCGCGAGATCAGTTTCTGCGTGAATTCGCCTTCAACTCGTCCTTACATGCTTCGGGGAAAGATTCCACCGAGGGCCGCAATCCATCGCGCGCCCCCCGACCGACTCACCTGGCGGGCGCAACAATTGCCCGAAACGTGAGGTTCACCCGCTCTTCGACCTGTCTCGCCGTCTTCGGGATCTGGTGTAGCCAGTTCGCCTGCGTTCCGCTGCGCATGATGAGCAGGCTGCCGTGCGTGAGCTCGATGCTCGCCTTAAGCTCCTTCCGCATCTTGTGCTTGAGCTGGAAGGTGCGGGTGCCCCCGAAGCTCACCGACGCGATGACGGGCCGCTCGCCGAATTCCGGCTCGTCGTCGGCGTGCCAGGAGACGCTGTCCTGGCCGGTGCGGTAGCGGTTCAGCAGGACGCCGTTAAAGACGACGCCGCAAGGAGGCTCCACGGCGCGCTTGACCTCCAGGAGCGGCGCAGTCCAAGGGAGCGCCACGTTCTCGATCCGGGAGTACGTGTAGCGGGCGCCCTCGTCGCCGTACCAGGCGGTCAAGCGCGGGACGGCGATATCCTTGCCGTAAAACCTGATGGTTTCCTGGCGCCAGGCGGTCGTGTCGCGTAGCTCCAGGAGGAGACGGTCCGCCTCCAAGGCGGTGAAGAAGGCCGGGTAAAAGAATACCTCGGCGTCGGGGAGATTCAGGGCCCGGGGGGAGCGCCCCTCGGCAATGGCTTTCAGTTCAGACATGGCTTGGCTCCAGCTCGCTTTGAATGGTTCTCGCACTGCTCGTTCACGTATCGAAGAGGCGGTTCACGACACTAAGCGTTCGGTACACTCCAAGGAATGACGCAGGCCAGTCGTTTTCACCGCGCTGGCTCGATGCCGAGATCCCTCCTGCGCGCCTCTCGCCATGCCTCGTCCAGTGCCTGTGAGAGGCCCTTACGACAGCGGATGATTTCCCCGGGCTCGGGCACATCGCGCAGGAATCCGCACGGGACAGTGAGCATCCCTCGCTCCCTCGCTTGCCGCACGGCCTCCGGGTACTTCGAGTGGAGACTCTCGACTTGCACGATGAGCGAATCCGGCCGGGCCTCGACGACCCTCACCGTGAGGAAGCCCCCGAGCAGCCGCTCGAGCAGCTCGCGCTGGTTGTCTTCCGCGAGGTGCGTCAGCACGCGATGCAGCGGTGTGCGGCCCTGGTGGTCGGCGATGCTGACATCGGCGCCCCGGCTCACGAGGAACGCCGTCGCCTTGACCCGGCCAACGCCGGCGGCGAAATGGAGCGGCGTCTCGCCGGCCGCGTCGCGGGCATCAATTTCCGCGCCGTGGTCGAGGAGGACGCGCAGGTGCGTTTCGGTCCCGAAGGCCGCCGCGGCGTGCAGCGGTGTCTGGCCACCCAAGTCGCGCACGCGGACGTTCGCGCCGCGCTCAAGCAGGACTTCGGCGATGGCCGGATCCTTCCACGGCAACACCGCCTCGAAGAGCGGTGTGCGCCCGTCCGGGTCGCGCTCGTTAACGTCAGCACCGCGCCCGAGCGCGGCGGAGACGCGGCGCGGGTCGTTGGCCATGAGCGCTTCATAAAGTTTCCACCCAGGGTTGACGATCAGCTCGAGCTTCGGTGCCCGATGCGGGGTGGCCTCGCGCGACTCGCCACGTACGAGCGTAAGCCGACGAGCGAGGGAATCCTCATTGGCGTCCCTTTTATCGTCGATGCCCATTGAATTCCCTTTTCCCGACAAGAGGTCGTAAGGATGCGAGTGGAAGAACAGACAAGACTCACGACGGTTGCGCCTCCCCGAAGAGCGAAACGGGCCGCGCTACTTCACCGGACCGGCTCAATGCCGAGATCCTTCCTGCGCGCAACCCGCCACGCTTTGTCCCAGGCCTCGTCCAAAATGGGTGAGAGGCCCCTCGGACATCCGATGTAATGCCCGGGTTCGGGCAGATCACGGAGCAGTCCGGCGGGGATGGCGATCAGCCCGCGCTCCTTCGCCTGCCAGTACGCCTCCGGGTAAATCGAGTGGACGCTCTCGACCCGCATGATGAGCAAATCCGGGCGCGCCTCGATGACCTTCGCGATCGCGAAGCCTCCGAGCAGCCGCTCGAGCGCCCCCCAGCGTCGTTCACTCAAGGGTCCACGCTCATCGGGGTGGTGCGCCCGTGCGACATCGAGCGGCGTCAGGCCGTCCCGGTCGCGAATGCCAACATCGGCGCCGCGACTCACGAGCAACGTCGCCTCCTCGAGCTGGCCGGCGGCGGCGGCGCAGTGCAGCGGGGTCCAGCCGTCCACGCAGCGCGCGTCAATCTCCGCGCCACGGTCAAGGAAGAGGGCGATGCGGGCTTCATCACCGACGCCAGCGGCAATGTGCAGCGGCGTCAGGCCATTCACGTTCCGCGCCCGGACGTCGGCGCCGCGGTCAAGCAGCTGCTCGGCGATGACCTGGTCCTTCGACCCCAACGCCGCCAGGAACAGCGGCGTCCGCCCGTACTCGTCTCGGAGGTTGGCTTGCGCACCCCGCGCGAGCCAGGCGGAGACGCGGGCCGGGTCGTTGTCCACGATCGCTTCAAAGAGTTCCCGATTGGTGTTGACGATCAACTCGAGCTTCGGCGCCCGATGCGGCGCGACCTCGCGCGGCTCGTCACGCACGAGCTTATGCCGACGAGCTCGCAACTCCTCGTGAACGTCCTTCTTATCGTCGATGTCCATCGAAGCCCTTTCCCGCATGAGGGGTCACTGAAGGAGCATGGGAATCAGGGAAACAGACAGCTGCTATGGAGAGAGAGTCACGAGCGACGGTCGGGCCCGCGAGGGGCGTCAGGACTGATGATTGTTGGGGCTACCAGGGGCGGCTCGTCCTTACCGCACCGGTTCGAAGCCGAGGTCCCTCCTGCGCTCATTCTCAATCGTTTCGCGCATCGCCTGGCCCCACGCCTTGTCCAAAAGCGGGACCAGCCCTTTCCTATACGGGATGAGCTCCCCGCGCGCGGGCACATCGTGCAGGAGTGCGGCCGGGACGGTGAGCGTCCCACGCTCCCGCGCCTCGCTCTCCGCATCCGGGTATCTCGGGTGAACGTTCTCGACCTCCAGGAGCAGCGAATCCAGCCGCACCCCGACGATCCTCATGTTCACGAAGCCCCCGAGCACCTGCTGGAGCGCCGCCCAGCGCTCTTCGCTCAATGGCTCTTGGGGAGTCCGCGCGAGATCCAGCGGCGTCCGGCCGTGGTGGTCGCGAATGCCCACATCGGAGCCACGGCTGACCAGGAACGTCGCCTCATCGACCCGGCCCAGCGTGGCGGCGCAGTGCAACGGGGTCCAGCCGGCGTCGTCGCGCGCATCGATCTTCGCCCCGCGGTCCAGGAAGAGACCGATGCGGGTTTCGTCCCCCACGGCCGCCGCAATGTGCAGCGGCGTCAGGCCACACACGCTGCGCGCCCGCACGTCGGCGCCTTCGTCAAGCAGCAGCTCGGCGATGTTGTGGTCCTTCGTCGCCCGCGCCGCGAAAAACAGCGGCGTCCGCCCGAGATCGTCTCGGGCGTTGGCGGACGCACCGCGCCGCAGGCAGCCGAAAGCGCGGCCCACGTCGTTATTCTCGATCGCTTGAAATAATTCCCGATTGGCGTTCGCAATCAGCCCGAGCTTCGCTCGCTCGTCGATGCTCATTGAAGTCCCTTCCCCCGACAGGGGGCCGTAAGGATGCGAGTGGAAGAACAGACAAGACTCACGACGGTTGCGCCTCCCCGAAGAGCGAAACGGGCCGCGCTACTTCACCGGACCGGCTCAATGCCGAGATCCTTCCTGTGCGCAACCCGCCACGCTTTGTCCCAGGCCTCGTCCAAAACGGGCGAGAGGCCCCTCGGACATCCGATGTAATGCCCGGGTTCGGGCACATCGCGGAGCAGTCCGGCGGGGATGGCGATCAGCCCGCGCTCCTTCGCCTGCCAGTACGCCTCCGGGTAAATCGAGTGAACGCTCTCGATCCGCATGATGAGCGAATCCGGCCGGGCCTCGATGACCTTCGCGGTCGCGAAGCCGGCGAGCAGCCGCTCGAGCGCCTCCCACCGCTGTTCGCGCAAGGGGTACTCGCGGCGGAGGTGCTCCCGCGCGAGATCCAGCGGCGTCAGACCATCCCGGTCGCGCAGGTCGACATCGGAGCCTCGGCTCACCAGGAACGTCGCAGCCTCGAGCCGGCCGTGGCGAGCGGCGCAGTGCAACGGGGTCCAGCCGACCATGTCGTCACGTGCGTCGATCTCCGCGCCGCGGTCAAGGAAGAGCCCGATGCGGGCTTCGTCCCCGTGGTCCACCGCAACGTGCAGCGGTGTGCGGCCACTCGCGTCGCGCGCTCGGACGTCGGCGCCGCGGGCGAACAGGAGTTCGGCGATGCCCGGATCCGTGTGCGCGTACCCCGCCCAGAACAGCGGCGTCCAGTCGTGCCAGCCTCGGGCGTTGACCTCCGCGCCGCGCGCGAGCCAGGTGGAGACGCGCTCCAGGTCGTTCTCCACGATCGCCTTCACCAATTCCCGTTCGGCGTTCACAAACAGCGCACGCTTCGGTCGCTCGTCGATGCTCATCGAGTTCCCTTCGCCCAAGCCCCGAAGGAATGGGAATCAGGAAAGAGGCGGGGGGCAGGCTTCGGCCGCCTCGGCCCGCGAGGGGCGTGTGGACAGAGATCAGTGTAACAGCGCGCTGGCAGTCGTTTTCAAGGGTGTACACGATACTCGGCGGTTTGAGATGAGGATTCGGTGTCTACAAATCACGTAAACACTCTCCGTGCCGGAATCGACGGCATTTGCGTGCAATCCGCAAGGCATTTGTAGACACGTTGTTGACGGGGTGAATGGTGGTGGCGCTTGGACTTATGGCGAAGTTGGTGGGCACCGTGGTGCGTCGGTGTGAAGTTAACCGAATATAACATAACTCCGATCTATCGGTCCAGAAAAAACAACACAGCGGGCGGCGAAGGGACAATCGAAAGTCCCGTAGCCGCCCTACCACGAAGGCGCTCGTCTCATTCCAGGATTCCCCGTTCGTGAAATGACACATAGTCTCGTTCAGCCAATCTCAGGAACCTGCTCCGAGTATTCGGACAGGTCGCAATCATTCTCACAGTAGAGGCGCGTCTCGCCATCGAGACCGGATTCCACCCAGACGCCACCGCGAAGGCTATAGTATCGATCGACCGTTGCCTGAATTTCTCCACCGCAAAGCGGACAGCATGAGAGGCGGAGTTCTTGTTTCTTAGCTTGCGTCATTTGGTTTTCTCCCTCGGTCAACGCGATTCTCCTCACGCCGGTTCTTGAATAAGGGCTGGGCGAAATTGCGCCCTTCGGTCACCAGCAGCGGGGCGAAGTCGGCCGGATCGACGTCGGGCCACTCGTTGGTCTCCAGCGCCTGCCGCTCTGCCTCGGCGACGGCGGCGATCGAGTCCGGGGCGTTGACGAAAGCGTAATAGGTCTCGGCGCCGCCGTCGTTGGCCCAGTCGGGATAGAGCAGCAGGACGGAGTAGGGCTTCGGTGCGGCTTCGGTCGAAGCCGGGACATTTACGGGGGCTTCTGCCTCGGCGATGGCGGCGGCGCATGCCCTTGCTGCTTCCGCCAGGTCGCCCTGCTCCCAGCGGTCAACGATCATGCGGCAAGCCGCCAGCAGCTTCGGGGCGGCGAGCCGTAGCCGCTCGGGTTCGAAATCGACGATCCGGGACTGCTCCTGCTGCTTGTGGCCGTTGACCTCGACCAGGGCATAGAAGATCTCGCCGTCGCGGTCGTCGGACTCGTCGGCGTACTCCGTCGGCATCTCGCGGGCGATGGCGGCGGCCTCCTCATGAGAGGCGGCCTCAATGCCGCCGAACCCAAACCGCATTTCGCGGTGAATATGCACGGTGTAGGTCGTCATGGTGAGACTCCTTCTCGTTAAGAGGTCATAACCTCGGCGCGGCGTCGGAAGCGGGGCGTAGAGCCCCGCTTCCGGCCCTATGCAGCGGCTCGCCTGCCCTCGGTCGCCTCCTCGCTCTTGCCCAGGATAAAATCGGCCGCCTTCTGCGCCGCGCCGGCCGCTTGAAGGAGCAGCTTCTTATCGGCCCGAAGCGCCGCGATCCAACCCGCAAGGTACGCGCTCGCATCGTCGAGCCGAGAAGAATTATCAAGACCGCACGTCGCAGCGAGGAACGCGGCTCCCAGTTCGGCGACAAGCTCTTCAAAGCCGTACTGCTCTTCGCGGCTCTCCCCTCCCCTCTTCTCGAAACGATTCAGGCGGGTCTTGTGGCCTGTGCTGTGAAGAAGCTCATGGTGCAGGGCAGCAAAATAAGCCTCGGCGTTCTCGAACTGTCCCATGTTCGGCATCTCCACCACGTCAATCGCTGCCTTGTAGCAGGGGTTCAATGACGCGCCGTGCCGAATCTCGGGGCGGTTCGGCATTGCATCCACTATTTTTTGGGCCTCCTCCGGCGGATAATTCTTCGCGGCGGATGCCCTCGGTCTGGTCGAGGTTGAACACAAACGCCACGAAGGGATAGCAGGGAGCGGGAGCCTCCGCCTTGCCGTGAGCCTGGAGCTTGGCCATCTCGTCCGGCGTGCGCCAGTGCCAAAAGACCACGGGCGTTGCCTTCTCGCCCTTCTTTACGTGGCCGCCGAGTTTTTGGGTTTGCCGGAATGTCACCCAATAGCGGCTGCTATATTCACGCATCCCGAGCAGCACGGAGTTGATGCCCCGGTATTCCTTGCCGGTGGTCAGGCTTTTGGCCGGGCCGCTCGTCCAGCACTTGCGCCAGGGGATGACGCCTGCTTCCAATCGCTCGATGATTCGGGACGTGACAAGCTCGTAAACGTTCATGGTGTATCTCCAGGTTTCGCCCGCCTTTCTCCTGCTTCGCGTTTTTCCTCCGGATCGGCGGGGGGTTTCACCTGCGTCTGAACCCCCCGCCGATTCCGGGGGAAAAAGACCAACAACTCGGCTGCCCGTTAGGGCAGACCACTTTGAATTCCTCGTCCACGAAAAACCGGCCGGGCACGGCCGCCGCTCTTCACGCGGGATGACGGCCCGTTCCAGGGCGGGCGGCTCGCGTGAAAGGCGGTCGTGCGCGACAACGAGCGGCTTATCCTCCCCGCTCTCCGAAATACGGGCCGCACTTGTCGGACTCGACCTCGCCACCGCTGCAACGAAAAAGCCCGTTGAAACAGCAGCCGCACTCGAAATAACGGAGTTCGAACCGTAGCGCCGGGTAGAGCTTTGCCGCCTTCTCGATGACCGGCTTGGGCGGGCTCCATGCCGTATCGAAGTGGAATACGACTTCGAGCGTCTTCTCGTCGTCGCCGGTCACCGGCCCTTCCAGCTCGACGCGGGAGGCGGGCCATTTCGTGCCCCAATTCGCGACACACCAGTCATAGCCGCCCGAGTTGAAGCCATCTTTCGGCTGCAAGCGCCAATCGTAGTCAGAGCGTCCCGCGTGCTCCTTGCCCCAGGCCTCGGCCGCCTCATCCAGCCGTCGAAATTCTTCCGGATAGGGGATGAATCGATCGAAATCGAAGGGGCTCTCTCCGGCGGCGAATTTCAAGAACTCCTCAATCACCTCGGTCGGCCCTTCGACAGTCAAATCATTTTCACACCAATTAGGCATAAAGCCCCTTTGATTCATTCAGGGCCGGGGCCTTACGCGACCCCGACCGTCATCTTTCAGTGAGGCTCGAACCGGAAGTAAAAGCGCGGCCAGTGCTGAAAGAGCAGGCTCCCGACCACGTCGTCACTTCGCCTCCGCACCCCCACGTACGGGGCGAGGAATCCGACGACCTCAAAGTCTCGCCCCAGCTCTGGGGTGTCCCACACCTGACCGTGCAGCGCTTCGAGCTCCGCCCGCTCCTTCGGCTCTTCGTTGATCACGCCGAGCAGTTCCCGGCGTGCGTTTTCCGTCGTGTCCATGACTTCAACCCTCCGTGGTTCAATCTTCATGCGGCAGCATTACTGTAATGACCGGCTCTCCGTTGTCTCCGGGGCCACACAGGGCATAGAGCGAAACGAGCGGCGGGTCTCCCTCGCGGTTGTCGTTGCGGACATGGAGCGCGAAATCGATCCGTTCGCAATCGCCCTTCTGGCGAGCGATTGCGAAGCGGAGCATATTGAGGATGTCCCAGAGACGTCCCGTCTCGTCTTGTCCGGTCACGCCCTCGGGTACCGCGACATACTCGGCCCAAACACCGGCAGTCACCGCAACCGGGTAGCGGAAACCCGCCTCACGGGCGAGCTTTGATGAAACGTCAATCAGAAAACCGTCCGCCAAAGCCTGCGCCCTCGTGTAGGTGAAAATAACGAGGTTATTGCTGGTCATGGTCGCCTCCTGAGGTTGCATCGTTGTCCTGGGCGGGCGACGGAGCGCCCGTGCCGAGCTCCTGGAGCCTCGCGGCAATCCAGCTCTCGGCCTGCTCGGCGATGCGAGCGACTTGCACCAGGTCGGCGTAGGCGTAGGTGCTCGTGCTGCGGTACGCGCCGTCACGATTTCGGTATCGGCGTATGATGGCCACGTTGTGCCATACCTTGCCGTCCTTCTGATTCTCGAAGATGGCGGCCTCGATGCTCCCGCGCTTGAACTTCATGGCGGGGCCTTGTTTTGTTTGCTGGTCATTCATCTGTCGTTCTCCGTCAAAAGACACCCACTCCCCGCTTCGACTTTCATCATCTGCGGTGAGTCGGTGTGGGGGGGACACTGTTCCTGGTCTTGCCGCGGGTGACGCCGTCCGCGCGCGCGGGCGGAGCGCCCGCCGCGAAACGGTAGGGATCTGGTACGACACGGCGCGATGAGGGAGATGTGGAGAGGCAGGCACCCTTCCCGGGGCGGTCAGTCCCTCGGCCGCGGGAAGAGAATTCGCTGCCGCATGCGCAAGGCGGCATAACGGCAGTAGCGCTCCTCGATTTCGACGCCGATGGCATTTAGCCCAAAGTCTTTCGCCGCACGGAGCGTGCTGCCGCTCCCCATGAACGGGTCAAGCACCACCCCGCCGGGCGGCGCGTAGGCCGCGATAAGGGGATAAAGGGCGGCGACGGGTTTTTGGTTGGGATGGACGGCGTCCAGCTCGCGCTCCCACTCGATGACGTCGCTTATCCCCCGCGGCGGCGGCTTCGGCCTGCCCTTGGCGAGCAGATACGCCGTCTCGTGCTGGCCGCGCGTGAAGCGGCCGAGACCCCACACGTTTTTGACAAAGGCCAGGTGGCTCACCGGGCGAAAGCCAAGCGCCTTGAACGTGCCGACGAAGAGGTCAGCTTGCTTCCAGCCGTAGAAAACGACCGCAAACGAGTCGCGCTTTAGCACCCGCCAGATCTCGGTGAACGCCGGGACAAGCCAACTCGGGTCGTCGTCCCCGACGATGGTCTTTCGGTCGCCGTCCCACCTGCCGCGGTAGTTCACGAGATAAGGCGGGTCGGTCAGGACGAAATCAACAGACTCAGTGGGTAACGAGGGAAATACCAGCCGGCAATCGTCGTGGTATATGACGACTCCATCCTCTTCGTAGTAGGGAGTAACGCAGGTGGCGGGTGCCATGGGCGCAGAGTCCTTCGCCGTGAGCGCCCCAAGACGGCGCCCGCGATCGGCCGATACCGGAAAGTGCTTCGTTCATGTCAGCCGCTTGGCCCGGCCGGCGCCCGCTTGGCGACGAAGCGCTCGAGCTCCTCGCGAAGCACCAGGTAGAACTCGCGGTCGCATTCGCGCCACTCCTCTTCCCTCAGGCACGCCTGGATCAGGTACCGACAGCGCCTCGCCATGCGCACTGCGGCTTCGTGGATCCTCGGATCGGCCGGCTGACTCATGATGAACATTCCCGTCACCCCCAGGCGTGGAGGCCTCAATCTTGGCTGGACGGTTACAAGGAGAGCTCAAGCGCTTCCGCGAGCTCGTGGCGTCGCTCCTCCCGGCGGTGATCCGCTTCGCGGTCAATCGTGTGGGCCGCCAATTTCTCGTCGGAGCGATGCACCGCGCGCTCCAGGTCCGAGAATGTCGGCGCCGATTGCCGGTCGGCGAAGAGGTGGCACTCGCCGCGCGCCCGCGAGAGCTGCACGTAGGTCATCTCGCGGCTCTGCATGCCGCCTCCGAAAAGGACAAAGGTATTTTCGACCGTCATCGCCTGCGCGCGGTGCGTGGTTGCCGCGTAACCAAGCCGCAGAGCGTCAAACTTCTCGAGCGAGAACGTGACGGGCTTTTCCTGCCCGTCGATTTGGACCGTAAGCTTCCGGGTGCGCTGCTCCAGCCGGGTCACCGTGGCGAAATCGGCCTTCACGAGACCGAGCTCTTTCATCGTCTCGGTGAAGAGCACGCGATCCCCTTCGTGAATCTGCTCTTCCCCGACCCGCAGCGACCGCAGCCCGAGCTGCCCCGCCTCACGGCGCACCTCCTGGGCGTGACGGTTCAGCCTCGAAACCTCCGCATTGGTCGAGGCGAGAATGAGGTTGTCCTGCGGATTCGTCACGCCCCCTTCCCGCCACCGTTCGATGAGCTTTCGTTCGGCATCGTCTCGTGTGGGAGAGACGGTGAGCCTGCCCGCCTTCTCGTAGGCCTTGAGCGCCTCGGCCGGCTCCCCACGGCCTATCTGCTCCACGGCTTTTCTCGCCCAGGCCTCCCGTTGGCGGACAATTTCCGTGAGCGCCGTCTTCTGCTCGGGACGCGCCCGCAGGAACAGTTCGTGGAAAAGGCCACCGGGTCCAATTGCTTGCAGCTGTCGGTGGTCACCGACCAGCACCACCCGGCAGCCGGCCTTCTCGGCCGCCTCGAGCGCGCGGCTTAACTTGGCGTTATCCGCCATGGAAGACTCGTCGAAGATGATGGTCGTCCGCCGATCGACGTCCAGCCTGGCGGGAGGCCTCCAGGTGGAAAACCCAAAGGCCGCCCGTACCAGCATCCGGCCGTGGTGCCGGGCGGTGTCGGCCACCGTGCGCTGCTGGTCATAGAGGAAGCGATCGATAGTGAAGCACTTGATGCCCGCGCTTTTTTCGAGTTCGCGCGCGGCCCGGTTCGAGGGGGTGAGGCCGATGAGCGTGCCCCCGTCTTTATCCAACTCGATCGCGCGGCGCACGACCTCAAACAGCGTCGACTTGCCGGAGCCGGGCGGGCCCTCAATCACGGTGAGACCCTGACCGCGGCACACCGTCCTCACGGCGTCCATCTGGCCCGCGTTGAGCCACGGCTTAGCGGCAATAGCCGCCTCGACGACCTTGTGGGGATGGC
>Ga0208044_1001582_pt1 | contig 12201 bp, 9 predicted proteins | sample Sb_taG_8_FD_187712 | JGI IMG/M metagenome (GOLD analysis project Ga0208044, IMG submission 187712) | Peat soil microbial communities from Weissenstadt, Germany - Sb_50d_c_BC metaG (SPAdes) (version 2) | ecosystem: Environmental > Terrestrial > Soil > Wetlands > Peat | place: Germany: Weissenstadt... | reverse complement strand
GCAGTCGGAGAAGGTCATCGACGAGCCGGAACTTACGGGGTACCCGACTAAAATTGGAGCGCGGCTGCAGGCGCACCTGCCGCCCACTGGCCTGCGTTTTCACTATTACCTTGTGGATCTGCCCCGAGCGAATGCCTTCTCGATTCCTGGCGGGTACATCTACGTCTCGCGCAAACTGGTGGCGTTCATGCGCTCCGATGACGAACTGGCGGCGGTGCTTGGCCATGAAATGGGGCACATCGTTACCCACCAGGGCGCAATCCGCATGACGCGCGCGATGCGTGAACTGCTGAAGGTTGACCACATCCAGAGCCCCGAGATTTTCGATCGCTACAACCAGTGATGGAGAACTGGCGCAAAGCGCCGTCGGTAATGGCAGCCACCGAAGAAGCTGACCAGGACGTGGCGGATAAGGTCAGCATCATCGCGCTGTCGGCCAGCGGATACCCTCCGGAGAGCATGGCCGATTTCTTCGACCGCTTTGCCGAACTCAAAGGGAAGAAAGGAAGTTGGCTCACCGACATCTTCGGGACGTCGAATCCAAACGTCAAACGCATGCGGGAGGCGCTCAAGAGCATTTCTCAACTCAGCCCAGCCTGCCGGAGCGTTGTGTCTTGTGCGGGCACAGGCGCTGCGGCTTGCGGAGGAGACGCGGCGGCTCGCCTGGCGGAATTCAAGAAGTGGCAGGCTGCCGTGGCGCAGTACAAGGGAATCGGCCACAAAGAGTCTCTGCACGCGGTGACTTTGCGTAAGAAGCTGCAACCTGCACTGCGCTCCGATCTTGAGAGGATACGCATCAGCCCGGATGGACAGTATCTGCTGGCGCAGGATGAGGGCGGCATCGCGATCTTCTCCCGCGACCATGAGAAGCTCGAGCGGCTGTTCTGGATCGACGCCGAGGATGCGAAGCCGGCACAATTTGCCGCCGACTCGCGCCACATCTCCTTCTACATCCGTTCCAAACTAGGCTCGCCGCACGTGGAGACCTGGGACGTGGTTGAGCGCACATCCGACTCCTACGATGTACATGACCCGGGAGCGTGCGTCCAGTCAGCGCTCTCTTCTGATGGCAAAACCTTCGTCTGTATTGCCCTGGACCATGAGCTTTCGGCGACGACAGGCATGAGCTTTGACTTGCGCATCCGCCGCGTGGACGACGATCAGTTGATCTACGAGAAGAAGTCGTTCTTCTCGACCGGACCCAACATGTTGGCTTTGGCCGTCGCCTTGGGAGTTGTCTTCGGCGGCGAGGAGCTCAACGTGATGCACCTGACGTTCTCGCCGAATGGGCGCTACCTGCTGCTGGGCCAGGAGAAACAGAGCTTTAGTCCAGCTCCAATCTCTCTGAGTGCTCCGATTCCGGCGTACCCGAAAGGAGCATTTCAACAGATAGAAATCGCGCTGGGGATCGATCTTTCCACAGGCAAACCGCTCAAGTTGGAGGGCAACGTCAGGCGGTTGCTGCGTGATGACTTTGTCTTCATGGACGATCAGCGGATCGCAGGTCGGGAAGGCGATCACGGACAGGTCGTCAGCTTTCCGGAAGGCACAGTGCTTTTTGACAATCTCAAGATTGGCAACGCGCACATCGATGCGGTGGCTCACGGGAACCTCCTGGTGCTGCGTCCCATCAAGAATTTTGCTGCGGGTCTGCTGGATGTGGAGGAAAACATTGCGCACATCGGAGTGAAACACCCGGCGTTGGATGTTTACGACACTCTCCTTATCTCCGAGCGCGACGACGGACAGCTGGGAATTCGGAGTACGGCTGACGGCAGGGAGACGAGCTTCGTTCCCATGACTGAATCGCAACTGCCAACGTTACAGGCGGATGCGATTTCACCGGACCTGCAGTGGATTGCGCTTTCGGGTAAGAGCCGCGGAGCAGTCTGGAATGTGCCGCGCGATGAGCGTGTTGTGTATGTCCGGGGATTCCGTGAGGCCTGGCTGGGAGATGATAGCGTGCTCTACGCCGATTTCCCGCAACAAGCTGGCGTGAAGCGCAGCATAGTGCACGTGGATCTTACAACGACACCCCCAAGTTTCGTGCCCCGTGAGGTGGATCCCGATATTGAACTCTGGCAGCTTGGTCGCTTCGAGATGGTCTTAGTGCCAGAAAAGAAGGGTGACCTCCGACACAATGTCACGCTTGAAGTACATGACGTGCGCAGCGACAAATTGCTATGGACCCGCCCGGTTACCTATCGTCCGCCGTACAGCTTCTTCAGCAGAGATACCGGCTCACTAGTATTGGCTTGGCCGCTGGTGGACGACGCGTCCCGCAAAGCCCTGAGCAGAGATCCCGGATGGCACCAGCGTGTACACGAAGTTAATGATGAGCAGGGCATGGTCGCCGTGGAGGTGCTTGATGCCTTCACCGGCGTGGTCCGTGCCCGCGTGCTGCTGGATACCGGTAAGGGATCATTCCTCCCCATGAGGATATTTGCGACTGCGGACCGTTTATTCGTCCTCGATAACGTCCACCGCCTACTGGCGTATAGTTTTGACGGTAGGTTGCAAGGCCGCGCCTTCGGCCGCAGTGGCACCGCTTCACCCGATGGCCGCTTCTTGCTTCTTGAGACGGCGCGTGGACGGCTCGCAGTGCTCGACTCGGCAACTCTCGCGCCAGTTGACCAATTGGACTTCGCGGCGCCGGTGGCAACCACCACCTTCGTCGGCGATTCTCTGGCGGTGCTCTGTGCCGATCAGACCTTCTACATTTTCGACTTGAGACAAATCGCGCAACAACCTGCGGCGAGCCCGATGAGAAAGTGATTGAGCGGCGCCGCGCCGCCCGCCAAGTCAAAGCTAGCAGCGGTGTGCTGTTGGCCCCGCTCGTCTTCCACCATGACGGTGAGGCCATCGCGGGCTTCCGCAAGGCTTGGGCAACGGCCTGCGTTGTCGCTGACCTGGGCAAGTTGACGTGCCGGGCCTGCGGGCAGCCTGTGAGCGGTCACAAGTGCCCGGAGTGCAACACGGATGCGTTGAAGTATTCAGGCCGGCTCTTCCATGACTTTCGACGCAGCGCCGTCCGCGACATGGTGCGCGCTGGCGTGCCTGAAACCATCGCCATGAGCATCTCGGGCCACAAGACGCGGTGTATGTTCTAGAGATACGACATCTGCAACGAGCGCGACCAGCCCGAAGCACTGCGGGCAACGGAAGCTTATCGGCAGCAGCAGGCCGCACAAACCGAAGAAATCACGGTCATGCCGCAACAATCCGCAAGGGTGCCGAACAACGCCCCAATCATCGGCCGGCGTGTCCGCGGTGGCGCGCTCCCCTCTTCCCAGGGGGAGCAAGGCGAGAAGCTGAAGGGCTCCGACGTAGGAGTCCCTCGCAGCATCGTTCCCTCGTAGAACGTACAGACGTCACGCTCCTCGCGCATGAACCGGTTGAAGGCACTGCGCCGATAGACGGCATCCAAGAGTGTGCCGGGAATGTCTGCCTCATTCCTGGATGGGAAGCCACGCCGCACGACAAACGCGGTGTCGAGGAAAAAATTGAAGGCGCCACTTGGCTTCCCCTCCTCGTCCTGTTTCAAATACGATCCGAACAAGAGAAGATCTCCGTCGCGCAGTGACCGCAGTTATGGGATGGAATTTTGGCGGCAGAGGCGCCCGCAGGCTACTGACTATAATTTCACTGGGGTGCGAGGGCATCGGAACAAGGGACGTGATTCCCAGTGAGGAGAGCAGCCATGGCTCTACGCAAACTGTGCTTTTTCACAATGCTGACCACGATTATTGCTTTCCTCGAGGTCGGAAGGTTAAACGTTCAGATCAGGGGATTTGATGTACCGACGACGAATTCGCGGCCGCACGATCCGGCGCTTCCCCCCGATGGGTCGCTCTGGTACATGCGCCAGCCGGCGAATAAGTTAGGCCGATCGAACTGGGTCAAGGCATTCCGCGCGAACAACGAAATCCGGCCGACCGTTTCTCTTCCGGTCCAATCCAAAAACGCCAAGGATCTGGGTGCCGGAAAGTTGCTGGTGGCGAGCCGGGGGCTCGCCGATCCGCATTTCGCTAAGACGGTAGTCCTGCTGGTTCACTACGATGCGGAAGGTGTGGTCGGACTGATTCTCAACCGGCGCACAGATGTCCCGCTTTCACGAGTACTTGAGGGGATCAAGGCGGCGAAAGACCTTTCAGACCGGGTCTATCTCGGTGGTCCGGTAGAAACTCCAGCGGTGTTTGCGTTGCTCCAGTCGCCGGCGAAGCTCGAAGGAGCTCAGCACATTTTCGGTGCGGTTTACCTGATTTCCACGAAGACCCTCTTCGAACAGACCATCTCGGCTCGACCTGACCCTAGCGGTTTTCATGTTTATCTGGGCTACGCGGGATGGACTAACGACCAACTGCGGAAGGAGGTGGAACTAGGCGCGTGGTTCATTTTTCAGGCGGATGCAGGAACGGTTTTCGATTCCGATCCGGATTCCTTGTGGCCGCAAATGATTCAGAAAACCGAGCTAAAGTTGGCCGGGAGCGGGCCTGCGCATGCAGATCGACCAAGAGCCGCGCACTCGACAACTACTTCGCTAGTATTCCCAGCGTGCGCGGGGCAGATAGGTAACCAGTAGTCGGCTTGTCGGAATCGACCGTGCCGATATTTTCGGCGAAGGACGTTTCCAAGGTATCTCAGGAGTGGTGCCGTGTCGATTCCGGCCATATGCTCTGTTGTCGAGGTAGTAATTTCCAAACCGGCAGCCATCCGGCCAGAGCCCAACGCGAGAGAAATCATACGCGCTGCATTCGTAAGAAGTTACTCGCGATTACCAACCCATCTGGCGCATCCGCTCAAGGATGCCCGCGCTGTAGTTATTCATGCGCTCGGGCCGTCGCTTCAGGGGAGCCGGCAGAATCGCGGCGAGCCGTGCCGCCTGTTGCCGGCCGATATTCCGGGCCGCGGTTCCGTCGTAGTAACGACACGCCGACTCTGCACCATAAATACCGGGGCCCCATTCCACCACGTTGAGATAGATCTCCAGAATGCGCCGCTTGCCGAGAACGAATTCGGCCACCGGTACCAGTGTGAACTCCGCACCCTTGCGGAGGACCGAGCGGCCCGTTCCGAAAAATAGGTTTTTTACGAGTTGCTGCGTAATGGTGGAAGCTCCGCGAGTGCGACCGCCTTCCAAATCGTCTTCGGCAGCGATTTGGATCTCGTGCCAATCGAACCCATGGTGCTGGTAGAAGCGCGCGTCCTCCGCGGCGATAACCGCGTGCTGGAGATCGGGCGAGATTTGGCTGAGCGGAATGAATTTGTAGCGTTCGTGATACGGAGTGTGGTGAATCCAGGCCTGCAAGCGGCGCTGGAGGTGCACCGCGGTTGACGGTGGGTCGATCCACCGGGCGGCCAGAAGGATCAGCGCGGCCAGCGACCAAACAAGCACCACACCGATGACAAGCCATCGAACAAAGGATCGGAGAAAACCCTTGCGAAGCGGGGTCTTGGGGTGTGTGTCTGGCTTTTCAGTCACGTTTCAGAATAATAGCCTGGGCTGGGTTGCCGCTGATGGCTGATCTTGCGCGCGAACACGGAGTGCTGCGTTCTGCTCAGGCCACTGGTGCCAAAGCCCCTTGGTCCTGAATCACGTTGAACCCTGCTACAAAGATACAGTGGGATTAGTACCGAGATGTCGGGATAGCGCGACAATTCCACGATCAGATGGGTGCCGGGAAATTCACGCCTCCATGGGCGTTTCCCAGTACCGATCCCGGCAGACTTCCCACAAGCCGACTTCTGGCCCGCGTCGTTGAGAGTCTGTACCGGGCATAACTTCCGATTTGCCCGTCATCCGCGCACAATCGTACAGATCGCATCAGGAGCTTCGAACTCCTTTTCTTCGGACTTCGAAGACCTCCATGTCCTATCCGACTTCTCGTGTCCGGTGGCTCTACAAACTGGTCGAAAGCGCGTCGGGCGCACTTCGGGAGATTTGGATGCTTGTTTCGCCCGTGCAACCACGTTGGTATGAGAACGGGAGTGACGCTCACACAGGCCGAGGTTTGACTTATAGCTGCGTTGAGAATACACATAGACGACTCTCGGAAGGGGCTCGATGGCGAAGTTCTTGTTTACCATGTTGCCCGCGAACGATCTCGGCTTGCCGACTCGTCTCGTGCCTATTGCGCGAGCGCTCGCCGATCGCGGCCACGAAGTGGCTGTGTTCAACCCTGCACCAGCACCTTCAAAGCTGATCGCTGAGGCGGGGTTGCAAAACCTCCCCATGCCCTCGCGGCCTATGCCGCCTCCCGTGATAGATTTGGCTCAAGTTGGGTCCGCCTGGGATGTGGAAGAGTTTTTTGCGGCTGTGTATCTTGACGAGGAAGCCACTCGCGGCGAAACGGCGGTCTACGTGGACGTGATCCGCGATTACGATCCTGATGTTGTCGTCGATTCATTCGGGCTTCTTACTTGCCTCGCCGCACGCGTTCTTGGCGTGCCGCTCGTAACCGTGCTTCAGGGCAATATTCATCCAGCCAGCGATGGATTTCTTTGGTGGAAAAAAGACCGCCCAGCTGGATTACTCAGTGCAGCGGCAATTGTCAACAAGGCGGCAGAGGAACACGGCTTTGCGCCGGTGGCGCGCTGCGTTGATCTCCTGGCAGGCGACCTTTCGCTGATCGTCGGCACGCCGGAAACGGATCCGCTGCCCGCTACCGCAGGTGTCGCTTACATTGGGCCAATTGTCTGGCAGCGCGGCAATGCCACTCTGCCCGACTGGGTTGCTGCGCTCGGTCGGGACAAACCCGTGATCTGGGTCTACTCCGGCAATCCCCGGTACGGCAGCGCTCCGACTCCCATTGACTCGATCGTGGTGATTCGCGCTGCAATCACGGCCTTGGGTGATGCGCCAGTGCAAGTAGTACTGACAACCGGCTACCAGGACTTGCCGGAAGAGTTTGGCACTCTGCCATCAAACTTTCATCACGCTGCCTATCTGCCGGGTCGTGCTATGGCTGAGCGCTGCGACCTGATGGTCCATCATGGTGGTCACAGCTCGGTCATGACAGGATTGTCTGCCGGCACGCCGGCGGTGATCATCCCGACCATAACGGAGCGCGAGAGCAACGCTCGTCGTCTTGCGGCATTGGGCGCGGGCGAGATTGTGTTGCCCGTTGACGGCGCAGACGGAGAAAAGCACATCGATGTGGCCGAATTCGGCGCTAAGGTGCACCGCGTGCTGAACGATCCCGGCTATTTCAGCTCCGCTCGCCGGGTCGCCGAATCAATGCGCAAGTTTGGCGGGGCCCAGAAGGCCGCTGAGCTTATCGAGCGGTTCGCAGGTGGTAAGGCCTGAACCGCATCCCCTATCCTTTATCTCAAACTTCCGCAGGGTTACAATCGTTCGACACTCCATGCCCCTGACTCCCGGAACTCGGTTGGGACCCTACGAAATTCTTGCGCCCCTCGGCGCAGGTGGCATGGGAGAGGTGTATCGCGCCACCGACACAAAGCTAGGCCGTGACGTAGCGCTTAAGGTGCTGCCCGCCGGGATGGCGCAAGATCCGGAGCGGCTGGCGCGCTTTCGCCGTGAAGCGAAGTCCCTCGCCCAGCTCGACCACCCGAACATCGTCACCATCCACTCGGTGGAGGAATCTGACGGCGTCCACTTCCTGACCATGCAGCTGGTCGAGGGCCAGCCACTCGACCGCCTCATTCCCGCCGGCGGGCTCCCGGTCGAGCAGATCGTCGAGATTGCCAGCGCGCTCGGCGACGCGCTCGCGGCGGCGCATGAGAAAGGCATCGTGCACCGCGACTTGAAGCCCGCCAATGTCATGGTCACGAACGAAGGCCGCGTCAAAGTGCTGGACTTTGGATTAGCAAAAGATGTTCGCGCAGCCAACCCCGGCGATGCCACGCTGACCTCGGCCAGCCAAACCCAAGTGGGCGTGGTAATGGGGACGCCAGCCTACATGTCTCCCGAACAGACATCGGGTCGCCCCCTCGACCATCGCACCGACATTTTCTCCCTGGGCGTGGTGCTGTACGAGATGGCGGCGGGGCGACGACCGTTCGAAGGAACATCTTCGGCCGAGTTGGTCTCCGCGATTCTGCGAGATACTCCACCGCCGGTCACCGACGTTCGCCCCGATCTGCCCAGCGATCTTGCCCGCATCATCCGGCGCTGCCTGGAAAAGGATCCGCGCCACCGGGTGCAGACGGCTCGTGATGTCAGCAACGAGTTTCGCGATCTGGCTCGACAGACGTCTCAGAAGTTGGCTCCGGCAACGGCGACGACACCGGTATCGCGTGCCGCGCGCACTGCTGACTCCGGCGCTGCCCGCGCCGACGAAGGATTCTGGGTCGCGGTGCTGCCGTTCAAATATAGCGGCAGCAACGCCGACCTCACGGCGCTGGCCGAAGGGCTCACCGAGGACATCATCACCGGCTTGTCTCGATTCTCCTACCTGCGAGTCATCGCCAGGAGTTCCACCTCTCGCGTGGCGAACCAAGCAATCGATATTCGTTCCGCGGGCAAGGAACTCGGCGCTCGCTATGTCATGGAAGGCAGCCTGCGACAGGCGGGAGCAAAGTTGCGCCTCGCGGTGCAGCTTGTGGATGCAGTCTCCGGCACTCATCTCTGGGCTGAGAACTATGAACGCACTTTCAGCCCGGACGCGGTCTTCGAATTGCAGGATGATTTGGTTCCGCGAATTGTCTCGACCGTCGCCGACATGCACGGTGTTCTGCCGCGCAGCATGAGCGAAGTGGTTCGGAGCAAGGCCTCGGACCAGTTGAGCCCGTATGAGGCGTTCCTGCGCAGCAATGATTTCCTCTACCGCGTAACTCCCGAAGAGCATGCCGCGGCGCGGACCTGCATGGAGCGAGCCGTTCAACAGGCGCCGGGTTATGCCGATGGCTGGGCCATGCTGTCGGGGCTGTATGCGGAAGAGTACGGCATGGAATACAACGTGCAACCCGATTCTGTTGGGCGCGCACCCCAAGCCGCGCAGCGAGCGGTTGACGCCGCGCCTTTGAATGCCCTTGGGCACCAAGCCCTGGCCAGGGCTCTGTTCTTCCGCAAAGAATTTCAGGCCTTCCGAACTGCGGCGGAACTGGCCATCGAACTAAACCCGATGAGCGCAACCACTCTCTGTGCCATGGGCACCTTGATAGCATACGTGGGCGGCTGGGAGCACGGCTGCGCCTTGGTGGAGCGGGCCATGCAACTCAATCCGCGTCATCCAGGATGGTACTTGTTTCCTCTCTTCCACAAGGCGTACCGCAAAGGCGACTACCACGGCGCGGTGAGCGTCGGACTCAAATTCAATATTCCGGGTTTCTTCGCAACGCATTTGTTCATGGCGGCTGCCTACGCGCAGCTTGGGGAACGTGACGCGGCGGGCAAAGAGCTGCGGGATCTGCTAAGGGTGAGGCCGGGCATAGCCGTGTGGGCGCGCGAAGGTCTCCGGAGGTACCACGATCCGGAACTCGTCGAGCATTATATCGATGGCCTCCGCAAAGCGGGACTGGGGATTACCAGCGAGCAATCATCGGCGCCCACCAAGCCCGCAGCCCAGACAGAATGGTAAGACGCTTTAACCTTGAAAGCGGCCGCTCATGAATCCTCCGAGCGGATGGTCGGCCAACCTTACCTGATATGGAGTGACCGGGTCAATACCGCGAATCCGTGGGGTCGTTTTTGTTGTTGTTCGAAGACGGGGCCAGCAGCAGTCGGGGCAGATTTGAGCGACGATTGATCAGTCTGATATTCGCGGGTCGAAACCGCATAATCTTGATTCGTCGGGAGCTGCCTCTGACTTACGTTGCGAGTCCGGCTGAGCCTGTCGCAAAGGTAAGACGAAGATTCTCCTTCGTGCCTACTCCGGCTGCGGCTGGCCCTGTCCTCGAAGTGAGTAACGTTGTTCATTCGTTGGGTGGTCTTTGCTTTTTCCTTCTTTGAAAAGTTCTTGCTTTTGCCTTTGTGGGATTGCTTTTCTTCATGCCGCCATCTGCAGCTTTCCGGCCGTTTCCGCTTTGATCCCGATGGCCCAGACGAAGCCCCGCAGCTCGCGTCCCACCGCGGTGATGATCTTCTGCTTGTCCTTGCCTGCCGCCATCAGCTTCAAGTAGCGCTTGTGCAGCCGGATCTGCGCCTTCCAGGCGATCTCCTTGATCTCTTCCGGGACCCCTTCCTGTCGCTGGCGCAACCTGGGCCCGATGGCTGGCCGGAAGCGATAGCTCCAGGCCGATTCGACGGCGATTCGTCTCAGATGTGCGTTGCCTGTCTTGGTGATGTTCCCACGTCGCTGACGTTTGCCGCTTGAGTCTTCGCTGGGTACCGCGCCGCTGTAACCCATCAACTTCCGCGCGCTCTCGAAACGCGAGATATTGCCTAACTCGGCGGCAATCGTTACCGCCGAGAGATGGGCGACCCCGCGCAATGCCTGTAAACCCCGGATCACTTCCTGCACCTGCGGCGAAGCCCACTTCACCGCCTCCGCAATCGCCTGTTCCAGCCGCTTGACCCGTTCGTCCATGTGCTGCACTTCGTGCAGATAATCCAGAAGCGTGAACTCCTGCGCCGGCTGCGAAAAGTGGATTTGCTGGACCCAGGTCAGGTAGCGCTCCGTCCACGCCTTCAACCCCATCGCCGGACGCCGGCCCGTGCGCAGCAGGAACTTGCTCAGTCGGTGACGCGTCCGCAACTGATCCTGCTTGGCCGCCTCCCGTGCCCAAACCAGGTCCCGCAGTGCCTCAGAGCCTTCGTCTGGAACCCACACCGCTGTCAAATCGTCGGACCGGTGATTGCGCGCCAGCTTCTCGGCATCCCGCCGGTCCGTCTTCACCCGATCGCCCGCCTTCACCGGAACCAACGTCGGCGCCACCACGGCGCACTCCACCCCCAGTTGTGTCAACTGCCAGTACAAGTACGTAGCCCGTCGGACCGGCTTCATAACAGGCCCGCAACTGCTCCACCGGACCAAGCTTCTTCACCAGCTTGCGGATCGACTCTTCCCGGTTGGCTAATCGTTCCCAGGCTGCGTACCTCGCCGTCCTGCTCGGCTACCGCGACGGCAATCGTCTCGGCATGGACATCCAATCCCAAAAATCGTACCTTCTCTCGCATGACCGTTTCTTTCCGCTCGTGGCTCTGAACTGTGCTTCTAATCCACTCACAGCCTAACCCACGACTAGCGCATCGGAACGGTCACTCCATAATGACTTACCAGATTAGGGAAGAGTCGCCCGTCAACCGCCCAGAATGCGAACTTGCCCTCAGTCCCACTTGAAGGCGAAGCCCCCGCCGTCTATCTCCTGCAGCCACTCAAGGGAGCGGGCGTGAAAGTCATGTGCATCGGCGGGAGCGTAACAACGAAGTGGCATGTCCACCATCTTTCCCTGACTCAGCTCATACACCTACTTCGGATTGTCTCACCGTCCTTCGCGACGGCTCGCCTCAGTATGATTGCCATTTGTATCGATTCAGCGCCCATGCAACCTGAGCTTTCACCCGCGCTGGCCGCGAGAATGCCTCGGCCCTCCGTGATGCTGCGGATGTGTTGGGAGGATTGAAAATTCCAGCGGGGTCCCTCAAAAAGTCCCCAAAGTCGCAGGAGGTGCAAGATGCCATGGTGCAATAAGTGGAAGAAAAGAATGGCTCCTCAGGTAGGACTCGAACCTACAACCCTCCGGTTAACAGCCGGATGCTCTGCCATTGAGCTACTGAGGAGTGGAGCACGCTGGCAGCGTGCCGATCTTACAGAAAAATCATATCAGAGGCGACCGCGATTGGGAACACACACAATACAGCGGCGCATCCTTCGCCGAGGGTTTTCTCCGCTCGTCTCCCGCAACCAACTGCTGTTCCGCCGCCGGCCTAAACCTGACCGGCCCGATCCGCGTTCCGTCTCTTTTTTCCAGGCTCTAAGCACTCCGCCAGTTTCGCCCTGCGGCGTGTTAGTGGATTCCCTTTTCGTTCAGAAACGGTCCGTATTTCTTGTCCGTCTCCATGATGTGATGGCACAGCCACTTCTGCAGAAACTGCATCAGGGCCACGGCCACGCCTGGTTTGTCGGCCTGGAAATCCTCTTGAAACTTGAGCACCTGCTCGACCAGCGCTTTGTGCTCATCCTGGTGCGCCCCGAGCTCCGGGTACCCGGTCATATTCATCGCCACTTCTTCCGCGGCAAAAATGGGACGCCGTGTAGTCGATCAGACGCTGCAAGATCTTGCCTGCAACATCCTTGC